>Ga0068707_1000647_pt1 | contig 23268 bp, 17 predicted proteins | sample YNPNPMetaG_FD_66600 | JGI IMG/M metagenome (GOLD analysis project Ga0068707, IMG submission 66600) | Anoxygenic and chlorotrophic microbial mat microbial communities from Yellowstone National Park, USA - YNP NP MetaG | ecosystem: Environmental > Aquatic > Thermal springs > Hot (42-90C) >... | reverse complement strand
CAGCAGCAGATCCACCCCTTGGGGTTGCAGCTCCACAGCCCGGCTGAAGCACCTCAGGGCCTCCTCTTCCTCCCCCAGGATCAGGTGCGTGGTCCCCTTGGACATGAGGGGGTCCACCCAGCCGGGAGAGATCTCCATGGCCTTGGCGAAGTCCTGGAGGGCCAGTTGATGATCCCCGCTCACCAGATAGGCGTGCCCCCTGGCGTTGAGGGCGTCGGCCATGGCCGGCTGCAGCTCCAGGGCACGGGAGTAGTCCCGGATGGCCCCCTCGTACTCCTCCAGGCAGAAGCGGGCCAGGCCACGAACCGCGTAGGCACTGGCCCATTCCGGATTGAGTCGAAGGGCCTCGTCATAGGCCTGGATGGCCTCCTCGTACCGCCCCAGATTGGCCAGACAGATCCCCCGGTTGTACAGGGCGCCCGGGTGGGACCGTTCAATGGAAAGGACGCGGTCGTAGTCCTGGAGCGCCTCCTCGAATCTCTCCAGGGCGAAAAGCGCATTGGCCCGGTGGAAGATAGGACTCGGATCCCCCGGCAGCAACTGCGCCGCCCTGGAGAAGTGGGCCTCCGCCTCCGCAAAGGCCCTGCGTTCCATACAGGCATCCCCAGCCCTCATCTCCTCAGTCGCCCTGGCGATATCCAGATCATCTTTTCCCATGACCATACACTCCATGATGAGGCGTGCAGTCGTGACTTCACTTCGCCCCGCTCAGGCCCCGATCGGCCGAAGGGCTCCAGCTGCTAACCGTGAAACCTCCTGCCCAAGACCCTCTCGCTGATACCCACCTGGTCCAGATGCATCGTGATCCCGCCGAGGAAGAAGGGCCATCCCGCTCCCAGGATCATGCCGGTGTCTATATCCTTGGGGTCGGCCACCACACCTTCCTTGAGCATCCGATGGCACTCCTCGCACACGGCCTCCAGGGTCTGCTGGACGATCTCCTCCTTGGAGAGCTTTCGGGGTGGGTCGGCCTGTTTCCACATGGCCACCACTTCAGGGTCCATCCCGAACCCGTCGGCCGTGAGGGTGTAGAAGGACTTCTTCCCCGCCTCCACGAAGCGCACCAGGTTCTCGCTCACCGGGAAACGCTCCCCGAAGGCCTTGTTGAGGACCCTGTTGACATGGAGGGCCACAGAGGGGCCTACGAGCCCCGTCAGGGTGAAAGGCCCCATGGGCATGCCCAGGGAACGGATCGCCTCGTCCACCTCCAGGAAGGTGTTGCCGCTGTCGGCCGCCCTCATGGCGGCCCCTGACCAGGCGAAGAGGACCCGGTTCACCAGGAACCCGGGGGAATCCTTGATCAGGACCGCGCTCTTGTTGAGTTTTCTTGTGAGTTCGAAGGCCGTAGCGAGGGCCACATCCGATGTCCTCTCCGCCCGAATGATCTCCACCAGGGGCATCACGGCCACGGGATTGAAGAAGTGGATCCCCACCACCCGCTCCGGATGCCTCAGTCCGGATGCCATCTCCGTCACCGAGAGGGAAGAGGTGTTGGTGGCCAGCACGCACTGGTCCCTTATCACCTCCTCTGCCTCGGCGAAGACCTTCTGCTTCACGGACATCTCCTCGAAGACCGCCTCCAGCACCAAATCGCAATCCCCGAAGGAGGCGTAGTCCAGGGTGGGATGCACAAGGCTGAAGAGATAGTCAGCCCTGGCCTGAGGGATCCTCCCCTTCTGGACCTGCCGGTTCAGCTCTTCCCTCACATATTTGGTCCCCTTGTCCAGGAACTCCTGCTTGATGTCCTTCATGATCACAGGGACACCGAGGCGCTGCAGGAACAAGACCGCCAGCTGGGAGGCCATGAGGCCGGCCCCGATGAGCCCTATCTTCGACATGGGGACCGGTGCGGCCGCTGGCCGGCCCACCTGCTGCTTCACCCTTCGCTGCACGAGGTCGAAGCTGTAGACCGAGGCCTTGAAATGCCTGGACACCACCAGCCGTCCCAGGGCCTGGTTCTCCTCCTCGAACCCCCGATCCAGGTCCCACTCTAGGCTTCCCTCCATGAGCTCCACGGCCAAGGGAGGGGCTATGGCCGCGTCCCTGACCCTTTCCCAAACAAAGGAGCGCGCCTTCGCCAGGGAATCCTTGGCCCTGGAGTGATCCACGGGCTTGCGCTCCACCCTCTCGGTCCCGGCGAGGATCCCCTGGGTGAACTTCAAGGTCTCGTCCAGGAACTCCACGGGCTCGAACATCCGGTCCGCAAGGCCCAACTGGAAGGCCCTCCGCCCGTCGATCATCCTGTTCTGATTGAGGGGGTTGGTGATGATGAGTTCCACGGCGTTGTCCATGCCAACGAGCCTGGGGGTGAGCTGTGTGCCGCCCCATGCCGGCACCAGCCCTATGAAGCATTCGGGATAGGCCACAGCGGGGACGCCGGAGGAGATGGTGCGGTACTTGCAATAAAGCGCTATCTCCAGCCCGCCCCCCATGCATGCCCCGTTGATGGCTGCGACCGTGGGGTAAGGCAGATCCATGATGCGCTTGAAGGCCGCGTGTCCCCTCCTGCCCGCCTCGATCCCCTCCTGAGGGCTCTGGAGGGTGGCGGCGTCCATGAGGTCCGCCCCCACGCAGAAGATGTAAGGCTTGCCCGTCAGGACGAGGGCCCTGACCTCTGTGTCCTTCTCTATCCGATCCAGGGCCCGGTTGAGATTCTCCAGCGCCCTCTCCCCCAGGGTGTTGGGTTTCCGGTAGTCCTCACCGTTGTCCATGGTCAAGATGGCGATCCTGCCCTGAGGTGAGTCGTAGTGTGTGACGAAGAAATTCGTTATCAGCTCTGCCATGGCGCCCGCCCCTCCTCATCTGATGCAAAGCCCGGTGACCCGGAAGACCCCCGAACCACGGCTGATCCTGCATCTTGTATCCTACATCCCCTCCCATTGGCCGCTCGATGTCGTTCAGGACCTCTGCAGGTTCTCCCATATCACCGTCCCCCCCTGGCCCAGGCCCACGCACATGGTGGTCATGCCGTATCGAACATCCGGTCTCTCCTCGAACAGATGCATGAGATGGGCCATGAGCCTGGGCCCCGAGGAGGCCAGGGGATGGCCGAAGGCGATGGCGCCCCCCCAGACGTTGAGACGGGGATCGTCCGGCTTGCGGAGCCCGAACTCGTTCATGAAGGCCACGCACTGGACCGCGAAGGCCTCGTTGAGCTCTATGAGACCTATGTCGTCCATGGTGAGTCCGGCAGCGGCCAAGGCCTTCTTCGTCGAAGGGATTGGACCCATCCCCATGAGCTCGGGTGGGACCCCGGCGTAGGCGTAAGCGACCAGCCGCATCCTGGGCTTCACGCGCAGCTTGCGGGCGGTCCTGAGGCTCATGAGGAGACAGCCAGCCGCCCCGTCGTTGAGCCCGGAGGAGTTCCCCGGGGTCACCTTGCCCTGGATCCTGAATGGGGTCCGAAGACCCCTCAGACCCTCCATGGTGGTATCCGGGCGGGGCTGCTGATCTCGGTCCGCCACAACCCACCCCTCCTTGGTGTAAACGGTCATGGGGACGATCATCCTGCCGATCTTCCCTTCCTCGATGGCCTTGGCCGCCTTCCTCTGGCTCCATAGGGCGTACTCGTCGGTCTCTTCCTTGGTGATCTCCGGAAACCTGTCGAAGAGGTTCTCGGCAGTGGCCCCCATCACCAAGGCGGAGGGATCCACCAGCTTCTCGGCTAGGAATCGCGGATTGGGGTCGGCAGTGGCCCCCATGGGGTGGTGTCCCATGTGCTCGACCCCTCCGGCCATGGCTATGTCGCACGCCCCCAGGGCTATCTCGGAGGCCGCCATGGTCACGGCGGTCATGCCCCCCGCGCACATGCGATCCACAGAGCAACCGGCCGTATCCGCCGGCAGTCCGGCGAGCAACGCCGAGGTGCGTCCCAATGTGAGGCCCTGGTCCTTCTCCTGGGTGGTCGCCCCCCAGATGTTGTCCTCCACCATCTCCGGCTTCACCTTGGGCTGCCTCCTGAGCAACTCCCTGATCACCTTCACCACCATGTCGTCCGCCCGGGTATGCCAGAAAAAACCCTTGTCTCCGGCCTTGCCGAAGGCAGTGCGGCATGCATCCACCAGGACCACATCCCTAGCCTTCATCTCGATTTCCTCCTGATCCGCATTGCGATCGAGGACGATCCCGCGGCTCCACGCCCTCCACCCAGGATCGGGGCCCGAGGTGCCACCCCCTTCTCAGGCGGAGGCGAAAGAGACCTCGGGGATATCCACGGCCGATCTGTCCGCGTCCTTTATCGCCTTGGCCTTTGCAGGGCTCAAGGTCAGGAAGGTGTTGGCGAAGAACTTGGCAGCAGCGATCTTTCCTGCATAGTAAGCTGCATCGCGGCTTTCCGTCACAACGGTCTCCCTTTCCTGTGGGCTGCTTGCGTTTTTCTGCTCGTAGATTGCCTCGAGCTTCTCCTGGGCGATCTTGGCCTGCCACAACAGTTGCCAGCCAACTATCATGTCCCCGAAGAGATCCAGAAAGGGGCAGGCGTAGAGGACAGGTAGGATGAAGTCCTCGCGGGCCTTGGAGGCGAAGAACATGGCCACCTCGGCCACCGCGTTCTTGGATGCCTCGAGCTTTTCCACGGCCGGTTTCAGCCCTTCGCTCCCCTTGGCGGCCTCGATAAACTGGCTCACCTCCCCCAGGAAGCTCATCAAGACCATCCCCTTGCCCATCCCCAGTTTGCGGGCCACGAGGTCCAGGGCCTGGATGCCGTTGGTCCCCTCGTAGATGGAGGAGATCTTGGTGTCCCTGAGGAACTGTTCCACGGGGTATTCCTTGATGTAACCGTAACCGCCGTAGACCTGTATGGCGGTCTCGGTGATGCGGAAGCTCATGTCCGTGCTGTAGGCCTTCACCACCGGGGTGAGCATCTCCACGAAACCCCGGTACTTCTGACGCTCGGCGTCGTCCGCGGCGCACCTCACCCTGTCCTCGCAGTAAGCGCAGAAGTAGATCATGCCCCTGATGCCTTCCACCAGGCTCTTCATGTAGAGCAGCATCCTGCGCACATCGGGGTGACGGATGATAGGGACCCTCGGTGCCTCGGGGTTTCGAAACTCCCTTATGTCAGACCCCTGGAGCCGTTCCTTGGCGTACCGAAGGGCGTGAAGATAGGCCGTGGAGGCCACCGCCAGGCCCTGGAGCCCCACTCCTATGCGCGCCTCGTTCATCAACTGGAACATGATCTTCATGCCCTGGTTTTCCTCACCCAGAAGCTCGCCTATGCACCCTCCTTCTTCCCCGAAGTTCAGGAGACAGGTGGGCGATCCGTGGAAGCCCATCTTGTGCTCGAGGCCCGCCACGACCACGTCATTGAAGGCCCCCAGGCTACCGTCTTCGTTTACCCTGTACTTGGGGACGAGGAACAGGGAGATCCCCTTGGTCCCGGCCGGGGCCCCCTCTATGCGTGCCAAGACCGGGTGGACGATGTTCTCGGTGAGGTCATGATCGCCGTTGGTGATGAACATCTTGGTCCCGGTGATGCTGAAGGTGCCGTCGGGATTCCGCCTCGCGGTCGTCTTTATCGCGCCGACGTCGCTGCCAGCTTGGGGCTCGGTGAGACACATGGTGCCGGCCCACTCCCCGGCGAACATCTTGTGCATGTATTTCTTTTTCTGGGCCTCGGTGCCGAAGGCGTTGATGAGACGGGCCGCCCCGCGGGTGAGGCCGGGAAGGGCCACGAAAGAGGTGTTTGCGGCCACGCAGAACTCGTTGCACGCCGCCGCAACCACCGCCGGCATCCCCTGGCCGCCCACCTCCGGTGGCTCGCTGATGGTCATCCAACCGCCGTCGATGTACAGCCTCCAGATCTTGTGGAAGGCCTTGGGCACCCTCACCTGGTTTCCATCCTTGACGCAACCCTCCCTGTCGCTCAAGACGTTGGTCGGCATGATCTCGTTGACGGCTAGTTTCTGTGCCTCCTTCAGCGCCATCTCGAAGACATCCTGAGAGAGTTCCGAGAAGGGGGGGCGGCTGCACAGTTCACCGACCTTGAGCTGTTCGAAGAGCACAAAGGCCACATCCCTTTCATCCACCAGCAAATTACCCATCGTAATCCCCTCCTTGTCGTTCCGGTTGAGTTGGCATCGCCTCGCCCTGGGCCTTGGACACTCTCTTCCTGGGGCGGATCGGGGTCTGACTCGGGCAACAGGCTGTGGGACCCCTTCGTTGAACGGACGATCAGAGATGCGTTACTCGCTCACAGACCGACCCTCGATGTCGCAAGACGGTAACACGGAAGCCAAACCCTGTCAATGTGAACGCCAGACGTCTTTCGAATGGTTTGACACCATTGGCTTTTCCTGTTAGGAAATGGTGAACACAAAACCCTGTCCGCCACCTCGGGCCGGGGCCCTGGAGCGTGGCAAAGGGCGAGTCACGAGGAGGAGACCCATGGTCAAGCGTCCCTTAAGCGAGGTCCCGCGAGTCCCAGTGGAAAGGCTTCGTTGGACCTGTGATTCCAGATGCCTGGACTTCATCACCACGGAGGAACTGGGCCCGTCCATGCAGATCCTGGGGCAGAAAAGGGGCCTGGAGGCGCTGCGCATGGGCCTGGAGATGCAAGGGGAGGGCTACAACATCTACGTGAGCGGCTCCGCGGGGACAGGAAGGAGCACCTCCGTCCGGGTCTGTCTGGAGGAGCTCAAGCTGAAACGCAAGGTCCCTGACGACATCTGTTACGTGAACAACTTCAAGGATCCGGATTCCCCAAGGGCGATCTATCTGCCACCTGGTTCCGGTGTGGCATTCAAGAAGGAGATGGAGAGGCTCATACAGTCGCTTCGGGAAAAGGTCCCCAAGGTCTTCGAGTCGGACCTTTACCAGGACCGCAAGAAGGAGACCGTCGAGGGGGTGCGCGCCCAGGAGAAGGTCATCTACAAGGAGTTCGAGAGAAAGATCGGGGAAAGGGGGTTCACCATGGTGGCCGTCCCCATGGGGCCCGTCAGCCGCACCGACATCGTGCCCCTGGTGGAGGGGAACCCTGTCCCCTGGGAGCAACTGGAGGCAATGGCGGAGAAGGGGGAATTCCCCGGTGAGCGGTTCCAGGCCATGCGCAGGGAGTATGACGATCTGGTCAAGGAGATGGGCGATCGCATATTCCGGGTGAGGGACCTGGAGAAGGATCTCCTGGAGAGGCTTCAGGCCCTTGATCAGGAGATGGTGGGCCCCGTGATCTCCGACGAGATAAAGGCCGTGGCGGGGCGCTTCGAGCGCCAGGCTGTTCTGGATTACCTGGAGGACGTCAAGAGGTATCTCCTCGAGAATCTGGACATATTCAGACCGAGAGCCGAAGGTCAACCGCAGGGCATGCCCTTCTTGCCGGCCCCCGATGCCCAGGACCCGTTCGGCGTCTTTCAGGTGAACGTGCTGGTGGACAACTCGGAGACGCAAGGTGCCCCTGTCATCGTGGAGTCCTACCCGACCTACCGGAACCTCTTCGGGACGGTGGAACGCTCCTACGACCCCAGAGGGATATGGAGGACGGATTTCACCAAGATCAAGGCCGGTTCCTTCGTGAAGGCCAACGGGGGGTACCTGATCATCAACGCCATGGACGCCCTGACAGAGCCGGGGGTGTGGCCCGCCCTCAAGAAGAGCATAAAACAGGGGGAGGTGGAGATCCAGAGCTTCGACCCCTTCATGTTCCTGGCCGCGCCTTCTCTGAAGCCGGAGCCCATCAAGACCGACGTCAAGGTGATCATGATCGGCGACAACGAGATCTACTACATCCTCTTTTACAGGGACGACGACTTCAAGAAGGTCTTCAAGATCAAGGCCGACTTCGACACGGTGATGGACAATGTGGAGGAGGCGGTGCGGGAATATGCGGGCTTTATCAGGAAGAAGACCCTGGACGAAGGCCTTCCCCCGTTCCACGTGGAGGCAGTGGTGGCCCTGGTGGAGCACGGGGTGCGCATCGCCGGGAGGAGGAGCAAGATCAGCACACGCTTCCATCATGTGGCCGACGTCATAAGGGAGGCGGCTTACTGGGCCAGCAAGGAGGGCGCCGAGACGGTCCTGGCGCGCCACGTCGATCGGGCCGTGGAAAACCGCCACTGGCGCCACAACCTGGTGGAGGAAAAGATCAGGGAGATGATCGCTGAGGGCTCCATCCTGATCGACACCGAGGGGTGGAAGGTGGGGCAGGTCAATGGGCTGTCGGTCCACGACCTGGGGGACATATCCTTCGGGCGGCCTTCCCGGATCACGGCCCAGACGGCCATGGGGAGGGCTGGCGTCATCGACATCGAGCGCGAGTCCCAGTTGGGCGGGCCCATCCACAACAAAGGGGTGTATATCTTGAGCGGTTATCTCAGGGGTAAGTACGCGCAGGACAAACCCCTCAGCATCGCGTCGAGCGTATGTTTCGAGCAGTCGTACAGCGGCGTCGAGGGAGACAGCGCATCCTCAGCAGAGCTCTACGCCATCCTCTCGAGCCTTTCCGGTCTGCCGATCCGCCAGGACATAGCCGTAACGGGATCCGTGAATCAGAAGGGGGAGATACAGCCCATCGGGGGGGTGAACGAGAAGATCGAGGGCTTCTTCGATGTCTGCCGCATCAAGGGGCTGACGGGTAGCCAGGCGGTCATGATCCCGCAAAGGAACCTCGCGGACTTGATGCTTCGCAAGGACGTGGTCCAGGCGGTGGCGGAGGGGAGGTTCGGCGTGATCCCTGTCGACACAGTGGACGAGGGCATCGCGATCCTCACCGGTGTCGAGGCCGGAGAGAGGGGACCGGACGGGAGATACCCTGAAGGGACGGTGAATTACCTGGTTGACCTCAGGTTGCGGGAGCTGGCCGAGGGTCTGAAGCAGTTCGGGGGTGATGGCCAACTGGCGTGAAGGGGAGCCCCACCTCGGTCTCTATATGACCCCCTGCTCTTTGAGCCTGGCCACCTCTTGGTCCGTGTATCCCAGGATCTCCTCGAGCACGGCCACCGTGTGTTGGCCGAGATTCGGGGCCAGGAGGTTTGGGTCGATCTTAGCCTGGCCGAATCGGATGGGGAAACCGGGTATCCTGATCCTGCCGATGTCGGGGTGATGGAAATCGACGATGTAGCCGTTTTCCGCCATCTGGGGGTCATTTATGGCCTCGGTGGTGGTGTTCACGTGGCAGATGATCAGGTCCTTCTCGTTGAAGAGCCGGACCCATTCGTCGCTGGACTTGGTGCGAAAGGCCTCGTTGAAGATCTGCACCAGCTCCCTGGAGTTGTCCAGCCTCTTGTCACGGGTGTCGAATCTGGGGTCGTCAACGAGTTCCTGGAGGCCTAGCAGCTCGCACACCGTCTGCCAGCTCTCCTCGCCGGGTTGGTTCTGCACCACCCACCTGCCGTCTTTGCATTGGTAGTAGTTGCGCAGAGGATCCGCGCTGGCTTGCTCGTGTCTGGGGACCTCCGTGCCCTTGAGGAGGGCCACCAGCTCGTTGAGGTACATGAGGTAGGACGCCGTGCCCAACAAGGAGACGTCCACCTCCTGGCCGACGCCGAAGCGCTCCCTGATCAGGAGGGCTATGACCACCTGGTAGCTGGCCATGATGGCCGTGGCCTGATCGATGACGCCGAACTGTGCCAGGAGCGGCGGCATCCCCGGTTCGCCGATGCAATACATGAAGCCCGATTTGCCCTGGCCCTGATAATCGAAGGCCGCCCGTCCGGCGTCCGGCCCCAGGGGGCCATAGCCCGTGACCGAGGCGTAGATGAGCCTGGGGTTTATCTTTGAGAGGGTCGCATAGTCCATCTTGGCGCCCTGCACCGTGTGCTTGCGCAGATTGGTGAAGAAGACGTCGGATTTCTCCACGAGCCTGTGGGCGACCTCCTGGCCCTCTGGGCGAGCCAGGTCGATGGTGACGCTCTTCTTGCCCCTGTTGGCCCCCTCGTAGAAGATGTTCCTCCCTCCAGGGAGCCTGAAGTCGATGTCCTTGTAACGCCACTGCTGCCTGCACGGGTCACCGGTGCCCGGCCTCTCGATCTTTATGACCTCCGCCCCCAAGTCGCTCAGGATGGCGGGGCCGCCTGGCCCCGCGTGGAATACAGCCCATTCCAGGACGCGTATGCCCTCCAAAGGCATGTGCATGGCTAGACCTCCGTCTCTCTCTGCCGTACGCCGAGCCGGCAGCAACCCTCAGGATCTCCTTATAGGCCCAATGTCCGACCGCTGTCAACCACGGGAAGGCAGGGCATCCAACGGGGGGATGGAGTCTCCACGGCTCCTCGGTTTCTCTGAGGCTCGGCAATTTCCTCCGTGCAGCGCGCAGCCCCGGCGCCTCGCCCCTTTCCCTCTCCTCCAGCGAGAAAGACTCCAACCCGACGGCTTCCCCCTGCCCGCTCACCGTCCTTGGGTGCCCGATGGATCCGGGGCACAGGGGGTGCTCACCCGCAACCGGACATTGGCCGATGCGCTGCCCCTTTTCTCGGAAACGTGGTAAGATGCCTCCTTGTCCTTGTTCGGAGCGGAGCTCGGCCCCTTTTCTATGCCTGCAGCTCGTGCGAGGGGCCTATCGAAGGTCAGCCCCGGAAGTCGTCGGGGAAAGCCAGAGAATCGCAAGTGATCAAGGCCCCTGCGGCCGATCGGATAGAATCTTCGGGGAGGTGCATATGAAGGTGCTCTGCTCAGCTCAGAAGGCCCGCTCCTTTAGAGGCCCAGTGCTGGTGGTGGGGGCCTTTCAGGGGACCGCTTCGCACGAAGGGGTCCTGAAGGAGTTGGATGCGGCATCCAAGGGTTGGGTTGCCAGGGTCCTCAGCTCCGGTGATTTCCGAGGGAAACTGGGGGATGCCTTGGTCCAGCAGACCCACGGGGCCCTGCCTTCGGGGCGTTTGATGCTCTTGGGTTTGGGGGAACGCGAGAAATTCACCCTGGATCGTTGGCGGGGGGCCGTTGCCAAGGCGGCTCAGGCCAGCCGTGGGCTCAGGGCGAGGCAGTTCGGTGTGAGTCTCGAGTTGCCTTCCCCCGTGGCCTTTTCCATGGCCGAGCTGGGCGCCGCTGCCACCGAGGGGGCCATGCTGGGTTTGTACAGATTCGGTCTCTACAAGAGCAAGAAGGCGGAGGAGGAACCCGATCCGGAAGAGATGGTCCTGCTGCTCGGAGGCCCAAGGGCCAAGAGCGGGGTCGATCGTGCGGTCGTTCAGGCGGGGATCGTCGCAGAGGCGGTCTGCTGGGTCAGGGACCTGGTCTCGCAGCCTTCCAACCGACTCACGCCTGCGCTTCTGGCCCAGGAGGCCGGGAATATGGCCAGAACCTGGGGGATCCGGCATCGTATCCTGGACGAAGGTGACATCAAGGCGCTGGGCATGGGAGGCCTCCTGGCGGTGGCCTCCGGGAGCAAGGAGCCCCCCAGGCTGATCCTCATGGAGCATTCGGCCAAGGATCGAGCGGCCCCGAAGGTGGCCCTGGTGGGCAAGGGGATCACCTTCGACAGCGGCGGCATCAGCCTGAAGCCCGCCGACAAGATGGATTTGATGAAATACGACATGGCGGGCGGGGCGGCGGTCCTTGGGACCATGCAGGCGGCCTCCCGTCTCGGGCTTCCAGTCAACCTGGTGGGAGTGGTCCCAGCCACCGAGAATCTCCCATCCGGCTCGGCTTACAAACCCGGCGATGTGCTCAAGACCCTTTCTGGACAGACAGTGGAGGTGACCACCACCGATGCCGAGGGCCGCTTGATCCTGGGCGACGCCTTGACCTACGCGTTGCGCTACAGGCCCCATCTCATCCTCGATCTGGCGACCCTCACCGGGGCGTGCGTAGTAGCCCTGGGAGACCAGGTGGCGGGGATAATGGGCAACCATCGAGGGGTGATGGAGGAGCTCAGCAGGGCGGGGGAGCTCTCCGGCGAGGAGGTTTGGCCTCTCCCCCTCAAGGAGGAATACGAGGAATACCTGAAGAGTGATATAGCGGACGTGAAGAACGCTGGCGGACGGGACGCAGGGGCGATTCAAGGAGGGCTCTTCCTGAAGCGATTCGTCAAGGAGGTTCCGTGGGTTCACATCGACATAGCGGGCCCGGTCTGGACCGACAAGGACCGCCCTTACCGTCCCAAGGGTGCCACAGGATACGGCGTGCGCTTGCTCATCGAGTTCCTGAAAAGATTCAAAGGAGTCAAGGACTAGAAAAGGACGACAGGGGAGTCGGAGGGGCGCGGATCCCGGCGCATCGAGTCACGGCCGAACGGCCGCCGACCGTGCCTCCGGGGACGGGGGGAGCGCCTCCGTGGGTCATCCGCGCGCGGGTTTCTCCTCCAGGCCCTCCTCCTCCCACGGGAGGATCTCCTCGGGACGATGTTGGCCACCGGGGAGGAGGAAGTCCAGTACCGCCCTGGCGAAGAGCTCCGGTCTTTCCCACTGGGGGAAGTGTCCCGCAAAGGGTATGAGCTCGAAGCGGACCGCTCCCGGTATCTCGTGATAAAGCTGAATGGCCCACGAGGGGCTCAGCGGCGGGTAGTCGCAACCCCACAGGAGCATCGCGTTTCCTTTGTAAGCTCTTGCTGCCTCGAGGAGCTCTGGCGCCACCAGGGGGTCGAGGGTCGCCAAGAGCGTCCTGAAGGAGGGGGCACGGGCTCCCGAGAAGGTCTCGTACCACGTCTCCTGCCCCCCCAGATCCATGGTATCGGGCTCGAAGAAACATTCCCCCCATCCCCACGAAGACGCGCGGAATCTTCCGTGTCTCAGGAGCCTGCCGAACACTTTCAGCCCGCAAGGGAGACGCGCCCAGCCCCTGATCCTTTGCAACAAGGGATGGCCCCAGTCGGATCTGGGGGGGACATGGGAGAGGATCAGCTTCAGGATCCTCTCCGGGTACTTCACGGCGAGGGCCAGGGCGATCACCCCTCCGAGGTCGTGGCCCAGGAGATGGACCCGCTCCAGGCCCGCCTCGTCCATGAAGCGCACCATCCACTCGGCCTGCGTCTCGAGCCTGTAGCTCGACGGATCGTCGGAAGTCGACTCGCCCAGGCCGAGGGTGTGGGGACATACGCACTGGATCCGGTCGCTCAGATGGGCGAGGAGCCGGGACCAGACCCCCGGGCCGGGCAGGCCATGGAGCAGCAGCAAGGGGGCCCCCCTCCCTTCGTCGTGGAAGACGAGCCGAACCCGGCCCAGCCTAGCCGCCTTACGTCCCGAAGCGGGCGTCTTCATGTTGCCCTTCCTCTGGCAAGATGCCTCGGTCTTCCAACGCGGCCTTTATTAGCACACTAAGTTTGACGAGGCAATCTCTTGCGAGTCCGCACAGGGGGTCCTTGCCCCTGGATACGCCCCATTGAACGGGCGACGTTTTTCCCATAGACTACAGACCATAATCCTCGTCGGAGGGAGGTGCGATGGTGGTCGGGGACCATCCGGTCGTCGCTTTCATCGAGGGAGACGGAACGGGCCCGGAGATATGGCGGGCCTCCCGTATGGTGCTCGATAAGGCGGTGAACGCGGCATACGGAAAGTCGAGGAGCATCGTGTGGAGGGAGCTTTTGGCCGGGGAAAAGGCATTCCGTGAGACCGGCCAATGGCTCCCCTCCGAGACCGTAGAGGCCATCCGAGAGCTGGGCATGGCCATAAAGGGGCCCCTGACCACCCCGGTCGGCGGTGGCATCCGCTCGGTGAACGTGGCCCTGAGACAGTCGCTGGACCTCTACGCCTGCATCCGGCCTGTCAAGCACATCCCGGGGGTCCCGAGCCCTCTGCGGCACCCGGAGAGGGTGGACATGGTGGTATTCAGGGAGAACACGGAGGACGTATATGCCGGGATCGAGTATGCCTCGGGGAGCCAGGAGGCGGAGAAGATCAGGGAGTTCTTGAGGTTGTATCTTGGCAGGGAGACACCGCGCGGTGCCGCCATAGGGATAAAGCCCATAAGCCCTGACGGGTCCAAGAGGCTGATCCGGATGGCCATCCGGTACGCCATAGCCCACGGTCTTCCCAGCGTTACCCTCATGCACAAGGGCAACATCATGAAGTTCACCGAGGGGGGGTTTCGCCAATGGGGATACGATCTGGCCAGGGAGGAATTCCCCGACCAGACCATCCTCGAGAGGGACGTACAGTCCGGCGGGGATCCGCGGGGCAAGGTGATCATCAAGGACCGCATGGCCGACTCCATGTTTCAGCAGATCATCCTCCGGCCTGAGGAATACCATGTCATCGCCACCACTAACCTGAACGGAGATTACATCTCCGACGCCCTGGCCGCTCTGGTGGGAGGGCTGGGCATGGCCCCTGGGGCCAACGTGGGCGAGGGGGCGGCCGTGTTCGAGGCCACCCATGGGACGGCCCCCAGATACGCAGGCCTGGACAAGATGAACCCCAGCTCCCTGATCCTCTCGGGGGCCATGATGCTCAGACACATGGGATGGTGCGAGGCCGCCGAGCGGGTGGAGGAGGCATTGCGGCAGACCATAGCCGCGGGGACCGTCACCTACGACCTGGCGCGCCAGATGCCTCAGGCGGTGGAGCTCTCCTGTTCCGCGTTCGCGGAGGCGGTGGTCAGCAGGATCGACCAGGACAAGGGGGCCTAGCAAAAGGGGGCGTCCCCCGCCTCGCGGAGTCAGTCCCCCGGAAATGCGCCGTGGCGGCCCTGCCCGGAGGCGAAACGGCCGGCCCCTTCGACCGTCTCGCCGGAGCGGATCGTAGCCAGACCCAGGCGGAATTCTCTCAACATCGCCTCCTCGAAGGGCAAGTCCAACTGATCGTACGCGGACTGCCTGTCGCTGAGCACGCATCGCCAGGGGAATCGGGCGATCTCCCTGGCGAGCCTCTCGGCCTCCTCACGGCAGCAGCCCGTATCCACCACCCTGTTGGCCAGCCCCATGGCCAGGGCCTCCTCGGCCCCCACGGGTCTGCCGGTCAAAATCATGTCCATGGCGCGGGACAGGCCGATCAACCTGGGCAGGCGCACGGTCCCCCCGTCGATCAAAGGGACGCCCCAGCGCCTGCAGAAGACCCCGAAGACGGCGTCGCGCTCCACCACCCTCAGGTCGCACCAGATGGCCAGCTCCAGCCCTCCCGCCACGGCATAGCCGGCCACAGCTGCAATGACCGGCTTGCTAAGGCGCATCCGGGTGGGTCCCATGGGTCCATCGCCATCCTCCTCGATGCGATTGCCCAGTCCCTTGGAGATGGCCTTGAGATCCGCCCCGGCACAGAAACACCCCCCCGCACCGGTGAGCACCGCGACCCTGGCCTCCTGGTCGGCCTCGAACGCCCTGAAGGCCCTCGCCAAGGCCTCGGCGGTGGGTCGATCCACGGCATTCCTCACCTCAGGGCGGTTTATGATCACAGTGGTCACTGGTCCCTTCTTCTCCGTGAGAACGAGCATCCCATCCTCCTCATCGTCTCTTTTAGGTGCCCAAGCATACAATGGACTCCCCGGCAAGGCAAATTGATGCCGAGCGGCTGAGTTTCCAGTGAGTGCGAGCACGCGTCCCGAGGCCATCCGAGCTGGATCTACCGGAAACAATCGATATCGCGGCGCCTGGAGGATGCGATCCTTGACATAGTCCATTTCTTGGCCTAACTTCCTCTGTGCTTTGAATCTGGTTCGGGATTCGGGCCCACCGGGGGCCCCTCGAGGCCGGGGGTCACAGAGGGGCCGCAAAGGCCGGATCCAAGTCCTCTGAGGTCCGGGGGGCGGGCGATGGACTTCGATCTCAAGGAAGAACACAAGATGATAAAGCAGATGGCCCGGGACTTCACCGAGAAGGTGATCAAGCCCCGGGCAGAGGAGATGGACCGAACAGGGGCTTACCCTTACGACATCATCGGGCAGATGGCGGAGCTCGGGATGATGGGCATCCCCTTCCCCGAGCAGTGGGGGGGAAGCGGCGGGGACTGGGTCGGGATGCACGTATGCATAGAGGAGCTCTCTCGCGGCGATGCGACCCTGGGGGCCATGCTGGAGGTGACCACCTGTGTGGTCGGCCAGGAGCTCCACGTCTTTGGCACCGATGAGCAGAAGGGACGATGGCTGATCCCCATTGCAGAGGGGAGGGATATCGGGGCCTTCGGGATGACCGAGCCCCAGGCGGGCTCCGATGCGGGGGCCGTGAGGACCACTGCCGTTCTGGACGGCGGGGAATGGGTATTGAACGGCACCAAGAGGTTCATCACCAATATCGGGCTGGACAACTCCAGCATCGTGATAGCCACGGCCCTGACCTCCCAAGAATCGGCGGGCAAGCGCTCCATCTCGACCTTCATCGTGCCCAAGAGCTCCCCGGGGTTCATGCTTGGCAAGAGGCACGACAAGATCGCCTGGCACGCCTCGGCCACGCACGATGTCATCCTCGAGGATTGCCGGATACCAGTGGAGAATCTCCTGGGGGACCCCAAGAGAGGGTTCGCCCAACACCTCCAGGTGTTGGAGACCGGGCGCATAAGCATCGGGGCCATATGCGTTGGAGTGGCCCAGGCATGCCTGGAGGAGGCCTTGAGCTACGCCAAAGAGAGGGTGCAGTTCGGAAAGCCCATCTCGAAGTTCCAGGCCATACAGTTCAAACTGGCTGACATGGCCTGTGCCATCGAGCTGGCTCGCAACCAGTACCTCAAGGCCGCCTGGCTGAAGGACCAGGGGCGGAGGCATACCTTCGAGGCCACGGTGACGAAGTTGTTCGCGTCGGAGATGCTGGAGAGGGTGGCCTCGGATGCGGTCCAGATCCACGGTGGATACGGATACATGGAGGAGTATTCGGTCTCCAGGTATTACAAGGGGGCGAAGCTGCTCCAGATAGTGGAAGGAACCTCCGAGGTGCAGCGAATGATCCTGTCGAGGATCCTGGGGTGCTGACAGGGACCCCAGGGCCGTCAACCTCTGCTTGACTTACGAGGTGTTTGTGACCGATAAATGGACAGCGGCTCCCCAGCGCCGGGTATCTCCGACTAGGGGGCTGGTCTGGGGCTGCCCCGCCCAGTGCGAGCAGGCGCGTCTCCCTGAGGCGTCGCTGTCGATAGACCCATTAAGGGCGAGACGGAGGTGACCCGTGGCCAAGAAGAAGATGATCTGTCCCTTTTCCAAGGGGCTTTGCATCGAGTGCCCCCAGTACAGAGGGAGGCATTATTACCTCTGTTTCTGCACCAAGTACAGAGGTTATCTCGGGGAGGCCCGCGACGCCGACGCCAAAGGGCACAAGGCAAAGGGGGAGGGCCCGCTGCTCGATGTGTCCAAGGTGATCCCGCAGAGCCCCACCCGGCTCGTTCTCGACGATTTCGCTGAAAGGAGGGGCGAATGATCAAGGACTTCGTTTACCTCAGACCGCAATCGGTCAAGGAGGCCCTAGCGATGCTCGCCCAGTACGGGGAGGCTTCCAAGATCATCTGCGGCGGGCAATCCATCTTGATCCTCATGAGACAGGGACTGGTGGCCCCGGACTACCTGATCGATGTAAAACAGCTCCATGAGCTCGATTTCATCGATTTCGATGACGCCAAAGGGCTCAGGATCGGCGCTGTCACCACCCATCGAAAGGTAGAGAAGTCGGCCCTCATCAGACGGCATTTCCCGGTCCTCGCGGAGATGGAGGAACACCTCGCGTCCATCCAGACCCGCAATTGGGGCACCATAGGGGGCAACCTGTGCCACGCCGACCCGGCCGGGGACCCCGCCCCGGTGCTCATCGCGCTCGGTGCCTCGCTGAGGATGGCCGACGGAAAAGGGGAGCGAACGGTCCCTGTGGAGGAGTTCTTTCTCGATTATTTCGAGACGGTCCTGGGACCTGACGGATTGCTGCTCGAGATCACGGTCCCTCCTCCACCGCCTCGGACGGCCACGGCCTACGAGAAGTTCACGGTGATCGAGTCCGACCACGCCGTGGTCTCTGTGGCCTGCTCCATAACCCTCGACGCCGAGGGTCAGAGGTGCCAGGATGCCAGGATCGTATTGGGGGCGGCCGCACCCACCCCCAAGAGGGCCACGAGGGCGGAAGAGGCGCTGGTGGGGGCAACACTGGAGGAGCGCGTGCTGGATGCGGCCGGCCGGGCGGCCTCGGAGGAGGCAGAGCCCATCACGGACATCCATGCCAGCGAGGCCTATCGACGGGATCTGGTCAAAGCCCTCACCAGGAGGATGGTACGGAAGGCATGGGAGACCGCCAAGACAGTCAGCGCTTGAAGGGGGTTCGATCTCATGGAGAGAAAGATACTGCGCATCAGGGTGAACAACGAGGACCACGAGCTCTACATCAAACCCAAGACACTGCTGGTGGAGGTATTGAGGGATCATCTGGGCCTCACAGGGACCAAGCGGGCCTGCAGCACCTCCGCCTGCGGTGCATGCACAGTGATCCTCAACGGCATGGCCGTGAAGTCCTGCTCCATACTGGCTGTGCAGGCGGACGGGGCGGAGGTCCTGACAGTGGAGGGACTGGCAAACGGAGCGAACCTCGACCCGCTCCAGAGGTCGTTCCTGGATCACGGGGCCTACCAGTGCGGTTTCTGCACCTCCGGGATGCTCATGTCGGCCAAGGCCCTCCTCGGGGAGAAAGCGAGGCCGACCAGGGAAGAGATCCGACAAGGCATACACGGCAACCTCTGTCGCTGTACCGGATACAACAGCATAGTGAGGGCGATAGCGGCGGTTACAGATGGCAGATATGGGGAGGAGAGGAAATGAACTACACCGTCCTGAACACTCCGTTGCACAACATCGACGGCGTGGCGAAGGTCACAGGCCGGGCGCAGTACACCTTCGACGTCGAGCTTCCGAATATGCTTCACGCAAAGATCCTGAGGAGCCCTTACGCCCACGCCAACATCCTGCACATAGACACCAGCAGGGCCGAGGCCCTCACAGGGGTCAAAGCGGTCCTGACGGGCAAGGACACCCTCGGGATAAAGCAGGGAATATGGAGGCGCTACAAGGAGCTGTGCGACGAGGAGATCCTGACCAGGGCAAAGGTGCGCTATATAGGCGAACCGGTGGCTGTGGTCGCCGCGGTGAGCGAGGATGCCGCTGAGGAGGCCCTGGATCTCATAGACGTCGAGTACGAGCCGCTCCCCGCGGTATTCGACCCCATGGAGGCCATGAAGCAGGGGGCACCGCAGATCCACGAGGGGGTGGAGCGCAACATCAATGTGACGCGCCACATAGAGTGGGGAGACGTGGACGAGGCCTTCGCCAAGGCGGACTACGTCCGGGAGGACTGGTTCCGGTGCTCCTCCCAGGCCCACGTCTGCATGGAGACGCATTGCGCTGTTGCCAGCTACACCCCGGACGGGAAGTTGACCGTATACACTTCCACTCAGTCCCCCTACTACATCCAGGTGCTGCTCGCCTGGACACTGGGGCTCAGGGAGAACGACGTCAGGGTGATCTCCAAGTACACAGGAGGGGGATTCGGCAGCAAGTTCGAGCTGGACTCGGCCCAATTCTGCAGCGCCCTGCTCTCCATGAGGCTCTGCCGCCCCGTGAAGCTCGTCCTCACGAGGGAGGAGGAGTTCATCGCCACCAAGCGCAGGACCCCGATGGTCTACTACGTGAAGACCGGGGTCAGGAAGGACGGGACCTTCCTGGCCAAGGAGGCAAGGGTGTTCACAGAAGGCGGTGCTTATACCTCCATGGGGGCCACCGCCCTTTACCTGACCGGCTTCTTCCAGACCTTTCCTTACAAGTGGCCCAACTACCGTTACGACGGGTACCGGGTCTACACCAATACGAGCCCCACCTCGGCGATGAGGGGGTTCGGGGCCCCGCAGGCGACCTTCGTGGGGGAGAGCCAGATAGACCTCATAGCGGCGGATCTCGGCCTGGATCCCATCGAGATCAGGAGGAGGAACGCCATGACGCCCAACTACGAGGTACCGGGGCAGGCTACCATCCAGAGCTGCGGACTGCTCGAGTGCCTCGACCGGATAGAGGGGTGGGTCAAGTCGCGGGGAGAGCTTCCTCCCAACAGGGGGATCGGCATCGCCTGCTACGGATTCATGTCAGGAGGCATCTTCAACTGGTTCGATTCCCCTTATGCCTTCTCCTCGGCACTGGTGAAGGTCAATATCGACGGCAAGGTGGATCTCTTCGTGGGCGCCCAGGACATGGGGCAGGGCTCCAACACAACTTTGGCCATGATCTGCGCCGAGGAGCTTGGGGTCCGACTCGAGGATATCCGCGTTCATTCGGGGGACACGGACGTATGTCCCCCCGATCTGGGGGCGTGGGGTAGCCGCCAGACACTCATGGCCGGAAACGCGACCAAGATGGCCGCAGCCGAGGCCAAGCGCCAGATACTGGAGTTCGCGGCAGCGAAGATGGGGCCGAACGTCGTTTACGACCTGGACATCAAGGACAGGTGGATACATCTGGTGGCACGTCCTGAACGTGGCCTGTCCTATTTCGATGTGGTGCGGGAGGCCATCCGAGGGAAAGAGGGACAGGCCATCATAGGCAGGGGGCATTACACTCCCCACAGAAAGGGGATGATCTCCCCGGCGTACAGTTTCGGGGTCCAGGCGGTGGAGGCCGAGGTGGACCCGGATACGGGAAAGATCAGGCTCATAAATGCGGTGACCGCCCATGACTGCGGGCAGCCCATCAACCCTCTGGGACTGACCGGGCAGTTGGAAGGCGCCATCGCTATGGCGGCGGGTTACGGTTTCACGGAGGACCTCCCCATGGACGAGGGGAAGATCCTGAATCCGAACCTCGTGGACTACAAACTGATAAGGGCATGCGACATGCCTGAGACAGAGGTCTTCGAGGTGGAGACCCATGAGCCCGAAGGGCCCTTCGGGGCCAAGGAGGCAGGAGAGGGCCTGACGAATCCCACGGCCGGTGCGTTGGCCAACGCCATCTTTCATGCCACCGGGGTGAGCGTCAAGGAACTGCCCATCACATCGGAGAAGATCTTCTACGCCCTGAAGGAGAAAGAGTCGCACGACAGGTGAGGAGGGACGAAGTGGGTTACCAGTGTCCGGTCTGCAGGAAGGTTTGGCCGGGGACCATGGAGTTGGCCAGGCACATGCTGGGCACAGGGGATCAGCCTCACAAGGGATGGATAAACTCCAAGGGCCTGTCCTATGCCGAGCTGTTGCTCATGCAGACCACCGAACCGGGGAACAAGGGCTACGTGACCCTGGCCGGCCTCCTGGAAAAGGAGGCGGAAAGGGTCGGGGCCTGAGGGATCACCCTCACATTCGAGGGTTTGATCCCTCCGGGATTAGAGTCGGCGGGAAAGAGGGAGGATCGAGCGGTGAAGCTGGAGGGGAGTTTTACGCTCAAGGCGCCCATTTGGAGGGTCTGGGAGTCCTTGCTGGAGCCCGGGACCTTGCTCGCATGCATCCCGGGGGCGGAGAGGATCGACCGCGTGGATGAGAAGACCTACGACTGCATCGTGAAACAGAAGGTCGGGCCGATCGCGGTGAAGTTCCAGTTCAGGAACGTGATCTCCAAGGCCGAGCCACCGACCCGCCTGGAGATGGAGGGGGAGGGGTACGACACCATAGCCAAGGCCGGCCACTTCGTTCAGAAGAGCGTGGTAGAGCTTCGCGACGCAGGAGACGGTGGGGTGGAGGTCTCGTATAGGACAGACGTGAACATCGTGGGGAAGCTGGCCATGTTCGGCGACAGGATCATGCGGGCCAAGGCCAAGCAGACCGAGGAGGAGTTCACGTCGGCCTTGCGGGAAAGACTGGGGGCGTCAACCTGAAGGGGCTCCCGCTGCGCGGCGGCCCCGGCCGAGGCGAAGCTGAGGCCGACCGAGGGAGGGGGCCGAGGCCCCCCGGAGGCCGAATCCTCCGGAAAAGCGAGCGCCGAATACGTGAAACGAGGGGAAATGCCGCCGCCCGCCGTGACCGATTGCCCGGCTCTCCAGACGGGTTCAGTTTCGATTTTCCCTAGGTGAAATCGCTCTTGGAGACGGGGCTCGAGGGGCATGTCCAGGCACGGCAAGAGGAGATCGAGGGCAGCCAAGAGGAGGTCCAGGAAGGCCGGCCTCCCGCCGGGGACCCTCGTCCACATAGGAGAGAGGAAGACCGAGCAGGTCAAGATCACGGTCGTCGAGTACGACGAGGCGGTCTTCCGTGCGAGACAGACCGACTCGGTGGAGGAGTGCACCGTATACAAGGACAAGCCTGGGACCACGTGGATGAACGTGAACGGGATCCATCAGGTCCGCACCATAGAGGAGATCGGAAGGTGCTTCGACCTCCACCCCCTCCTGTTGGAGGACGTCCTGGACACCGGCCAGCGACCGAAGATGGAGGACTACGGGGAATACGCATTCCTGGTCCTGAAGATGCTTCGTTACAACGAGACGGACAAGGAGCTGGTCTCCGATCAGGTCAGCATCATACTGGGCCCGAACTATGTCATCTCCTTCCAAGAGGGCGAGGGAGACGTCTTCCAGGGCATCCGGGAGCGGATCGAGGCGGGCAAGGGTCGCATCAGGAAGATGGGGGCGGACTATCTGGTCTACTCTCTGATGGACTCCGTGGTGGACAACTATTTCCTCATCCTCGAGAAACTCGGCGAGGAGATAGAATCCATGGAGGACGAGCTGGTGGTCACCCCCGGGAGCAACGTCTTGCAGGCCATTCAGCACCTCAAGAGGGACATGGTGGTGCTGCGCAGGGCCGTTTGGCCCCTGAGGGAGGTGCTCAACGCCATGCAGAGGGGGGACTCGGCCTTAGTCAGGAGCTCCACACGCATATACCTGAGAGACGTCTACGACCACACCGTCCAGGTGATCGAGACGGTGGAGACGTACAGGGACATGATCGCAGGCATGCTGGACATATACATCTCCAGCGTCAGCAATCGGCTCAACGAGGTGATGAAGTTCCTGACCATCATATCGACGATCTTCATACCGCTGACCTTCCTCGCCGGCGTCTACGGGATGAACTTCAGATACATGCCGGAGCTGGAGTGGCCGTGGGGCTACCCCGCTGTCTTGCTACTGATGCTGGCGTGCGGGCTCACCATGTTGGGCTACTTCAAGAAGAAGGGCTGGCTCTGAGAAGGGCGCGGGCTGTAGAGCGCTTGCGCCTGTTGCATCTCCGCCTTCATGCGGCTTCTGCCCCATCCAAGCTCCGCGGACATCAGTTCACAGACCCTCTTGAGACAAGGCTCTCCGGGGTCTCCGAGGGTCCCGAGGCCGCTCCTGCGAAGCAGGACGTCCGTCAGGCGAAGGGCCATCTCCGTCCGCACCGCGTGCACCACCTGTGCGCCGATCTCCGGCAGCCCCGGATGGAGAGGACGGCCGAGGTCGGGGTCCTGCCTGGCCAGATCGAGGACCTCCCTGTATCGGGAGCCGTAGCTTCTCACCAGGTTCTCGATGGTCGCGCGGGGCACGATGCCTTCTTCCGC
>Ga0068707_1000645_pt1 | contig 23298 bp, 28 predicted proteins | sample YNPNPMetaG_FD_66600 | JGI IMG/M metagenome (GOLD analysis project Ga0068707, IMG submission 66600) | Anoxygenic and chlorotrophic microbial mat microbial communities from Yellowstone National Park, USA - YNP NP MetaG | ecosystem: Environmental > Aquatic > Thermal springs > Hot (42-90C) >... | reverse complement strand
AGCACCTCCAGATGGAGTTCCCCCATGCCGGAGATGACCGTCTCCCTGGTCCGGCTGTCCTGTCTCACCTGAAAGGTGGGGTCTTCTTCGGCCAGCCGATGCAAGGCCAATGACATTTTGTCCTGGTCGGCCCTGGACTGGGGCTTGATAGCCACCGACATCACGGGGGCTGGAAAGGCGATCTTTTCCAGCACCACCGGCCGCTCCGCGGCGCAGAGGGTCTCGCCCGTGCTGGCCTCCAGCCCCAACACCGCCCCGATGTCGCCCGCACCGATTTCTTCCACTTCTTCGCGGCGGTCGGCAAACATGCGCACCAGCCGCCCAATCCGTACTTTCTCGCCTCTGTTGACATTGATCACGCTCTGGCCGCGGCGCAGCGTCCCGGAGTAGACCCGCAGGTAGGCCAGCCGGCCCACAAAGGGGTCGGTGTTGATTTTGAAGACCAGGGCTGCCAGCGGTTCGGATTCATCGGCCTGACAGATGACCTCGGCGCCAGACACCGGGTCCTGGCCTTTGATAGCGAGCACATCCAGCGGTGAAGGCAGGTAAGCCACGATGGCGTCCAGCAGGGGCTGCACCCCTCTGTTGCGCAGGGCTGTGCCGCACAGGAAGGGAACCACCTGCCCGGCCAGCGTCGCCTGCCGCAGCGCAGCGTGCAACAGTTCCGGGGGAAGCTCCTCACCTTCCAGATAACGCTCTGCCACCTCGTCGTTCACATCGGCCAGTTGCTCGATGAGCTGCTCGCGCCTGCGCCGGGCCTCAATTTGTAGCTCCGAAGGTATCCCGGTCATCGTCTGTTCGTCGTCCTCATAGACGATAGCCCGCTGTCCGATCAGGTCCACCACCCCACGGAAGGTCCCCCCTCCCTGGCCTCCCCCGTCCACAGGGGAGGAGCCGATGGGCATCTGGATAGCGACCGCCCTGGCCCCCAGCCTCCGCGTCACCATGTCCAGGGTCCGCCAGAAATCGGCCCCGGTGCGGTCCATCTTGTTGACAAAGCCGATCCGGGGCACGCCGTAACGATCGGCCTGCCGCCAGACCGTCTCCGTCTGCGGTTCGACCCCGGCCACGCCGTCGAGGACGACGACGCCCCCGTCCAGGACGCGCAGCGAGCGTTGCACCTCAGCGGTAAAATCAATGTGACCAGGGGTGTCAATGATATTGATCTGGTGGTCGTGCCACAAGCAGGTGACAGCCGCCGACTGGATGGTGATGCCTCGCTCCCGTTCCTGGTCCATAAAGTCGGTCACCGTGGTGCCTTCATCCACATCACCCATACGATGGGTAAGGCCCGTGTGATAAAGTATCCGTTCGGTGAGGGTTGTCTTGCCGGCATCAATGTGGGCGATGATGCCGATATTGCGCCTGTGCTCTGGATGATTTCTTGACATGATGCACTCCGTTGACTGATTTACGTACAACAAGAGGCGGTCCATCTGCTGTTGGTGGCTGTGCAGATGCGACCGCCTTTTGTAATCTGCCTGCCATACACACAAGCAACGAGCCCTGCGAGGCTCGTTACAAAAATTATACCACATATAGGGCAAATTGCAAATTGATGTCCTGGGGGCGGTCAAGTGCGCCCGGCAGAAGACGAGATAGGACCAAAGGGCTATGCCAAATTGGTACTCCAGGCCTATTGACGGGAGGGCAAATCTGGTTTATAATGGCAATGAAAAGTCAGATGGTCTGATAATTAAACCAGTTAACAGCCTGGGCAAATGGAAATCGGGTGACAACTATGGAGGAAATACGACCGGTCGTTCGTAGCACTCTGGTGCGGTCTGTGGCCGCCAGATTGGTTTCGTTAATCACCAAAGGGACTTTCAAGCCTGGCGACAGGCTCCCCTCAGAGCGACAACTGGCCCAGAAGCTGGCGGTTGGCCGCTCGACCATCCGCGAGGCCCTGCAAAGCCTGGCTCTGGTGAACCTGGTAGACATGCAACCCGGCCGGGGCACGTTTGTCAAGGAGATTGACGTGAACTCGATGGCCCGCCTCGAAGAAATGATCAGGCTCGAAGGGCAGAAGGATTTGACGGCGTCCCCCATCACACCTCTCGTCGGCCTGACCAGGGTGACATCTCCCGGCCCGGCGCCCCTGCCTCCCAGCCCGGAAAAACCTGTACTCCGCGTCCCCGACCTGCGCAAGGACCGCCTGGGGACCTTTGAGTTCATTTCCTGGTGGGAGCGAGAGAAGGTGCAGGCAGCCAAAATGATGGTCGTGGGAGCGGGGGCTCTGGGCAATGAAGTGCTCAAGAACCTGGCCCTTATGGGCGTCGGCCACCTGTTCATCGTTGATTTCGACACCATTGAGGCGGCCAACCTCAGTCGTTCAGTGCTCTTCCGCCCCGAAGACAACGGCAAGAAGAAGGCCGAGGTCGCCGCCCGCCGCGTCAAGGAACTGAATCCGGATGTCAAGGTGCAGTTCTTTCACGGCGACATCAACACCGACCTGGGCCTGGGCGTCTTCAGGCGCATGGATGTGGTCATCGGCTGCCTGGACAACCGCGAAGCCCGCCTGTCGGTCAACCGCTTCTGCTATTGGCTGAACAAGCCCTGGGTGGACGGAGCCATCCAGGAGCTTTTTGGCCTGGCGCGGGTCTTTGTGCCCGGCCAGGGGGCCTGCTTCGAGTGCACCCTCACCGAACAGGCCCGGCGCGAGATGTCGCTGCGCTACTCGTGTCCACTCCTGGCCCGCCAGAACATCCTGCTGGGCAAGGTGCCCACCACCCCCACCATCTCGGCCATCATCGGCGGGATGCAGGCTCAGGAAGCGCTGAAGCTGCTGCACGGTATGCCGGTGGAAGCGGGCAAAGTCACGCACTTCAACGGGCTGACCAACGAGGTGCACACCACGGCCTATGTGGAGAAAGAGGACTGCGAGAGCCATTGGATCTACGGCGACATCACCGAGTTGCCCGACCGTCGCGCTGCAGACACCACCCTGGCCCAGATGTTGGAGATAGCGCGAGCAGAGCTGGGGGAGGAAGCCGTCCTTGAGCTGGACCAGGAAATCGTGCTGGCCCTGGAGTGTCACGTCTGTCACACTGTGACGGAGGTGTTGAAGCCGGTCTCGCGGGTCAGCCTGGAGGAGGGCCGTTGTCCCGGCTGTGGCGAACTGCGCGAGGTGCACATGTCGCACGTCATCACCGGTGAGGAGCCTTTCCTGGAGCGTACCCTGCTGAGCATCGGCGTGCCCCCGTTGCACATCCTGCGGGCCCGCAACAGCCAGGAGTATCGCTTTTTCGAGCTGACAGGCGACCTGGAGGAGACGCTGCACTTTGCTCACTTTGAGCCTGTCGCCGAAGGGCGGCTCAAAGTCAAGGCCAGGTCCAGGCCACGCATCAGGCTGGGCCCTTACGTTCCACCCAGGCCGCTGAAGGTGAGACCCAGACCCCGGCTGAAAGTCAAGATAGAGAAGAAACCCGAACCAGCCCCTCTCAAAATCGGACCGGGCCAGGATTGAGCCAGGCTGATCGGGCTGCCGGGTGGAGGATCTTTGCATGTTGAGAGCAGCGCATCTGTTGGATGTCATAAACCGCTCACGAGCGCCCGCCCAGAGACGCCGGGGAGGCAAGGCGAACATGTCCAGGTCGAGAAGAAAGGCCGCCGAGAGACATGCGGCAGCGGAAGCAAGACCCCTGGCCAGAGCTCCGTTGAGATGGGGGCTGGCCCTCAATATGACAATGGCCCTGCTGTTGGGCCTGGGAGTGGGCCTCCTGCAGGCTCATGCGGACCGGCTCGCCGTCGCGGTCCCCTCTCCGGCGCTGGCCCTGGCCGGGGCGGGGGCCATGGGCCTGCTGGCCGGGCTGACCGCTCGCCTCATCCTGCGGGGCTGGACGAAGGCCCTGAAGCTGCTGCTCTCCTTGCTGACCCTGCTGACCTGGTTGACCGTTTCCGAAGCCACCTGCGCCTTCTGGACCGGGCTCCGTCCCCTTGCCTATCTGGCAGAGGCCGACAACTGGCTGGAGATGGGCCAACTGGCCATCGGCCTTCTGAGCGTCATCGCCGTCAACCTCATCGGGCAGCCTGTGGAGGAGAGAGCACCTTTACAGTGGATTTGGCGCTCAGGGGACCAGACCCCGACGCCCATAGTGGCCAGGGCTTCACTGAAATGGGGCCTGGGCCTCCACCTGGTGACGGCCGTGGTCTTGGGCTTGAGCCTGGGCTTCCTGCAAGCCCATGCTGGTCAGCTCGTCGTTCCGCTTCCCCCGCTGGCCCTGACCCTGACTGGGGCAGGGGTCGTGGGATTGCTGCTCGGTTTGGCAGCCCGCCTCACCCTGCGTGGCTGGACGGAGACGCTGAAGCTCCTGGTCGTTTTGCTGGCGCTGCTGGTCTGGATGGCGGTGTCCGAAGCCACTTACGCCGTCTGGACCGGGCTCCGTCCCCTCGCCTACCTGGCCAGGGCCGACAACTGGCTCGAGATGGGCCAACTGACCGTCGGCTGTCTGAGTGCCATTGTCGGAGGACTGGCCAGGCGGCGCCCCAGCCCGGCTGAGGCGGTTCTGGCCCCACGCCGCCGGGAGCCCGTCGCTCCTCGCAGAGCCATCCGTCAGTCGCATCGGGCGACCAGGGTGCGACAGCGCCGGGTGCTCCCACTGATTGGGTTGCCCACCCGGACACGTCGCCGCCCCCTGCCGGTAAGGAGAAGCTCTGGGGTGAGGGTCATCGCCAAGGCGGAGGACCGTTGTCCCTATTGCCTCGATGTGATCGAGAAGAACGACCCTCGTGGTATAGTGGTGTGTGAAATCTGCGGCACACCCCACCACGCCGATTGCTGGGAGGCGGGGGGCAAGTGTCAGGTGCCGCATCTCATCACTTGACCCCCCACCCCCTCCCCCTGCCCCTCCCCTTCCCCCCTTGGGGGGAAGGGGAGGGGTTAGGGGTGGGGAAGGGGGTCCAAAATCGCCGGAGGAATCATGAAATCTCAAATTGATGCCAGTCCACGGATTCGACGTTTGCGCGCCGACCATCAACTGATGGTCGAACTGAAAGGGCGTAGCGACCTGATTGACTTTGAGGTCGTGGACCGCGCCCGGGGTATGCCGCCGGAGAAGTACATCGTCACCTTCAAGTGCAAAAGCATTGTTGGCATTGATGCCAAAGGCAACCCCAAATTCGGCAACTGCCACAAGGTGGAGATCTACCTGCACAATGAGTATCCGCATCGCTGGCCGGGACTGAAGTGGCTGACACCCATCTGGCACCCCAACATCAACCACGTCAACGGCAGCGTGTGCATTGACGCCGCCTGGTGGACAGCAGCGAGGTCGCTGGACCGGCTGGTAATCATGCTGGGCGAGATGGCGCAGTACAAGAACTTCCATGATGATCCCACCAGGCCGCCTTTCCCCTGGGATCGCGAGGCCGCCGAGTGGTGCCGTAACTACCGCAAAAAGCATCCCGATGCTTTCCCGGTGGACAGGCGAGAACTGCTGCGCCCGGAACGGGTCAAACTGGCGAAGGCAAAACGAGCTGCGCCTGAGAAGAAACCCAAGATCAAACTCAAATGAAAGGAGTACGAAAATGGCTGATATCCCTGTAACCCTGGTGCTTCCTGCCGGTGGGACACGCACGGCAGAGGTGCCCGACGACGTGCCGGTGAAGGAGTTGCTGCCCGAGTTGGTTTCATTACTGGAGCTGCCGACAACGGGACCGGATGGGCGGCCGATGAGCTACCGCATTGACAGCAAGGCCCTCGGTCGCGAGCTCCAGGAAAACGAAACCCTGGCCGAGGCCCAGGTGCCCAATGACGACCGTCTGATGCTGACGGCGGACGTGACGGCTGGAGCCAGGCAGGCTTAGCCGCAATGCAGCTCGGATAAGCAGTTGGAGTAGAGCCTTTAGGCGGAAAATCCGGCTGAAGCCTCGACTCCGGAATCTGGAGCAGCCGCCTCGGTGGTGAAACGGAGGGGTGCCTGTGACATCGCAGAGGTGGCTGCCACCCCTCACCCCTCCCAAAATTTGGGAGATCTCTCGGAAAGTCGAGCGGGAAGCTCTTTGAGGGGTAGCAGGCCAATTGTATTGGCCGTTTTGAGGCAGATGACGCCCAACGCGGCTGGGCTGCTACCCATTTCCGGGAGAACTCTGGGGGGAGGGGTGAGGGCGTGACGGTGCCAGGATGGAGCAGCCGCCATGCGTAAAGAGGAAGCCCTATGAATCATAGAGTCAAACTATTGGAAGTCCCTCAAGCAGAACCAGAGAGCGGGCCCATGCCTCTGGACGAGGCCCTGAGATGGGTCTCGCCTCACGAGGGCCAGGTGGCCAGCCGGGTGACAATCTTTCTCACTCAACATGCCTATCTGTGTTGTACCACCCATGCGGCCAGTGACCTGGAACACGAAGTCGGCGGCGTGCTGGTCGGTCAGGTCCGCCGAGACGAGCAGAACAACGGGCTGTACATCGTCATCGAAGATGCCATTCAGGCCCGGCATACCCAATTTGGCCCGGCCCACCTGACTTTTACCCAGGACAGTCTGGTGCAGCTCAACAGCGAACTCGAAGAACGGTTTCCAGGCAGGCAAATGGTGGGGTGGTATCATACCCACCCCCGTATGGACGTCTTCCTGTCCTCGTACGATATCTGGCTTCACTCGAACTTTTTCGATAAGCCGTGGCAGGTGGCTCTGGTGATAGAACCTTATACGAAACGGGGCGGATTTTTCTGCTGGCAATCAGGAGGTCGGCTTGATCCACAGCGTTATGTCGGTTTCTACGAGCTGGCGGACATCAGCTACGATACGGTTGTGAGCTGGACCAACCTGGAACCGGTGGAGAACGATTTTCAGCCCGATTGAAATCGCTCTCCCTGGGCGCTTCGCGCCGGGTGTCGGCCTGCGCCGACACCCCTCTGATACGCCAAATGGCAGGATGGTCGGCGAAGGCCGACCATCGGCCGCAGGCTCAACCGCTGAGTAGTTACAGCAAATACAGAAAGGGGGAAACAACTATGAATCGTTACATGAGAACTTATTACTATGCCGTCCTGGGTGCCATGGGCGGGCTATTCGGCTGGCAGATCACAGAAACGGTGGGATTCGTGGGGGGGCAGAATGTCTACCTCAGCGACGCCTTGCTGGGCGGTGTCATCGGCCTGTGCGTGGGCCTGCTCATCGGTTTGACCGAGGGAGCGCTGACCCGCTCGCCGGTGCGAGCCCTGCGGGCGGGCCTTATCAGTGGGTTGATCGGACTGGCCGCTGGTGCTGCCGGGCTGCCGCTGGGGGAGTGGGTTTTCCAGCTCAGCGGCGGCGAGATCCTGGGTCGGGCCCTGGGTTGGGCCACCTTCGGCGTGCTGGTCGGCCTGGCCGAGGGCATCACCGGCGGCACCCAGATGTACAAAGGGGCCCTGGGCGGACTGATCGGCGGAGCCGTTGGCGGGGTCATCCTGGAGCTGGCCAGAGGCACTCTGAAGGACCCGTTGCTGGGCAAGGCCCTGGGCCTGGTGCTGCTGGGGGCCAGCGTGGGGGCCTTCATCGCTCTGATTGTGGTCCTCCTCTCGCGGGCCTGGCTGGAGGTGAAGAACGGTAAGTTGCAGGGCACCGAGTTCATCCTGGACAAGTTCATGTCCCTCAAGGGGCCAGCGGCCATCATCGGCAGCAACGTCCTGAAGAGCGACATCGCTCTGCCTGACCCTGACATCGCCCCTCAGCATGCTCAGTTGAAAGGTGCCGACACCCATTTCACCCTGCGGGACATGAGCGTGGGTCGGGGCACCTTTGTCAACGGCCGGCGTATCGAGGTCCACCGCCTGGCCAACCGCCAGGTCATCCGGGTGGGCAACACCGAGTTAATCTATCACGAAAAGAGGTGAGCCATGAAAACTTATTTCAGACTGTGCCGTACCTTTCGTGTCACATTGTGGCTCTGCACCGCCGTGTTGGCCCTGGCTGGCCTCTTGATCACCGTGCTGGGGGCCCGCGCAGAAGGGCCGGTCACGGTCCAGGTGGTGCAGGTGGACAAATCACGTTTCCCCGAGGTAGACGTGTATGTTTCGGTTACCGATGCCAACGGGCAGCCGGTCAAGAACTTCAGGCCAGAAGATTTCAGCCTGGAGGAGAACGGCCAGCCCGTTGACCTGATCCGGGTCAGCGGGGCTGGCAAGCAGGGCCCGGTTACCACTGTCCTGGTCATTGACAAAAGCGGCAGCATGAACCATGCCAACAAGATGAAAGCAGCCCGGGAGGCGGCCATCGCCTTCGTGCAGTTGATGCGACCGGGGGATGTCACCGGCGTGATCGCTTTCAACACCCAGGTGACCACCGTCCAACCTCTGACCGGGGACAAGGAGGCGCTCATCGCCGCCATCAAGGGCATCCAGGCCGTGGACGATACCGCCATGTACGATGCGTTGCACGCAGCCTCGGCCATGCTGGAGCCGGTCAGCGGGCGCAAGGCGATCATCATCGTCACTGATGGGATGAACACAGCCGGTCAGCGCACCCGTGAGGAGACCCTGACCCTGGTCGGCGAGCAGGGCATCTCCATCTACACCATCGGACTGGGGGATCCCTCGCAGGGTACAGAAACGTATGCCGGCATTGACGAGCCGACGCTGAAAGCCATCGCTGAGGAGTCGGGTGGCGTCTACACCTTTGCCCCGGACCCTGAGCAGTTACGCGACCTGTACGAGCTCCTGTCCCAGCGTATCCAGAACGAGTACAGGCTGACCTACCGCTCGCCCAACCGGTTGCGGGACGGCACCAATCGCGCCGTGGCGGTGACCATGGCTGTCCCTTCCGGTCCGGCGGAGGTGACCGCTGCCTACAACCCGGGTGGAGTCATCCCGGAGGTGGAGCCGCGTTCAACCTGGAGGCTCTTCGGCCTGTTCCTGGCCGGGCTGGCCTTTCTCCTGATCCTGCCAGGTGTTATTGGCCGGGTCAGGATGCGGGCATTGGGCCATGGCCCGTTGCCCGGGCGTGCCGCAAAGGCCAGGTCGGCCCAAGGCCGGATCCGACTGACCGGAGCGTCGCGCCCCTCCGAGAAAAAGGGGAAGTGAATCGAGGGCAGTCCCAGACTTTGACAAAAAACAGCGCCGTCAACCGGCGCTGTTTTTTGAATCAGTCACTGTTCCTCTCAAAGTTCCCCTTCCCCTTTCTCCCTTTGCTCTCTCAGAAATCTCTCTATTTCGTCAAATAGTTCCTGGTCAGCTTCCAGAGGGGCCTCAGGGCTGGCCATCAGGTCTTCAAAGCGAGCAATGGCTTCTTTGGCCTCTTCGGACAGGAGCCCGTACAATTGTTCCATGCTGGGCTCTATCTGTTCAGCCATGGCTGTCAAATCTCTCAAGTCCACTTCCAGGCCCAACATTTGGGTCAAAACCTCAAGGACGGCCTGAGCTGCCCTGGGGTTGGCGATGCGGGTGGCGTAGATGGGCATCTCCCCCAAAAGGCAAACCCCTTCCATCCCTCTCTGTCTGGCCACTCCCAGCAGCAACCCGTTCAGGCCGCCGATGCTGCCTTCTCCCATAGGCATGACGCCGTAGACCTTCAGGTATTCCACCAGTTGGGCATTGGTAGCGGTCCCCCAGACGCGTGGCTCCCTGGAATGGTGTATCCATAGAGGGAAAGCCGCAGAGGTATAGATTCTCCGGACATGAAACTCCTCGGCCACATCCAGGACCCGGTGAGCAAATTCCCATCCCCGCTGAGGTTGGTCTTCCCCAACAAAGATCAACAGGTCATGATACTCTCCCTTGTCCCAGAAGTAGAACCTGTTTGCCGGAAAAGTGGGTATCTGTATCACGTAATCCTTGATCAGCACCTCGGCAGGAGAGAAGAAATTGTAAGGCAATATCTCTCCGCATTCCTCTGCCCCCAGTTTCTGCCGAAGATAATTGGCAGTTATCAAAGCGACGCCGCCCATGCCAGACCAGGCAGCAATCAGACAGGGGCTCTTGAGTTGAGGTTTTTTGACGAACCTGATAGGGCTTTCCATGCCGATCACCCCCTGTTCAATTATACCATCGTATTCCGAGAAAAACAAAAGCCCCTTCTCCAGCACAACCCCCGGCTTTACAAGGCCTGAAACCCTCACTGGAGGTGGGGGGCAGTCACAGCTAACCCACAGAAAGAGCACCTGGGCTGGGCGTGACAGCTCCCCCGGCTACACCGGGGGCTTCCCGCTGTCCAAAGAGTCAAGAGGCGACCGGCAGAGTGAACCAGAAACGGCTGCCCTGGCCTGCTTCGCTCTCGACCCCTATCTGACCACCATGAGCCTGGACCAGGTGTCTGGCGATGGCCAGACCCAGGCCGGAGCCACCCGTTTCGCGAGCACGGGAACGATCAGCTCTCCAGAAACGATCAAAGACGCAGGGGAGGTCCTGGGGCGGGATGCCCTCGCCTGTGTCGGTCACGACAATGCGGGCAGCCGATCCACTGGACGTGGCACTGATGGTGACCTGTCCCCCTTCTGGCGTATGGCGCAGGGCATTGGAGAGGAGGTTGCGCAGGATCTGGGCCAGGCGGTCGGGGTCGGCCAGGACTGGAGGGAGTTCATCGGCCAGATCTGTTGTGAGTCTGACTCCTTTGGCCTCGGCAACGACAGCAAAATTCGCCGCCGTGGTTTGAATGGCCTCGACCAGATCAGTAGGACGCAGGTCAAGGCGCAATTGGCCCGCCTCAGCCTGGGCCAGTTCGTGCAGGTCATCCACCAGGCGGCTCAACAACCGGGTTTCATCGTAGAGGGCGGCGATCTCGGCCTGTTCCAGGGGATAGACTCCGTCGAGGATGGCCCGCAGGTTGCCCTGGAGTACACTGAGGGGGGTACGCAGTTCATGGGCCACGTCGGCCACCATGTTGTGGCGCAGTTCCTCGGCCTTTTCCAGATCGGCCGCCATCTGGTTGAAAGCCCGCCCCAGGGCAGCTATCTCGGCGCTGCCCGTTTCAGGGACGCGCTGGCTCAGGTCGCCGCCGGCAATGCGGTGCGCGGCGATGGTGAGGCGGGACAGGGGGGCGGTGAGCCCCCGGCTGAGTCCCAGACCCAACAGAATGCTCAGGCCACCAGCCAGGGCTCCGGCCAGGAATAAGGCCCGATTGACCTGATCGAGAAAAGTCTGTTCCTGAGGCTGCAACTGCATTCCACCCGGCGGGATAGCCAGCAGGAAGCCCGCTGTCTGTCCTTCACTCTGAATGGGTATGGCCAGCTTCCGCTCGCTGCGACTAAGGGTTTGCCCTACCTGCTGGCCCTGGCTATCGTAGACGATCAGTCCCTGGCCATCGGCCAGCAGGATGGACGCCCCACCTCGATGCATCTGGCCGTAGCCTCGCCCGGATTGCATCGGCCCGCCCATGCTCCTGAAAACATTCTCCACTCCTTCCCAACTGCCCTGTCGCTCATAATAGGTCGTCAGGATCTCAGCCAGGTTGCCCCGGCCCATCATCTCATTGTGCATCAGATAATGGCGGAACTGGCTGCTGGCACTCAGGTTGGCCAGCACAGCTACGGTGCTCACTCCCACCAGGGCGACAAGAGCGAAAGCCAGGGTCAGCCGTACCCAGAGTCTGTTCATGGCTCCTCCTGAGCCCAGCCTGCCCCGAGCTCCGTCGAAGGCTCGAAGGATTCATCTCGCAGGCGATAGCCGACGCCATAGACGGTCTGGATGTAGGTAGGCCTGGCCGGGTCGGGCTCGATCTTGCGGCGCAGGTTTTTGATGTGGCTGTCCAGGGTGCGGTCCAGGCCCTCGTAGGTGTAGCCCAGGCCCTTTTCAATCAGTTCCGAGCGGGTGAAAGCGTGGCCGGGGTTTTCCATGAGGGCTCGCAGTAGGGGTCAGGTCCACCGGCTGGCCGTCCACCATCACCGTGTGCTGATCCAGGTCCATAAGGAGGCCACCCAGTTGTAATACCTTGGGCTGGACAGGTCCGCCGACAGCACGGCGCAGCACGGCCCGTACCCGGGCCACCACCTCGCGCGGGTTGAAGGGCTTGGTGATGTAATCATCGGCGCCCAGTTCCAGGCCAACAATTTTGTCGGTGTCCTCCACGCGGGCGGTGAGCATGATGATGGGCGTGTTGGCCAGGGTGGGATCGGCACGCACGATGCGGGTAAGGTCCCAGCCGTCCTGGTCAGGCAGCATCAGGTCGAGCACCACCAGGTCGGGGCGCTCGCGGCGGATGACATGCAGAGCGGTGCCGCCGTCGTAGGCGGTAAACACCTGGAAGCCAGCCTGTTCCAGGTAGGCTCTCACCAGGCGTACGATCTGCTTATCGTCGTCCACAACGAGAATGCGCTGGCTCATACGTTCTTCTCCGGATGCCGCAGATTGAAATCGGCCTCTTCAGGCGCTTTGCGCCCGGTGTCGGCCCTCGGGGCGAGGCCTCTCGGGCCGTGGCCCTGCGCCGACACTGCTCCTGGACGCGGTAGCAAAGAGGTCGGCGAAGGCCGACCATTGGCCGCAGGTCCCTGAGGGGCGGAGCGGCGCTCCGCCCCTTCCAGTCAGCGTTGCAGGCAGCCGATTTTTTGAGGCGGTCCAAAGTGTAAACCAATTTCCAGGAGAAAATGAACCATCCCCCGGATTCGTCTTCTATCATAACACAGAAAGGCAAGGAAAACAAGCGCAAGAAAAAGAGTGAGGCTATGGACCTCACTCTTGTCAGATGCAGATCGTGGGTTACAGCGTACTGTTGCGCATCCGCCAGCCGCCGCCACGCCCTCTGCCCCATCCACCAGATTGGGTGTCAGGAACTGACTGACCGGAGCGCCCGCAGTTGAAGCCCGGTCTCACCCCTGCTTCCAGGCGCTCCTGGATTTCCTCTTTCATGTGGCTGAGCATCCAATCGGCCTGCTCCTGAGTCAGGTAGCCGGCCTCGACGCGCTGCTGGAGCACTTCGGCCCGGGCGGCCAGGGCAGCCTCGACCAACTGCCCGGCGCTGACGCCGTGAGCCTGGGCCACTTCCAGCAGGGTCTTGCCCTCTTGCAGCTCGGCATACAGATCGGCTGGCTCCAGCCCGGTCAGCCTGGCCAGGGCGTCAATCAGGCCCATGCCATGCCAACCTCCACCACGCCCCCAGCCACCACAGCCACAGCCCGGTCCGTAGCCCGGAGCAGGTGGTGTTGGTTCCTGGGCAAAAGCCAGGCCAGCCCCAGCCAGAACCGTCATGGTCAACGCGGCCATCAGAGCGACTACAAAGACGACTTTTTTGAACATGTTATACACCTCTTTCTTTCATGATTGGCAGATGTCCCCTGCGTCACGGCAGGGTTTCCGCCTGTTCTGTCTTCAGTATAGCACAGAATTATGGAGAACCTGTGGAGGAGAGATGGAAAGTCTGGTGAATGCTATCAGTTTGTCGTAGGTCGGATTGCCAATCCGACCTGCTTCGGTTGCGGCCTGCCGCGCTATGAGACTAAAGTCATAGACAGAGGATCGTTGAAGCAGTATAATTGGATATAGAATGGTTCTTCCAGCGGACGGGTCAGACCCTGAACCAGCCACCGCCCCACCTGGCGGAGTGGCGCCAAAGCAATTGCCTCTTGACAAAATGGAATTATTGGTTTATAATAATTCCAAGGCAGGAATAAGTCTATGTCCCGATTGGAAGAACTCGTTCAGAAATTCAAAGAACATGGCTACAAGATGACCCCCCAACGACGGGCCATCCTTGAGACCCTGACGGGGAACACACATCACCCTACAGCCGAGCAAATCTACGAGCTGGTAAAGGAGCGTTTGCCTGACATCTCGTTAGCCACCGTCTACAATACCCTGCGCGAGTTGGCCGAGATGCAGGAACTTTGTGAGCTCCAGGTGGGCCACGGGGTGCGACGCTATGAAATCTCGCAGGAGAATCACGCTCATCGCGTCTGCCTGAAGTGCGGGCGGATTGAAGATGTCGCCGGTGATTTCAAAAAGGTCAAGCCATTGTTCCAACACGGCGAGGATTTCTGCCCCGTGCGGTACGACGTGACGATCTATGGTTACTGCGCAGAGTGTGTCTCATCCTTTGATGCTGAGAAGTAGAAAGCGGTCGGCGACAAGATGTTTTCAGGGAGGAGGAATTCCATGAGTACAGGAAACCATGCTGCCATGAGTGCACTTCAGCAAGCTATCGAGCTCGAGGTCAAAGGCCGGCGCTTCTACCTGGAAGCGGCGGAGTGCACCACCAATCCCAGGGGAGCCGAGATGTACCGTTCTCTGGCCGACGACGAGGTGATCCACGAGCGTATCCTCCGCCGTCAGCTCGACGCTCTCACCCGGGGAGAAGGTTGGGTATTGCCCACAGATGTTGCCGAAGTCAAAGTCAACCTGGCAGACCTTATATTCCCCCAGAGTGAAAAAGTGTGCGGGGAAGCCGTGCGACCCGATGACAATGAACTGGACGCCCTGCTGTTTGCCCTGCAGATCGAAAACAAGAGCTTTGAACTCTATCGCGAGATGATTGAAAAGACCGCAGACCCCAACGGCAGACGCATGTACGAATACCTGGCCAACGCCGAACGGGGTCACTTTGAGCGGTTGATGCTCAACTATGAACATCTGTCCACTACGGGCAGTTGGGCAGAATGAAGAAGCACTCTACGGGGATATCATCTACAAAGAATTTTAAAAATAGGGAGGGTCAAAAATGGCACAACTGGTGACGGTAGAAGGTATCGGGGAAGCTTATGCCCAGAAGCTACAAGATGCGGGTATCGCCACAACGCAGGCGTTGCTGGAAAAAGGCGCATCTCCACAGGGTCGCAAGGAAATCGCCGAGAAAACAGGCATCAGTGAAACATTGATACTGCGATGGGTCAACCACGTTGATCTGTTTCGTATCAAAGGGGTCGGTGAAGAGTATGCCGACTTGTTAGAAGCAGCAGGGGTTGACACTGTACCCGAGTTGGCCCAGCGGAATCCTGAGAATCTCCACCAGAAACTGGTTGCTGTCAATCAGGAAAAGAAGCTGGTTCGCCAACTGCCAAACCAGGCTCAGGTAAGCGATTGGATCGAACAGGCCAGGTAACTGCCTCGCGTGATCACCTACTAAAAAAGGAGCCGAAAGCATGGATAAGTGGGAATGTATGGCCTGTGGGTACATCTACGACCCGGCGGTGGGCGACCCCGATAACGGTATTCCCCCCGGCACGCCTTTCGAGGACCTGCCTGACGACTGGGTTTGCCCGGAGTGCGGCGCAGGCAAAGACATGTTCGAGAAAGTGAAATAACAGGCAGTGCGGCGGTACGTTATCATCGGTAATGGTATCGCCGGGGTGATGGCCGCGCAGAGCATCGTCCGGGCCGATCCCACAGCAGAAGTGCACATCTTCGGCGAAGAGCCCTACCCATACTATCAACGCCCACGGCTGTGGGAGTTCCTGGCCGGTGCCATTGACCAGCAGGCACTTTACTTCAGACCGCTGGAGTGGTATGCAACAAAAGGCATACAGGTTCATCTTGGATTGCAGGTGACTGCACTGAACCCGGCAGAGCATCGGCTGACGCTGGCCGACGGGAGCAGTACAAGCTACGACCGCCTGCTGCTGGCAACCGGGGCACGACCCTTTGTGCCGCCTTTCCCCGGTATGGGCCACGAAGGTGTCTTTACTCTGCGCACCCTTGACGACGCGCGAGCGATGAGGGCCTACGCCAGCCACATCCCCAGCGCAGTGGTCATCGGCGGCGGGCTGCTGGGACTGGAGACAGCCCGGGCGCTGCTTTCCCTGCAATTGGATGTAACGGTCATCGAATGCATGCCGCACCTGCTGCCCCGCCAGTTGGATGCCGAAGGGGCCCAGTTTTTACAGGCCCGCCTGGAGACGATGGGATTGCACTTCCTGACCGACGCTGCCATTGAGACCATTCTGGGCAATCAACGTGTGACAGGTGTACGGCTCAAAAACGGGCGCATCGTGGAAGGGGAGCTGGTGCTGATCTCCGCCGGCATCCGCTCGCGGGTCGAACTGGCGCAGGAAGCCGGATTGGCGGTGCACCACGGTGTGGTTGTGGACGAGCAACTGCGCACCAGCGCCGCCGATGTCTACGCCGCCGGTGATGTGGCCGAATTTGAGGGAACCGTCTACGGCATCATCCCCGCGGCCATCGAGCAGGCCCAGGCGGCTGCGGCCAATATGGTCGCCGACGGCAGTACTGTCTACCGTGGCACGGTGTCCGCCACCACCCTCAAGATCGTCGGCATTGACCTGACCTGCCTGGGTGAGGCGACGGCCTCGGGGGATGAGTATGTTATCCTGCGGCAGGCAGACCCGTCAACCGGGGTGTACCGGCGGCTGGCGTTGCGCGGCGGCAAGATCGTCGGAGCCATCCTGCTGGGCGATACACAAAACGTCCAGCCGTTGAAGCAGTTGATCTCGACGGGACGCGACGTGTCAGCTTACAGCGATAGGCTCCTGGCCGGGGACCTGGACCTGAAAGCGTTGGTCCAGGGCAAAGTCCCCAGATTCTAGAGGATGTCTCCAAAAATTTTCAGGGTAAAGGGCTAAGATAACTTGAGGAGGTAATGTCACCATGAGGAAAATGACGCAGGAAAATCTAAAGGCAGCTTTTGCTGGCGAGAGCCAGGCTCACATGAAATACGCCATCTTTGCTGACAGGGCGGAGGAGGAAGGCTACCCTGAAGTGGCGCGACTGTTTCGGGCTATCTCCTTCGCCGAGCTGGTCCACGCCACCAACCACCTGCGCGAGCTGGGAGGCATCGGCGACACAGTGGCCAACCTGGGGGTGGCCATCGAGGGCGAGAATTACGAGAACACGGAGATGTATCCCGCCTTTAACGCTGTGGCCAAACTCCAGGAAGAGAAAGGCGCCATGCGCAGCATCCACTACGCCCTGGAAGCGGAAAAAATCCACGAGGCGATGTACGACGAGGCCAAAAAGATGGTGGCAACGGGCCGAGACATCCAGGCTGCGCCGGTTTTCGTCTGCCCCGTCTGTGGGCACACGGTCATTGGCGAAGCACCGGCCAGGTGCCCCGTCTGTGGTGCGGCCAGGGAAAAGTACCGCCAATTTTAGCGTCTTTTAACCCTCATCCCCCTGCCCCCCTTTTCAATCCTGAGAAGGGGGCAGGGCACTCCCTGAAGAGGAGATTGAAGGATGAACACAAAAGAGAAATGCGACAACTGTGGCGAGGAATTGGGACCCAATCCAGTGCGCCGGGGCGAGAAGGCTTACTGCTGTGAAGCCTGCGCCTTCGAAGCCCAGCGGAGCGCGGACTGTGGGGGACGCTCCGATTCCACCACCGCTCCTCCGGTTGTCGAAAAACTGGAAAGGTGAATTGGAGTACCATCCATGAGAAAAGTATATTTCGATCATGCCGCTACCACCCCGGTCCATCCCAGGGTGGTAGAGGCCATGCTGCCTTACCTGCAAGAGCAGTTTGGCAATCCTTTGAGCCTGCACAGTTTCGGTGAAGGCCCGCGGGAAGCGGTGGAAGAGGCCCGGGCCAGGGTCGCCGAACTGATCGGCGCCAGGCCCGATGAAATCTACTTTACCGCCAGCGGTAGTGAGGCCAACAACATGGCCGTGAAGGGCGTCGCTTTGATGAACCGCGAGAAGGGCCGGCACATCGTTGTCTCGGCCATCGAGCACCAGTCGGTGCTCAACGCGGCCCAGACCCTGGAGAAACTGGGTTTTGAGGTCACGACGGTGCCTGTTGATCGGCACGGCCTGGTGAACCCCGAGGACGTGGTAGCCGCCATCCGCGACGATACCATCCTGGTCTCGGTGATGCACGCCAACAACGAAATCGGCACCATTGAACCCGTGGCCGAAATCGCCCAGGCTGTCAAGAAAAAGGCGAAGGGGATTGCTTTCCACACGGATGCTGTGGCTTCGGTGGGCAACATCCCCGTGAATGTGCAGGAATTGGGGGTGGACCTGTTGAGTCTGGCGGGAAGCCAGTTCTATGGCCCCAAGGGAACGGGAGCCCTCTTCGTCAAGAAGGGCGTCCGCCTCATGCCCCTTATTGACGGCGGCATCCAGGAGCGTGGCCGCCGCGCCGGGACGGAGAACGTGCCCGCTATCGTAGGGCTGGGCGTAGCCGCTGAGCTGGCTAAGGAGAACCTGACCAGGCGGGCGGAGAGGCTGGTCCCCCTGCGCGATCGTCTGATCCAGCGTCTGACTTCGGAGATAGACCGGGTCTATCTGACAGGACACCCGACCCTGCGTCTGCCTGGCCACGTGAGTGTCTGCATAGAATTCATCGAGGGCGAATCCATGCTGCTCTTGCTCAACATGCAGGGAGTGGCGGCCTCCAGTGGCTCCACCTGCACCTCGCGTGCTCTCAAGGCTTCTCACGTGCTGACGGCCATCGGCGTGGAGGCCGCCCTGGCCCAGGGCTCGCTGGTCTTTACCCTGGGCGAAAGTAGCACCATCGAAGATGTGGACTATGTCGCCGAAGTCCTGCCGCCCATCGTGGAGAGGCTGCGACAGATGTCGCCTTTGTATGAGAGCAGATAGCTGATAGTATAGGAGGGAACTAATGCCAACGTACAGTGAAAAAGTGATGGACCATTTCATGAACCCGCGCAACGTGGGGGAGATACCTGACGCCGACGGGGTGGGCCTGGTAGGTAACCCCGTGTGCGGCGACATGATGGCTTTCTACATCAAAGTGGATAACGGGCGTCTCAGTGACGTCAAATTCAAGACCTTCGGCTGCGGCGCCGCCATTGCCGTCTCCAGCATGGTCAGCGAGATGGCCAAAGGGATGACCCTGGAAGAGGCCAAGAAGCTGAGCAATAAGGATGTGGCCGACGAGTTGGACGGCCTGCCTCCCAACAAAATGCACTGTTCCAATCTGGGGGCTGATGCCCTGCACAAGGCTATTGAGGACTATGAGTCCAGGAGCCGGGCGCCTCGAGAGCCGGTCAAGATAAAGGAGGTAGAACCCGTACCGGAGAAAGAATGTGTGTGCCCCTTCTGCGACAGTGCTCTGGAAGAACGCGACCCCACCTGTCGAGTTTGTGGGGCCGAGCTGGATTTCTGCCCCGAATGTGGCGAGGCTCTGCCCAAGGGCACGGAGAAATGTCCTGAGTGTGGAGCCAGAGTAGAAAAGGCGTAACTGACTCAGGCGCAAACAGGGATGCAGTAAGGGCAATGCCCTTACCTACCCTCTATCGTGAGGTAAAAGCTCCCCCTGAACGCTAAGCCTAAATTTCGCGGTCATTGCCTGGGAATAGCCTCTCTCATCCCCCCATTCCCTTAATTCCCCCTCCGGGTGGGGTTATCCACCTGGCGATGTGCGAAATTCAGGCTAAGTACCCGTTGAAGCAGCACGACTGCTTCCCACAACAAACCTTGGAGGAATTGAGATGAACAAGTACAAATTGCAAATAGGATGTGCCATCGCGTTGGTCATGCTGACCATTTTGGCGTGCGGCTTTAGTGTCAGCACCGCCAATATCAAGGATGCCAAAATGGCGCGAGACTATGACGGGAATCAATTTACGACCGTTTTCGCCCCGGACGAGACGTTTTATTGTATTGTCGAGTTAGCTAACGCCCCGGACGACACTACTGTGAAAGCGGCCTGGACGGCTGTCGAAGCCGAAGGGGTAGAACCCAATCTCTTCATTGATGAAGCGGAATTGACCACCGGTAGCGGCACACTCCACTTTGAGTTGAGCAACGACAATCTCTGGCCAACGGGAAAGTACAAAGTGGACCTTTACCTGAACGGCAAACTGGAGCGTACGATCGAGTTTGAGGTACAATAGGCTTACGTTCCGGGTTTCTGTTCTGTCACTGTTCAGGTTGTCATTGCAAACCGAAGGCAAAGCAATCTCCCCTCTCACTTTTTGGGGATTGCTTTGCCGTCTCCGACGGCTCACAATGACGAGGAGAAAACTATGGCTGAGAAAGAAAAAGTAACCATCGTGGTCTTTAGCGGTGATCTGGACAAGGCCCTGGCCAGCTTCAACATCGCCACCACTGCGGCTGGCATGGGCATGGACGTGACCATGTTCTTCACCTTCTGGGGATTGAACGTCATCAAGAAGAACGAAGGTCGTCTGAAGAGCAAAGGGCTGATGCGCAAGATGCTCAACTGGATGAACCGGGGTGGCAGCAAGCGCCTGGGACTCAGCAAATTCCACATGTTCGGCCTGGGCACGTGGATGATGAAGAAGCTGATGGGTGAGGTGCGGATGCCCTCTTTGGAAGACATGATCGCTACGGCCAAACGGCTGGGGGTCAAGTTCGTGGCCTGTACCACCACCATGGGGGTCATGGGCCTGGGAGAGGACGCCTTCATCCCCGAGGTGGACAGCTTTGCCGGAGCAGCCACCTTCCTGGGTGAGGCCCGCAAGGGCACAGTCAATTTGTTTATTTAGCGAGTCAGCGAGTTAGCGAGTCAGCGAGTCAGCGAGTTAGCGAGTCAGCGAGTCAGCGAGTTAGCGAGTCAGCGAGTCAGCGAGTTAGCGAGTCAGCGAGTCAGCGAAGGAGGAAGCGATGGAAGCTGATGCTGTTTTGGATTGCATGGGGTTGTACTGCCCCATGCCCATCATCGAAACCACAGACAAGATCAGGGAACTGGAAGTGGGCCAGGTGCTGGAGATCATAGCCGATGATAAGGGCATCGTCACCGACATGCCAGCCTGGTGTGAGAGCACAGGCCATGAGTTCCTGGGAATTGAAGAAAAAGATGGAGAATACAGGGTCTATGTCAGGAAACGAGTAGCGTCATAGCCAATGGCAGATAGCAAAAGGCCATGTCGTTAAGGTGCGACGCACTTTCTGTCCCTGCGCCGATTAGAAATCGGCCTTCTTGGGCGCTTTTGCGCCGACGCCTTTTTCAGAGGTCGGCGAAGGCCGACCACTGGCCAAAGGCCCGTAGGGGCGAGGCATGCCTCGCCTCTACAGTCGGCGCAAAACCCGGACGAATTAACGGAAAGCTTGTACTATGACATTGTAGCAAAAGGAGGGAAAAATGCTGGTACATGAGAGAATGTCCAAACACCCCATTACCGTCACCGAGGATACTCCTATCGCCCAGGCTCTAAAGGTCATGCGGGACGAGAAGGTACGCCGCCTGCCTGTCCTCGACAAAAAGGGCAAACTGGCAGGCATCGTCTCTGAGAGGGACCTGTTGTATGCTTCTCCGTCGCCGGTGACTTCCCTGAGCATCTACGAGATCCATTATCTTCTCGCCCAAATAACGGTGAAGGAGATTATGACCAGGGATGTCATCACCGTAACGGAGTACACCCCCCTGGAAGAGGCAGCTCGCATCATGGCTGACAACAAGATTGGTAGCCTGCCGGTGGTGCGCAACGGGAAGCTGGTGGGCATTATCACCGAGAGTGACCTCTTCAAGATCTTCACTGAGATCCTGGGGGCCAGGGATATGGGAGTGCGTCTGAGTATGTTGGTCCCCGAACAACCGGGCATCCTGGCCGAGATCACCCGCGCCATCGCCGATCTGGGAGGCAATATTATCTCTCTGGGCACTTTCCTGGGGGAGGACCCCACCAACCGTCTGATCACCATCAAGGTGGCTGACGTTCCCCAGGACAAACTGGTGGCGGCAATAAAGCCCCTGGTGCTGGAGATAGTAGACGCGCGGACCTGTGCCAGTTGCCGTTGAAACAGCCTGTACAAAGGCGTGGACTATGCCAGCGCCGTGGCCAGAGTCGTGGCCCCGGCCGGCAAGACCATGGTCCTCTTCTCTGGGGGCAGCAAGATCAGCGCTGAGGACCTGATAGAGAAGGCCCGCATCTGTATGGAGCAGGGAGCTACGGAGCTGATCTTTGGACGCAACATGTGGCAACGGCCCTTCCAAGAGGGGTTGGCCATGACGGCCAGGATCAAAGAAATGATGCGTTCAGTATAGTGGGGCAAGCTGGAGTGAACGCCAGGATTCTGCGAGGAAAGGAGATAGAAGATGCCCTTACTTCAAGACAAAGATAAAAAAACTGTCAAGACACGCTTCCAGGAAGGGTTGGTCAACCCGGTCAGGCTGGTGAATTTTACCCAGGCCCTGGAGTGTCAATTCTGTGCCGAAACCCGCCAGTTGGTGGAGGAAGTAGCCGCCCTTTCCGACAAAATCACCCTTGAGGTCTACAACTTTGCCATTGACAAAGAGAAAGTGGAAGAATACAAGGTGGACAAGATACCGGCCATCGCTATCGTAGGCGAGAAGGATTACGGGATACGCTACTATGGCATCCCCTCGGGCTACGAGTTCAGTTCCCTCATTGAAGACATCATTGATGTCTCCAGAGGAGAAGCAGAACTATTGCCAGCCACCAAAGAAGCCCTGGCCGGCATCACAGAGCCTCTGCACTTCCAGGTCTTTGTCACCCCCACCTGACCGTACTGTCCCCAGGCCGTGCGCCTGACCCACAAACTGGCCATCGCCAGCGACAACGTCCGCGCCGATGCCGTGGAAGCCATGGAATTCCCGCATCTGGCCATCAAGTACAACGTCCGGGGGGTGCCGCGCATCGTCATTAACGAGACAATCCACATCGAGGGAGCCATACCCGAACCGATGCTGATGGCCCAATTGCAAGGGGTGCTCAAACCCGCCGGGTGACTCCCCCTCACCGCCTCGCTCTGATCCCCATCCCCGGCCCTGCCCCCTACGAAAGTCGGGGGCGAAGTGCCCCTTCCAGGCGTCAGCGATATGGCGGGTGTGGCGCAGGATTTATCCTGCGTTGGACAGGATAAATCCTGTGCTACAAGCCCCGGCAGGGACTTTTTCAGCATCCTCCCCCTACGAGGGAGAAAGGCCAGGAGAGGGGTCGAATCACGGTAGGCGAGGGTGTCCTTCAGGCAGGACGAGTCTGAGACTCGTCCTGCTTTCGCCCCACTTGGGAGACCTTTGGCAAGTGGAGCCTGGCAGCATAATACACATAGCAAGGAGGCAACAAATGGATTGGAACAGCCCTTACGGCATTTTGCGCCGCGCCATGCAGATTGAGCGCGACGGTTATAAATTCTACAACCAGGCGGCTGATCGGGCCGTTGGTGAGCGGGGCCGGAACATGCTACGCGGCCTGGCCGCCGACGAGGAAAAGCACCTGCGTATTCTGCTGGTCGAATACAAAGCGCTGGAATCTGGCCAGGGTTGGGTGGACCCCACCCAGGCATTCCGGGAGAAATTCGACCTCGACCCGGCCAACCCTGACCTGCCCGGCGAGGAGTACCCCGAACCGTTCCCCATCTTCACCCCGGCCCGTCAACCGTCTCTGCAAGGAGACATCGCTGCCCTGGAGTTTGGCATGGAGACCGAGCAGCTCTCCTACGACCTGTACAAAAACGCAGCCAGGGAGCAGACCGACCCGGCCGCCAGGCAAACCTACGAGCTCCTGGCTAGGGAAGAGAACCGTCACTACGAGATCCTGCAAAGCTCCCACGACTACCTG
>Ga0068707_1000639_pt1 | contig 23434 bp, 20 predicted proteins | sample YNPNPMetaG_FD_66600 | JGI IMG/M metagenome (GOLD analysis project Ga0068707, IMG submission 66600) | Anoxygenic and chlorotrophic microbial mat microbial communities from Yellowstone National Park, USA - YNP NP MetaG | ecosystem: Environmental > Aquatic > Thermal springs > Hot (42-90C) >... | reverse complement strand
GCGCGCGGCGCAAAAGCATCGCCTCCAGTCTCTCAGATGGCTTCCGGCGGCCGCAATGACGCGCCTCAGCTCAGCAGCCAGTGAGCCACCCACGCCGACACGTAAGCCAGCGACCCCATGTAGAGGAACTGGATGGCGGGCCACTTCCAGCTGCCTGTCTCCCGGCGCACCACGGCCAGCGTCGACATGCACTGCATGGCGAAAGCGAAGAAGACGAGCAGCGCCACCGCGCCGGCCAGCGTCAGGTCCTGTTGCAGCGCCGCCTGCAAGCCCGCGCTGTTGTGGTCGGGGTCCATGCCGTAGATGGTTCCCAGCGTGCCGACGATCACCTCGCGCGCCGCCAGCGACGTGATCAGGCCGATGCCGATCTTCCAGTTGAAGCCGAGCGGCCGGATCAGCGGCTCGATGGCGCGCCCGAGCGTGCCCGCCAGGCTTTGCTCGATCGGCGGCGCCTGCCCGTTCACCGTGGGGACGCTCGCCAGAACCCACAACAGAACAGACACGCCCAGAATCACCGTTCCGGCGCGTTTCAGGAAAGCGAGGGCGCGGTCCCACAGCCGCAGCCCGATGCCGGCCAGCGTCGGCATGCGGTAGGGAGGCATTTCCAGCACGAACGGCGTGCGCTCGCTGCGCAACACGGACGACTTCAGCACCTTCGCCGTGGCGACCGCCGCGAGGAAGCCCAGTAGGTACAGGCCGAGCATCGCCGCCGCGCGCGTGCCGAGCAGCGGGCCGAGGAACGGCCTCTCCGGAATGAAGGCGGCGATGATCAGCGTGTAGACGGGCAGCCGCGCCGAACAGGTCATGAACGGGGCGATGAGGATCGTCGCAATGCGGTCGCGCCGGTTCTCGATGGTGCGCGTGGCCATGATGGCCGGCACGGCGCAGGCGTAGGCGGAAAGCAGCGGGATGAAGCTCTTGCCTTGCAGGCCCACGCGCGCCATGGTGCGGTCGGCGATCAGCGCGGCGCGGGCGAGGTAGCCGCTGTCCTCGAGCATCGCGATAAACAGGAACAGCAGCAGAATCTGCGGCAGGAACACCACCACCGAGCCGACGCCACCCCAGACGCCGTCGACCATGAGCGACCGGAGCCAGCCAGCAGGCAGCGTGGCGCGCATCAGCTCGCCCGAGGCCGTCACGAGCGCCTGCACGGCCTCCATCAGCGGCCGCGCCCAGCTGAAGATGCTCTGGAACACCGCCACCACCACCGCGGCGAAGATCACCGGGCCCCAGAAGGGGTGGAGGAAGGCGGAGTCCAGCCGCCGCGTCCACACGGGCGGGGCCGGATGCGTGTAGCGGGCCCCATGGCTCACCTTCCTGGCCCATTGCCGGCAGGCAGGCACGTCTTGCAGTACCGGGAGCTCAACCACCCGCGGCACGGCGATGCCGCCGGTGAGAAACTGCGCCACGCTCTTCACGCCCTCGCCGGTGGCGGCGCTGACCAGCACCACCGGCGCGCCCAGCCGGTTGGCGAGCGCCTCCGTGTCCACGCCGCCGCCGCGCTGCCGCAGCTCGTCCGCCATGTTGAGCACTACCAGCGTCGGCAGCCGCAGGCTAAGCACGGCGGCGGCCAGCGGAAGATGGCGTTGCAGGTTGGTGGAATCGAGGATCAGAATCACGCCGTCAGGCCGGCGCAGGCCGGGCATCCTGCCGTGCAGAACGTCGAAGGTGACCTGCTCGTCCTCCGAGCGCGGGTTGAGGCTGTAAATGCCCGGCAGGTCGATGATGTCCACGTCGTGATGTCCGGGCAAGTGCGCCTTGCCGATGTGATGCTCCACCGTGACGCCGGGAAAATTGGCCACCTTCTGGCGCAGCCCGGTGAGACGGTTGAACAGGGTGGTCTTGCCGGAATTGGGCGGTCCGATGAGCGCAACAAGCCTCGGCGGGGCCTGACGTTCCGCCGGGCTCGCCACAGCGGCTTCAGGCTTGCCGTGGCACGAGCTCATCGGGCCGGGTCTTTCTCAGCAGGATGTGCCGCGCCGTCTCCCGCCGCAGGGCGATCTCGGCCCCGTCCACGCGGAACACCCGCGGGTCGCCGCCCGGCGCGCTGCGGGCTGCCGTCACCGCGTGTCCGGGAATGAAACCGAGTTCCATCAGCCGCGCAGCCAGGTCCTCCGGCAGGTCCAGCCGGTCGATGACCGCTTCCGTCCCCGCGGGCAGCTCGGCAAGGGTGGCGGCCCCGTTCTTCCTGGATGCAGCTTTGAAACTCAGTTGCATTTTGGCTCTGATTTCATATTACCCGATCCGGAAAGGCCCCGGGGTGCTACAATGCCTCTCGTGTCCGGCCCGGACCCCAAAGCGAGCTACACGCGGGACGAGGTCTGCCGGCTGCTCGGCATCCGGGAATCGGTGCTCGAGGACTGGGAGGAGAACGGGTTGGTCCCGCGCTCCGACCATTACGCCTTCAAGGACCTGGTCGCCCTGAAGACGTTGCGGCAGCTGCGGGCGCGCCGCATGCCGGTGGCGCGCATCCGGCTCATTCTCGATTCCCTCCGCGCCAAGCTCCGCCACGTCGGCAACCCGCTCCAGGAACTGAAAATCTTCACCGACGGGCGGCGCCTCGCCGTGCAGGTGGACGGCAAGCGCATGGAGCCGCTGACCGGGCAGCTCCTGCTCGACTTCGACCAGGAAGAGATCCAGCGCCTGCTGGAATTCCCTTCGAAGCGGGCCGAGCGCACGCTGCAACTCGAAATGGAGAAGCGGATGCGCGAGGCCGAGCAGTGGTTCGAGCGCGGCGTGGAAATGGAGCAGACGGGCGCCCCGCCCGAGCAGGTCATCGCCGCCTACGAGAAGGCGATCGAACGGGATCCCGATGCGCCCGCGCCGCACGTGAATCTCGGCACGGTGTACTTCCACATGCAGAGGTGGAAGGAGGCCGAACAGCATTACCGCGCCGCGATCGCGGCGCGCCCCGACTATCCGCTGGCGTGGTTCAACCTGGGCAACCTGTACGACGAGCTGCGCGACTCCGGCCGCGCGCTGGAATGCTACCTGAAGGCGCTCGCCATCGACCCGGCCTTCGCCGACGCCCACTACAACGCCGCGCTCATCTATCAGTCCCGCAACGACACGCTGAACGCGGTGCGACACTGGCAGCAGTATCTGCGGCTCGATCCCGCCGGCTACTGGGCGGGGATCGCCCGGCGCGAGCTGGCGCGCCTGAAGGAAGAGACCCTGGTGCAAGGGGCGAAGTCCTGAAACGCGCCTGACGCCCGCAGGGCCCGCCAAAGGCGCGTTGTATTCTGAAAGTTTGGAGGTAAATCCCTTTTGAGCCGCATCAGCATGGCGCTGCGCGCCTTCTTTGGCATCCTCGGCGGCACCCTGCCGGAGGACATCGCCCGCGCGCATGGTTACGAGAAGTCCGTGGTGCGCCGCCCGGAGCCGGCAAAGGAAAAGGAAGCGCCCCGGCCGGAAGCGGGGGCGCTGCAACTGCTCGGCCTGTTCCAGCGGGAGGCGCGCCTGATCGATTTCCTCATGGAGGATATCGCGCCCTACCCGGACGACCAGGTGGGCGCGGGCGTGCGGACGATCCATGCGCAATGCCAGGAGCTGCTGCGGAAACATTTCCGGCTCGCGCCTGTCATCGACGGCGTGGAGGGCACGTATGTGAAAACGGAATCGGCGGGCGCGCTGGCGCGCGACCCCGCGGCGATCCGCTTCATCGGCAACCTCCCGCCGCAAGGCAAGCCCGCCGGCGGGCTGCTGCGGCACCGCGGCTGGCGCGCCGATTCGGTCAGCCTGCCGGCTGTGGGCCCGAAACAAAACCTCTCGATTCTGGCGCCGGCCGAACTCGAAGTGGAATAGCCTGCCTTGCGCTATCTGGGCATCGATCTGGGAACGACCAACTGCGCGGCCGCCTGCGCGCCGCCGGGCGCAGACGCCCCGGTCGAGCTGCTGGCCATCCCGCAGCTTGCCGCGCCCGGGGAGATCTTCGCCGAGCCGCTGCTGCCCTCGGCGCTCTACCTGGCCGGCGAGGGCGAGTTCGCGCCCGGCGCGCTCGACCTGCCGTGGGCGCCCGGCAACGGGCGCATCACCGGCCGGCTGGCCGTGCGCCGCGGGGCGGAGACGCTGGGCCGCCTGGTGACTTCGGCCAAGAGCTGGCTGTCGGCCACGGGGGCCGAACGCACCGCGCCGATCCTGCCGCCCGACGCGCCGCCGGAAACGCCCCGGGTATCTCCCGTGGAAGCCAGCCGCGCCTACCTCGAACACATCGCCGGCGCGTGGCGCCACCTGTTTCCACATGAGCCTCTGGAAGACCGCCGCGTCGTGCTGACCGTGCCCGCTTCCTTCGACGAAGTGGCGCGTCAGCTCACGCAGCGGGCGGCGCAAGAGGCGGGGCTGCCCGAACTGATCCTGCTCGAAGAGCCCCAGGCGGCCCTCTACGCCTGGCTGGCTGCGCGGCCGGACTGGCGAGAACATCTCCGCCCCGGCGACCTGATTCTCGTCGTCGACGTCGGCGGCGGCACCACCGACTTCACGCTCATCCGCGCCGCCGAACGCGAAGGGGCGCTCGAGCTGGAGCGCATCGCCGTGGGCGATCACCTGCTGCTCGGCGGGGACAACATGGACCTGGCGCTGGCGCACGCCGTGGCTCAGCGGCTGCCGAAACTCGACCCGCTGCAATTCCGGATGCTCTGGCAGCAGTGCCGCCTGGCCAAGGAGGCGCTGCTTGAGGACGACGAGCGGATGGAAGCGCCGGTGACGCTGCTCGGGCGCGGCTCCTCGCTGATCGGCGGCACGATCCGCGGCAAGCTCGAGCGCGCGGAGGTGGAATCGATCCTCATCGAAGGCTTCTTCCCGGCCGTTTCCAGCGAAGAGATGCCCGCGCGGCGCCGCCGCGCGGCGCTCGGCGAACTGGGCCTGCCTTACGAGCAGGACCCGGCCATCACGCGGCACCTGGCGCAGTTTCTCCGCCGCGGCGGCGAGCTCGCCTGCCCGACGCACGTGCTGTTCAACGGCGGCGTGTTCCGCGCCCGCCGCCTGCGCGAGCGCCTGACGGCGGTGCTGAACGGGTGGCTCGCCGAGGCGGGCCGCGAACCGGTGCGCGTGCTGGAAGGCGGGGACCTGATGCACGCCGTCGCTCTCGGCGCCGCGTTTTACGGGCGCGCGCGCCACGAAGGCGGCGTCCGCATCCGCGGCGGCATTCCGCACGCCTACTACATCGGCATCGAGACGGCGATGCCCGCGGTGCCGGGCCTCGCGCCGCCGCTCAAGGCCCTCAACGTGGTTCCTTTCGGCATGGAGGAGGGCTCCCACAGCGCCGTGCCCGGGCGCGAGTTCGTGCTTCATGTCGGCGAGCCCGCGCAGTTCCGCTTCTTCGTGTCTTCTTCCCGCAAGGGCGATGCCATCGGCGAGCTGCTCGACGAAATCCCGGAAGAGCTGGAAGAGCTGGCGCCCGTCGAAGTCTGTCTCGACGGCGAGCCGGGCGCGATGGCGCGCGTGACGCTGGAAGTGCAGGTGACCGAAACGGGCGTGCTCGAGCTGTGGGCCCAGGGCCTGCCGGGCACGCCCTGGGAAGGGCGCCGCTGGAAGCTGGAGTTCCAGCTCAAGAGGCAACGCGCATGAAGGTCGGCATCGATCTCGGCACCACCAACTCTGCGGTGGCCTTCATCGACTCCCGCGAGGCCGAAGGCGCGGATTTCCCGCCCGTGCACGTGCTGCCCATCCCGCAGAAGACCGCTTCCGGAGCGGTCGAGCCGCGCCGCACGCTGCCCTCGTTTCTCTTTCTCGAAGGCGAGGGCGTGGTGGGCGAGTATGCGCGCGAGCAGGGCGCGCTGGCGCCGACGCGGCTGATCCATTCGGCCAAGAGCTGGCTGTCGAACCCCGAGGTCGACCGCACCGCGAAGATCCTGCCGTGGGACGCGCAGGAAGCCGGGCGCGTGATGTCCCCGGTGGAGGCCTCGGCGCGCTATTTGCGGCATATTCGCGAAGCCTGGGAGGCAGGCGGGCGCGGGCCGCTCGGCGAGCAGGAAGTGGTGCTGACGGTGCCGGCGTCGTTCGACGAGGAAGCGCGCGAACTCACCGTGGAAGCCGCGCGCCAGGCGGGCATCGAAAGCCTGACGCTGCTCGAAGAGCCGGCCGCGGCGTTCTACGCCTGGATCGCCAACCACCTGGCGCAATCGCAGAAGGCGCTGTTCGACGGCATGACCGTGCTGGTGGTCGACGTCGGCGGCGGCACGTCGGACTTCACGCTGATCCGCGTCGGCCGCGAGAACGACCGCATCGAGTTCACGCGCACCGCCGTCGGCAGGCACCTCCTGCTTGGCGGCGACAATCTCGACCTGACGCTCGCCTGGCTGGTGGAGTCGAAGCTGGAGCGGCAGCTCAGCCTGCGGCAGCGGGCCGCGCTGCGCCGGCAGTGCGCCGCGGCGAAGGAACAGTTGCTGGCCACGCCCGGCGCGCCCTCGGTGGAGATCACGGTGCTCGGCGCGGGCACGTCGCTCATCGGCGGGACGCTGAAGACCACCATTCTGCGCGAGGAGGCGCTCGAGCTGGCCCTGGACGGCTTCCTGCCGTTCTGCGGGCTGGACGAAAAGCCGCAGGAGGACAAGCGCAGCCTGTTCCGGGAGGTCGGGCTGCCCTATGTCAGCGACCCGGCCATCACGCGCCACCTGGCCGCGTTCCTGCAAAGCTCCGGCTCGCCGCCTCCCGACGCCATTCTGTTCAACGGCGGGTTCTTCATTCCGGAGATCCTGCGCCGGCGCCTGGCCGAGGTGGTCGCGAGCTGGTACGGCAAGCGGCCGCTGATCTTCGAGAACAACGATCTGGACCTCGCCGTGGCGATCGGCGCGGCCTACTACGGCTACGTACGCGGAACCGGCGCCGGCGTGCTGGTCCGGGGCGGGCTGCCGCGGGCCTATTATCTCGGCGTCGAATCGGCCGCGCCGGACGTGATCCGCACCGTCTGCCTCGTGCCCCGCGGCACGGAAGAAGGCTCGACGCTCGAGCTCGAGCTGCCCAACCTGCAACTGGTCGCCAACAAGGCGGTGAGCTTCCGCCTGTATTCGTCCCTGACGCGCACCGAAGACCGCCCCGGCGATGTGGTCGAGTTCCCCGCGGACGCGGCCGGCGAACAGCTCCACCAGCACGCGCCGCTCGAAGCGGTGATCCGTTTCGGCAAGAAAGCCGAAGAACGGCTGATCCCGGTGCGGCTGGGCGCGCGGCTCACCGAGATCGGGACGCTCGAGCTTTGGGCCGAGTCGCGCATCAGCGAACACCGCTGGCGCCTGCAATTCGAGTTGCGCAAGCCCGTGCTCGCCGAGGAGGCGAAGAGGGCGCGTCCGGCGGCGGTCATCAGCGCGGAGGCCGTCGAGCGGGCCTGCGCCGCCGTGCGCGAGGTGTTCGAGGCGGGTTCGGCGCCGCAGGAGGAGCTGCCGGCGAGGCTCGAGCAGATCCTCGCCCTCGGCCGCAACTCCTGGCCGCTGGAAGTGATCCGCAAGCTGGCCGACGTGTTTCTGGAGTCCAGCCAGGGGCGGCGCCTGTCGCCGGGGCACGAGGTGCGGTGGCTCAACCTCGCCGGGCTGTGCCTGCGCCCGGGCTTCGGCCACCCCGCCGACGAATACCGCATCGAGCTGGCCCGGCGCGTGTGGGCGCAGGGGCTCGTCTTCGACAACAAAACCGAGAACGAGACCCAGTGGTGGATTTTCTGGGGCCGCGTCGCCGGCGGCCTGAACCGCAACCAGCAGGCCGATGTCTACCAGCGCATCGCCTGGGCGCTGCTCCCCAAGGGCAAGCCGCCGCGGCTGAATGCGAGCCTGGAGCGCGAAATGTGGCGATGCGCGGCCTCGCTCGAGCTGCTGCCCGCCGGCACCCGCACGGAGCTGGGCAACGCGCTGGTGCGACGGCTGCGCGCCAACCCGAACCCGAGCGACTTCTGGTGTCTGGCGCGCCTCGGCGCAAGGAAGCTGTTCTATGCGCCCGCCAACCAGGTCTTGCCGCCGGCCACGGCGGTGCGCTGGATCGAGAGCATCCTCAAGCTGCCCGGCTGCGAGGAGTGCGTGGCGCGGCTGGCGCAGTCGACCGGCGATGCGGCGCGAGACATCCCGCCCGCCACGTTTGAAAGCGTGCGGCGGGCTCTGGCGGACAAGCCGGAATGGCTCCGGATTCTGGAGGGCGAGGCCGGCGCCGACCTTGAATCGATGGCGCGCGTCTTCGGCGAGGAGCTGCCCGAGGGGCTGGTGCTCGGATGAAAGAGGATGCCTGGATCGACGCGATCCGCCGCTGGACGGCCGCGCCCGCAAGCCGCGATCTGGCGGCGGGCATCGGCGATGATTGCGCCATCCTGCGTCCGCCCGCCGGGGCCGACCTGCTGGTGACCACGGATCTCATGATCGAGGGCGTGCACTTCCGGCGCGGCATGCTCACCGCGGAACAGACTGGCGCCAAGACGCTGGCCCGCGGCCTCAGCGACATCGCGGCCATGGGAGGCGAGGCGCGCTTCGCGCTCGTCTCGCTGGCCGTGCCGGACTGGGCGGATGCGGGCTGGGTGAAGGCGTTCTACCGCGGCATGGCGCAGCTCGCGGGGCGGCACGGCGCGCGCATCATCGGCGGCGACCTGACGCGCGCCGCGCGGCTCGCGGCAGATATCGTGGTGCTCGGATACGCGCCGCGCGGCAAGGCGCTGCGGCGCGACGGCGCGCGGGCGGGGGACGTGATCTGCGTTTCCGGCGCGCTTGGCCGCGCGGCCGCGGCGGGCTTCGCCGACGTGCCCGAGCCGCGGCTCGAGCTCGGCAGGAAGCTGCGCGGCAAGGCCACCGCATGCATGGACCTGAGCGACGGCCTGGCGCTCGATCTGCACCGGATGTGCCTGGCCTCGGGCACGGCCGCGGAACTCGATGGCGTGCTGCCCTGCGCGCCTGGGGCGACGCTCGAGCAGGCCCTGTTCGGGGGCGAGGATTACGAGCTGCTGTGCACGCTGCCGGCGGGCTCGCGGCCTCCGCGCGGACTGGCGCGCATCGGCGAGATGACGGCGCGGCGCAGGAAGGGCGAGGTCTGGTTCGCGGGCGTGCGGCTCAACCCGCAGGGCTGGGACCCGTTTGCAAAACCGGCACGGTAACGGGCGCGCCGCGCGTGAGTCCTGGCCTCGGCGCACGCCGTTGGCAAGGGCTTTTTCGCGCGCCGGAGGAGGGCGGCCCGCCGGCGCGGCGGCGGGGCAGGCCACGGGGGAGTCCGCACGAAATCCGTGCGGGAATGCGATTCCTTCCAGCGCTCCCGCCGGATGTTTTGCATCTTCGCCGCGCGCAGGCTAGAATGCGCGTGGGGACATCCACCCGATGATTCGCGGCAGCCGGCTCTCCCAGGCTTGGGTCGCGCTCACGCTGGCGTTGGCCGTGCACGTGGTGGAAAGCGCGCTGCGGGACTACCTGTCCTTTTACAACCCGTTGGCCATGTCGCTGCGCGACATGCTGCTGTGGACGTGGATGCCCACGTTCACCTTCGCCGCATGGATCGGCGGCTGGACGGTCATCCTTGCCGCGCTGTTCGGCATGGCGTGGTTTGCCGCCTACGGCGCCCGGTGGGTCGTCTGGGCCGCATTCGCCTATGCCGAGGTGACGTTCCTGTTCGCCGCGGCCAAGCTCGGTTTCGCCGTGTATCTGGAAAAGGCGATCCCGGGTGTGTACACGGCGCCCCTGATTCTGGCCGCTTCGACCTGGCTCACTCTGGAATCGCTGCGGGCCCTGCGTTCGCGTCCGGCGGGCGAAGCGTAACCACGGTGGCGCCCCACCCGCCGGCTTCAGCCGGGGCGTCGGAGAAGGACTCGACGAACGGCGTCCGCGCCAGCACCTTGCGCACCATCTCGCGCTGCACGCCGATGCCGCGGCCGTGAATCACGCGCACGTGGCGGAACCCGCGCGCGTGCGCTTCCCCGAGCCACGCTTCCAGCGCGGCCTTCGCATCGCGCGGCGCGAAGGCGTGCAGATCAAGCACGTCGCCGATTTCCAGCGGCACCGGCTCGTCGAAGGGCGCCCGATCATCGCCGGAATTCATGGATCTCGAAAACCGCCGCCCCGTGCCGGTCGGCGATCAACGCCACGGATTGCCACCGGTAGCCTCGCGCCGTGGCGAACGCGATCAGCTTCTTGCGGGTGTCCGGGAAGACGTCGCGCCCCTCGGTCCAGGTGATGAAGAGCTGCTTCGGGTCGGCCAGCGCCGCTTCCAGCTCCTTCGCCGCCGCCGGGTCCGCGCCGGAACGCAGAACGAGTCCGTCGGCGTGCCCGATCATCGGGATTCGCTGCTTTCCGTAGAACAGGATCTGGTGCAGGATGCCCCAATCGGCAGCGAAAGCCGCCCGCCCGGGATGCGCTTCCAGATACTGCACCAGCGTCCGGGAAGCGTCCGTCCAGACCTGCCCGGGCCCGCACGCCACCATGTGCGCCATGTACGTGTTCAGCACCGCCAGGTTCGAGCCTGCGCAAAGCAGCAGTATCAACGCTGCCAGCGCGCCCGCGCGGCGGCCGCGCTCTGCCAGCGCCCCGGCCGCCAGCGCCGCCTGCACGTGAAAGAGCGGCCAAAGCAGGATGGCGTGATGCACGCTGCCTCCCGCCTCGCGCGTCCATGCCATCTGCGCCCAGCCGAGAGCGATGGCGATGGAAACCAGCAGCGCAAGCCTCCGCTTCTCCCTGCCCCGCGCGAGCGCCGGCGCCAGCGCCAGCGCGAAGACAAGAACCAGAGCCTGCCAGCTGCGGCGCGGCGAACCCAGCCGCTCGGCCACCCTGAGGGGAATCTTCTCGCGTTCGAGCAGGTCGGCCGGCGGCCCTTCCGGCGACTCGCGCACCAGATAGCCGAACAGTCCGCTTCCGTCCAGCGTCCGGTCGAGCACGATGAGCTTGCCGAGCGCCGCGCGCAACTCGTCCTTCTTCGCCGTGCCCCGGAAGGTGCGGAAGCCCGTGGTCAGGTTGTAGTGCAGGAACGGCGCGGTGCCAAGGACGAAGCCGAGCGCCGCGGCAGCCGCCAGACGCCGGTCGCGAGCCACCGCAAGCAGCTCCTCCCGGTACAACGCCAGCAGGCCGACGCCGAAGCCGGCGAGCAGCCAGATGAACAGCGCCTTGTCCCACAGGCCCAGGCCGCAAAAGAAGGCTCCCGCGAACAGCCACGGGGGCTGGCGCTTCTCGCTGAAGCGGACCAGCGAGTAAAACGCCGCGGTGAAGCACAGATGCTGCAACGCGACCGGGCCCCAGTCGAAAACGCTCGCCAGCAGATAACAGGCGTCGGTGGCGAGCAGCGCCGTGGCCGCCAGCGCCGCGCCCGCACCCGCCAGCCTCCGGCAGGCGAGAAAGAACAGCCAGACCGACAGAGCCCCCGCCAGCACGACCGGCGCGCGCAGCGTCCAGTCGTCCAGGCCGAAGAAACGGAACACCGGCGCATACAGCAGCGCCTTCAGCGTGCCGAGGTACGACATCAGCATCGTCGGCACGCGCCCGGCCCACGGCAGCCGCACCCAGGCCTCGGCCACTTCCGGCCGCAGGACGCCGTTCAAAAACAAAAGCTCGTCATATTGTGCGCCCGGATAGGGAAGGAACCAGAGCCCGATGGCGCAGAACAGCAGGCAAAGCGCCAGCGCTCCGGCGTAAGTCAGGCGCCCGGGCAACGCGGTCATCCTCCGATCGCGTACATCGGGCGCGGCGGGGGCGTGAAGTTCGCCTGCTGGATCTCGTGCCCCAGCCACTTGGCTGCCACCGTGCGGCGGACGGCGGCGCGGATCTCGTCATCCGTCGCCGAACCCCGCAGCAGGCTTTTCACATCGGTTTCCTCCAGGGCGAAGAGGCAGTAACGGAGGTGTCCGTCCGCGGTCAGGCGGATCCGGTTGCAGTTCAGGCAGAAGGGGCGACTGACGCTGGCGATGAATCCCACCGAGCCGCGCCCGTCGCCGAACCGGTACTCAAGGGCGGGCGCGCGCGGGTCGGCATCCGGCACGGCTTCCAGCGGGCCGAACTCCTCCGCCAGCATGTCCAGGATGTCCTGCATCAGCAGCACCCGGCTTTTGTCCCACAACCCCTGCGCGTCGAGCGGCATGAACTCGATGTAGCGGATCTGGAAGCCGTTGCCGCGCCCGAAATGCGCCAGCGGGATCACGTCCGGCTCCGTGAGTCCCTTGACCGCCACCGCATTGATCTTGATGTCGCGGAAGCCGGCGCGCCGGGCCGCCTCCAGCCCGGCCAGCACGCGGCCGATTTCGTCCCGCCGCGTGATCTGTCGGAACCGTTCCCGGTCGAGCGTGTCCAGATGCACGTTCAGCCGGCGCAGCCCCGCCCGCCGCAGGGCTTCCGCCTGTTCGGCGAGCAGCAGGCCGTTGGTCGTCAGCGCCAGGTCCTCGATGCCCGGGATAGCCGCCAGCCGCTCCACCAGCAGAGGCAGGTCCCGCCGCACCAGCGGCTCGCCCCCGGTGATGCGGATCTTGCGGATGCCGAGGCCGGCCGCGATGCGCGCGAACCGTTCGATCTCCTCGAAGGACAGGATTTCGTCTCTGGGGACGAACTGCACGTCCCGCTCCGGCATGCAGTAGTAGCAGCGGATGTTGCAGCGGTCGGTGACGCTGATGCGCAGGTTGTCGTGCCGCCGCCCGTAACCGTCGATCAGAGCTGGGGCATCGGATTGCATAGCGGCGCCGCGCAAGCGGGGCAAATCAAAGTTTACCGCAGCGCCAGCATTCGTTCGAGCGGGCGCCGCGCCCGTTCCATCAGATCCGGCGCCAGCTCCACCCGCGGCGACAGGTTCAGCAGCGCATCCCGCAGTTTCTCGAGCGTGTTCCGCTTCATGTAGGGGCACTCGCTGCAATTGCACTGCTCGTTGGGCACGAAGTAGTAGCGCTTGTCCGGCGCCCGGCGCTTCAGCGTGTGCTCGACGCCGCTCTCCGTCATCACCAGAAACTCGCGCCCCGGGTGCGCCACGATCCAGTCGATGATCGCCGAGGTCGAGCCGATGAAGTCCGCCATCCGCAGCACCTCCGGCGGACACTCGGGGTGCGCGGCGATGAACGCGTCCGGGTGCTGCATCTTCGCCGCCGTCAGCCGCCGCGCCGCGAAGGTCGCATGGACGACGCATGTGCCCTGCCAGAGCGTCATGTTCTCCCGCCCGGTCTGCTCCTTCACATACCGGCCCAGGTTCACATCCGGCACGAACAGCACCGGCTGCTCCGGCGGAATGGAGGCGACCACCTTGACGGCGTTGCGCGACGTACAGACGATGTCGCTCTCCGCCTTCACCTCGGCCGAAGTGTTGATGTAGCTGACCACCACGTGGTCCGGGTGGTTGCTCTTCCAGGAGCGCAATTGCTCCGCCGGGCAGGAATCCACCAGGCTGCATCCGGCGTCGGCGTCGGGCACGATGACGATCTTCGACGGGTTGAGGATCTTCGCCGTCTCCGCCATGAACCAGACGCCGCAGAAGGCGATCACGTCGCCATCGAAGCTCTGCGCGCGCCGCGCCAGCTCCAGGCTGTCGCCCACGGCGTCGGCCAGCTCCTGGATCTCGGGCTCCTGGTAATGGTGCGCAAGCAGAATGGCGTTGCGCTGCTTCTTCAGTTCCAGGATTTCGTCGACGATCGTGTGCGCAACCGGCATGCCGGATACCCGCCCCTCAATCGTATTGTAACAATGGACGCGGGGCTATTCTTTTTCGATGTCGCGGTGGCTCAACCGGACGGAATAACCGGCTTTCGTGAGTCTTCTCCGGACTTCCGAGGCGATCATGACGGAGCGGTGCCGCCCGCCGGTGCAACCGAAGGCAATGGTCAAATAGCTCTTGCCTTCAGCCGAATAGTGGGGGATCAGATACGTGAGCAGGCCGGTGATCCGCTCAAGAAACTCCCCCGTTTGCGGAAAGCTCTTCACGTAGCGCGCCACGGCGGAATGACGGCCGGTCAGGCGCTTCAGTTCGGGCACGTAGTTGGGGTTGGGCAGGAAGCGCACGTCGAAGACCAGGTCGCTTTCCGGCGGCAGGCCGTGCTTGTAGCCGAAGCTCATCACGTAGATCTGAAGCCCCGTCTCGTCCTGCGTGCAGAAGGTCTCGACGATCTTCCGCCGCAGCTCGTGCACGTTGAGCTCGCTCGTGTTGATGACATAATCGGCCACGGCGCGGATGCCGGCCAGCTGCCGCCGCTCCAGCTGCACGCTGCGCAACACGCTGCGCGCGCCGCCGAGCGGGTGCGGGCGCCGCGTTTCGCTGTAGCGCCGCACCAGCGCCTCGTCGTCGGCGTCGAGAAAGAGCAGCCGCGTGCGCAGCTTTCTCTTCAGCCGGGCGATCATCTCCGGCAGCCGCTGCAACTGGTCGCGCTCGCGAATGTCCACGACGAGCGCCGCCCGCCGGATGTTCGGCGAGTCCCGCGTCAGCTCGGCGAACTTCGGGATCAGATCCAGCGGAAGATTGTCGACCGAGTAGTAGCCGTGATCCTCGAGCGCCTTCAGGACGGTCCCTTTGCCTGATCCGCTGAGCCCGGTGATGATGACCAGCTCGGGCGAAGGGGACCGGCGCGCCATTTACGCTTCCACGAGATCGACGGCGCCGTCGCTGCGCCGGATCAGGATCTGAAGCCGGTCGGTGTCGGCATCGCGATACAGGAGATAGTCGCGGCCGTCCTCCATCGCCAGCATGGCCTCTTCGAGCGTCATCGGCTTGCCGTTGGCGCGCGCCGAGGCGCGGATGATCCGCGCGGGGCGCAATTCCTCGGCCTCCTCGGCCTCTTCGGCTTCCACCGCGGCCTTTCGGGCCGCCTTCTTCTTCCCCTTGCGAGGCGCCTCCTCGGCTTCAGCCACGGCCGCCGCCTCAACCGCCTCGGGCTCGCGCGGAGAGCTGGAGCGCTTCAGCTCGCGCTTCTTCTCGAGCAGCTTCAGCGCCTGCTTCTCCACCTTCTCCAGCGCATCCATGATCGCGGTGAACTGGTCCGGCGCCGAACCCTTGCCGAACAGCACGTGGTCGTAAAAGTTCACCCGCACCTCCGCGTGGCGGAGGTGCCGCTCGCCGGTCAGGATGACCTGGGCTCCCTTCTCGCCGCGCCTCTCGAGCAGCTTCGAAAGGCGCGCGAACGCCATCGCGAGCTTCCGCTCCTGCGAAGCAGTCAGCTTGTCCTGTTTTCCGGTGAATGTGATCTTCATGGAGCTTGCCTTTCCATTCCCGGCGCGGTTGCGCCCGCGCGAAGGGCCGAGGGCCTCAGTCCTTCACGCGGCGATGGTGCGTCGAGGGAATCTTCATGTCCTCCCGGTACTTGGCCACGGTGCGCCGCGTCACCTGGATCCCCTGCCGTTGCAGGGCCGCCGCGATCTGATCGTCGGTGAGGGGCTTGCGCGGGTCCTCCTCCTCGATCATCTTCTTCACCATCCGCTTCAGCGTCAGCAACGGGATCGAGCCGCCGGAGGGGCCTTGCACCGCTTCCGAGAAGAAAAACCGCAGCTCGAAGACGCCCTGCGGCGTGTGCGCGTACTTGTTGGCCACCGCGCGGCTCACCGTCGAAGGATGCACCCCGATCTCCTCGGCCACTTCCTTGATCATCATCGGCCGCAGCGCGTCGATCCCGTTCTCGAGGAACTCCCGCTGCCGGCGCACGATCGCCTCGCATACTTTCAGGATCGTCTGCCGCCGCTGCTCGATGTTGCGGATGAGCTGGAGCGCGGACTGGTAGCGCTCCTTGACGTAATTCCGCGTCTCCTTGTCGGCGCCCTGGCCGGGCTCGAGCAGCCTCCGGTAGCTGCCGTTGATGCGCAAGGGAGGAAGGTCGTCGTCGGCGATCTGGATGACGTACTCGTCCCCGTTCTTGAAGATGTAGACGTCCGGCTCCACCTGCCGCGCGCCCGGCCCGGAGTACTTCAGCCCCGGCTTCGGGTCCAGATGCCGGATCACGTCCAGCGCGATCTCGATGTGCTCGGCCGGCCGCCCGAGCAGCCGCGCCAGCTCCTTCACGCTCCGGGACTCGACCAGCTTCAGATGGTCGCGCACGATCTGCCAGGCGACCCCGTCGCGCGCCCCGCGGCTTTCCAGCTGCAACAGCAGGCACTCCTGCAACGACCGCGCGCCCACCCCGGCCGGGTCCAGCCTCTGCACCGCCGCCAGCGCCTCTTCAAGCGCCTTCTGCGAGAACCCCTCCGACCCGGCGATCTCTTCCAGAGGCACGGAAAGATAGCCCGTGTCGTCGAGGTTGCCGATGATGGCGTCCGCCGCCGCCCGCACCTCGTCGTCGAGCACCACCAGCGCCAGTTGCTGGCGCAGATGCTCGCTCAGCGTCACCGGCGCGGAGAGAAACATCTCGAAGGAGGGCTTGTCGGGGTCCTCCGTGCCGGGGGCACGGAAGCCCGGATCCATCCACTCCTCGAAATAATCGCCGAAGTCGACCTGCTCGAACGGGTCGGCGGCCTTCTCGGCCTGCGCCACCACCGGATCCTCAAAAGCGGGGGGGTCCCCTGCCGCTTCCGCCTCGGCAGCGGCTTCTTCCGCCGGCAGCTCCCCGCCCGCTTCCTCGGCCGCCGCTTCCTGGACCGCGGCCCGGGTGACTTCGAGCACTTCGGTGTCGGAGGGGTTCGGGTCGCGCTCGGCCTCGAGCAGCTCCTGCACCTCGGCCGGCGTCAGCTCTTCGCCCTCGTCGCTGACCTCGAGCACGGGGTTGGAAGCGATTTCCTGCGTGATCTTTTCCCGCAGCTCCAGCTTGTTAAGCTGAAGCACGGTGACCATCTGCACGAGCCCGGGCGTCAGGATCTGCTGCTGCTTGACTCCCAGTTGCAGTCGCTGCGATATCAGGCTCATCTGCCCCCATCATACCCCAGCCTTCCCGCCGCAGGACCCGAAAACCGCTCGCCGCCCCCGCCGCCGGCCCCCGCCCGCTCAGACCGGCCCCGGGTGCCGCCGCCCCAGATCGAAATTGTCGCCCAGATACACCCGCCGCACGTCGGGATCCATCGCCAGCGCCGCCGGCGTGCCCGCGCGGAAGATTTTCCCCTGATTGATGATGTAGGCGCGGTCGGTGACCGCCAGCGTCTCGCGCACGTTGTGATCGGTGATCAAAACCCCGATGCCGCGGCCGCGCAAATCGGCAATGATTTTCTGCAATTCGAGCACCTGAATCGGGTCGATTCCGGAAAAAGGCTCGTCCAGCAGCAGAAATTGCGGATCGATGGCGAGCGACCGGGCGATTTCCACCCGTCGCCGCTCGCCGCCGGAAAGCGCATAGCCCTTGTTTTTCCGCACCGCCTCGAGGCCCATCTGCTCGATCAGCTCCTCGAGGCGCCTCCGGCGCTCTTCCGGCCTCAGCGGCATGGTTTCGAGGATCGCCATCAGGTTGTCCTCGACGCTCAGCTTGCGGAACACGGAAGGCTCCTGCGGCAGGTAGCTGATGCCCGCGCGCGCCCTTTCATACATCGCCAGGTCGGTGATCTCGCGGTCGTCGAGGTAAATGTGGCCCGAATCCGGCGTCACCATGCCGACGATCATGTAGAAGGTGGTGGTCTTGCCCGCGCCGTTGGGCCCCAGCAGCCCCACCACTTCGCCGGTGGACACGCCGAGACTCACATTGTCCACCACGCGCCGCTTGCGGTAGCTCTTGCTGACCTCTTCCGTGCGCAAAACACGCCGGCTGTTGTCGGAGATCCCGGGCACTCCTCCCTATTATGGCTTCCGCGGCCGGACCCGGCGCGCTCAGCTCCCTTTCTGCTTCACGCGGCTCACCGCCGGCCCGGCCCCCTCGTTGTCCACGATCAGCCGGTCCTGGCGGCCGAACCATGTGATCACCGCCCCGCGCGTGATGCCGCGCTGCTCGTCCTCGACGCTCGGCGAGCCGCCGCTCAGCACCATGCGCTCCTCGGCGAGGAAGTACACGGCGTGTTCGCCGCGACCGGTGCGGCGCCGCGCTTGCGCCGCCTCGCGGATCACCACCGAGCCGTCGGCCTCCAGCCGCTCCAGCCGCGTCTCCGCGCCGTCCCGCCTCTTCTCCTCGACGAAGAACGCGCGCAGCTCGCGCGACTCCACCGTCATGCCCGGCCGCTCCAGACGCACGCCGCCCGCGAACACTGCCCGCTTCGGCCCGCCCTCGTACACGAGCGACGGCGCATGCACCACGCTCGTCCTCCGCGCCGCCGCGCCCTGCGCCCCGCCGCGCTCGTCCGGGATCTCGGCCACCACCGAGCCCTCGGCCTCGAGCCGCTCCTCCTTGCGGTCGATGCGCACCTTCTGCGCCCGCAGACGCATGCCGCCCTGCCAGAGCACGGCGTTGCCTTCAAACAGAATTTTGCGGTTTTGTTCCTGCACCGTCATCCGTTCCGCCGTCGCGCGCAGCGGCTCCGGGCCGCCGAGCAGCCCGCCGCCGCCCCCGGGCCGGTCCTGCGCGCGCATCACCGCGCTGACGCCGCCCTCGGCCACGGTGACGTCCTGCTTCTGGTCGATCCGGATCAGCGGCGCCGCCGTCAGCCCGTTGTCATCCCGGACGCGCGCCCCGCCCTTCAGCTCGATCCGGTCGGTCTTCGCTTCCAGCCTCGCCTCGGCGGCCGTCGCGCGGCGCGGCCCCTCCTCGTAGGAAAACCCGTTCCACTGCCGCAGCCATTCCAGCTCGCCGCTGGCCGGGTCGAACCGGGCTTCCAGATCGTCGCTGCGCGTGCGCGTCTGCACCGGCTTGCCGTTCTTGCCGGGCTTCACGGTGAGCGTTTCGGCGCGGGTCGCACGGAATCGCTCCAGCCGGTTCTCCGCCGCGTAGTCGAACGTCATGCGCTCGCCGGCCACTGCGCGGAACGGGCTGTCCGGCGCGCCGGGGCGGAACTCGACCCGGCCGGGGGCCTCCGTCCAGACGCGCTCCATCTCCTTGCCGCCGGCCCGCATCGCCAGGTGAATCACCTCGCTCGTCAGCACGCGTACCGGCTGCGGCGGGGCCCCGCGCCGCGCGGCCGGCCGGCTCTCCACGCGCCCCTGGCCCATGGCCAACGCATGGCGCAGTTCGGCGCCCTCCTTGCCCGGCTCGAACTCCAGGTCCACGCGGTCCGCTGTCGCCGCGGTCACGCCCGCGGAGGTAACGGAAGTGATGCGGGCGCGCCGGGTCGCCTCGACCTTGCGCACTTCGGCGCCCGGCCCGAAGCGCACCATCAGCTCGCCGGCTTCAAAATCGAGCGCGCGCCCGGCCGCCCGGTCCGCGCCCGCGGCCTGCGCCGTCTGCACGTGCTCGATGAGGCCTTCGTCATTCAGCTTGACGAAGGCATCCTGGCCGCGCAGCTCGAAACCGCCGCGCACGAGCCGCGAGGGCGCCATCAGGATCACATCGGCGGTCGCCTCCCGGTAGATGATTTTGCTTGCGTTGACCCGAAGGGGCGGCCTGGCGCCATTCTCGCTGCTCCATTCCAGCTCCGCCGCCGACTCCATGACGATCTCGCGCGACGCCGGGTCGTAGGACGCGCCCACGCACCAGCCCCGCGCGCTTCCCGACTCGAACTCGGCAGGCCGTTCCGTCCAGGCACGGTTGGTCTGCACGTCGAGCGACACGGCCGACGTGCGGATCGTCATCACCTTCGGCGGCGGGCCGCCATCGCTTCGGCGCAGCCCCAGCGTGATCTCCACCTCGCCCTCGGCCGTCAACGCGCCTTCCGTCTGGCGGAAGGTCCCCTCGGGACTGCGCACGAGGTCGTACCGCGCTCCGTCCAACTGTCTGATCTCGATCTCCAGCCCGCGCAGGTGGATCACCGGCGGGTCCTTCACCTGCTCGAATTCGCGGGCGCGAACGAGGATCCGGGACTGCTCGCCGGACTTGATCTCGTACTCCCATTGCGAGGCCACCGCCGCTGTGTTCCGGGGCAACGGGGCCGGCAGCGCCGGCCGCCGGGCCGTACTTTCGAGACGCCCCTGCCAATACACCCAGCCCACCAGCGCCGCCACCGCTGCCATGGCTGCCAGCAACAGCCAGCGAACCCGCCGCAGCATACCGCCAGAATAGCACCCGCCGCCGCGCCGAACCGCCCGGCGGGGCTGCGACAGCCCGCGGCCCTGCGGCGCCGGAGCGAAAACGCAGACGCCGGGAAATGTTTTGGGCGAAGGGCGGACGCAACCGTTGCAACACACGGGCGGGCGCGGCGGACTCCTCGGCGGTGACGTGCCGGAAGGTGGTCGGCAATCCGATCCTTGAGCCTGTTTCGCTAAGATTTTATGAAACCCGCGGCTGGGAGAACCCGGAACAGAATCCGGCTGTTCCTGCCATGATTCCATAAGTATATTTAAATTCAATGAATTACAGGAGCCACTTGTCACTCTTCGCCGGAGTGTGCTAATAATAGGTGTCGGTGCGAGGAACTGCCCAGGTTCCAGTGCAAGATTCACGCGCCGAAGCGAGAATCGACCGAAATCGACGGAGGTGAAGGTTAACGATGCAGATTCGTCCGCTCTATGACCGGCTGGTCGTGCGCCGGATTGAACCGCAGGAGACGGTGCAGAACGGCATCATCATTCCGGACACGGCGAAAGAGAAGCCGCAGGAGGGCGAAGTCGTGGCGGCCGGCCGCGGCAAGCGCCTGGAGGACGGCACCGTGGTTCCGCTGGATGTGAAGGTCGGCGACCGGATCCTGTTCGGCAAGTATGCCGGCAGCGACATCAAGATCGATGGCGAGGAGTTCCTGATCCTGCGCGAGGACGAAGTCCTCGGCGTGCTTGAGAAGTAGGGAGTGATCGAGTTCCAGTTCAAGGAGAGAAGGGATTATGGCAGCGAAACAGATTGTCTATAGCGAGGCCTCGCGGCAGGCGATTTTGCGGGGCGTGAACCAGCTGGCCGACGCGGTGAAGGTGACCCTCGGCCCCAAGGGCCGCAACGTCGTCATCGAGAAGAAGTTCGGCGGCCCGACGATCACCAAGGACGGCGTCACCGTCGCCAAGGAGATCGAGCTGAAGGATCCGCTCGAGAACATGGGCGCGCAGATGGTGCGCGAGGTCGCGTCGAAGACCTCCGACGTGGCCGGCGACGGCACCACGACGGCGACGATCCTCGCCCAGGCCATTTATCGCGAGGGCGTGAAGGCCGTGGCCGCCGGCGCCAACCCGATGGCGCTGAAGCGCGGCATCGAGCGGGCCGTGGACGCGGTGGTCGAGGAGGTGAAGAAGCTGTCGAAGCCGATCAGCGGCGACATGATCGCCCAGGTCGCCACCATCTCGGCCAATGGCGACACCGAGATCGGCAACAAGATCTCGGAGGCGATGCAGAAGGTCGGCAAGGACGGCGTGATCACGGTGGAAGAGTCCAAGACGATGAACACCGAGCTGATCACCGTCGACGGCATGCAGTTCGACCGCGGCTATCTGTCGCCCTACTTCATCACCGACCCGGACCGGATGGAGGCGGTGCTCGAAGACCCCTACATCCTGATCCACGAGAAGAAGATCAGCAACATGAAGGACCTGCTGCCGCTGCTCGAGCAGATCGCCCGCTCGGGCCGTCCGCTGCTGGTCATCGCCGAGGAAGTGGAAGGCGAGGCGCTGGCCACCCTGGTGGTCAACAAGCTGCGCGGCACGCTGAGCGTCTGCGCGGTGAAGGCCCCCGGCTTCGGCGACCGCCGCAAGGCCATGCTCGAGGACATCGCCATCCTCACCGGCGGCAAGGCCATCATGGAAGAGACCGGCATCAAGCTGGAGGGCGTGCGCCTCGATGATCTCGGCCGCGCCAAGCGCGTCGTGGTCGACAAGGACAACACCACGATCGTCGACGGCCAGGGCGACCCGAAGGCCATCGAGGGCCGCATCAAGCAGATCCGCACCCAGATCGAGGAGACCACCTCGGACTACGACCGCGAGAAGCTCCAGGAGCGGCTGGCCAAGCTGGCCGGCGGCGTGGCGGTGATCAAGGTCGGCGCGGCCACCGAAACCGAGATGAAGGAGAAGAAGGCCCGCGTCGAGGACGCTCTGCACGCCACCCGCGCCGCGGTCGAGGAAGGCATCGTGCCCGGCGGCGGCGTGGCCCTGCTGCGCGCTTCCCGCGTGCTCGACGGGCTGAAGGGCGATAACGACGAGCAGATCGGCATCAACATCGTCAAGCGCGCCTGCGAGGAGCCGGTCCGCCAGATCGCGGCCAACGCCGGCTACGAGGGCGCCATCGTCGTCGGCAAGATCCTGTCGAGCACCGACATGAACTACGGCTTCAACGCCCAGAAGGGCGAGTACGAGAACCTGGTCGAGGCCGGCGTCATCGACCCGACCAAGGTCACCCGCACCGCGCTCCAGAACGCAGCCTCTATCGCCGGGCTGATGATCACCACCGAGGCGATGGTCTGCGAGATCCCGGAGAAGAAGCAGGCTCCGGCCGGCGGCGGCCACTCGCCTGACATGGACTACTGATCTCCGGAACGACCCGCCACCTCCTGGCCGCGGCCCCGCATTTCCGGCGGGGCCGCGGCCTTTTTCATGAATGGCGGCTGCCACGCCTGATGCGCCCCGCGGCCACGCCATCGCCGTTTTTCGGAAATCGCCAGCGCCGTGGCAGAGCGCAGGAAATCGCAAAGGATTTCTGTCGGCTGCCTCGCGTGTGGCATCCTGAATTCAGGTGCGGTTGCAGTGATCCGGTTGGTGGATGTCGTCAAGGAGTTCAACGGCAAGCGCAAGGTGCGGGCGCTCGATGGAATCAACCTCCACATCGAACGCGGCGAGATGGTCGCTCTTGTCGGCCCGTCGGGATCGGGCAAGTCGACGCTTCTGAACCTCATCGGCACGCTCGACCGGCCGACCTCCGGCGAGATTTACCTCGACGGACAGCGGCTTTCCACCCTTTCCGACGACGAGCTCACGCTGTTGCGCCGCGACAAAATCGGATTCATTTTCCAGTTTTTCAACCTTCTCCCCTCGTTGACGTGCCTCGAAAATGTCGCGCTGCCGCTGCATTTGCGCGGCTGGAAAAAATCGCAGGCGAGGGAGCGGGCGGAAGAGCTGCTGGGCCTGGTGGGCCTGAAGCACCGCCTCGAACATCTCCCTGACGAGCTCTCCGGCGGCGAGCGGCAGCGCGTCGCCATCGCGCGGGCGTTAAGCGTTTATCCGCCCATTCTGCTTGCCGACGAGCCGACCGGAAACCTGGACACGAAAACCGGCGCCGAGATTCTGGAACTGATCCGCGATCTGCATGAGCGGCTCGGCGCGACGGTCCTGATGGTCACGCACGATCCGGGCGTGGCCGCCAGCTGCGAGCGCACCATCACCCTTCGCGACGGCCGGCTGGTCGGCGACGAAGCGCGGGTGTCGCGGCCATGATGCTGCTGAAGCTGATCAGCTGGCCCTACGTGCGCAAGCACCTGCTGCGCTCGACGCTGACCACGGCCGGCATCGTTCTCGGCGTGGCCGTGTTCGTCGCGATGCACACGGCCAACCAGAGCGTGCTGTACGCCTTCAACCGCACGGTGGACCGCATCGCCGGCCGGACGCAGTTGCAGGTTTCGGCCGGCGAGGCGGGGTTCCCGGAAGAGGTGCTCGAAAAGGTGCAGGCGCTGCCGGACGTCGCGGTGGCCGTGCC
>Ga0068707_1000632_pt1 | contig 23493 bp, 19 predicted proteins | sample YNPNPMetaG_FD_66600 | JGI IMG/M metagenome (GOLD analysis project Ga0068707, IMG submission 66600) | Anoxygenic and chlorotrophic microbial mat microbial communities from Yellowstone National Park, USA - YNP NP MetaG | ecosystem: Environmental > Aquatic > Thermal springs > Hot (42-90C) >... | reverse complement strand
CGGCGCAGATGCACGAGCTGCGCATCTTCGATGTATTGATGGTCACGGGAACGCTGGTGTTGCCCCTGGGATCGGCGCTCATCATTCACGCGGTGGGTTTCGACCCGCTGGATTATTCGGCGCAGGGCGTGGCCCGCTCGGCCCTGATCCTGGTGCCGATGCTGCTGGTTTCGGTGGGGATCGGCCTGTGGTGGAATCGGCAGCTCTGGCCGGTGATTGCGCTCATCTATTACGCCATTTTCCTCACGCTGTACACGACCTTTTTCACCAACGGTGCGGGACTGGGGACCGGTTTCATCGGCGCGTTGGGCTACTGGCTGGCCCAACAGGGGGTGGCGCGTGGCGGACAGCCCTGGTACTACTACTTTTTGCAGATGGGGCTGTATGAGTACCTGCCCTGGCTGCTCTCCATTGGTTCGGGGATAGCGGTGCTGCTCTGGCGCCCCGCTGCCGCGCCGGCGATGGAGGAGGCCGCAGGGACGGAGGCGCGGGCCTCCACTCCGGCTGACTGGTTCCCGCCCTTCTTGCTCGGCTGGACCCTGCTGGCCTGGGCGGCCTTCATCATCGCCGGAGAAAAAATGCCCTGGCTGACAGTGCATATCGCCCTGCCGAGCATTTTCCTTTCCGGCTGGGGCCTGGGACGCCTGTTGGACGCGCTCGACGCCGAGACGGTGCTGCGCCGTCATGGCTGGCTGGTGCTGCTGCTGTTCCCCCTCACGTTGCTGACGTTTGTGAGCGGCGTGTCGGCCCTGGGACAGGTGTTCCGCCTGTTCGCCGCAGGGGTGAATCCGGCGGGCTTGAGTTATGAGCAGCTCAGCTACCTGGGCCAGGCTTTGGGCAGTGTGCTGGGCTTTCTGGTGTTCGCCAGTCTGCTGCTGCATCGGGCTGAGCTGATAGGCTGGCACGCTACGTTGCGCCTGGCGGGCCTGGCGCTGGTGCTGCTCCTGATGCTGGTGACGGTGCGGACTATGGTCACCTTCAACTACAAGAATTACGATCTGGCGACGGAGTTCATGGTGTACGCGCACGGGACGCCGGACGTCAAGGTGGCGCTGAAGCGCGTGGAGGAGGTCTCCTGGGTGACGACCGGTTCGCCCCATGAGGTGAAGGTGGCTTACGGCGAGGATGGTTCCTGGCCGCTCTCCTGGTATATGACGGATTACCCGAACGCTTACTTCTATGGCCGTTCGCCCGATCCCGCTACCCTGTTGGAATGTCCGGTAGTTTTCGCCGGCGCCGAGGAGTGGGTGGCCGTGGATAACCTGCTGCGGGCGGATTATGTGACCTACGATTACAAGTACCTGTGGTGGCCCATTCAGGACTATTGGGGCATGACCTGGGACCGCCTGCGCGGGGCTTTGAGCAATCCGGAGATGCGGGCGGCGCTGTGGGATATTTTCTGGAACCGCGATTATCGCCGCTATGCGCAGGTGACGGGGAAGGACCTGAGCCTGGCGCACTGGCCTTTACGCCGGGATATGCGCCTGTATGTGCGCAAGGACCTGGCGCAGCAGCTCTGGGGGCTGCAGGAGGGCGTGATCGGCGGGCAGCGTCCCGCCCCGCTGCCGACGGAGGTGCCGGACCCCTATACCCTCAATGCGCAGGTCCTGACGCGGCAGATGGATGTGCTCCTGCCGGGGGCGACGCCGCGCGATGTGGCGGTGGCTCCCGATGGGACCCTGTATGTGAGCGACACGGCTCAGCAACGCATCTGGCACATTTCCGCGCAGGGAGCGGTGCTGGGCTATTGGGGCGCGCCGGGCACGGAGCCAGGGCAATTTAACGAGCCGTGGGGCCTGACGGTAGATGCTGCCGGCCAGGTCTACGTGGCGGATACCTGGAATTATCGTGTGCAGGTCTTCGCTGCGCAGGGCACTTTCCTGCGGCAATGGGGCGTGATGGGCATGGCGACGGTGGATGACCCCAACGGCGCGGGGCTGTTTTTCGGGCCGCGCGATGTGCTGGTGGGCCCCGGCGGTGAGGTGTTGGTGGTGGATACGGGCAATAAGCGCGTGCAGGTTTTTGACGCCGAGGGCAAGTACCTGTATCAGTTCGGCGGAGCGGGCAGCGCGGGGGGCCGCCTGAACGAACCGGTGGGGATTGCGACCCTGCCGGGCGGCGAACTGGTGCTGGCCGACACCTGGAACTATCGCGTGCAGGTGCTTTCACCCGCCGGCCTCTTCCTCCGGCAATGGGGCGTCGCGGCCTGGCACAGTGATTCGCCGGAGGTGAAGCCTTACGTGGCGGTGGATGCTCTGGGCCGGGTGTTGGTGAGCGATCCCGCCGCGGGCCGGGTGCTGGCTTTTGATAGCGAAGGTCACTATCTCTGGTCCACGACGGGCAGCGCGGATTTTACCCTGGTGTTCCCGCAGGGCCTGGCGGTGGGGGCGGATGGAACGCTGTATGTGGCCGATGCCCATACCGGTCGGGTGTTGGGAGCGCGCCTGCCCTGAACTGCCGGCGAGGTGAGGAGGAAAGGTGGACCTTTTTGCAGCTTATCCTCAGTTGAAAGCCTGTACGGCGCCGGTCCTGGCCGAGCGTAAGTTGCGCCTGATTTCGGTGGCCGGCGTGATCTGGGACGCTCAGGCCTGTTACTTCGCCCTGAGTGAGGAACGCTACTGGGTGCGCACCGCGGAGGGACGGGTGCAGATTGGGGTAGGGGGGCTGCAGGTGCCGGGGACACCGTCAGGCGAACCCTTCCGGGCTTTGCTGGCCCATATCCGCAAAGTGTGGCGGATGCAGGTGGATTATCTCCCTTCTGGTACGCTGTATGTGTTGGAAGGGACGCAGTTTCACGTATTGCCGGGGGCCACTTTGCTGGAGCCAACGACGCCGGCCTGGTTACAGCTCACCCCTCCGCGGTTAGGGGGCGGGGACATGCCCGATGCGCTGGTCCAGGCCGTCTACTGGCTGCGCCTGCGCTCTGCCTGGCAGGCGCCGCGTGACGCGATGGCGTTGCGGGTAACGTTGGAGGGCCTGGAGGCTTTCTGGTCCGTTCCCTTGTGGAGCGTGCGCGCGTTGCGGGAGCAGCCTTGGGCGACGCTCTATCTAGCGCGCCCTCTGCCGGCTGAGGCACAGTTACGTCCGGTGTTGGCCCTGCAGGGCCTGCGTGAGCTGGTGCAGCGCGGCGCTCCCCTGTTGGTTCAGAAGGGAATCCCAGGCGAAACCGGGCAGTAAAGCCGCAGGCCTGCCCTATTTTTCAACCGAAGGAGTAGTTTATGATCAGTCCCAATCAAGTGACACTGGCGCGTTTGCCCTTATTGGGGGGTATCATCGTTCTGTTGTACAGTTCATCCGGCGTGGCCTATCTGGTGGCCGCACCGCTCATCCTGGCGCTGATTTTGATGGATTCGTTGGATGGTTACCTGGCCCGCAAGTATCAGAAGACCTCGCTGTTGGGGAGTGTCCTGGATATCGGCGTAGACCGCGCCGTCGAGTATGTCATGTGGGTGGTTTTCGCCCATCTGCGCCTGATTTCGGTCGTTATCCCGTTGCTGGTGATTGTGCGCGGCTCGCTGGTGGACACCATCCGGGCGGTGGCGCCGGCCCGTGGCGAAACGCCTTTTGGCATGATGCGCACGCGCCTGGGCCGTTTCCTGGTCGGCTCCCCGTGGATGCGCAGCTCATATGGCATCGCCAAGGCGGTGGCTTTCGTCACCCTGGCCCTGGCTTACGGCCTGCAGACGCTGAACAGCCCTTGGGCGGCGGGGATGAAGGGGGGTGCGCTGGCGGTGAGCTGGCTGGCCCTGGTTCTGTGTCTGGTGCGCGGCGCTCCGGTGCTTATCGAGGCGCCACGGCTGCTGCGTGATGATCAGGGGCGATGAGTGCGAAGCGCTTTTTTGATCAGGAGACCCCGACGCGCATCGGTCTGACCCTGGCGCGCCTGGTGCCGCGTTGGCTGGCTGGTATCATCTGTCGGTTGCTGGCCGTGTTGGGCGTGCTCATCAAGACCGACGTGTACCGCGCCATCACGGCCAACCTGCGTCACGTCCTGCCCGATGCCTCGCCGCGCACCATTGCCTGGTTGCGCTATCGGGCTTTTTACAATGCGGCCCGCGCCTATTACGACTTCTTTCACAACGTGGCCACGGATAAGGACCCGTCCTGCTTTGTCCCGCCGGTGCGCCTGGCGCCGGGAGCGCGCGAGCGCTTTGATCAAGCCCTGGAGCAGGGGCGTGGGGTGTTGGTCCTGGGTTGTCACGTCTCCAATTTTGACCTGGGAGGCGAGGCCATGCCCAAATTGCTGGGCCTCAAGTCGGAGATTCAGTACTTGAGCATCGCCAACCCTACGCCGAGCATGGCCTTTTTCAACCGCCTGCGGGAGAGTCAGCCGGGGATCCGCATCACGCCGGTTTCGCCGGCAAGCCTCAAGCAGGCGATACGGCACCTGCGCGCCGGCGGCGTGGTGACTACAGGCATGGACCGGCCGCTGGACGAAAACGATGAGCCGGTGGTTTTTTTCGGCTTTCCCACCCGTCTGCCGTGTGGTTATCTGCGCTTGCAGCGTCTGTCCGGGTGCGTGGTCATTGCCGCAGGGGCGCACTACGCTCACGGGTATTATGAAATAGATTTCACCGGGCCTTTGCCTTGGTCGGAGACCGGCGACGCTGCTTATGACGACGAGGTGAATAAGCGCACCGTGCTGTCCCATTTAGAGGCCTTCATTCGCCGCGCGCCGGATCAGTGGATGATGTTTGTTCCGGTCTGGCCTGATGAACATGACTGAGTCCACCGTGGGTGCGGCCCTGGCCCAGGCTGCAGCGCGCCTGCGCGCCGTGGCGGAGCGTCCCCATCTGGAGGCCGAGCGCCTGCTGGCTGCGGTTCTGGGGCGGGAGCGCCCCTGGCTGCTGGCCCATCCAGAAGCGCCGCTTGCAGCGGAAGCCCTGGCCGATTTCTGGACGCGGGTGGAGCGCCGTCTGGCGCACGAACCGCTGCCCTATCTGCTGGGTGAGGCGGAGTTTTTCGGGCTGAGCTTCCGGGTGACGCCGGCGGTGCTGATTCCCCGCCCGGAGACGGAGCAACTAGTCGAGCTGGCCCTGGCCTGGCTGCGCGCCCATCCGCAGGCCCGGCGGGTGGCGGATGTGGGCACGGGCAGCGGTTGCATCGCCGTCAGTGTGGCCTATCATGCGCCGCTGGTCCAGGTGGAGGCGCTGGACATCTCGGCCGAGGCGCTGGAGGTGGCGCGGGGTAACGCGCAGCGGCACGGCGTGGCGGACCGGGTCTATTTCCACCAGGGGCATCTCCTGGAACCACTTATTACGGCCGTTGATGTGCTGCTGAGCAATCCCCCCTATGTGGCGGATGAAGCCTGGCTGGACTTGCCACCCTCGGTCCAACGCGAGCCGCGCCTGGCCCTGTTGGGGGGCAAAGCCGGGCTGGACCTCATCGCCGCCTTGTTGGAACAGGCGCCGCGCGTCCTCAAGCCGGGCGGGCTTTTGCTGCTGGAGATAGGGGCGCAGCAGGGCGCTGCTGTGTTGGCTCTGGCGCAGGCGGCTTTTCCGGGGGCCAAAGGAGAGGTGCTCCGCGATAGCTTTGGCCTGGAACGCTTCCTGCGGGTGGAACTGGAGAAGACGTAAGGGGTACCGGGTACCAGTACAGATGATGTAGCGGCGGCATGGAATGCCGCCGCTACGATGTTACCAGGGAATGTGCTCCTGTCAGGCATGTCACCCTTGTGACCGACCGCCTACTTCCACAAAGTCACGCCATAGACCAGGGTGCGGCAAGGACCAGAGATGTTCCCCGCGCTGGGGTTAATCAGCCCCTGCCCGATCAACGCGCTTTTGAAGATTGCCGTCACCCCATTGTTGCTGGCCGACTGCGGTATCATGGCTGTGAAGCCCACAATGTGATACATGAACTCGTTTTTCTTGCCCCAAATGCTGCTGGGCCAGCCATCTTCCGGAGCGGGGAAGCTGCTGGCATGCGCCGCCAGGTATTCCCCTGAATATACCTTATCGAAGATCGGCAGGTATACGACCTTGTTGTGGTAGAGCTGGTCAATACTGTTCATCACGCCCTGGGTCTGGCCCGTATAGCCTTTGACGAAATCCTCATCAAGGTTATTGGGCGTACCGGCAAACAATGGGACACTTTTGGTGCCGTTGACGTACTTATTCAGCTCGGATGCGGCATCCGAGGTACTGACGGTGCGGTAATACGGACTGGATTTGCTCAGGTAATTGCTGTTGTAAACGTAGTTAAAGTTCAGCCAGCCGCGGAAAGCTGAGTTGGGGCCGGTATCTATACAATTTGTGCCGGCGTTGTTCCGGCAATAGCGGCCATCGTCAAAGACGGTGATGGTATCGCCATCGCGGATTTGGAGCACCGCCTCATCGGGTACGCCGATGGGGAGCAGATTGCCCGCTATTTGCACAATGGGTCCGGTCAGTGCCATGGCTTCGCCTGGGACGCTGACGGTATTGATGCCGATGGCGCGCAGAAAGGTGGTGGTCTGGCTATACGTCAGGCTCACCTGAACGCCGGCGGCGTTGGCGGGGATGCTGCCGAAGCCCACGCCTTGCAGGATATTGCCGTTGGGATCTACGTAGTTGGCCTGTACAACCGTATTGCCACCGCTGCTGTTGGGCAGGATGGGGGTAAACCCGTTGGCGCTGACCATCGCCAGCACAGCCTGGGTGACCGCACTATCGGTGGCGCCGCTGCCAACCTGGCAGGTCGCCACTTTTTGCGCCAGCTCGCGCGTGCCGGTCAGAGCGGCCGCATCAGCGGCATTCTGCGCCTGCCGGCGCGCTGTGTACTGACGGCCACCATCAACCGCCAGCCCTACCAGCGCTAAGAGCGCTATCATCGCCAGTACAACCAGAACAATCGCCTGACCTCGTTGCGTTGTTTTCATAGTACCCTCCCTAAAGCTAGAATTTGGGTAACTGCTGCCGCCCCGCCAGCGCATAGGGAGGCGCTGGCTACGGAATAAACCTTCAGTCGGTGGGGCGCTGAGCAGTTACAAATTTTGTTTTGTTCTATAAATTTTATCGTTGTTTAACGCTTTAAGGTTACAGGCAAATGGGGAACTGCTTGAAGATGTCGGACAAAGTGGCAGTCTGGCTTTTGCAGACTGGGTGGTGAGAATGCAGCCGCTGGGGAATAAAAAAGGCCTGTCAGGACCCCTGACAGGCCTTGAGATGGGTGAGTTACTTCCAGAGCGAAACGCCCATGATTTTAGGCAGGCATGCTCCCCCGCCGCCGGGAATCTGATAGCCGGTCGCCGAAGGTACGACCTGTCCCGCTCCGACAATGCTTTCCTTCAGGCGGAACTGTACGTACTTGCTTTGTCCCTGGGTAAAACACTCGGTTGGGGTTCCACCAGCAAAGCCTACGATGTGATAGGCGTTTCGAGAGGTATCGTAATAATCGAACACAGGAATCCAGATGGTTTTGTCCGCGTTACAATCACAAACATCCCGAATGCTGACCGAGCGCACGCCGGGTGAGGCCTGGATGAAATCCCCATCGGTGTACTGGCCGGGGCCTCCCCGCGTGCCAGCAAAGATAGGTGAGGTGTAGGGAGAATTGCAGATCCACCCCTTGACCTGGGCGTTGCTGTTATTGGTTTCGCAGCGCCGGTCCAGGCCGTTGCAACGGGGGGTCGTATCGTAAGCCGCGTTTGAGATCCAGCCCAGGTTAAGCCAGCCGCGATCGCCGGGTGAGCCGCCGGTGCAGCTTACATCATTCCGTTCACAGATGAAGCCCTCGTTCGGTCCGGCTTCAAAGACCTTGAATTCGGTGCCGGCCCCGCCGCCGTTGGCGTAGATGTTTTCCAGGCGCTGCACAGAGAAAGTGAAGGGCATGACGCCGCCGGGGAGGGTGGTGACCGGTCCGGCCATAGCCATAGCCGAGCCGGGGATGGTCAAATTGTTCACGTTGATGGCGCGCAGGAAGGTGGTGGGTTGACTGATGACCAGGGTGACGGAGACGCCGGTAGCGCTGGCCATGCTGGAGGCCGGAGCGCCAGCCGCGACCGCACCTACGCCAACCAACACCTGCTGATTGGCATTGACGTAGTTGGCGCGGACGATACCATTTACGCCATTTTGGATGCCGTTTTGCTGGGCGAAAGCCAGCACGGCGTCACGCACGCGCGCATCTACAGTGGTCGCCGGATCGGGCGGGCACTTGCTGATGGCCAGGGCCAGTTCGCGGGTGCCGGCCAGGGCCGCCGCATCGGCGGCGTTCTGCACCTGGCGGCGCGCTGTGTACTGACGGCCGCCATCAATGGCCAGGCCCATCAACGCCAACAAGGCCAACATGGCTATGACGACTAATACAATGGCTTGTCCTCGTTGCTGTTTCATAATGTGATTAGATGTCCTCCTTTCCAGAAACTAAAGTTATTTCCCCAACCAGCCGGGGTTATTTCAGCACCACACTCACTGCTTGAGCACGTAAAGTCAGACTCCCCCCAAACATGTTCCCAATGAGAGGTGTGATGAAAGTAAACGGATAGGTGGTGGTTACCGTAATGGCCGCTCCCCCACTGACGCTGGAGCAGTTTCCACCTGCACAGGTGATGGTTACCTGGACCTGGTTAGGATCGATGAGCGGCGTGCCTTCCAGCGAGCCGCGGGCGCGCGCCGTGGTTCCCGTCAAATCCGTGGGGCGGGATGCGGCGTAAACAGCTCCTTCTGCTGCGGCGTCGTTCAGGGCTACCGTCACGAAAAAGGCCCGACCAAAGTCCAGCAGGCCGGTGAGCAGCAGGGCCAGGAGCGGAAGCACCAGCGCTACTTCCACAATGCTTTGTCCGCGTTTGAACTCGTGTTTCATAGTCTCCCTCAAGGTCATTTCAGGAACTCCAGAGAATTTTTGGGTTCTCCGGGTGTTTCAGATGAGCCTTTGCCGTCAGTTCTGAGGCAGGGCCGCGCCGCTTAAAGCGTTCACACGCACCCGCCAGCTCGCCTGTTGGTCAACGGCCAGGATGTCCCAGCGCGGTGTGCCAGCGACCTGCCGTAAGCGCAGGCTGACGGTGGCCTTGCTGTGCGCCCGCAGGAAGTCTTCCCCGCCACTTGCCCGAAAAGCCAACCAAGCTACATTAGGCCCCTGGGGCACCGGAAAAGGCGCTATGGCCTCAAACGTCTGCTCGACGAGCAACGGCGGCACCCAGCTCACCGTTTCTCCGCTGACGCCAACCGTGGCTATCGCTTTCTGGCCCGGTGAGTAGTAGGTGTAGGCCCAGCTAACGGGCAGATATTCGGTTTGGAGCCACTCAACGCCTGGCCGCCAGCTCGCCTCGACGCCAATTAAGACGACATCGGCGCTCCAGGCCTGAGCGCGGGCGCGGGCGCGGGTTTCAGCCTCGACGTAGTCCACCAGGGGCGAAAGCCCCGTCCATTCTACGGTAGGGATGGCCATCCGCCGGCTTTGATAGATGGCGCTGCCGATGAAAGTGGCCACGGCCAGCACCAGCGCCAGGCCGAATAGAAACCAGAAACGTGTTCTCAAGCCCCTGCTCCTTTACGAAGATTTATTCCGCAGGGTGATGGGCAGGTAAAGCTTGAACAGCCGTGCCTTCTCATGGCGGACATACACTTCGTAATCGTAAAGCCAGTTAGTGGTGCGTGATTCCAACCAGTTCACCGTGACGATCTCCTGCGCGTCTATGATGATGCTCGGAAACAGGGATAGCTGCTCTGGCGTGTTGGAGACGTTGACCGTTGTCTGCCAGGATTCCCCCCGATTGGGTGAACAGGTGAGAAGCAGCTCCTCTTTGTTATTTTTATCGCGCGAGCCGTGCCAGGCCACGCAGATCCGCTGGCTTCCGGCCGCCAGAGCGGCCTGGATGTAGGTCGGGTTCAGGTTGCTGGCTACAGCCATCTGACTGTCGATCCTTGTCGGGATGCTCCACCCCGTCCCCAGGTTTTTGCGATAGTTAATGTACTGGCCCACCGGGTTGGTGAGAGGTTCGAGCATCTCGGTCCATACAACGTGCACGCCGCCTTGCCGATCCAGAGCGATATCTGGATAGGAGGCGAACTGGCCGCTTGGCGAAAGCCGCTTTGGCGTTCCCAGTACTACGTTGCCGTTGTTACAGGTGCCTTTGACGTACCAGACTTCATAGGCCGTCTTAACGGCGTAAATATGTTGTTCCCAAACCAGATGGATTTCTGTCCCCGTGGGATTGGTGGCCATTCTGACACGCCAGATGCTGCCGGGCACGCCAGGGGTGATGACCTGCGAAGAGGTGATGAGGAGAGTCGGGGTGGTCCAGGCATTCCCCCCGTTGGGGTAGAACGTATAGTATATATTTCCGCGGTCCAACTCCGAACTGCTGGATGAGGCGGCATAAACCATGTGAACCCCGTTAGCGGCATGGGCAAGCATCGGGGCGGGGTACAGATACAGATTCGTATGAACGACCTGAGGGGTGGTCTGCCCGGCGGACGAGGCCAGCAGGCGGCTAGCACCGGGGGGCTTACCCTCAATCCAGGCCACGTGCCAGTCAGTCCCCTGGTAAACCAGGGCTGGAGCGATGATGTTGGTTATGGCTTGCCGAACAGTGATGGCCGGGCCCCAGGCGTCGGCGGTGCGCTGCGTCAAGGTGAGCCAGCGTGTTCCTGTCCCCGACATATCCGACGGACTGAGCCTGGCCCAGACGACCCCTATCGTTCCTTGGTCGCTAAGGGCCATAGAGCTGTAGCGGTTGTAGCCCTCGTTAGCGCTGAGCTGCCGTGGCGCTTCTCCATGTGACCAGGCCGGGTCTTCATAAGCCGCCTTAAGCGTCAGGTGGACACTCAGAAAAAGCCCGATAGCGATGAACAGAGCGAACGCCGATCGTTTCATAGGGTCATAGCTCCTGCAGCATCAGGTTAGTGCCGGTTGTTATTACGTTGGGATTTACAACCACGTTCGTCGTGATCGCACGGTACAGCCTTTCCTGACCACCGACAAGCAAGCGGGCGCGGCCTTCGACGGTGTAGGTCCCCGGCGCAAGGCGCAGTCCCGTGTTGTAGTCAGCGTTGGAATCCGATAACCCCGACCAGACCAGGCGCCCGCCGGCGTCATAGATGTACACGGAAACGTTACCTTGAGGGGTGCCTTCGATGAAGGTTTTTCCGGCGATGCCCCCTGGATTGGCCGGGACCGCTACAGTTGGGGTGGGGGTGGGCTGGGGGTTATCTACCTCCACCAGGACGGTCAAAGGCGTGCTGAGGTTGTCGCTTTCGTTAGATTCGGCGATCTGGTTCCAGGTGTCTACCAGCGCCACAATGTCGTGTTCCCCCAAAGTGGCAAACCCGTAGGGTATCACCATGTTAAAGCTGATGGCTGTGTTGGCCGGCAGACCATTGACGGCAACGTAATCCACGCTGGCATCCACGTAAGGATTGGGATTAGCCTTATCGGTGAACAGGTCCACCCAGAACAGGCGGACGATATCCGCTGTGCCGATGTTTTTAATGGTGACCTGAACCGTGACCGGTCTAAAGGTGCCTAGCGGCGGGGGCGGACCGACCAGCGTCACGGATTGGACAATCAGGTTGGGATAGCCTACCGGCGTTGGACTGGGGGTGGGAGTGGTGGTTGGGGTTGGGGTAACGCCGCAGGGTGAAATGTAATTTACCGTATATTCATAATACGGGTTTGAATTTTTACCGTTAGATTTGATGGTTTTAATCAGGATCGTGTTAGAACCAGAGTTCATTGTCCCCAGCGTGGTGTTGAGACTCCCAGACGTGCTGTAAGCAAAAGTTAACTTTTGGCTTCCGTTCAAAAGTAGGGCAAATTTCGCGATGTTGCCCGATGGCGCAGGCCAGCTTCCCCATGTAAGTGTGAGGTTAACGTTCCCGGTCGGTCCGCAATTAGGGATGATCTCGACATAACGACTGGTGGGGGTAGCCGTAGGTGCCGGCGTGTTGGCCGGTGTGGGAGAGGGCGGCACTGTAGGCGAAGGGGTGGGGGTGGGTGTGTTGCCGGCTACCGTCGCCAGGTCTTGCTGGCCGTAGCCCTGGACCAGGACCGTGTAACCCGGTTGCAGGTTTCCGGCCGGGATGTCGGAAAAGGTGAAAGTTCCATTGGGCTGGACCCAGGTCGTGGCCTGGTAGCCGGTTTGCACAATGCGTAAGGTGACCTGATAACCCGGATGGGCTGTGCCGGAGATTTGGGTGGCGTTCGGGTTCACCGGTTCGTTGATGACGATGGGCAGGAGTGTGATCGGGGTGGGTGTAGGGGTAGCTGTAGCTCCACCCGGCGTAGGCGTGACCGTCGGTGTGCGCGTTGGCGTCGGCGTTGGGGTTGAAGTAGGAACCGGAGTAGCAGTAGGTGTGGCCGTTGGCGGAGCAGGCGTCTCGGTAGGTGAAACAGGGGTGGCGGTCGGTTCACCGCCACCGCCACCACCACCCGTGCCGGTACTGGTGGCTTGAATGGTGCGGGCCGAAATAAGACTTACCAGATAGCCTTCAGGAGCAAAGGGCTGAAATAACGGTGTGATAGGATAGATCTCATATTCCAGTTCAACCCTGATGCGTGCGCCTGGTCCAAGTTGAGAAGGAGTATAGAAAACGGTCGTTCCCGGCCCCGTGTCGTAATTGACACTGACATTGACTTCGTCTGGATCAACCAGGATCACCTGATCCAGGACGCGCTGGCGAATTTGATCAGGATTAAGTGGGTTGACCATGCCGAAGCGCGCGCCTTCACGGGCGCTGTTGAATAGATTCACGTAAATAAACAGAATGCGTCCAAACTCCAGGATCCCAATCAACATAAAAAGCAAGACGGGCAGGAGGAGGGCGAACTCCACCAAAGCCTGACTGCGACGCGCTAAACCTCTTTTCATAGGATCCTCCATTCCGCTTATCCAGAGACTGCTTTCTGGCCCGCCGGCCTTGAGCTTTTTCCAGTATATCATTAAAATCGTACTAAGATGTACGAAAGTAACGTGGCGTCGGTAAGCCCTTTTGGCGCACTTTTCAGGTTTAGATAAACGATTTTTTTACAATTGGGCTATCCCTATTTTACCAGAAATTGCAGCTTCAGGTATAGCGCTTTATTCCTAGATTGAGGGTAACTGCTCAGCGCCCTACCGTCTGGCGGCTGAAGGTTTATTCCGTAGCCAGCGCGGTCCTGGGGGCGGCATAGGGAGGCCGCCCCTACAGGCGGGGCAGAAAGCGGCGCGGTTTCAACCGCCAGCCTGAGCAGGTGGCATGGGGGGTAAGACTATTCGACTTCCCTACGGAGAGCACAGAGCTTTTTTAGTTCTCCTCCGGGGGCTTTGTGGTGAATCTTTCTCGCCTTTGCGCCGGGTGTAACCGGGCGCTCGCGAAAGGCGATTTATTATTAAAGCCTATCTCATCAGAACAGGAGAGCCGTGACCGCAACAACGACTCAAGCCCTGGCGCTGCGCGCAGCCCAGGGGGATGCGCAAGCCTTGAGCGACCTCTACGAGCATTACGTCGAGGCGGTGTATCGCTACATGCTCTATCGGGTTGGCGATCCGGCCCTGGCCGAAGACCTGACCGCGGAGGTGTTTGCCAGTGTGATTACGGCGATTCGCCACTACGAGGACCGCGGGGTGCCCTTTGAGGCCTGGCTCTTTCGCATCGCCCGGGCGCGCTGGGCCGATTACTTACGCCAGCAACAGCGACGCCCGCAGCAGGTCCCGCTGGACGAGTGGGAATGGCCAACGGAGGATGAGCTGGAGGAGGGGCCGGACCCGGCTCTTCGTCAGGCCCTGATGAGTTTGAGCGCTGGGGAACGTGAGGTGGTGCTGTTGCATTTTGGCAGCGGCCTGGATCATGCGGAAATCGCCGCGGTGCTGCATTCCAATCCCAATGCCATTAAGGTCCGGCTGCACCGCGCGCTGAATAAGTTGCGTCAGATTCTGGAGCATCGTGCTCAGACCGAAGCCAAAACCCAGGCCCGTCGTGCAGGTCAGGAGGGGAAGCATGGAGGATAAAGGGTTGGAACAGCGTTTACAGCGCCTGGCGCGGCCCGGCCTTTCCGCCGCACGTCGTCAAGCTATCTGGCAGGCAGCACACGCTAAAGCCGCAGCCCGGCCCATCAGGCGGGTGGCGCCCTGGGGAATGCAGGTACTGCGCCCCGTTTTGGCTTTCCTGGTGGTGATAGGGTGCCTTGGGGGCGCTATGCTGGGCAGCGCCTGGCCCGGCCTTCCGTTGTATGGTCTGCGTCGTCAGGCAGAGACCTCCCTGCTGGCCTTGCTGCCGCTTTCGGCGCAGGGCCCCTGGCGCCTGGAGTTGCTCAACCGTCGCATCCATGAGCTGACCTGGCTTGTCGAAGCGCGTCGCCCTGTGCCATCAGAATTGCAGCAGGAGATCGAAACGGGCTTGTGGACTTTAAGTACCTATCCCGAACTCTGGGGGCTGACTTCGGGACAGGTGTTAGCCTACGTGGAACGTGATCGCCAGGTTTTCCTGGATTTGGCCATGCGCTATCCCGCCCTGCGGGAAACCCTGCATCTGCTCACGGTTTCCAGCCTGGCCCGCGATCGTCTGTGGGGGCCGGCCAGCGAGTGAGGAAGACAATGGATTCGCCAGCGAAAGCGCAGAACGAATTTGTACCGCTCAGCCCCCACCGTCCGGCGACTGAAGGTTGAGGCCGTAGCCAGCGTGTCCCTATGCGCTGGCGGGGCGGCGTAGGGATGCCGCCCCTGCTAAGGCGCTCGGAGGCCGTAGAGACATTGCATGGCACCGTCTCTGCGGCTTTGTCGTTACTCCCTCAGTGGATTTCCCCAATCAAATACACCGGCCAGATTTTAATACACTTCTCTGCAGATTGTGCGATAATAAACAGGTAGCACGTAATTACCTGCCCTGAATCGTTTGCAGATAATGTGGCGTAGGCTTTAGCCTGCGCATACAGGCGCTACAGGGGCATGCCTTCGCCGCGTCTTTGATAGCGCTTGCCTGGGGGCTCCCTGGTAGGTAGTTACGGTAGCACAAAATTTTGGGATGAGGCAGGTATGGAGTTCACACTGAGCGCTCAAGAGCGTCAAGAGTTGTCAGCATTTTTACGCACCCTGGTGCGTACCCTAAGTTTTCCCGGCGAAGAAGGCGCGGTGGCGGCTCTTCTGCTGCAGGAAATGCGGCGCTTGGGCTTTGATCAGGTGACGATGGACCGCGCAGGCAATGTGATCGGCAGCATCGGCGCGGACGAAGGGCCGTTGCTCATGCTCAATGCCCACATGGACACGGTCACGGTTTCGGCGGCAGGGGCCTGGCAGACGGATCCCTTGGGGGCTGAGGTGCGCGATGGCCTGCTCTACGGCCTGGGGAGCTGCGATATGAAGGCCGGCCTGGCCGCCGCGCTCTACGCGCTGGCCGGTCTACGCGCGCTGGGCCTGCCGCGTCATGGACGGGTGATGCTGGCGGCCGTCGGCCTGGAGGAGCCGGCCGAGGGCACCGGCACGCGCGTGCTCTTTGAGGAAGACGGCATTCGTCCGGATTGGGTGGTGATTTGCGAACCTTCGGCGCTGCAGGTCGTGCGGGCGCAGCGCGGACACCTGGAGTTGCGCTTGGAGGTGCTGGGCCGTTCGGCCCATTCATCCAGCCCCGATTTGGGAATTAACGCTATCTACGCTGCGGCACGGGTCATTTTCGGCCTGGAACTGCTGGCCGGACAGTTGGCTACGGATGCGCTTTTGGGACGCAGCGTGTTGGCGGTTACCGAGATCCAGTCCCAGGCGGTCAGTCGTAATGCCGTCCCCGATCGCTGCACTATGGTGATTGATCGGCGTCTGGTGGCCGGGGAATCCGAGCGTCAGGCGATGATGGAGATTGAACGGGTGCTGACGCGGGAGGGGGTGGAGGCACGCCTGGAGGTGATCGAGGATACGCTGCGCACGCATACCGGCGTAACTCTGGTCAGCCGGCGCTCATCGCCGCCTTGGGTGTTTGACGAGCGCCATCCTCTGGTGCAGGCCATGTTGCAGTCCGTGCGCGAGGTCGGCCTGCGTCCGGTTTGCTCGACCTGGGCTTTTGCCACCGAAGGCGCCTACACAGCGGGCGTGGCTCAGGTGCCGACGGTAGGGTTTGGTCCGGGCAACCCGGCTTTGGCCCATGTCCCTGATGAGTATGTCCCGTTGGATGAGGTGTATGCGGCAGCGGCGGCTTACCGGGCTTTGGTGGCGCGGCTTTTAGGTTAGGGCGCCAGAAGGGATGGCGCTGGGGACCAGGGCGGTTTTGGGCGAGGGGGGACGAGATGGCAGAGACGGAAGAGCTGCGGGTTATGATTGCTGATGACGATCAGGAAATGCGGCGCAGCACGCGCCTGATGATGACTTACGTGGAAAACGCGCGTGTCGTGGCCATCGCTCAGGATGGCCGTGAGGCGCTTGAGCTGGCGCGGCAGCATCACCCCGATGTGGCGCTGATGGACGTGAACATGCCGCAGCTCGATGGCCTTTCGGCGATTGAGGTGTTGATGCGCGAAAACCCGGAGATGGTCTGCATTGTCATTTCGGCGGAACGGCAGACGGCTACGCTGCAAGAGGCGATGCGCGTCGGGGCGCGCGGTTATCTGATTAAGCCCTTTACCGTAGATCAGCTCCAGGCTGCCCTGGATCACGCCCGCCGGCTGCTGCAGCAGCAGAAAGAGCGCCGGCGTCAGGCCGAGTTGGACCGCCAACGTGAGCAACTGCGCTATCTGGAGCAACTGGCCGGGGAGTATGCCCGCGCCCGGCGCACCGATCAGCAGGCGCTGGAGGTCTTCGAGACCCTTGCCGCTTATCCCGATTGTCAACCGCGCTGGCTGATGGTCCTGGCCATGATGTATGTCGTCCGCAAGGAATGGGGAAAACTCAAAGCCCTGGCTGAACGCCTGGAAAAGCTCCAATCGGCGCATGCAGGCCGATGACGGCATCCCGACCTCACCGTCATGGTCGGCTGGTCAAAAGCTGCGTAATGGGTGGCATCCGCACAAAGTTTCAGGCCGCGCCTTGAGGGACGCGGCCTGAGGGGATGAAGACCCTAATCCTCGCGGGATGAAGCGCCGCCGCCCTGTTTGAAGGGATCGCCGATGGGCAGGAGGATGTGGATGGTAGTGCCAGGCAAATTGACCTCGTCATAGCCTGGACTTTCGGCCCAAATCTTACCGCCATGCGCCTCGATGATGCCCAGGGTGACGGAAAGCCCCAGGCCCAGGCCGCCGCCCTTGAAAGCTGTCTTGCTGGACCGATGCAGGGAGACGTCCTCGACCACGTAGAAACGCTCAAAAATATGGCTTAACTCGCTGGGGGGGATGCCTACACCGGTGTCTTTGATCCAGAGGTGCACGTTATCCTCCAGCACTTCGGCGTCAATGGTGATGGTTCCGCCATCCGGCGTGTACTTGATGGCGTTGCTCACCACGTTCCAGAGAGCCTGGTGCAGGCGCCGGGGATCGCCTTCGATGGCGGGGGCCTTGCGCAGGCCCTGACCCAGCTCAAACACCAGTTGGCGCTGCGGGCCAAAGCTGCGCAGGTTGTGCAGCACGGACTGGACTACGGAGCTGAGGAAGACCGGCTCGTGCGCCAGATCGAGGCGGTTGGCGTCAATCAGGCTCACGTTCAGAATATCCTGGATAACCTGCCCCAGGCGGTCCACCGCTTCCGCCACTTTCTTGAGCAGGTAGCGGGGACTGCCCTCATCGTCGGGGGTGCCAGGAATGGCCGGATTGGCCAGCAGGATTTGCACGTAGCCGTAAATGACCGTCAGCGGGGTGCGCAGCTCATGCCCGGCCAGCACGACAAAATCTGACTTCATCTTCTCAACCCGCTGCAGCTCGACATTGGCCTTTTCCAGCTCGCGGACTTTTTCCTCCAGGCGAGCTACCAGACGTTGATTGTATTCCGTCAGGTATTCGGCCTTCTTTTCAGAGGACTCGATGTCTTCGCGCATGCCTACCAGGTATTGGCGGACCTGATCGGGGAAGCGATCCACGTCAATCGGCTTGGGGATATAGCCGTTGCAGCCGGCCACCAGGGCCCGTTCCCGATCGCCTTTGAGGGTGGCCGCCGTCACCGCGACAATGGGCACATGCTCCAGGCCGGGAATGGAGCGCAGGCGCGTGGTGACCTCGTACCCATCCATCCCACTGATGTTGATGTCCATCAGGACCAGCTCTGGCATCTCACGGCGGGCCAGCTCGATGGCCTGAATCCCGTTTTCGGCGATCACCACATCGAAGCCCTCAGCAGCCAGAACCCGTTGGACCAGACGCTGGCTGGCCGGAGTATCTTCGACATATAGGATTTTGGTCATGCCTCGTCCCCCTTCTTGTCATCTCCCAACAGGGCGTGAATATCTTTGAGCAGCTCGTCATCCAGGAAAGAGCCCTTCTGAAGCAAGAGTTGGATCTGGCCCTGCAGGCGACGGCGCTCTTCGTAGCTGAGTTCCTTGGCCGTAATCACAATCACCGGGATTTCCGCCAGCTCGCTTTCGCTTTTGAGCGCGTTAATCACGGAGAATCCATCCATATCCGGCATCATCAGGTCCAGCAGCACCAGGTCCGGGCGGGTGGCGCGGATCAGCTCCAGGCCGGTGCGGCCATCGTGCGCTTCCAGGATTTGGAAATCGCCGCGTGTCTGCAGAATACGGCGCAACAGACGGGCCGCTTCCGGGTTATCTTCCACGATGGCAATGCGCCGTACGCGGTTATCCAGCGTCTCCAACTCGCTCAGCAGGTCCTGGGGCGCGGCGGGAGCGGCTGGCGTCGGCATCGGCGTCTCCATCGCGGATTCGGGCAGGACCTTCATCCATTCGCCCTGGAGCAGGAACTTTTCCACCGGGAAGGTATGGCCAGAACAGTTGACGACGACCGTTTCGTCGCGCTGGATGATGCCTTTGGCGATCAGCCGCATCAGCCCGGCGAAAGTGGCGCCCGCCGCCGCTTCCATGGAGAGGCCCTCAATCTTGGCCAGCATGTGCAGGGCGCGGAAAGTCTCCTCATCCGAAACGGCCTCGAAAGTGCCGCCGTAAGTGCGCACCAGATGATACAGGGCGGTGTAGGCCATCCCCGGCTGACCGGTAGCGATGGTGATCACGCGCGTGGTGGGATTGAGCACCGGCTCGGCTTCGGAAAGCCCCTTCCAATAGGAGCGCACCATCGGCGCGCATCCCGTTGCCTGGATCAGGCCGAGCTTGGGTATCTTATCCACCAATCCCATCCGGTAGAGTTCATCGAACCCCTTCCAGACCCCGATCGGCCCCATGCCACCGCTGACCGACTGCAGGTACCAGTCAGGCGCGCGCCAGGGCACACCCGGACGCGCCGGTCCCTGTTCCTCGGCCAGCTGTTCGGCCAGCTCGAAGGCGATCGTTTTCATACTTTCGCGCGTGCCGACATTGCGGATACCTGTTTCCAGAGCGATATTTTTATGGCGGGCGAAGCGCTCCGCCACTTTTTTCGTCACATCGTAATTGGAGGTGACCTTGATCACCTCGCTCCCGTAAATAGCGATTTCACGCATCTTTTCGGGCGGCACCAGGCTGGGGAGGAAGGTCCAGAGCTTGATGCCGGCGTGCGCCGAGTAGGCCGAATAGGAGATGGCGACATTGCCCGTCGAGGCCAGCACCAGCTCGGTGATGCCTGCTTCTTTCAACATCGAAATCACCAGGCTGGCCTGGCGGTCCTTGAAGGAATTGGTGGGATTCTGGCGTTCGTCCTTGATGTAGATGTTGGGTGCGTTGAGCATCATGCCCAGGTTTTTGGCGTGGAGCAGCGGCGTTCCCCCTTCGCCCATGGAAATCTGGTAATGGTCATCCAGCAAGGGCAGAAGTTCGCGATAGCGCCAGATCGTAGGGGGACGGTCGCGCAGGACGCCGGGCCACAACACGCGGATCTTCCCGTAATCGTAACGCACCTCCATCCAGGTGTGGCCGCAAGCCTCGCAGGCAGGGGTCGGCGTGCGATAGGCCTGATGGTGTCCGCACTTTCCGCATTCAAGTTCCAGGTTCATGGGAACTGCCGCGTGCACAATTTGCATACTTAACTCCTGGGCCGGAATATTAAAGTCTGCTCGTAACTACCTACCAGGGAGCCCCCAGGCAAGCGCTATCAAAGACGCGGCGAAAGCATGCCCCTGTAGCGCCTGTATGCCCAGGCTAAAGCCTACGCTACATTGTCTGCAAACGATTCAGGGTAGGTAACTACGTCTGCTCATAGAGTAGCATGATTTTGTAGAAGAGCAACTGACCCGCCTTACCGGCTATCCAGATTGGCCTTTTTAGCCCAAACCGGATCAATGAGTCCGCCACCGGGCACAGAAATGGATTAAAAATTCGTAACTGTTCAGCGCCCCACCGTCTGGCGACTGCAGGTTTATTCCGTAGCCAACGCATCCCTATGCGCTGGCGGAGCGGCATAGGGATGCTGCCCCTACTCGGGGGCAGAAAGCGGCGCGGTTTCACCCGCCAGCCTGAAAAATTCTTAACTGTTCACCCGGCTCTTTTCAGGAGGGGGATTCGCCGTATTCCCAGCTCCATCATCCCGCCCGACTTGAACAGGTAAAACAGCTTGCCAATTACGCCGAGGGGCCGGGACGAAAGCCTGGTTCCTACTCAAGCCGGGTGTAACGGGAATCCTCTACCGTCTGCTCCCAATCCGGCGGTGCGGGCGGGATGGGGGGATTTTCCTCACGGGTCTGCCAGAGCCGGGCGGCTTCTTCCAGCTCCTGTTGCGAAGCCCGGTGCGTCACGCGCCAGCTTCCGCAATGGGGACAGCGTTCAAATCTTCCCAAAGGGCCGAGGTTAACCCCCCACCAATGCCGGGCATAGGGCCGGTGACAGACCGGGCAGATGGCGCCGCCCCAGAAGCCATAATGGGCCGGGAACTCCCCGCTCTGTTCTCTGCCGCCCAGGAAGGTAAGGAGCGTGCCAAGCATCATGGAAACCACGACCAGCACCATCACGGGCAGGAGGATGCGTTGCATGGCCTTGCCTGCCTCTTGTCCGGTGACGAACTGGAAACGGGATTCCGCCGCGTAAAGCACCGTCCCGGTTGCGAGATAGCCTTCCGCACTCAGCGTGTGCCAGCCCGGCGCATAGGCATCGGTCTTGAAGCGGACCTCGAAAGGCGGCGTGTCGTCCTCTCCAAGCGGCGTCCCATCCAGCTTGAAGACCACCCGCTGCAGGCTCGCTGGCCCCTGGACGCTCACCTTAAAGGTCCCCTGAATCTGGCTCCCCAGGTCGAAGCCCATGACTTTGTTCACACGCAGGGTCAAGGTTTCGCTCTGAGCCAGCAGCGGTCCAGCGGTCGCCAGCATCACCAGACCTATGGACATCCACAGAACCAGGCTCTTTTTCATTTTCGCATCCCGCTCTTCTATTTCCATCGGGTTAAGATCACCTCGCGCTGGAACCATTTGACCCCAGCATAAACCAGGCCCACATCAGCCAGGGCTACCAGCCCGGCCGTAATCAGCATGGTGCGAAAATTCAAGATGATGAAGCCGCTCACCTGCCCGAAAAAGAGCATCAGGAGCGGGACGATCAGCACCATGGCTACCTGTTCCGCCGTGCGCGGATCGTTGACCCGCGCGGATACAATCACCGTCAGGCTTACGGAAGCGATAGCCAGCAGTGGCATAATCACCCCGATAGCGAACAGCCACATAGGGTCTAAAAGGCGGGCGAGCAGCGCCGGAGTGTGGACCATGAGCAAGGTCCCCAGAGCGAAAACCCCAAAAGAGAGCCAGCCGCCCAAAATGGCGGGGATGACCGCTGCCAGTGCCTTGGCCAAAAGCAACTCCCCGGTTTTAATCGGCGTAGCCAGCAGCGGTTCCAGACAGCGGGTGGTTTTTTCCCCCACAATGCTGTAAGCGGCGATAGCGGTAGGGATGGCTAAAGGCATGAGGAGGTAGAGTACCAGGAACTGATTGATGACGTAGAGCAAAAGGCATTCTTCGGCGTTCAGATCGCCGCAACTCGCCATAAATTGAGGCGGCAGGTCACTAGCATCTCCGGATAGCCCTTGCAGGTCGCTCATAGCGCGGAGCATGATCAGGGGCAGGGCCGTAAGGAGCACTGGCAAAAGCACCACGCTGAACAGGACGATACGATTTTTGAAGACTTCCGCCCATTCTTTCGCCACAACCGCGCGAATCTTGTTCATGTAAACTCCTCTGGGAATAGCTAAAAAGGCTGCCAGGCTTTGACTTTGGATTGACTCAGGCCCGGTCGCTCTGGGCCGGGCCTGAGAGACCTCGATCCATCGGGGGCGGTCCGGTCTTATCCCCCGCTTTGATCGGCGCAGCCCGGCACACCGTTTAGGCGGGCAGGACGCTATCCAGGAAGGTCGCCAACACCTCGCTCACGACCTCCGGTTGTTCCTGCGTGCAGATATGCCCCGCCTCTTTGATAATAGCCAGGCGCGCTCCGGGGATGCGTTCCGCCATCTCCTGCGCCTCGTGCGGCGGGCGTGAGCGGTCCTGTTCTCCGACCACGATCAGCGTGGGCACCTTGAGGGTGGGGAGCTGATCCATGATGGATTTGCGGCCAAAAATCGCCCGTCCCAGGGCCACAATGCTGGGGATGTTTGCTGAGGGCATGGCCGGCAGGCTGGCCTTAAAACGCTGCACCAATTCAGGGTGCCGGGCAAAGGTGACATCCGCAAAAAAGAAAGGCGCTGTTGCTTCTGCTATCGGCGGGGGAATCATGCCGGCTTTTTCGACGATGTCCAGCATTTGGAAGAAACGGGCCTGGCTGGCGGGCGGTTCATCGCCAACGTGAGAGTCCATAATCACCAGAGCGGACACCGCCTCCGGGTGACGCAGGGTGAGATACGTAGTCCACATCCCACCCACGGAAAGCCCGACGAGGGCGAACTTTTCCAGCCCCAAGGCCTGGGTAAAAGCCCAGAAATCCTCAGCCAGTGCTTCCAGGCTGGTAGGTATTTCTGGCAGAGGGTCAGAGTGGCCATGTCCCCATAGCTCAGGGACCAGGCAGCGATACTTTTGGGCAAGAACCTGCACCTGCGGCTCCCACATCGCCGCGTCCCACAGATAACTGTGGCCAAACACGATGGGGAACCCGCTTCCCCGTTCCTCGTAGGCCATTTTCCGACCGCGGATGGTAACGTACTGCATCATAACCTCCTGAACAATAGAATTTTGCTTCCGGCCCGGAAGGCTTAGATGGCTTGCCTCATGATAAGGGACAGACCGGCCTGATGGCTGGAATCTCATCCCCTGCTCTCAAAATGAGGATGGGTACTGTCGGCACAGGCTTAATTGTACTACAAAAGGCGGGAACTTCGTAACGGCTCAGGCTGGCGGGTGAAACTACTATAATCCCGCATCATCCCCCGTAGCGGCGGCATCCCTATGCCGCCGCGTCCCGTGGGCAGGCATAGGATGGGCAGGCATGGGATGGGCAGGCATAGGGATGGGCAGGCATAGGGATGGACAGGCATAGGGATGGGCAGGCATAGGGATGCCTGCCCTACTATCATAAATCCCGCATCATCTCCCGTAGCGGCGGCATCCCTATGCCGCCGCGTCCCGTGGGCAGGCATAGGGATGGGCAGGCATAGGGATGGGCAGGCATA
>Ga0068707_1000631_pt1 | contig 23505 bp, 19 predicted proteins | sample YNPNPMetaG_FD_66600 | JGI IMG/M metagenome (GOLD analysis project Ga0068707, IMG submission 66600) | Anoxygenic and chlorotrophic microbial mat microbial communities from Yellowstone National Park, USA - YNP NP MetaG | ecosystem: Environmental > Aquatic > Thermal springs > Hot (42-90C) >... | reverse complement strand
ATGATGGGGGCGAGGCAACGCCTGATGATGGGGGCGAGGCAACGCCTGATGATGGGGGCGAGGCAACGCCTGATGATGGGGGCGAGGCAACGCCTGATGATGGGGGCGAGGCAACGCCTCGCCCCTACAAGTGACCAATGTCACTTGGACAAAATAGCCGTTTGCCCTATAATATCAGGGATTTGGAATATTTTTGCCTGAATGGGCAAAAGGGCCTTTATTTCAAGCATAAGGAGCGTCTATGATGAAATTTAACGACATTCCAGCAGACGATCCGGTCGCCATTCCGGAGCAAAGAGCACGGATAGATGGAATTCTGGAAGAAAGCAAGACCCGTCCGGGCACGACCATGCTGGTGCTCACCCGCCTGCAAGAGGAGTTCGGCTTTGTTTCGCCGGCCATGCAGCGGTACGTGAGCGAACAGCTCAACATCCCCTTGAGCCATATTTACGGCGTCCTCACCTTCTACTCCTCCTTCCGCATGCAGCCGCAGGGACGCTATAAAGTCAACGTCTGCCTGGGCACGGCCTGCTACGTTCGTAACGGGCCTTCAGTGTTGCAAAAACTGGAGCAAATCCTGGGGGTCCAGCCCGGCGAAACTACAGCCGACCGCAAATTCACGCTTGAAATCTGCCGCTGCGTCGGGGCCTGCTCGCAGGCGCCGGTAGTGATGGTTAACGACGAGGTAATTGGCCGCGTTAACCCGTCCGACGTACCCAAGATCCTGCGGAAATACGCCTGAGCCCATGCCCGCTTTCCGCGAGTTGTCACAACACATCTCGGATATAGCCGAGAACGGCATCAAGGCCGGCGCGAACTGCATCGAAATTGAGGTGAGTGAAGATAGCGCTCAGGACCTCTTGAGCCTGATCATCCGTGACAACGGCAGCGGTATGTCCCCGGACATGGTAGCACGGGTAGCCGATCCCTGGGTGACGACCCGCACGACCCGTAAAGTGGGCCTGGGCATCCCCTTTTTCAAGCAGACCGCCGAGATGTGCGGTGGGACCTTCACCATCACGTCCGAATTAGGGCGGGGCACCAGCACCGGAGCCACCTTCAAGCTCCATCACATTGACCGCCCGCCTCTGGGGGACCTGGCCGGCACCCTGCTGTGCCTGATCGTCGGCAACCCGCAGGTGGACTTCGTCCTGCGCTATCAGCGCGATGGCGAAGTATTCGAGTTAGACACCCGTGACATCAAAGCGGTTTTAGGGGAAGACGTTCCCCTATCCGATCCGGAGGTCCTGGCCTATCTACGGGAAACCCTGCAGGGCCTTCCCCAAGGTGTAGCCTGAATTCAAAACGCTTATCAATCCATTCTCAGGAGGTTATTTTATGAAAAGCCTGGAAGAGCTGCAAAAGATTAAGGAGCGCGCTTTGGAGCGGCGTCGGCTGAGTGCCGAAAACGCGCGCGTGCGCATCGTCGTCGCCATGGGCACCTGCGGCATTGCCGCCGGTGCGCGCGACACCATGAAAGCCCTGCTGGACGAAATCGAGCGCAAACAACTGGCCGATGTCGTCGTCACGCAGACGGGCTGCATTGGCCTGTGCGAATACGAACCCATTGTCCAGGTCAAGGTCGGCGACGAAGAAATGGTTACCTACGGCAAAATTGATGCGGCACGCGCCGGACGCATCATCGAGGAGCACATTGTCAAAGGCACGCCCGTGGCGGAATGGGTCGTCAAATAACTCGCCCGCCCCTGGCACTTAACCCTGAGGAGGTCTTATGGTTTATCGAGCCCATATCCTGATTTGCGCTCATCCTCAATGTCTGGACAAAGGGGCGAGCGAGGTCGAGGCGGAGCTGCTCAAACAACTCGAGGCGCAGGGATTGAAGGATGAAGTGCAGGTCGTCGAAGTGGATGGCCTGGGCCGGCCCCATCAAGGGCCGGAGATGGTCATCTACCCCGAAGGCACGCATTACGTCGGTCTGTCGCCGGAAGTCATCCCGCACATCGTCGAAGAGCACCTGCTCAAAGGCCGGCCGGTCCTGGCCATGACCTACAAAGAACCCCCCAGCGAACCGCTGGAGGCCCCCGCGGCCAAAGAGGTGCGCGTAGTGTTGCGCAACGTCGGTAAGATTGACCCCGACAACATCGAAGATTACATTGCCGAAGACGGCTACATGGCCCTGGCCAAAGTCCTGAGCGAGATGACCCCGCAGCAGGTGATTGACGAAGTCCTGCGCTCCGGCCTGCGCGGGCGCGGCGGCGCGGGCTTCCCGACCGGACGCAAATGGGCCTTCGCCGCCTCCGCGCCCGGCGACGTGAAATACGTCGTCTGCAACGGCGATGAAGGCGACCCCGGTGCTTTCATGAACCGGCGCGTCCTGGAAGGCGACCCGCACGCGGTTTTGGAAGGCATGGCCATCGCCGCCTACGCCATCGGCGCCCATCAGGGCTACATTTACGTCCGCGCCGAGTACCCCATCGCCGTGCGCACCCTGCGCCTGGCCATTCAGCAGGCGCGGGAATACGGCCTGTTGGGCAAGAACATCCTCGGCTCCGGTTTTGATTTTGATGTGGAAGTGCGCATGGGCGCAGGCGCTTTCGTCTGCGGTGAAGAAACCGCCCTCATGGCCTCCATCGAGGGCAAGCGCGGTATGCCGCGCACCCGCCCCCCCTTCCCCGCCGTCTCCGGCCTGTGGGGCAAGCCCACCAACATCAACAACGTCGAAACCTACGCCAACGTCCCGCAGATCATCCTGAAGGGCGCGGCATGGTTTGCCTCCATGGGGACCGAAAAGAGCAAGGGCACCAAGACCTTCGCCATCGCCGGCAAGGTCAAGCGCACCGGCCTCATCGAAGTGCCCCTGGGCATCACCCTGCGCGAAATTGTCTACGACGTTGGGGGCGGCATCCTCAACGACAAAAAATTCAAAGCGGTCCAGACCGGCGGCCCCATGGGTGGCTGTATCCCAGAGCAGTACCTGGACACCCCGGTGGACTATGAAACCCTGGGGCAGCTCGGCTCCATCATGGGATCGGGCGGTTTCGTCGTCATGGACGAGGACACCTGCATGGTGGATATCGCCCGCTTCTTCATGGAGTTCACGCAGGATGAGTCCTGCGGCAAATGCGTCCCCTGCCGCGTCGGCACGCGCCGGATGCTCGAAATCCTCAACGATATCTGTGCAGGCAAGGGCAAGCCGGGCGACATTGAAGAGCTGGAACGACTGGCGGAATACATCCGTAAAGGCTCCCTGTGCGGTTTAGGCCAGGGCGCTCCCAACCCCGTCCTCAGCACCCTCAAGTACTTCCGGGAAGAATACGAAGCGCACATCTACGAAAAGCGCTGCCCGGCCAAAGTCTGCCGCGCGCTGATCGAGTACAAGATTGACGCTGCGGCCTGTATCGGCTGCACACGCTGTGCCCGCAACTGCCCGGTGAACGCCATCAGCGGAACGGTCAAACAGCCGCACGTGATTGACCCCGAAGTCTGCATCCGCTGCGGCATCTGCCAGCAGGTCTGCCCGGTTAACGCCGTGCACGTCGAATAAGCAGCGGGAGAAAGGAGGTGCTATGACCATGAACACGGCTTTACTCGAAGACATCCTGACCCGCCATCATCACGATCCAGAAGCGCTGGTTGAAATCCTGCGCGACCTGAGCACGGCGGAGGGCTATCTGACGCAGGAGATGATCCAGGCCGTAGCGCAGGCCCTGCGCCTGCCCGCCAGCAAAGTCCACAGCGTCGCTACCTTCTACAGCATGATCCGCACTCGCCCACGCGGTAAGCATCTCGTGGAAATGTGCCAGGACGCGCCCTGCCACGTCGCGGGCGGGCGCGCCGTGTGGGACGCCCTGCAGCAGACCCTGGGCATCGGCTTTGGCGAAACCTCAGGCGATGGCGAATGGAGCCTGGAAGCCATAAGCTGCATCGGCCTGTGCTCCGTCGGTCCCGTTATCCGCATAGATGGTGAGGTGTATGGCAACATGACCCCCGAAAAAGTGCGCGAAGTTTTGGCGCGCGTAGCGGCAGGAGGTGAGGCATGATCCGCGCCCGCGTGTTAGTCTCTGGAGATCCCATCAGTCTGGCGCACGGGGCCGAAGCCATCAAAATGGCCCTGGAAGCTGAACTGGTCTATTACGGCCTGGAAAAAGAAGTCCAGGTCAGCATGAGCGGCCAGCTGGGCCGACGTGACATCCTGCCCTGCGTCGTGGTCTACCCGGAAGGCACCCTCTACGGCCCCCTGCGCGTCGAAGAGGTCCCTTACCTGGTGGAAGAACACCTCTATAAGGGCCGGATCGCGGAGAGCCTGCTGGCCCCGGCGGACGTACTGAGCGGCCAACTCGCGCGCCTGCCCCGCCGGGAGGGCGTGCTCTACGGACAGCAGCGCGTCGTCCTGCGCCGGGCCGGCCTGATTGATCCCAATAGCATTGAAGAGTACATCGCTCAGGATGGTTACTTCGCTCTGGCCAAGGCCGTGACCGAAATGACCCCCGCCGATGTGTTGCAGGCGGTCAAGGATTCCGGCCTGCAGGGCCGCGGCGGCGCGGGCTTCCCGACCGGCATGAAGTGGCAGTTCGTCGTCAATCAGCCGGAAAAGAAGCGCTACATCGTCTGCAACGCCGATGAATCCGAGCCGGGCACCTTCAAAGATCGCCTCATTCTGGAAGGCGATCCCCATGCCGTCTTGGAAGGCATGGCCCTGGCCGGCTATGCCGTCGGCGCGGATGAGGGGTGGATTTACATCCGCGGCGAGTACACCCTGGCCAAAGAACGCCTGGAGCGCGCCATTCAGCAGGCGGAAGAACTGGGCGTGCTGGGCGACAACCTCTTTGAAAGCGGCTTCTCCTTCCACATTCACGTCCATGCCGGAGCCGGCGCCTACGTCTGTGGCGAGGAAACCGCCCTGTTAGAGAGCCTGGAAGGCAAACGCGGCATCCCCCGCATCCGCCCGCCCTATCCCCCGGTGCGCGGCTATCACGGCAAACCGACCGTGGTCAACAACGTGGAAACCCTGGCTAACGTCCCTGCCATTGTGCGCAACGGCGCAGCCTGGTATCGAAGCCTGGGCACGGTGAAAAGCCCCGGCACCAAAGTCTACACCATGCTGGGGGATGTGAACATCACCGGCCTGATCGAGGTGCCAATGGGCATCACCCTGCGCGAAGTAATCGAGGTCTACGGCGGCGGCATGAAGGATGGACGGATCTTCAAGTGCGCGCAGACCGGTGGCGCAGCGGGCAGCATCATCCCACCGGCCCTGCTCGATGTGCCCATGGATTACGCCACCATGCAGCAGAACGGCGCTTCCCTGGGCAGCGGCGCGCTGATGATCTGCGGCGAGGATAAATGCATCGTGGACCTGGCCTACGTCCTGATGCGCTTCTTCGTCACCGAATCCTGCGGCAAATGCGTCCCCTGCCGTCTGGGCACCAAGCGCATGTTGGAAATTCTGGAACGGCTGCGGCAGGGTCAGGGTACGCAGGAGGACCTGGAGACGCTAGAACGGCTGGCGCCGCAAGTCATCGCCACCTCCTTCTGCGGCCTGGGACAGGGCGCGCCCGTCTCTATCATCACCGCGCTGCGCCACTTCCGCGCCGAATTTGAAGCTCACGTTGCTGGCTCCTGTCCTGCCGGGGTTTGCCCCATGCATGGTCCGGCCAAAGAAGCGCCGGTTTCGCACGCCTATCTGGGCTTTGCGCATTAAATCGAATTCATAAGACCTGCTAAGGAGGACTTCATGTCTCAAACGATTCGTGTCATCATTGACGGTAAACCGGTTGAAGTGCCGGCTGGTTCGACCGTTTTGGAAGCGGCTAAGGCCGCCGGGATTACCATCCCCACCCTGTGTTACCATCCCGCGCTCAAGCCGACGGGCGCCTGCCGCCTGTGCGTCGTCTCGGTCGAGGGCATGCGCGGCCCGACGACCGCCTGCACCCTCCCCGCTACGGATGGGATGGTGGTCCGCACCCACACCGATGAGGTCGTGACCCTGCGCAAGTTCGTCCTCTCCATGCTGCTCACCGATCACCCCAACGACTGCATGAAGTGCGAAGTGGACGGCAACTGCGAACTCCAGCGCTGGGTTTACGAGTATCAGGTGGAGTGGCCGGAGCATAGCGGCGAACGGCACGTCCGCCCCATTGATTCCGACCCCAACCCGGTCGTCTTCGTGGATATGAACAAGTGTATCCTGTGCGGGCGCTGCGTGCGTACCTGCGAGGAGATTCAGGGCTGCGATGTCTGGAACTTCTCCAAGCGCGGCTTTAACACCCTTGTCGTCGCCGGGGCCGACCAGACCATGTTGGAAGCTGGCTGCGAATCCTGCGGCAACTGCGTGGCGGCCTGCCCGGTGGGCGCCCTGTTTGACAAGCCCTCGCTGGGTTGGGGCCGCGCCGCCTATCAGAAAAAGGTGCGCACCACCTGCACGTACTGCGGCGTAGGCTGTCAGTTCGATTTCAACGTCAAGGACGGCAAGATCACCCGCGTGACCTCCGCCGAGGATGCGCCGGTCAACGGCTTCGCCCTGTGCGTCAAGGGGCGCTACGGCTGGGACTTCGTCCAGCGTCCTGACCGCCTGACCACCCCGCTGATTCGCGATGAATCCGTCACCGATGGCCCCTGGCCGGGCTTCCGCCCCGCGAGCTGGGACGAGGCGCTGAACCTGGTCGCCCAGAAGCTCACCTTCTATCGTGATACCATCGGCCCGGATAGTGTGGGCTATCTGACTTCGGCCAAGTGCACGAACGAAGAAAACTACCTGATGCAAAAGCTGGCCCGCGCTGTGGGCAAAACCAACAACGTGGACCACTGCGCGCGCCTGTGCCACGCTTCGACGGTGGCGGGCCTGGCGATCACCTTTGGCAGTGGCGCCATGTCCAATACCATCGCCGACGCCACCGGGGAATCCAAGCTCATCTTCGTTATCGGCGCCAACACCACCGAACAACATCCGATTATTGGCACCAAGATCCGCAAAGCGGTGCGCGAGCGCGGCATTCCGCTGATCGTAGCCGACCCGCGCCGTATCCCGCTCACCCGCCTGCCCGGCTGCCTGCACCTGCAGCATCGCCCCGGCACCGATATCGCCCTCATCAACGGCCTGATGCGGGAAATTATCGTGAACGGTTGGGCTGACGAAGCCTTCATCGCCGAGCGCACCGAAGGCTATGAGGAGATGAAGGAAGTGGTGATGAAGTACACCCTGGATGAGGTGGAGCGCATCACCGGCGTGCCAGCGGCCAAGATCGCCGAAGCCGCGCGCCTGCTGGGCACGCTCAAGCCCGGCGCGGTCTTCTGGGCCATGGGCATCACGCAGCACACCACCGGCGTCCTCAACGTCATGTCCCTTTCCAACCTGCAGATGCTGCTGGGCAACATGGGCGTGCGCGGCGGCGGCGTGAACCCGCTGCGCGGCCAGAACAACGTGCAGGGCGCCTGCGACATGGGCGGCTTACCGAACGTCTACAGCGGCTATCAGCCGGTAACGGCCAACAAGGAAAAGTTTGAGCAGGCCTGGGGCGTCACCGGCCTTTCGGATAAGCCCGGTCTGACTGTCGTCGAGCTCATGCACGGCGCGCAGGAAGGCAAGATCAAGGCGCTCTACATCATGGCCGAAGACCCCATGACCTCCGATCCCGACCTGAACCACGTCCGCGAAGCGCTGGAAACCGTCGAATTCCTGGTGGTGCAGGACATCTTCATGACCGAAACCGCCAAATTCGCGGATGTGATCCTGCCGGGCGCCTCCTTCGCCGAAAAGGAAGGCACCTTCACCAACACCGAGCGGCGCATCCAGCGCGTGCGCAAGGCGATCAACCCGCCGGGTGAGGCCCGCCCCGACTGGGAGATTCTCTGCGAGGTGGCCACGCGCATGGGCTATCCGATGCACTACGCCAGCCCCGCCGAAATCATGGACGAGGTCGCGCGCGTAACCCCCTCCTTCGCCGGGGTGCACTACTGGCGCCTGGACCGCGGCGAACAACTGCACTGGCCGGTCAAGGGGGACGATCATCCGGGCACGCCCATCCTGCACATCGGGCAATTCACGCGCGGCAAGGGCCTCTTCAAGGCTATCGAGCACATCGAGCCGAAGGAAGCCCCCGATGAGGAGTACCCCTTCATCATGACCACCGGGCGTGTGCTCTATCACTGGCACGGCGGTGAGCAGACGCGCCGCTCGGCCAACCTGATGGCGCTCTATCCCGAACCGCTGGTAGAAATCAGCGACGTGGATGCGGCCCGCCTGGGCATCAAGGAAGGCGATCGCCTCAAAGTCTCCTCGCGGCGCGGGGAATTCAAGGCGCTGGCCCAGCTGAACAACCGCGTCAACGAGGGCCTGATTTTCGCCACCTTCCACTTCCCCGAAGGCAACGCGAACTGGGCGACCGGCGCCTTCCTCGATCCGGTAGCCAAGATTCCGGAGTTTAAGGTCACCGCCGTCAAGGTCGAAAAAGTCGCCTGAGCGATCTGAGTCCTGTAAAAGCCCTGATGGTCCCCCATCAGGGCTTTACTATTCAGGATGAGGACGATACCGCATACGCGAGAGAACTGGAGGAAAAGATGGATACCTTGTGGCAAGAGACCCGATCACAGCGCGCCGCCTGGCATCAGGCCGAGGCGGAGCTTATGGCGGAACTGGCGCACGGCCAACACCCCAAGGTGCTTTACATTGGTTGCTCCGACTCGCGCATCCTGCCCTCGCGGATTTTGGGGGCGAAGCCGGGGGATGTGTTTGTCACGCGCAACATCGCAAACCTGGTGCCGGATTACGCAGCAGCCCAGGCCGGGGAAACCGCCGTTGCTGCCGTGCTGGAATACGCTGTATTGCACCTCAAAGTGGAGCACATCGTCCTGTGCGGCCACAGCGCTTGCGGCGGGATGCAGGCACTGAGTCACGCCCATCACCTGGAGCCGGGGCTGAAGGCCTGGCTGCGCCATGCCGAGCCGGCTTTGGCGCGCGCCGGCGCCACCGCGGATCTGGATGCGTTAATCGAAGCCAACGTGCTGGTGCAGTTAGCGCACCTGCGCAGCTACCCATTCATCGCCGAAGCGGAGCAGGCCGGCCGGCTCCAGCTGCACGGCTGGGTCTACGACTTTGTGAGCGGGCGCGTGCGCGTCTACGACGCTGAACACGGCTGCTTCAGCGAAGAAGCGGACTTCACAGCTTGAGGTCCCCTTCCCATAAAAAAATCCGCCCCCACCAGGCTGGTGGGGGCGGATAGCTTTAGCGGGCTTTATTTAGTCTTGCGCAGGTAGATGAACCAATACACGACGCCCACCATCACCGCCCCGCCGATGATGTTGCCGATTGTAACCGGGATGAGGTTCTTCAGGAAGAAGTTGCCCCAGGTGAGATTGGCAAAATCGGCAGCGGTCTTTTCGATCGTGGTCCAGAAGGACTCGGACGCGCCGTACTTGATAAACAGCCCCATGGGGATGAAGTACATGTTGGCGATGCTGTGTTCAAACCCGGCGGCCACAAAGGCGGAAATGGGGAAGATGATCGAAAGGATCTTATCCGTGGTGCTGCGCGCCGAGAAGCACAGCCAGACGGCCATGCAGACCAGAGCGTTACACATAATACCCAGCGCCACCGCCTGCACGAACTCCAGGCCGCTCTTGGCATTGGCGATATTCAGGGCGGTCAGGCCCACAGCGCCCTTACCAAAGGTCCACTGCTTGCTCAGGAACATAATGGCCGCCGTGGCGATCGAACCCACAAAGTTGCCGGTGTAGACGATGACCCAGTTGCGCAGGAGCTGCGCCGTGGTCACCTTCTTGTTGGCCCAGGCCATCACAATCAGGTTATTGCCCGTGAAGAGTTCGGCACCACCGACGACCACCAGGATCAGGCCGAGGCAGAAGACCAGGCCGCCCAGCAGACGCTGCACACCGTAAGGCAGGCTGGAAGTACCGGCGAGCACCGTGGTGCAGTAGATAGCGCCCAGGGCGATAAAAGCACCGGCCAGAATAGCCAGGACAAAGAGCTGCAAGGCATCTCCCGTGGCCTTCTTAACGCCTACGGCTTCGGCCTTGGCCGCCATCTCGGCGGGCAACAGAGCATCAAGCTTGACTTCGACTTGTGGGGCAGAATTGGCCATATATCCTCCATAAAAATAAAATTTAGCGTAAAACACACCCCTATAGTATACAAAAAATATTCCGAAATCGCTATATGTTAAATATCACGCTTGAGGTTGCAAATGGTAACTTCTACCGGCCCTAGAAGCCCCTGCGCCTGACAAGCCGGAAAAACGGCTGGCCAACCCGGGCAGCAATACCTGCAGCCCGATGCCATACCGCACCGCGCTCAAGCAGCTCAACTGGATAAGGACGGGATTATCCCCGCTCCTGATGCGTCCCCTCCAGCGCCTATCCGAAATTGTCCCCACCAGCCCTTGACGCCCCTTTTGGAGACGTTATAATGGCCGCCATGCACGAGTTGCCGGTTACCCAGGAGATTTTGCGGATCGTGACGGACTATGCTCAGGGAGCGCGCGTCACGGAGATTGTGCTGGTGATTGGCGACCTCACCAGCTTTATTGACGAGGCCATTCAGTTTTATTTCGATCAGATCGCGCCGGGAACGGTGGCGGAAGGCGCACGGCTGGTCTTCAAACGGGTGCCCATCCGCTTCCGCTGCCGGAGCTGCGGAACAGAATTCACGCCGCGGCAACGCGATTGGCGCTGTCCGACCTGCCAGACGCAAGGGGGCGAGGTACTGGCCGGCAAAGAGTTCTACATTGAAAGTATCGGGGTCATCCCCCAGGGAGGGAAAAACTGATGTGCGATACATGTGGGTGTGGTGAGCGTACCGGTGAAGTTCAAGTAACCCTGCCGACGCGCATCCCGGTGGTGGAGAAAATCCTGAACGCCAACGATGCGGCAGCGGAAGAGAACCGCGACCATTTACGCGCGCACGGCATCACGGCCATCAATATCATGGCGTCGCCCGGCGCGGGTAAAACGCAATTGTTGCTGGCTACTATCGAGGCCTTAAAGGACCGCGTGCGCCTGGGCGTGATCGAAGGGGACACCGCCTCGCAGATAGACGCCGAACGGGTGGCCACGACCGGCGTCCCCGTCGTGCAAATCAACACCGGCGGCGGTTGCCATCTCGATGCACCGATGGTCCATCGGGCCTTGCACGCCTTACCCCTGGATGAGATCGAGCTGCTGTTTATCGAAAACGTCGGCAACCTCATCTGCCCGGTGGCGTTTGACCTGGGCCAGGATTATCGGGTGGCGCTGCTCAGCGTCCCCGAAGGCGACGATAAGCCCTACAAGTATCCGGCGATTTTCGAGGCGGTAGACCTGGTCATCATCACCAAAATAGATCTGCTGCCCTACCTGGACTTCGATGTTTCCCGCTTTGAGGCGCTGGTGCGGGCGCTGAATCCGCGCGCGCCAATCCTGAAGCTTTCGGCCAAAACCGGTGAGGGAGTAGCGTCCTGGCTGGCCTGGCTTGAGGCGCGGCGCGGGCATCCTCAGGAGGGCAGCCATTAACTGCAGTGGTGTGGTATTGGCGGGCGGCAAAAGCCAGCGACTAGGCCAGGATAAACGCTGGCTGCGCTTCAACGGACAGCCCCTGCTGCGCCATGTGGTCGAAACCCTGCGCCCTCTGGTGCAGGACGTGATCGTCGTCACTCAGGCGCCCGAAGACCTGGGGGATTGGGGGGTACGCAGGGTCACTGATGTCTACGCCGGCATGGGCGTACTGGCCGGGCTTCACGCCGGATTGGCGGCGACGACTGCGCCATGGGCTTTCGTCGTTGCCGCCGATCTGCCCTTTCTCCAACCGGCCCTGTTGCAGGCCCTGCAAGCGCGCAGCGCTCACACCCTGGCTGATGCGCTTGTTCCACGTTGGCGCGGCTACCCGGAACCCCTGGTAGCGCTTTACCGCCCGGCGACCTGCGCCCCCGCCGCCGAGCGTCTGCTGCTAAACGGCCAACGGCGCATTTCGGACCTGCACGCCGCGGTCCAGGTCGAATACCTTCCCGAAGACGAAGTGGCCCGCTGGGACCCGGAAGGCCGTTCATTCTTCAACGTCAATACCCTTTCGGATTGGGAGCTGGCGCAGGCGCTGAGCCAGGCGAAGTAGGCAGACCTCATCGTTCCCCCGTCCCAACGCCCGGCCCGGCCGTCCGAAGAGAGCACGCAGCTCTCCCGGCCTGACGACACGGGAGCTGGTGCTCCCTTTGAGCGGGGAAAAGTGCCCCAAAGCCCTCCGCGCCGTATTTTGCAACTCTGTGTCTTGTGCTATACTGGCAAAAAGCGTGAGGCGCAAGAGGGGGAAGGGATGGCGGCCGCCAAAGAATCCACTTTTAACCTGGAAGACCCGGCGCTTTACATCAACCGTGAGCTAAGCGCCATTGAGTTCAACCGTCGCGTGTTGGAAGAAGCTTTTGACACACGCCATCCTCTGTTGGAACGGGTCAAGTTCCTGGCCATTTTTGCCAATAACCTAGATGAATTCTTCATGATCCGCGTTTCCGGCCTGCGGCGTCAGTTGCTGCAAGGCGCGCTGGAAGCCCCGCCCGATGGCCTTTCGCCCGCTGATCAACTGGCCGCTATCCGCAGCGCCCTGCTCCCGCTCCTGGAACAGCAAACGCAGGGCTGGCAAAACGTCCTGCTGCCGGAACTGGAAAAAGAGAGGATTCGCATCCTGCCCTACGCTGAGCTGAAGGGCAAACAGCGCAAAGTCCTGCGTCGCTACTTCGAGGAGCAGATTTTCCCGGCCCTCACCCCCCTGGCTTTTGACTCCGCCCATCCTTTCCCGCATATCTCCAACCTGAGCCTGAATCTGGCCATCATCGTGCGTGACCCGGAACACGGCGAACGTTTTGCGCGCCTCAAGATTCCCGACGCCTTCCCGCGCCTGTTGCGCATCCCCAGTGAAGAGCGGGTTGACGAGCTGCTCGGACTGCGCGAAACTAACGAAGATAACTTCGTCTGGCTGGAAGACATCATCTGTGACAACCTGGACCTGTTATTCCCTGGCCTGGACGTCGTGGCCGCTTACGCCTTTCGGATCACGCGCGATGCCGATTTTGAGATCGAAGAGGACGAAGCCTCGGACCTGCTTACCGTCGTTGAAGAGAGCGTAGGGCTGCGGCATTTTGGCTCGACGGTCCGCCTGGAAGTTGTGCCCGATATGCCTAAACGCATCCGGGACATGCTCATCCAGCATCTGGGCGTGGCGCCCTATCAGATTTACATCGTCCCCCCGCCTCTGGGCATGGCCAAACTGATGGAGCTGATGGCGATTCAGCGGCCAGACCTCAAAGACCCGCCGTTTCTGCCCGCTATCCCGCGCCAGCTGGCGCAACCCGACCTGTTTGAAGCGCTCCGTCAGCGCGACTGGGTGCTGTATCACCCCTACGATAGTTTCGCCCCCGTGGTGGATTTCGTGCGCGCCGCCGCCCGCGATCCCGATGTCCTGGCCATCAAGCAGACCCTCTACCGGGTGGGGAGCAAATCGCCCATCGTTCAGGCACTGATGGATGCCCGCGAGGAGGGCAAGCAGGTGGCCGTGCTGGTGGAACTTAAGGCGCGTTTCGACGAAGAAAACAACATCACCTGGGCCAGGGCTTTGGAACGCGCGGGGGTGCACGTCGTCTACGGGCTGGTAGGTCTGAAAACGCACGCCAAATTGTGCATGGTCGTCCGCCGAGAAGCGGATGGCATTGTGCGCTACGTCCACATGAGCACCGGCAACTACAATGCCAGCACGGCGCGCGTCTATGCCGATATCGGCTTTTTCACCACTGATCCCAACATCGGCGCGGATGCTGCGGACCTCTTCAACGCCCTCACCGGCTACTCGCGTAAAACCGCTTATCGCAAACTGTTGGTCGCCCCGACGGGGATGCGCGAACAGCTCCTGTACCGCATCGAGCGGGAGATCCGGCAACACCAGCAATATGGAGATGGCTACATCGCTTTCAAGATGAACGCCCTGGTGGACAAAGCCTGCATTCAGGCGCTCTATCGCGCGTCCCAGGCGGGGGTCAAGATTGATTTGCAGGTGCGCAGCATGTGCGCCCTGCGCCCCGGCATTCCCGGCCTGAGTGACACCATCACCGTCACCTCTGTCGTCGGGCGTTTCCTGGAACACGCGCGCATTTACTATTTCCGCAACGGCGGCGATGATGAGATGTTCCTGGGCAGCGCCGACCTGATGCCCCGGAACCTGGACCGCCGGGTTGAAATTCTCTTCCCAATTGAAGACCCGCGCTTACGGGAAGTCATCCGCGAACACATCCTCTTTGTCCACCTGCGTGACAACGTCAAAGCCCGGCAGCTCTTCAGCGACGGCCATTACGAACGGGTCAAGCCAGCGCCGGGGGAGCCGGAGCTGGATTCGCAGGCCTGGATGTTGGAGCACCGGGGTTTGTGGAGCCTGGAGGATTACTGATGCGCATCATCATTCTGGCCCGGATTCACGCCAACCTGCCCGCCCTGGAGGCCATTCTGGCTGAGATGGAGGCCCACCCCTGGGATGCGCTATGGGTCATCGGGGATTGGATCACACACGGGCCACATCCCGCGGAGGTGATCGAGCGCCTGCGGCCTCTGTGCACCCTGGGGGTGATTGGCCAGGGCGATCAGGCGGTCCTGCAATGCGCAGGTAGTGAGGAAGAGGCAACAACGGCCTTCTCTGCGGCCTGTTGGAGCTATCACCAACTGACGCGGGCACAGCGCCGTTACCTGCGGCTGCTCTCATCCAGCCTGCGCTTCAAGCTGGAAGGCCGCCGCTTTCTGCTCACCCAGGGGCATACCCTGGCAGATGGCGAAGCGTTGCGACATGAATTACCCACCGAAACCTGGCTGCGCATTTTCAAGCAGGCCCAGGCTGACGTGCTGGTCGTGAGTTCTGGAGAAAAGCCTTTTGTGCACCGGCTTGGCGAGCTGCTCTGCATCAACGTAGGCGCGATTGGCTATCCTCAAAGCGAGCAGGCCGAGGCCAGCTACGCCTGCCTGACGCTCGCTGGGGGGGACCTCCAGGTCGAATTCCGCCGCGTCCCTTACGCGCTCCAGACGGTCTGGGAAGCCTGTCAGGAGGCCGGCCTCCCCCTATTCCCGCCCCTAGGTCAGGCCGAACTCGACCCCGGATCATTGCCAGAGTCAAACCAACAGGCTTATGCGGAAAATGAACCCGGGCTGGACCGGCGGCTGCTGCCCGTCCTGGAACTGGTACGCACCCGCAACCCGGAAGAAGACGAGGCGCGCCTCCTGACCGTCAGCCACCTGGCCATGCAGCTTTTCGATCAACTCCAGCCCTTGCATCACCTGGGACGGGAGGAACGTTTCTGGCTGGAATGCGCGGCCCTCCTGCACAGCCTGGAGCGGTCCCGGCATCCGCGCAGTTACCCGCGCCGGGCCTTACCGATCATCCTTAACACCACCCTGCTGCCCTTTGACTCACGCGAGCGCCTGTTGATCGGTTCCCTGGTCCGCTACCAGCAAAAACGTCCACGCAAAAAACATCAGAACTACGCCCTGCTCAAAGCCGAAGAACGCAGTAAAGTGCAGATCCTTGCCGCCCTGCTGCGCTTAGCCCTGGCCATAGCCGAAAACGGAACAGCGATTGAAGACCTGTACGGCGAAATCACCCCACGCAAAGTCAAACTAAAGCTCATCACCCATGAACCTGCGGAGACGTTGCAAAAAGAGGTGAAAAAACGCGGCAGGCGCCTGGCCCATCTGTTTGGGCGCAAATTGCGCGTCAAGGTGTTGTCGCTCGAAAGCCCTCCGCCATCCCCCGAAACCACAGAAGACCGGTAAGGACGGCCCACTTAACCTGCGCTGTAACTGCTCAGACTGGCGCTTGAAGCCGTGCCGCTTTCTGCCCCGCCAGCGCCACAAAAAAAGGCACCGCAGCGCTAAGCTGCGGTGCCTTCACGCAGGGAGCAGCTATGCCACCTTAGACGTAGCCACGCGATAAGCCTGGCCGTAGAAATGCCCCATGACCGCGTAAACATAGACGGCGGTGAAAATAATGCCGACACCGCACAGCAGCACGCCTACCAGGGAAGCCGCTGAATCGGCCACTATGACTCCCACCAGGGTAATCAGATAAGCGCCAGGAGCCGTCTTCACCAGGCCCAGCACCTGGCCGAACTCCAATCCAGCCCCTACCCGGCCCTGTACGGCCATGCGCATATAAGCGGCGGGCAAGAGCACCCCTATGAGAAGGCCATAAAGGATCATCAGACAGGAACAGCAGAAATTCACCAGCATCAGCAGCGTGTTACCCGCTTCCCCCAAATCGGTGCGGTAAGCGATCGAGGGCATAATCATCATGGGTAAAGCCATCAGTAACACAGGCAGCGAGTACACTAACCCCAGCACGATGGCCTTGAAGCCCAGGCCCAGATAGCGCCCGAATTCGATCTCCGGCAACCGCAAGGGCGTCTCATAGGTCGCCACTCGCCGCCCTATTTCCAGGCTCCAGCCCAAAACGTAAATCAGCCCGACCACGGGGAACAACAACAGCAGGGCATTGAGGAGCAGCTTTTTCAACCAATCGGGGTCATCGAACACAAAGGTAAAGGCTTTAGCGAAATCCATTTCAAACACCTCCATTTGGACAAGAAAATGATACTTTCTCAATACCTGCTCAGGCTGGCGGTCGCAACCGCGCCGCTTTTTGCCTCCGAACACCTGTAGGGGGGCTCCCTATGCCGCCCCGCCAGCGCATAGGGAGGCGCTGGCTACGGAATCAACCTTCAACCGCCAGACGGTGGGGCGCTGAGCAGTTACACTTTCTCAATTATAAGCAATCGTCAAGAATACACAATTGGCGCGTCCCTGCCTGCCGGATAGCGAAAAGGCCCGCCCTGAGGTTCGGACATGAGTTGGGGCAGGGCAGGCATAGAACGGACAAGCATGGGATGGGCAGGCATAGGGATGCCTGCCCTACTACCATAAATCCCGCATCATCCCCCGTACCCTACAGGCATGGGGATGGGGAGGAAGGGACAGGTAGTTCAGCCTAAACAGCAAGAAAACGATGGGATGCCATCATGGTTTCATGGGTGATTTTCTTACCGCAACCCTATCTCGGTTTCGCAGCGCCATGTCCGAACTCATGTCCTAATCTCAGGCCCGCCCCTTTGACAAAACCCAAAAATGCGGTATAAGTAACCTTGCCCCTGGTGGACTCATCCAGAGAGGTGGAGGGAACGGCCCTATGAAACCTCGGCAACCGGTTAGCGACAGGGGATGCAGGTGACCTGCAAGATAAGCTAACACGGTGCCAATTCCGGCAGGGTCTGCGGACCCTGAAAGATGAGAAGGGGATGTGCAGGTCCGACTGTGTAGCCACACAGGCCGCTTCTCATCGCGAGAAGCGGCTTTTTTTGTGGCTTTCAAATTCCATTAAACCTTTTGCAAGGAGGAAAGATGAGCAAGCAACGTAATATCGTGGTAACCCGGGCTACCGGGGATTACATTGACACCCTGCCGGTCGAGATCGTCGAGCGCAAAGGCATCGGCCATCCCGACAGCCTGTGCGACGGCATCGCCGAACGCATCTCTGTGGAGTACTCACACTGGTGCCTGGAGCACTTCGGGATGATCCTGCATCACAACTTCGACAAGGTGCAGCTCGTAGCCGGTGAAGCGGACGTGTACTACGGCGGGGGTGAAATGATCCGCCCCATCCGCATTCAGATCGCCGGTCGCGGCCTGCCCTCGTGGAAGGGCGTCAAGGTCCCGATGGATACCATCGCGATCGAAGCGGCCCGCGCGCATCTGCGCGAAACCCTGCGCTACCTGGACCCGGTCAAGCACGTGGTGATTGATTCCTACGCCGGCCGCGGCGCCGAAGAGCTGCAGTATACGGTAGATAACGTGGTAGCCAACGATACCAGCTTTGGCGTGAGTCACTGGCCGCGCTCCGATGTCGAGCTGACCGTGTACGAAACCGCGCAGTACATCAACTACACTCTCATCAACGAACTGCCTCTGGGCGAGGATGTCAAGGTCATGGGCGCACGCCGCGGAGACCTTATCACCCTCACGATAGCCCTGCCCTTCATCGCGAGCCGCATTCACGACGCAGCGGAGTACGTCGAGGCCAAGACGGCGGCGCAGGCGGCGATTCAGCGCTTCGCCGAAGGCCTCACGCAGCGCCAGGTCCGCGTGGACGTGAACACTGCGGATAACGTCGAAGCCGATGCGGTCTACCTCACGCTGACCGGCACCTCCGCCGAGCAGGGGGATGATGGCGCTGTGGGCCGCGGCAACCGCGTCAACGGCCTGATCACGCCCTTCCGCGCGACCAGCCTGGAAGCCGCCGCGGGCAAGAATCCCGTTTCGCACGTCGGCAAGCTTTACAACCTGCTGGCCCTGGAAACCGCCCAGGCTATCGTGGCCGAGATTCCGGAAGTGCGCGCCGCGACGGTGTACATCCTCTCCCAGATCGGCCATCCGCTGGACGAGCCCCTGGTGGCGACCGTGCAGATTAACACCCAGAACGGCGAGCTGAAGGAGAGCGTCCGCGCTGCGGTGGCGGCTGTGGTGGATGCCCGGCTGAGCGATATTGAGGGCCTGCGCGAGCGCATCCTGGCCCGCAAACTGGCCGTGTGCTGAGGCTTTACCGCGCCTGAAGTCACAGGGCCGCCGCAACCGGCGGCCCTGTGTTTTTTACAGGACTTCGTAGGGGTCTATTTCCACCGACCAGCCGGGAGGAATTGCCAGCGTCCGCACCAGGGCCAGCGGATCGGCACAGCGGATCAGAATTTGCCAGCGGCTGCGTCCGCGTAGCCGCGCAAAGAAGGCCGGGGCCGGCCCGATGAGGTCAGTTTCCGCCAGTCCCTGCTGCCGCAGGGCCTGGGCGAAACGCTCCGCAGCGCTCCGGGCGCGCTCCTCCTGCGGATGGCGATACACGCAGCGCACCAGATGCACGGCTGGCGGATAGGCCAGGCTGCGCCGACCAGCCAGTTCGCGCTCCGCAAACCCTGCATAGTCGTGATGCAGGACATATTGGAAAACGTAATGCTCCGGATGATACGTCTGCAAGAACACCTGCCCGCCCAGATAACTGCGTCCCGCCCGGCCAGCTACCTGCGTGAGCAGTTGAAATGTGCGCTCTGCCGCGCGAAAATCCGGAAGCTGCAGCCCGGTATCCGCCGAAACGATGCCCACCACCGTCACGCGGGGAAAATCCAGGCCGCGGGCCAACATCTGCGTCCCGATGAGGATGTCGGCTTCCCCTGCAGCAAAGCGCGCAAGGAGCGTGGCGTGCGTTGTCAGGTCGCGCACCGCATCCCGATCCCAACGTAACAAACGGGCCTGCGGCCAGCGCTCCCGCGTCTGGGCTTCCAGCCCCTCCGTCCCCAGCCCAAAGGCCTTAACCCGCGTCGAACCGCATTCCGGACAGCGCGCCGGCAGGGCGCGCCGCTGACCGCAGTGATGGCAGACCAGTTGCCCAATCCCGGCATGGAGCGTCAGAGGGATGGCGCAGCGACGACAGGTCGCCACCCAACCGCAATCCCGGCAGAAAACATGGGTCGCCGTCCCGCGACGGTTGAGGAAAAGCATGACCTGTTCATGCCGGGCCAGCGCTTCCTCCACCGCCGTCTGCAAAGCCAGGCTGAAAATCGAGCGGTTGCCCAGCTTCAGCTCCAGGCGCATATCCACCAGATGGACCGATGGCAGGGGCAGGGGATAAGCGGCGGGCGTCGAAAGCGGCGCCGGAAGCGATTGCCGCTGTCCCCAGGCCTGGACCAGGCGCCCATCCGCCAGCACCCGCTGCGGCAGCCGCAGCAGCCGATAGTGCCCTTCCAGGGCGCGCTGATAGCTCTCCAGGGAGGGCGTCGCGCTGCCCAAGATGAGCAGCGCGTCGCTCTGGCGGGCTAAGGCGGCAGCCACCTCCCGCGCATGGTAGAAAGGCCGGCGCAGATTGCGATAACTCTCCGCTTCCTCCTCATCCATCACAATCAAGCCTAAATCACGGAAGGGGGCGAAGAGCGCCGATCGCGCGCCGATAAGGATGTGCGTCTCCCCCCGGCGCACCTGCTCCCAAACCAGCCGGCGCTCGCGCTCACTCAAACCACTGTGCCAGACCCCTACCTGACGCGGAAAGCGCTGTTCAAAGCGGGCCACCATCTGCGGGGTGAGGCTGATTTCCGGGACGAGCATGAGCGCCTGACGCCCCTGTTCCACCACCCGTTGCGCCGCACGCAGGTACAACTCAGTCTTGCCCGAACCGGTCACCCCCCACAGCAACACCGGCGCGCCAGCAGAAGGGGCGTCAAGCCAGGTCGCCAGCTGGTCCCAGGCTGCGGCCTGATCCGGGGTGAGGGTGGGAGGCGTGTCGGGAAGTGCAGCGCCGCGCCGCAGAGGATCAGTTTCGGGCAGGCGGTCCAGCAAAGCGATCAGGCCGCGCTCGCTCAAGGTCTTGAGGTGGGATGCCTGCGCTCCGCATTGGGCATAGATGAGCGCCACGTCCAGCGGAGCGCCTTCGGCCGCCAACAGTTCCAGAATGGCGCGGTAGATCGGGGAGCGCAGCCCCCGCAAGGCCGCTTCCCAGGCCGGAGCGGGCTGCAAAAGCTGCGCGTAGCGGATGGGCGCCTGCGCAGGGGCCGACCAGCGCACCCCGCGCCGCACCCGAATGAGCTGATGGCGCAGAAGTTCCAGGCGCGCCTGCCGCAGGGCCGGACCAGGCAACAGGGAACGCAGTTGCTGTCCGCGCAAAGGGCCGCGCCTGAGGAGCAGCTCCAGCAATTGACGGGCCTCTGCGGAAAGGGATAAAGCGGCCGGCACAGAACGAACGCGGGCGACGTACTCCTGCACGATCCGTGGACGCTGCCCCGGCGGGAGAAACAGGCGCGCGCATAAAGCCAGAGGGGTGAAAGTCGTCTCGGCCAGCCAGCGCGCCAGGGCCAGTTGGTGCACCGTCACCAGCGGTTCTGCCCTGAGCAGCGCTTCCAGGGGCCGGGGATGTGGAATCAGCGAAGTATCCGTCACGGCCAGGACCAGGCCGGGCAGGCGGCGTTGCTGCACTGGAACGCGCACCAGCATCCCCGGCTCTACCGACCAATCCGCAGGGATGCTGTAATCCAGCACCGGCGAAACGTCCGTGCGCACCTCCAGAAAAACCAACACCTGCGCGTAAGTCACGAAAAAACAGCTCCTGTCGGCTCAGGGGCGCCTGGACCAGTCTTCCAGCAACCGGCGATAGAGCACCAGCATCTGCCGCCCGGTGCGCGTCCAGGAGAAATGCCGGGCAGCGCGTTCGCGCAAGGCCTGCCCCATCGCCTGCGCCACAACAGGATTGCGCAGGACAAAGGCGATCGCCTCCGCCAGGGCTTTGACATCCCCCAGCGGACGGGCGTAAATCCCGTTATCCCCCAGGTATTCCCGGCTCACCTGTGTATCAAAGGCCACGGTCGGCAGGGCCATAGCCATATAGTTGAGGATTTTGCCGCTGCCTTCCGTGGCCGAAAGCTTCGGCGCTACCGCCAGGTCTCCCAGGGCCAGGTAGGCCGGCGCCTCCTCATAGGAAACCTTGCCGGTAAAAATCGCATCCTCCGCGGTCAGCCCCAACGCTGCCGCGCGTTGCCGATACAGGTCCACATTGGGGAAGCCCATCACCAACACCGTGAGCGGGTACCCCTGACGGCGCAACCGTGCGGTCGCCTCCAGCAGATGAGGGACGCCCTGATACTCAGTGAGCAGGCCCAAAAAGACCGCCACCTTGCGCTCCGGCGGGATGCCCAACGCCGCCCGGCGTGCGGCGCGCTGTTCGGCGCTCAACACCTCCGACGTAAAGAAATCCAGATTCACACTATCGGGCAGGGGATAGACGTTTTCTGTGCGAGCAAATTCACGGCGCACCAGGTCCGCGCTGTGCACCGTGCTGGTGACGATCATCTGCGGCATTTCGACAATGCGTTCTTCCAGCCGGCGCCACCAGTAGTAGAAGAGACTATCCTTTTTGAGAAAGCCATGGTCCACCATCTCCCCCGTCAGGCTGCCCTGGAAATCAAACAGCACCGGGAGGCGCAACAAGCGGCCAATCACGCTGCCCAACAGAGCGCCTTCGTGCAAATGCCCGTGAATCAGATCCGGCCGCCAGCGCCAGGCCTCCTCCAGGGCCTTGAAGAAGAGCAGCACATCGAAAGCCATCTTATGAATTGAGGAGCCGACTTCATAATCCACGCGCCAGGGGGTCGGGGCGCAGCGCACAATATCCAACCCAGGCCAGTCCCGCCCTTGATAGTAGGTGACGATACGCACCTGCAAGCCCTGTTTGAGCAGGGCGCGCGCCTCTTCCAAAATCCGGACATGGCATCCGTAGTCCAGAAAGAAGGATGTAGGCGCAATCATCAAAATGCGCTGCGGCAGACCGACCAGGGAATTACGCCTTCCGCGAGTCATCCTCATCCGCTTTCAGAGCCGCACCACTGAGCCAGCCCCCCAGCAGCAGCGTCGAAGCCTGTTCGCCTACCCCAGGGATGTGCAGCAGGCGCGGATCCGGCTCCCAGACGCGCTCGGGCGCCTCCAGCAGCACCCAGGATTCGCGCAGCTTATTGAGACGCGCGAAAGTCTCCTCAATCACCTCGCCCTGTTCCTGGGCCAGTAAGCCCTGCAGGGCGGTCAGGTGCTGCTGCACCTCCTCCAAAGCGCGGAGCAAGGTAGCCCGGTTGAAAAAAGCCAGCATCCGCAGGGATTCGGGGTCCACGTCCAGGGGCGCGGTAGCCATGGCGAAGGTGCGACCGGCGGCTTTGCGCGCTTCCACCCAGCCCGGAGCGCTGAATACGCTCTGGGCCAGCGCTGCCGCCAGCCAGGCCGGCAACACCTCACTGTACAGCCGGGTGGCGTCGTGTTCGGCGGGACTCATAAAATAAGGCGTCGCCCCCAGCGTCCGCGCCAGGTTGACGACCGCGGTGACCGCCCCCGGATGGTCTTCCGCGCGGGCGGTAATCGCGTAGGTCGCCTTGGAGAACAGGTCCGCGCGAGCCGTGTGCGTCCCGCGTAACAGGCCCCAGCCTTCCGCCGACGGCGCCAGGAAAGGATCGCCACCCACAAAATAACTGCCTTCGGGCAGGCTTTCCTCCGCCCAACGCAGCACAGGCGCCTTCAAGGGAGCCGTGTCGGTGATCACTACCCCGGCGCGAGGCGGGAGCAGCCCGCCCACATCCTGCAACACCTGACGCATTGCGGATAAGGGCACGGCCAGAATCACCAGCACCGCCTTATGTAAGGCCAGGTCCAGGTTGTACTCCACGCGATCCAACGCGCCTTTCTTCTGGGCCAGACGGGCCACCTCCGGCTCGCGATCGTGCCCCACAATTTCCAGATGGCTCGCATCGCGGGACTGTTTCAAGGCCAGGCCGATGGACGTGCCAATACAGCCCGTCCCAATGATGGTAATGCGTTTTTTGCCAGTTTGTTGCTTCATTTCAGTTTCCAGCCTTAGTGGTTTTCTCGCTAAGTTTTCTGATTATTTGGGACAACGCTGAAGCCGCCCAGTATGACCACCTGCTCTTGTGGTCGTTTCTTCCAGCGGTAAGGATGCCGATGAGCATTCCAGTA
>Ga0068707_1000629_pt1 | contig 23576 bp, 18 predicted proteins | sample YNPNPMetaG_FD_66600 | JGI IMG/M metagenome (GOLD analysis project Ga0068707, IMG submission 66600) | Anoxygenic and chlorotrophic microbial mat microbial communities from Yellowstone National Park, USA - YNP NP MetaG | ecosystem: Environmental > Aquatic > Thermal springs > Hot (42-90C) >... | reverse complement strand
CAATGCCATGCTCCGTGAACGAAAACCCTGGACAGAAACCGCTGTGACCACTTGACAACCAAGACAGTCGCTCCGACATCGGCCTACTTTTCCGAAAACAATTGGAACTCCCAGATTGTGGGTCCCTCGCTGGCCTCCAGGATGTTGAGCCGAAACCGCTGGGCCGTCACCGCAGGAAAACGAAACTCACCTCGTTCGCCAATCGTCGTTCCCTGAAAACACGGAACCCAGTCTTTCCCATCGTGATATTCGATCTGAAACTTCCGAACCCGCGGAGCATAGGCCTCCTCGATCACCGCACGATTGACCGCCACGGCACTTCCCAGGTCCACCTCCAACCAGGCGGCCTGCGTCCCGGCATCAGTGGCCCAGCGGGTCTCCGAATCGTCATCAAAAGCCATCTGTGGCCCATAATGAGCCACCTGCTTTTGAAAAACATTGGAGGCCTTCGCCGGTTTATCAACGCTGACCGCCCCACTTACCGCGGGCACAGCCACCGGTGGAATCTCGAAGGCCTCGCCACTGACGGTCAATTCCACCACAGTCACGATAGGATCCCGATTTTCCGCGGGGACATCCACGGTGATCTTGTCCTCACTGGCCACCACCTGCACCTGACCACCCGTCCGGGCCACCGCCTGCAAAACCTTTTGATTGATGGGTGGCAGTACGAACGGACCTTCCTTGGGCCAGGTGAAGATGAACAGATAGATCTTGTTATCCTTGCAGGTTGAAGCCCCCCAGGAGCCTGGCTTAAACGGACCACCCCGCGTGCCATACACGCCATCACCATACTTTTTCAGCCAGGCGCCGATTTCTTTCAGACGTTCCACCTGCCGCGCCTCGATCTGCCCGTCGGGCATCGGACCAACATTCAGCAACAGATTCCCATCACCCCCTACGGTTCTGAGAAGAATTTGCAAACACTGGGAGAGCGTTTTCAGCTCGTCGTTGGGTTTCCACGCCCATTGACGGCAAATGGTCATGCACGTTTCCCAGGGACGTTCACGATTGAAGGTCCCGACCCGTTGTTCCGGCGTGTCGAAGTCGCCCACAAAATCGGGGCCTTCAGTGGATCCGGCCATGCCTCGCCGCCCTTTATCCACCCGGTTGTTAATGAGAATATCCGGCTGCAAGGTCCGGATGTGCTTATAGAGGGCCAGGCCGTGGTCATGCGTCCAGGGTTCTTCCCATTCGCCGTCGAACCACATCACGCCGAGCGGGCCGTACTTGCGAATGATTTCTGCCGTCTGATTGTGCAGATACTGTACGTAGCGTTCCATATTGGGATTGGGCTTTTTGGTCCGGCCGCCGGGCGAACCCTGCGGATAATCCGGGTGATACCAGTCGCAGATTGAGTGGTATGTGCAGAAGACAATGCCTTGCCGCCGGCAGGCCTCGGAAAGTTCCTTCAGAATGTCCCGCTTAAAAGGCGTGGACATAATGTCGTAATCCGTGTATTCCGAGTCCCAAATGCAGAAACCATCGTGATGCTTCGACGTGATGACAAGATACTTCATCCCTGCCTCTTTGGCAATGGAAACCCACTCGTCGGCATTGAACTTAGTTGGATTGAATTGTTTGTAAAGATTGTCATATTCCTCAATCGGGACCTCACGACCCCGGGACCAGCCGATTTCGGTGCCCTTGATACTCACCGGGCCCCAGTGAATGAATAACCCAAACCGCATGGCCTGCCACTTGGCCAGTGATTCCGGCGGTGCCGTCCAGATGGAGGCTGACTCCTCAGCAAGCAAACCCACACCATTTGCCAGGATTGCCAGCGCGAGGGCAATTCCCATGCTGCGAGTAATCATCCGAAAGAACTTGCTCATGGCATTCTCTCCCGTTCTCTTAAAAGGTTCAAAATCATCTCTGCCGTCGTGGTTACGTCTTGTTTGCACGGAAACCTCACGTCGTTAACACGACGGGCACAATAAGCATGCCTCTCTCAAGCCTCGGAGGGACCTGCTTGTCAGGTCCGTCTTCAGCGGGACGCGCCTGTCGCGTCCGTAGCGCAATATTTGATAATCCATCCAGGTTCAGCGGGCACGATAAACGTGCCCCTCCGATTCGGTCCCTCGGAGGGACGCGCTTGTCGCGTCCGCCGCACCACATTGGATAATCCATTCCACTTCTCCGGGCATGACAAGCATGCCCCTCCGAGACGGGCATGATAAATTTGCCCCTCCGACTTCATTATCACGATCCAACTACCAACTGGGCTGACGCCCATGCTGCCGTCAGGGGTAAGCCCTCGAACACGTTCTCACCTATTCGCCCTTCGGGAGTCCGGCAGGGACTTCCGGCATGTTACCAGTGAGCACAGGCGGCGTGGTGCGACCGGCCTCGTTCGGGTCAAACGCCTGGAATCCAAGCTGGAAGGCCGGCGAGTCTGGTTGCGGACGATAATCCTCCTTCTCGGGATTCACAAACTTCGGATCGGCAATGATCGAATGCAGGTCCTGACCACGCTGTTCCCGCCACTGTTCCAGCGTCAATCCGCCCGGAAAAACCACCGGCTTGCCAGCATGCCAGTAGAGATTGTAATCCATCTTGAAGTTGTTGTCCTTCCAGTTGCTGCCTAAGAGCGGACTATCATTATCCCATGCTACGACGTTGCGTTCAAAGAAGAACGAAATGTGATCTTCCGTTCTCGTCCGCTGGATTTGATGCTCCACCGAGTTCACAAGGATATTATTGTGGATGCGGTTTTCCTTGCCGTAATGCTGATGGAAGCTCCCCGTCTTTGTGCGATACACGAGGTTATAAGCCATCTCAATATGTGTGGAGCCTTCATCCGTATAGAGGCCCCAGCCGCCGTAGCTGAAGGAATAGACATCGTGAATCTTGTTATGATTCACCGTCGTTCCAGGTGACACACCCAGTGTATAAACCCCGCCCATGTCGGACAGGACATACTGCCCGATGTTGTAGATATGGTTGTAATTGATGGCGTTGTGATGAGCCTGGCTATCGGCATAACCCCAGGTCCAACCCACAGAAACGCCTGTGTAATAGAAATCGTGAATATCGTTGTGCTCGATGACGTTGTAGGGTGAATGCCCGATCCACACTCCGACTGCCGCCGGGTCAAGCCGTCCGCCGTGGGCGATGGTGCAGTTCCGCACGGTGATATGGGAAACCAGGGCCTCCTCACCCTGCGGTCGCCGACTTGCTTCTTGCCAGTTGCCGGATCCCGCATGGCCGATTTTCACGCCTCCCGCCCCCAGGTCAACAAGCTCGCAGTTTTCCACGCGGCAATTGCGGCAACCTTCACCGAACGCCATGGCGTAGGTACCCACGTGCACCACCGCACAGGTATCAAAGGTGATGTGACGTGCTCCGACGGCTGAGATTGCCGCATCTAACCCGACCTCCGCCTGCGGGAAGAATTGGCCATCGTTCGGGCAAACCCAGTTCGAGTGAGCGAAGATCAGTCCTCGGAACTGGATATGTTCAACCCATTTAGAGGCCGCCCCGTCACAGGAAAACAGGACCAGGTTTTCCAACCGTGGGGCGATCACCTCTGCGGTATTGGGGTCTTCGCCCGGGCGAGGAATGTAAATCAATTCGCCACTGGAACGGTCCAAATAAAACTCGCCGGGCTCTGTGAGTGCTTCTTTGACGTTTTCCAGATAGTAGCGATGCCCTTTGTCAAACTGGGCCCAACCTGCGTTGAAACCGGTGCCTCGCCGAAAGACGACCAGCTTTTTCGCAGGATCAATTGAGTTGATCCGCATCCGTGACATGGACCACTGATGAAAGATATTGACCTCCACATCGCCCAGGTTCTGCCACTGGGGATTGAACTCGCTCTCGGCATATTGCAGGCGATCGTCCCCGCGATTTTCCTGGCCAGCGGGCGGTGGGACGCGTTCGGCGATGGTGTAATAGCCTTTTTTCGGCAACCGGGGTCTTTGCCGCCGCTGATCGTTCACGAAAAGCTGGGCGAAACTCCATTTGCCCGATTTGACATCATCCAGGACCAGGTGCCAGCGACCCTGGGCATCAACAGTCCAGCCCTTGAGGGCCACACCGCCGGAGATGATCGGACGTTCGTTTTGATAAGCCTGGTAAATAACGGGTGACTTCTCCGTCCCGGAATCCTCAGGTGTGAAGCGAAGTGGTTCGCTGAGGTAGTACCGTCCATCGCGGATGGCCACGATGATTGGCTGCCCGCGATTGGGATATTTCTGGCGAAGTTCCCGCACGGCTTGTTGCGCCCGCTGCAAAGTCGCGAATGGTCCATCTGTTTTCTCGCTGTTGGGAGCGGCTAGCTTTCCCGACCAACCATCGTTACCTTGGGGCGAAACGAAAAAATCCTGACCCAGGCAGGCCAGTGGGAGCGCCAGCGTAATAAGGATGGCCAGACTGCAAGCGGCACAGACACAAGTGGCGAGGATACGGCAGGTCGATTTCATGGCGGGATTCCTCTCTTCTCAGGACCAACAAGCAAGCGCGATAATCTGCAAAGCGTCATCGTTTTTCGGGACGGCTGCAAACAATTCCCTCGTGACGCAGCCTCACTTCGATTTGAGGAACGTTATACCGCGCGGGGTGGATCGTTGCAACAACACGCGTCGTTTCATGGAAGATTGCGTTAACGCCTTGCTCTCAGGCAGCCCGACGTTAGAATCACCTAAAACGCTTGGGCGTGTGTGCGTCGGGCCTCTTTGTAGGTGAGGTGATGAACAATTCGGAGGGGCACGCTTGTCGTGCCCGCTTGGAGGGGCACGTTTATCGTGCCCGCACAAGTAGAATGGGTAATCCAACGTGCTGCAGCGGACGCGACAAGCGCTGACACGACAAATAGGTCCGTCTATTATTGTTCTTGTAGAAGGGCGAATTGCGATTCGCCCTGACTTGATCGCATCAAGGGCGGAAGATGTACCGACAAAGAAATCGACAATCTTACTGAAGACCTGGAGATTGACCCCACAATGATAGAAGAAAAGAATCACGATTTATTCGGTCAGCCCCTGGACTTGACGCAGCTTCTGACGGTTCAACCGAAAGCGATCGTCAGCCGAATCCTTATTAAGCAGTCCGGCGGTTCGCTCACGTTGTTTGCATTTGATGCCGGGCAAGCAGTCGGAGAACACACAGCCCCCTTTGATGCCGTGATCCACGTCTTGGAAGGAACGGCAGAAGTGGCCATCGGTAACAACTGGCACACCGTTGAGGCAGGCAAGTCCATTTTTCTGCCAGCAAACGTCCCCCACGCAGTTCGTGCCCCTCAGGCCTTTAAGATGCTTCTTTTCATGCTACGCAAAGACTGACGATTGATCTGGTTTTGTTAACGATCAGGTCCGGTGCCCCTTGGAGGGGCACGTTTATCGTGCCCGTGGCGGAGGGGCATGCCTGTCACGCCCGCTTGGAGGGGCACGTTTATCGTGCCCGCACAAGTAGAATGGGTAATCCAACGTGCTGCAGCGGACGCGACAAGCGCGTCCCTCCGAAGGCGGACCTGACGAGCAGGTCCCTCCGAAATGATGGGTCGGAATGGGGAATCGGAGGGGCACGTTTATCGTGCCCGCACAAGTAGAATGGGTAATCCAACGTGCTGCAACGGACGCGACAAGCGCGTCCCTCCAAAGGGCGGACCTGAGGAGCAGGTCCCTCCGAGGGGGGGTAAATCGTGTCCGAGCCGCGGTGGCTACCTACAAACAAGCCGCAGACGCCGGCTGATGTTTGAACTTGGTGTGATGGAATCGAATTTGCCAAGTTAAACGACTACAGCAATTTCATTGATTTTGCCGATAATACTATCGACTTTACGGGAAGTCTGCTGGTATATTGTTCGCCCTGATTGGGCCACAATGGCATGCGCCCAGTGTTTTGCAGCATTCACGGCAATACAAGGACGGAGCTATGGCATCACGGACGACTCTTCGCGATGGTCGGAAGCCGCATCGGTCGATGAAACGACGACTGTCGTTGGAACAATTGGAGGCACGGGAACTCCTCAGCGGTCTCGGCTTAAACGATGCATTTGTGACAGCATTGGGGCTGGGCGACGGCGGTGCGGTTTCTGGCAATGTGATTCCAGGCTCGATTGGGCTGATCAACGCACCCCGCCAAGAGGCCCCGGCAACCATCTCACCCTATTCTCCTCCGCAGCAGGTTGAGGCGTGGATCGATGGCAGCACGGTTCGCTATCGTGCTTGGGTCAACGGGACATGGGAAGAGTCCGCCACAACGTATAGCTCCGACAAAGTGATCATTGAGATCCTCGCGGAGGACGGTGTCGTGGCCTGGACAGTGGGCACGAAGCTAGCTAATGGGCAGGTTGTCGCCCGCCAGGTTGGATTTGCTCTTTACGACACGAATCAAAATGCCTGGGTCCAATCGGAAGGCCCGAATTTAGGCGTGCTCTCGGTGACACAATTGGTCAACCGCGAGGGAATCGTTGCGTGGACGATTGGATACCCACTCTCCAACGGGGGCTTTGTCCCGCGAGCCGTCGGGGCTGCTGTTTACGATCCTGACACCGCTGAGGGCGGCTGGAAGGTCTTTCAAACAGATGGGAATGGTGCCCGAACGATCGAAGATTTTGTCGTCAGCGGTGATGGGCTGGGATGGTCGATCGGTCAAGAGGGGGCCGGGGTCGGCGGTTCCACCGTGGTCAAGTCAGTAGCGGGCGCCGTGTATGATTATGAAGTCCACGCGTGGAAGCGTTATCAAATAAACTCCAAATCCAATGAGGTTTTTGTCGGTTTTCAATGGGGCGGCGGGGCCATGTTTTTCCAGAAGGCCTATGGCAATGACGGATCCGCCGCACCGGCGGACATCGGTGTTGCCGTCTATGATGAAGCCCGCCATCTCTGGAAATCCAATCAAACGACCTATCGAGGCAGGTATCGCATCACCGGGGTGGAAGTGGGCGACCTTGTCATGGCCTGGACATTGAGTGATCCCGTCACGGCCAAGCAGGTGGGTGTTGGCCTGGGGGCGTGGGACTCAAGTGCCGGCGGCGTTGTCATAAGGACAATCCCGACCGCGGAATCGCAAGTCGTCGATCGCGTGATGGCCGGTAACGGTGTCCTGGCATGGGTCCTTCGCGACACAGCCAATGCCAATCGGGAGCAATTGAATCTGGCCTTCTATGACGCCGGGCAACGAACCTGGAAACTCTGGGCAACGCCCTCCGGCATGACGCAGCGGATCGCAAATCTGCAAATCGATGGCTGGGTGGGTTGGACCGTCCAGAAGCAGGACAGCAATGGGACCTGGGTGGACAAGTCGGCCTGCGTGGCCGTGTATGATCCCGGAAGGGGACAGTGGAAACTCTTCCAGTCCCCTGAGGCCACCGATCGATCTGTCATCAATTTTGCACTGGCCCAGGGCATGGCAATTTGGAAGATCGGCTACAAGCAATCGCCGAGTGGACCCTATATCGCCCGCAATGTGGGAGCGGTCAGCTACAACTATCTGACGGGCGAATTCAACTACCGACCGACAAACTATGATCTGGCAACTCAGGTCGAATACACGGCGGCGGGGGATGGTGTTGCCGCCTGGTCTGCCGGCAGCACAGTGACCGTTTTGGCGTGGGATCACGCGAGCAGCACCTGGCGTACTGACTCGGTAACCTATTCCAATGACGTCCGAATCAGTGGTTTGACCACGCAAGGCCGGTTAGTTGCCTGGATGGTGCAGTATCCCAGCGGCTACGACGAGTCGTATATCTCGCGGGAAGTCGGGTATGCCGCCTTTGACACCTATAACCAAACCTGGTCTCTCGAAGGAGAGGACTTCAGTCCGGCAGGCCGCGTTACCGAGCTGTTCATCGAGAATCAGTTTGTCAATTTCACAGTGGATGGGCTGGCCTACCGCCGCGCTTACGATGCGGACACACAGACCTGGAGTGACGACCCGGGAACGGTCATTGCAACGTTCCTGGTCGCGCCAACCGCAGTTCCAGTCAACCGTGGGATCACAACCATCGATTGGTCGAACGGAGCAACGAAAGGCTTCATTGATTACGGTGATGGGTGGAAGTCCGATAGTCCCTATCACATCCACGCTTATCGAGCAGCGGGTGTCTATACGTTGACACAAACCGTTTGGGGACCGGGCGGGAATGATACGTCCATAGCCGTTATCGCAGCTCTGCCGGCCCGATCCACTGATGATCTCGGTACATTCAGCAGTTTAAATTTGACCAATCAGGAACCGACGAACGGTTCACTGTGGTACAGCTTCCAGGTTGCGGCTGACGGGGCCTTCACCGCAAATGTGAGTGGCGCCGGCGTGGGGGCAGCTACAGCCATGGCCCTCTGTACATTCAACAACGGACTGTACTCACTGGAGGCAACCGGGGGCACATCGCTTGTGGTGGGATCCGTCTCCGCCGGAACAACCTACTATCTCATGATAGCTGGGCTGCAAGGGAACGTTGATGTCGCCCTCGATAATCCCCCGACGCTGACGTTGGACGAAAAAGTTGACACAATCCGCGGTACCGATGGTGACGACGAAGTTATCTTGAGTTTCGACGGTTCACCCCATGCCGTCGTCAATGGCGTCCCCATTTATTTCGCCCCGGAAACGACTGGCTTGATTTTCGACGGCAGTGCGGGCAACGATCGGGTCATTTTGCAGGGTAGCAGTGGAAATGAGTCCGCCATTCTCGGACTGCTTTCAGGCGGAAACCCCGGAGGAATCGTCACCGGTGCAACCTTCCGGCTTGTCGCAGAAAACTGCGAAAATGTGACGTTCGTCGGCAACGGTGGAAATGACTGGGCTGAGATCGGGGACACGCCTGGGCAGGACGTCTTTGTTGGTCAACCGGGTGAATCGGTCCTGGAAGGGAACGGCCTCCGGTTTGCCGTGCAAGGGGTTTCAATTGTCCATGCCTACAGCCGCTGGGGCGGCAACGATACGGCGCGGATCCACGATAGTGCGGGCAAAGACCTTCTTGTAGCTGAACCACGCTGGTCCCGGATCACGAGTGCCGACGGCTCCTATTTCGTTCGCGCCAAAGGCTTCAAGACGGTGGAAGTCATCGCAGATGGTGGCGATGTTGACACCGTCGAGTTCCGCGATTCGGCAGGTTGCGACGTACTTACGGTATTGCCCACAAAGGCGACCCTGGTCGGACCGAATTACAATATTTCAACTCAAGGTTTTGAAAATGTGGTGGCCCGCAGTTCTGGCGTCGGTCAGGATGAGGCCTTCCTTTATGGGAGTTCAGGAAGTGATCAACTCGAGGCCAGCCTGGGCTATGCCCGCCTTCAGGTCAACGGTGGCTTCCAGGCCCAGGTCACCGGTTTCAATCAGATCACTGTGGCCTCGATGGGGGGTGCCGATCAGGCACTGATTCTCGGGACGCCCGGAGATGACACCCTGGTCTCGTATTTCCGCGACGTCACCTTGAGCCAGGGGAGTTCCTCGCTGCGGGTCCGTGGTTACAAAGATGTCATCGTTGATGGCAGCTCCGGTGGGGTTGATGTTGCCCACCTTTATGACAGCACCGGGGATGACCAGTTTGTGGCCGATCCGCTTGAGGCCATGATGACCAGCTCCGGCTACACCATCAAAGTGCGGGCGTTCGACTATGTGCATGGTTACTCGCTGATGGGTGGCCGAGATGTCGCTCGGCTCAAAGGCTCCGATGGCGATGACACCATGGTCGGCTGGCCGGAATGGGCAAGGCTCTCCGGGACCAACTATTTCCTCCGCGCCAAGTTCTTCGAGGAGGTGCAGGTTGACCCCGGGGCGGGGTTCGACTCCGCCATCTTGTACGATTCGCCAGGCACTGACAACCTGGTCGCCACGGGTACTGGCCTGACCTTATCCGGTGACTTCGGCTCGATCAGCTACATGTACCAATTGCAGAACTTCGAAAAAGTTCAAGCCAAGAAGTCGCGGGGAGGGGAAGACACAAAGTCGGTCGATCCGGCGGCCCTCGCGTACCTTCTCCTCACCGGAAATTGGTAACACCGCGTGACCGAAGCAGAGCATAACTCAAGGGAATCCTGACTCCCACCGGCACAACAAAACGCTGACCCAAGCCAGGGCCAGTGTTGAGTTGTGCCGGTCTCTTTCGGAGGGACCCGCTTGTCGGGTCCACCTCTCGGAGGGACCTGCTCGTCAGGTCCGCTGCATGACGTTGGATTATCCATTTCATTTCCTCGGGCACGACAGGCACGCCCCTCCGACTTGTTCGTCACCTGACCTACAAATCTGATGGACACACTGCGCTTCTCTTTTTGGCTTGTCATTTATAGAATCAACGGTGTTATTCCCGGACGAAAAGATAACATAGAGTGGCAGGTTCAATGCGGACAGGCTGAGGCTTATGGACACCTCATCCCTCGGTAAAGGCCTGGTGATTATCGGCCTGTTGATTGCAGGTATCGGTGGCCTGCTGTGGCTTTTCCGCGGTCTTCCTTTGAATCTCGGACAATTGCCCGGCGATATCCACATTCGTGGCGATCGCTGGTCATTCTTTTTCCCGTTGACCACATGCATCGTCATTAGCATTATTCTTACAATCGTACTCAACATTATTCTTCGGCTTTTTCGGTAGGGTAACGACCTGCCCTTTGGGGGATAGGCAACGAAAGTTTTTGGGTTACTAAGCGTGACCCAATGGCCTGACCGACCCCATTCGCACCGAGTAAACCTATATGGCAAGTGGTATTGAGACCGAACCGGCCGAATCGCAATTGCGGCGGTTGCGCGTTTTGTTGTTCTCCACCCAAATGGGCTGGGGAGGTGGGGAAGAACAGGCGCGATTGACGGTCCGCGGGTTGAGTGCGAGTTCCTGCGATGTGTTGACCGTGGCACCGGCCGGAAGCGCCCTGGGCGACCATCTGCGTCGGTCGGGCTTTCCCGTCTGTGCTGTTGCTCGCCGTGGTCGCGGCATGACCTCTTGGTTGACGATTCGGCGACTTATCCGCTGGTTTCGCCCGCACATCTTTTTTATGAACGATCCCCATGCAATCATCCACGGTGGAATTGCCAGCATAAGACTGAAAACTGTCCGGATCGGTGCGCGTCGTACGGTGTTTCCCCTTCGGTCGGGTTGGCTGTACCGCTGGCTGTTAGACGGGATCATCTGTAGTTCTCAGGCAGCCGCCGAGGCCTGTCGTCAGGCAAAGATCCCCTCGACGCAAATCCACGTTGTTTACGACGGAGTCGATCTACGACGAATTCGTTCGGCAGATGCCACCCGGGGACGAAAGGCACTCTGTCAATTGATGAATACCGGGAGTTCTTACGACAGACGCCCCGGCCATGATGGAAACGACAAAGAAAGGAAATTTCGTTTCATCGTCCACGTAGGCAAGCTTACACCGGCCAAAGGGCAGGAAGATCTCCTGACGGCATTCGCCGGTCTGGCCCAATCCTTTCCGGAGGCTATCCTTGTGATAATTGGCGAGGGCGAATTGCGGTCGCATCTCGAAATGCAAGCGTCCGCCCTGGGGCTGGATAAACGGGTGCTTTTCCCAGGTTTCCGGAGGGATGTTCTCGATCTTGTTGCGGCTGCCGACCTGTTTGTTTTTCCATCCAGAGAGGAGGGCCTGGGCGGGGCCTTGATCGAAGCCCTGCTCCTCGGGGTTCCCGTGGTTGCCAGTTCTGCTGGGGGAATCCCCGAGGTCCTGAATGGCGATCCTCCTCTTGGGATCATGGTCCCCCCGGCAAATCCTGATGCTCTCCGCCAAGCCATGCAAGAGACATTGAGCCTCTCTGAGGAGCAGCGGACGATTGCGACGAGCCGAGCCAAAAAAATTGCAGAGGAAAGATTTTCGGAGGAACGATTGGTCTGTCAACTCAGAAATCTGTTCCAGGAAAAGGTTTTTTCGCGGGCTTAGACGGAATCTGCAACATGCCGCATGTGCGGCAGATTCTTGAGTCGTGTAATTAAGTATTGTCCCACGGCTGGGAGGGGCATACGTGTCATGTCCACGGAAGTGAGATGGATTATCAAAGGGTCGTTCGCGGACGCGACGAGCGCGTCCCTCCGAAAAGCGGACCTGACAAGCAGGTCCCTCCAAATCTGGAGGGGCACGCTTGTCGTGCCCGAGTCATGCCCGTGGAAACGGGGGCGATCGTCCAATGTCGCGAAGCGGATGTTATAGACACGTCCCTCCGAGGGGGGCTTGCAAGAAGGTGATCCCCCCGATTATTAATAAGCAAAAGGTCAATCGCTAACGAGGTGCGATGACAGACAGCAAGAAGAGTGACAGGATTGCAATAATGACAGGTCTGCAAGGCGAAAAAAAGCGGAATCTTAGGCAACGGTCGTTGATCCATTTGGCTGAGGTCAAAGAGCAGGCGGCGGCAAAATATGCCCGGCTTGCCAAAAGTGTCAGCAGCCGTGTGCGGCGGCGGATCTATTTGAATCGGGTGAAGAAACTGACCCTCCAGGCGAAGAATGCCCGCATTTTGGCCGATCAGTAGCGATCCACCTTGTCATCTCTTGGTTGAGGTTGAACAGAGGGGCGGGGCGTTTCTTTGGGACTTTTGCGGAGAAACCCCCTTTTCGGAGATTCTACGAGGGGGTAAACTAGCGATTGACGAGAAAGAGTGGATTAGAGATTTGGCTGACCTGGTGGAGGTAGAATCACCCTTTTGAGGGAATCCGAGGCGGAAGAGACAGCGGACGAAGACTTGCGGAGTTCAGATGACCATCACGAAAGAACAGAAACGTCAATTGATCGAACAGTTTCGCACGAAAGAGACCGATACGGGATCACCTGAGGTTCAGATTGCGATCCTGACCTCGCGGATCAACACGCTTACCGATCATTTGAAGGTTCATCGTAAAGACTTTGCCAGTCGCCGAGGCATGTTGATGATGGTAAGCCAGCGGCGGCGGCTGTTGGATTATCTCAAGCGACGAGCGCCGCAGCGCTATGTTGAGATAATTCAACGACTTGGCCTCCGCAAGTGATGGGCATACCAGGCCTGCGTTGTTTGTCCGCCTCCGTGGTTTATTGCCACGGTTGGTTTCGCACCGACGACCCCTCATCGAGATGTGACCTCCCCGGCGCCGAAGAGGCCTACTTGTTGGAAAGGTGTTGAACGTTGAAAGTCCGAGTTGAACGACGTATTGGGGCCCAGACGCTGTGGATTGAGACAGGGGAATTGGGTAAACAGGCGGCAGGTTGCTGTCTTGTCGGTTACGGGGATACGGTTGTCTTGTGTGCTGTGACGACTGGTGCACCCAAGGAGGCAGTGGACTTCTTCCCCTTGAGCTGCGACTATCGCGAACGGTATGCCGCAGCGGGCAAGTTTCCTGGGGGATTTCTCAAACGAGAAGGTCGTCCTTCACCCCGCGAGGTACTCATTTCCCGCTTGATTGACCGACCGATTCGCCCGCTCTTCCCCGAAGGTTTTCGCGACGAGGTTCAGGTCCAGGCGATGGTTATGGCGGCGGATCGCCAGAATGATCCGGATGTTCTGGCGATGATCGGTTCGGCAGCGGCTTTGGGCATTTCGCCCATCCCTTTCGATGGTCCTGTGGGTTCAGTCCGTGTGGGATTGGTCGATGGCCAAATCGTTCCCTTCCCCACCGAAGAAATGCTGGAACGGAGCGAACTTGATCTGGTGGTTTCGGGGTCGCGGGAAGGCATCTTGATGATCGAGGGCTTCGGCAAAGAAGTCCCGGAGGATGTGGTGGGCGACGCCATCATGGCGGCCTACGAGTATGTCAAGCAGGTCATTGACTTTCAGCAGGAATTGATTGAAAAGGTTCAGCCGACCAAGACGCCTTTCGAGCCGCCCCCGCCGAGTCCCCTGTACGAACAATTGAAGGCCCGGTATTACGACGCATTTCGACAGGCCAAGCAAACACCTGGCAAGCAGGAACGGGCGGCTGCCTGTGAAGCCCTGAAACAACAGGCACTCCAGGAAACCATTCCCGATCCGACGGCGGAGGGCGCGACACCGATTGCCGAGTTTGAGCGGGCCTGGCACGATTTGGAGCGGCGCGTCGTCCGAGACCTGATTTTGAGCGGGACTCGTCCAGATGGTCGCGGAGCTAAAGACTTGCGGCCGATCACATGCAAAGTCGATGTCCTTCCACGGGTTCATGGTTCGGCCCTCTTCCAACGGGGAGAGACCCAGGCCATGATCACCGTCGCTCTGGGGACGCCCCGCGATGAACAAATTGTGGACGGCATCATCGACGAATACAGCAAGAAATTTATGCTGGATTACTATTTCCCGCCGTTTAGCGTGGGCGAATGCCGGCCGATCCGCGGACCAAGCCGTCGGGAGATCGGACACGGTAACCTCGCGGAACGCAGTGTGGAACCCGTCCTGCCCGATCACGACGTCTTCCCTTATACGATACGCATCATCTCGGACATCCTCGAATCGAATGGTTCCAGTTCGATGGCCACGGTGTGTGGTGCCACGTTGGGACTGATGGCAGCAGGTGTCCCCATTCGTAATCCTGTGGCCGGCATTTCCATTGGATTGATCAAAGAATCGGAAGATAACTGGCTCCTGCTGACCGACATCATCGGAGACGAGGACCACTTTGGGGACATGGACTTCAAGGTGGCGGGGACCCAAAACGGTGTGACGGGCATCCAGCTTGATCTGAAGGTGCGGTCGATCAATGAGGCGATTGTGCGGGCCACTCTGGCGCAGGCCCGCGAGGCCCGCATCGAAATCCTGCGCAAAATGCTGTCCGTGATTTCCCGGCCGCGGGACGATATTTCGGTCTTCGCTCCACGGCTGTTGCGAACGAAGATCGACTCAGACAAGATCGGGGCCTTGATTGGGCCGGGCGGCAAGACCATCCGGAGCATTCAGGAAAAAACCCATTCCACAATCGAAGTCGAAGACGACGGAACCGTGATTATCGCGGCCTCGAGCCTGGAGGAAGCCCAGGCTGCCCTCAAGCAAGTGGAGGCCGTCACCGCCACGGTCGAAGTCGGGAAGATCTACGACGGTCGTGTCACCAGCATCAAAGATTTTGGTGCCTTCGTGGAAATCCTGCCGGGCAAAGACGGTCTGTGTCACATCAGTGAACTGTCCGACGAATATGTGGCCAACGTCACCGATGTTTGCAAAGTGGGTGACACGGTTCCTGTCAAAGTGATTGCGATTGACGACCAGGATCGTGTCAAGTTGAGTCGGAAGAGCGCCCTGCGGGAATTATCACAGAAACAACGTGAGAGTGAGGGCATCGTCGAGCCGCCGTCGCCGCCTGCAAAGAGGTCCCCGCCTGCCCATCGCCGTCAGGATCGCGATCGAAGTCGATGACGCGGTCAATCACAGCGGCGGGCGGTGACGTTGCGAGAGATGAGTTGTCTCCGTGCCGGCGTCTTTTTTGCAACTTCAGCGGGCTCGGAGGGACGCGCTTGTCGCGTCCGTTGCACCTCGGAGGGACCCGCTTGTCGGGTCCGCTACCGTACGTTGGATGATCCATTCCGCTTCGGCGGGCATGACAAGCATGCCCCTCCACACGGGCACGACGAGCGTGCCCCTCCTTTTTATTCTCCACCTCACGTACAAACCTGAGCACATACGGCGACTCCTAGAAGCCCCATTGGTTTCACCCTTGTACCTCATCAGGCGACGAGTTTTCTGCTAAGATAGTCAAATGATGAAGCTCTCAAGATCAGAAACACGCGGGTCTTCGACCGGCTGGGTCCAAGATAATGGGACGTGAGATAACCCGGGGAATATCATGGGCAGTGAAATGCTGCGGTTCCGTGATGAGTCTTCGCAAAAACTGCTCGATCAGTACACAGAGCTTGCGCGATTGGCCGGTGCACTTGCCCACGAAATCAAGAACCCTTTGTCCACCATTCGGTTGAACCTGGAGCTTCTTGTCGAAGATTTCAGTCAGCCGGAGACCCCCAGGGAACGGCGTGCCCTGGCGCGGATTGAAATGGTCCAGAAGGAATGCGACCGGCTGCAAACGATTCTGGAAGATTTTTTGAAGTTTGCGCGTGCGGATCGACTCCATTTAGAACCGGCCAATTTGAATGAAGAGATCCGTCGGGCGTTGCGGTTTTTTGCCGCCCGCGCCAAAGAGGCCAAGATCGAAATCATCGACTTTCTTTCGAGCGATCTGCCCACGGTGTTGCTTGATCGGGAGGCCTTTCAAGCTGCGATCCTCAATCTGTTGATCAATGCTCAGCAGGCAATGCCGAACGGCGGTGAACTTTTGATCCGAACTGTTCCCTCGCCAGATGGGGTCGTAATCGACCTCATCGACAACGGTTGTGGCATGGATGCCGAAACACTGGCGCACGCCTTTGATGCCTTTTTCACGACCAAGCGCGGTGGGACTGGATTGGGACTACCCACCACACGGAAAATCATCGAAGCGCATGGTGGATCGATTACAGCCCAAAGCGAAGTTGGCCGCGGAACACAAATGACGATTAAACTTCCCATTCCCCGTCAGATCCCTGGAGAAGTGGTAACAACTCATGACCGAGCGGGTAACCCATCTCGATCGTAGCGGGAAAAGAGCGGACCCGGCGTCATCGCCACCGGCCAGGGTCCTGATCATCGACAATGATCAGGATCATGCCGAAACGATGGCAGAAGCCTTGGAGCGCGCCGGGTGCGTGTGTCGGGTGGCCACCTCTGGCCCGGAAGGTGCGAAACTCATCCGCGAGGAAGAGTTCGACGTGATCATTACTGATCTCGTCATGAATGAGATTGATGGCCTCGGAATCTTGTCCCTTGCCAAGCAGGAACAGCCGGAAACGGAAGTGATTCTTGTGACGGGCCACGGGACGATTCAATCGGCTGTCACCGCCATGCGCGAAGGAGCGTTTAACTACCTGCTCAAGCCCCTGGACCTGGCGCAACTCCGCGCGGTGGTTCAAAAGGCCGCCGAAAACGTCCGCTTGCGACGAACCAATGTCGAACTTCATCGCCGCCTCGATGAGACGTTCGGTTTCGAGGGAATCGTGGGAAATAGTCCGCAGATGCGGGCAGTTCTGGAAAAGGTCCGCCGCATTGCACCAACCAATGCGACGGTCCTCATTCTGGGTGAAACGGGGACGGGCAAAGAACTGATCGCGCAGGCCATTCACCAGAATAGCCCGCGAAAAAATAAGCCCTTCGTCGCCCTTAACTGCGCCGCGTTGAGCGAAAACATCCTGGAGAGCGAATTGTTCGGTCATGTCAAGGGCGCTTTTACTGATGCCTGCTCCGATCGCGTAGGGAAATTCGAATACGCCCATGGCGGAACACTCTTCCTCGACGAGGTCGGGGATATGCCCATGGCCACGCAAATCAAGCTCCTCCGCGTGCTGGAGAATGGCGAGATCACCCGCGTTGGCTCCAATGATCCGATCAAGGTGAACGTTCGTGTTCTCTCGGCCACCAATCAGGACCTGGAAGGATTGGTTGATGCCGGGCAATTCCGCCGCGATCTCTACCACCGCCTGAATGTCGTAAGTATCCGTCTGCCCAGCCTGATGGAAAGGGCACAAGATATCCCGATTCTTATCGATCATTTCATCAAGATGTTTTCCAAGAAGCACGGCAAACAGGTGAAGGGCATGACGCCGTCGGCCCGACACCGTCTGCAAACGTACAACTGGCCGGGTAATGTCCGCGAATTACGAAATGTCATCGAAAGCATGATCGTCGTGGACTACGATGGCATCCTCGACATAGACGATTTACCCGAACAGTTGGTCGAGGGTGACGGTCGCCATGTTGATACCAGTAACGTTTCGCTGGCGGCCCTTGTCGGTCGCTCGATGGAAGAGTTAGAAAAGATGTTCATCGCCGAAACACTTCGTGCTACGGGGGGCAATCGTGAGGATGCTGCACGGATGCTCGGCATTGGTGAGAGGACCCTCTATCGTAAAATCAAGGAATACGGGTTGTCGTGATCCGCGAGGGCCGGTCTGACGGCAATCGTCCTTATCGAGAAGCAGATCATGGTTTGCCGAGGATCCCTTCGGATTTCACGTTCAAAGAAGCCTAAATAGAGACTATTGCCCGATTGATACCACAAGGTTTAGGGAGACTTCATGCCGGGAATCAAGCGACTTCCCCAAAGTGTGATCAATAAGATTGCAGCGGGTGAGGTCATTGAACGACCGGCCAGTGTGGTCAAGGAATTGATCGAAAACGCCCTTGACGCCGGAGCAACCCGTGTCGATGTCGCCGTTGAAAAAGGGGGCGTGGACCTGATTCGCGTTGCCGACAACGGCTGCGGCATCCCCCGCGATGAGTTGGAACTGGCTGTCGCCAGCCATGCTACCAGTAAGATTCAGGACGCAGACGATCTTTTCCACATTCGGACGCTTGGCTTTCGGGGGGAAGCCTTGGCCTCGATTGCCGAAGTTAGCCACCTGCGGATTCGCAGTCGAACGCCCCAATCCGACGAGGGTGGCGAAATCTTTGTTGAAGGTGGCGTCGTGCGACATGTCATCCCCTGCGGTTGTGCGGTAGGAACGGTGGTCGAAGTCCGAAATCTATTTTTCAACACGCCTGTCCGTCGCAAGTTTCTGCGTTCGACAACGACCGAACTCGCCCATATTTCCGAAACGCTTGCCCGCATCGCCCTTGCCCATCCGCAGGTCCACTTCACATTGGCGCACAATGACCGACCGGTTGTACAACTCCCGGCAACGGAGCGCCTTCTGGACCGGATTGCAGCCCTCTACGGCCGGGAACTGGCCGAGGGGCTGATCCCGGTCTCCAGCGAAGACGGCCCAGTCCGTCTCGAAGGCTACGTTGCCCATCCCCGATTGGGACGCCGCAATGCGAAAATGCAGTTTCTCTTTCTCAATGGGCGAGCCATCCGCGACCGTAATCTTCAACATGCCCTGAACGAGGCCTACCGCGGCCTGCTGACAGTGGACCGCCAACCCGTGGCCTTCCTGACACTGACAATGCCGCCAGAAATGGTGGACGTGAATGTCCATCCTACAAAACAAGAGGTCCGATTTCTCGACAGTGGTCGTCTGTATGGACAATTGCTGAGCACCATCCGTAAAGAATTCCTTAGGAGCGATCTTGCGACACGGTTATCCGCGGAGGATACGTCCCCCGAACAACATGCCGACAGTGCCCATGATCCGCAGCAAGCCCTGGCGATCCGGCGCCAAGTTGTGGATTGGGCCAAAGGAGAACTTGATCGCCAGCGGGCTATAATTGGACAAATGAGCCCGACTGCTGCAACTTCCGAGTCCTCCGCCCCATTCCCGTTAAGGCCCTCGGCTTCATCCCCGGGAACGACTTATCCCAAAGAACCGCAGGGTACTCCAGGTCCATCCTTCAAATTCCCACAGAACATTCCAGCCGAGGCTCTCGCAGGAGAGTCACCACGGGAGCACTTGGATTTGGATCACTCATCACCGATTCGGGCCATGCAGATTCACAATCGCTATCTGGTAACAGAAAGCGAAGACGGCGTTGTGGTTATTGATCAGCATGCCCTCCACGAAAGAATCCTCTACGAGCAGCTCCGCCAGAAGGTCGCCGAAGGACACTTGCCCGTACAACAACTCCTCATTCCCGAGGCTGTTGACCTGACGCCAGTCGAAGCCACTCTCGTCCTGGATTCGCGGGATCTCCTGGCCGAACTCGGAATCCAGATTGAACCGTTCGGCGGGAGTACCGTCTTGATTCACAGCTACCCTGCGATGCTGGGTAACATGGCACCGGGAGAATTACTGCGAGCCGTCATTTCGGCCATGGAGGAATCGCCTCGCGACGTTGACCGCACGACGCTCGTCGATCATCTCTTACACACCATGGCCTGCAAAGCGGCGATCAAGGCTGGGGATCGCCTCACGCCTGAGGAGATCGCGGCCCTCCTGGAACAAAGTCGCCAATACCTGCATGCCCATCATTGCCCGCACGGCCGCCCCGCGATGCTGGTCTTCACCCGCGAAGAACTCGACCGCTATTTTCACCGCACATGAACCGCAACTCGGCGAACGGCGGGTAGTTATGAGACTCTCGGAGGGACGCGCTTGTCGCGTCCGCATATCGGAGGGACCCGCTTGTCGCCTCCGCCGTGGCACGTTGGATTATCCATCCCAATTCCGCGGGCATGACAAGCATGCCCCTCCGACTTTACCACGCTTGTCGCGCTGATGCTCTCTGATCTTTAGGGACCGTTTCTCACCACAATCTATGGTAAGCTGAAATAAGAGGAGGGGTGATATGGGCAAGAAACGCTCACCCCAAATACGGATTTTATGTCTCGGGAAACCAATTTTTCCGCAGGGGCGTCATAATCCATAAAGTCTTTCCCGGATATTTTTAGTCTTTTGAAGTACAAATGACGACAGGTTGAAGCGGTGAGAACAATATCGAAAACGATCTGTGACGTGCGCCTTCGAATATTGCGGCCCGGCAAATGTCGGGAAGTCCTCGTCGTGCGCGAGCGTTACGGAAAAATTTCCCATGGTAATCTGGTTTTCCTGACCCGCGGTTTGTCGCTTTTGCTCGTTGTAACAGCTTTTTCCATGATAATGTGCTGTTCGGTTCGGGCAGATGAGCTGCTCGATGCCATCCGGCGGCAGACTGGCGATTATCGCCAAAAACTGGAAGAGTTGGCCCAATGGTGCGAATCCGTTGGCCTGACCGCAGAGGCCGAACGGACCCGACGTTGGCTCCATCCCATCGTCGATGACCGTCTTCTGATCCCGCTTTGGCCGGCGGAGATTGGTTTCGATACGCCGCCAGAGGGCTTTTCGCAGCAGCAAGTGGAGTGGTATCGTCGGTGGACGCAACTTCGCAAGGAACAGGCAGACAAACTGTTTACCCTTGCCCGGGGGGCAGTTCGGAAGGGCCGCTCCGGACTGGCCCTTGATCTGGCGATGGCGGCCCTCCATGAAAATCCGGATCACGAAGCCATTCGGAGACTGTTTGGCTATCAGAAATACGCCGGATTCTGGAGGACGAATTATGAGGTACGACGCCTTCGAGCCGGCGACGTCTGGCACGAAGTCTTCGGTTGGGTTCCGAAGGCCCACGTTGCCCGTTACGAAAAAGGCGAACGCTTTTTCAATGGTCGTTGGATTTCTGCAGAGGAAGAGGCCTCGCTCCGTTCCAATTTGCAAAACGGTTGGGTCGTGGAAAGCGAACATTATCGCGTGCTCACTAATCACAGTCGCGAAGAAGGGGTCAAACTCCTGACGCGATTGGAACAACTTAACGAACTCTGGAGTCGCCTATTCATTCGCTTCTACGCGACCGAGGCCCAGGTGATGAGCCTTTTCGATGCCCGTTCTCGGCCAGCACCACTAGTCCCACGACAACATAAGGTCATCCTCTTTCGCAATCGCGAGGAATACGTTCAGGCATTGATAACGGCGGTCCCCCAGATTGGCATTACCTCGGGGATGTATGATAGCCGCACTCAGACTTGCTACTTTTTTGCGGGACCGCAGGCCGACCCAACGACGATCTATCATGAGGCGACACATCAGATGTTCCAGGAGGTCGGCAAAGCGACAAGCACTCCGGGATTGCGTGGCAACTTCTGGATTGTTGAGGCCGCCGCCATGTACATGGAGACGCTGCGTACGGAAGAGGATTTTTTGGTTCTGGGCGGAATCGATACGCCGCGTCTTTTGGCCGCCCGGGTCCGCTTCCTCCAGGATCATTTCTATGTGCCGCTGCGGGAGTTTGTGGCCCTCGGAATCAAAGAGTGGCAGAGCGACACGCGGATCGGTGCCCTGTACAGCCAGGCCGCAGGCTTGATGCAGTTCCTCATACATTACGACGGTGGGCGATATCGGGATGCCGCCGTCAATTATTTGGCGTCAGTCTATGCGGGCACAGATTCGCTGGAGACGCTGAGCCGTTTGACGAATAAAAGTTACACCCAACTCGACGAGGAATATGCTGCGTACCTGAAGTCCCTGCCGTCGCTTCCACCGATGCGGATCCTTGGCCCCTGAGTGGCAAAACTTAAATCTGGTTGCCGAACATCGACAGGGCACCTGCGTCAGATTTGTGCGTAACACGCGCCGAGCAAATGGGGGAAGGGCACGCTTGTCGTGCCCGCCGAAGTGAAATGGATTATCAAACGTAATGCCACGGACGCGACAAGCGCGTCCCTCCGAGGGGGGCGGACTCGAGAAACACGTCCCTCCAACGGGAAACTACGAGGGGATGTCATTCCCCCTCAAGGTTAAAAACATCTAAAATCAATTTGACACGCGAACGGCCCTGGGTAAGATAGAATGTGGGTGTAAGTCCGCGCGTTGTCGAGGGCCCGCGCTCTGGGAAGAACCTGGCGCTTTCTGCGCCCTGGCAACCGGGCGGCCAAAAAGCTCCCTCCTGGCCTTCTGGACAACAACCTCGATCGAGGATCGGGGGTTTGTCATAGCGGATGAATTTCAAGGTGAATGCGTTAACTATTATGCCCAAAGTTAACCGGAACAACTCAACGTGAGTTATCTGGGTTATCTGGGTGGGTCGGCGCAAGCCGGGTTGACGTCTTGTTCCGCGAAAGCAGATGTGAAAAATCGAACCGGGAAGAGAAATCGAGTGAAATGTGAAAATGGGGTTTATGGGAGATGTGGGCGAAATGGTTTGGTCCGGTATTAATCCATGTTTGCGTGGTTAATAAATTGAGGAGACATCGCGGTCTGTAACTGGGTAGTATTGAATGGGGAGAGGCAGGTAAACAGGGAGTATCGAACGGGCCAGCTATCGCCGTCTGTTGGTTGGAAGGATTCTCCCAGCCCAGCAGTCCTCACGTTTTGGTCTGGCAAGGCAGGCAACAGATTGCGGTGAAGGAGCAAAATCTGGCTTACTTACGGATGACACAAACGAGGAATAGATGTGGATATGCAAATCCCCTTCGCCCCACTATAGAGGGGAATTCCCATGCCGCCAATTGAAGTTGTTTGCCCAAACGGACACCGCCTGAAAGTTAAAGACGAGTTCGCCGGTCGGACGGGCGCATGTCCCATTTGTGGTAGCAAGGTCAAGGTCCCACCGAAATCGCAAACATTGACTGACGATGATGTTTTAAAATTTTTGGGGGACAATCCCCAACCAGCGAGTGATACGGCCCCACCGGCAGATGTCCCGAAGATCATCCGTACCGATTCTCCAGCCCGTTTGCCGAAAAAGATTTGCGAAAAGTGCCATCGTGAGATCCTGGCGGCCACCAGAATTTGCCCATATTGCCACACCTACCTAGGCTTCTCAGATGTCGGGGCCGGCGCCCGTTGATGGCTGCGCCCGCAACCAATTGCGGCTTTGTGAGTATGTGCGTCAGATTTCAAGCGCCGTGAAAAGTCGCTTGGAGGGACCGGTCGTCGGGTCCGTTTCTCGGAGGGACCCGCTTGTCGCGTCCGCCTCTCGGAGGGACCCGCTCGTCGGGTCCGTTGCGTAACGTTTGATTATCCATCCCACTTCCCCGGGCATGACAAGCATGCCCCTCCAGTTTTCGGAGGGACCTGCTTGTCAGGTCCGGTACACAAGGTTGGATGATCCATCACACTGCGGCGGGCGTGACAGGCACGCCCCTCCGAATGGGGACGACAATCGCGTCCCTCCAAACGGGCGTGACACGCACGCTTCGAATTGGCCCATAACGCCGGGGCAAGCTAAGGGTGAACGTCGCGGTGATTAATCTGCTTCAGGATTGAAAAATC
>Ga0068707_1000625_pt1 | contig 23673 bp, 22 predicted proteins | sample YNPNPMetaG_FD_66600 | JGI IMG/M metagenome (GOLD analysis project Ga0068707, IMG submission 66600) | Anoxygenic and chlorotrophic microbial mat microbial communities from Yellowstone National Park, USA - YNP NP MetaG | ecosystem: Environmental > Aquatic > Thermal springs > Hot (42-90C) >... | reverse complement strand
GCTTCGGCCGAGAGGGCTTCCCCCAGGTCCAAATCCTGGAAAATCAAAGCGCCTCCGCCAAGCCGCTCCGAGAAACACCGCCACCCTGTGATCACTTACCTCCCCTCTCCTCCAACCCCCGACAGCGGACCTCCGTCTCGGCCATGGGATGGGCGTCACAGCCCGGGACCGTGCCGACCGCTCTCTCGTAGTATAGCCGAAACGGGCTCCATGTGACAAAATGGCTGGGACTTCATCGTCGAGGAGGGGAGATGAGCGCCCGCACACCCAAGACCGACTTGATCAGAAGGCATCTGGAATTTCTGAGGTTCTATCCCGAATCCGTGGAGGGCCACTACAATCTGGGCCTAGCGTATCTCCAGGCGGGGGAGTTGGAGGACGCCTTGAGATCTTTCGAGAAGGCCTTGGAGCTGCAGCCATCCATGACAGAGGCCCTCGTCAACATGGGCGGGATCTATTTCAGGCAGGGCCGGATCGAGGAGTGCATAAAGGCCAACGAGAAGGCCCTGGAGATCTCGCCCAACCTCGTCCAGGCCCACGCCAATCTGGCCTTCGCCTTTCTCCGCATACAGGAGTGGGACAAGGCCATCGAGGCGTCGAGCAAGGTCGTGGAGCTGGACCCAGCCGTGGCCATGGCCCACTATCACCTGGCCATAGCCCTCCACCGGAAGGGCAAGAACAAGGAGGCCCTGGATGCCCTGGAGGAGGCCTCAAGACTGGGTCTCGATGTCGACCCCGCCTTTGCCGAGCAGCTGAGGTCGCTCTCCACGAGAACAAGGGGCGTGGGCAGGACGAAGAGATCCAAGAAGTGACATCTCCTGCCGCCAGGATGCGGGGCTCGGCCGAGCGGAGAAAGGTGTCCACCTTCACGCACTCTCCCTCGGCGGAAAGCCCGCCCTCTCCAGGGCGAGCCCTTCCAACGCAGGGCCCCTCTCGGCGTGCAATATGAAGGATGCCTCCTAAGGATTTCTCCCCTCCCTTGGTCTCCACCCGCAGGCTCGCGCCCCCCTTCACCTCCTGCACCGCCAATGGCCTTGTGCCAGTGAGGATCCGCATCCCCTGCTCCTCGAGGCCAGAGGAGACCCTCCTGGCCATCTCCCGGTCCTCATCGGGAAGGATCCTGGCACTTGGCACCACGAGCGCGACCTGGCACCCCACAAAGACGAATTCCGGGGGCTATGGGATGAACCAACGAGCCGGTCAAACGGACATTCTCTGCCACCGGGGGGGTCATCCTAGAAGTTCATCGATGGGGGTGTAGTCCAACCCGAGGGCCTGGGTCACTCCCATGCACGTGATTCTCCCTCTGACCACGTTGGCCCCCGATCTGATCTCGGGGTTATCCCTCATGGCCCTCCCCCACCCCTTGTCCGCTATCTCCAAGGCATAAGGCAAGGTGGCATTGGTCAGGGCCAAAGTCGAGGTCCTGGGGAGGGCCCCTGGCATGTTGCTCACCGCATAGTGCACGACCCCCTCCACGGTATAGGTAGGCCTGGCGTGGGTCGTCTCTTGGGATGTCTCGAAACACCCCCCCTGGTCGATGGCGACGTCGACCAGCACTGCCCCCCTTTTCATGGTGTGGAGCATCTCGTGAGTGACGACTACCGGCGTCCTTCCCCCAGGGACCAGGACTGCACCCACCACCACATCAGCGCGGGTGACGAGGTCACGAATGGTCATGGGGTTCGAAGCGAGGACAAAGCAGTTGCTGGGCATTACGTCGCTCAAGTACCGCAGGCGGTCGAGGTTCGTGTCCAGGACATAGACCCTGGCACCTAGGCCGCATGCGGTCTTGGCAGCGTTCATCCCCACGACCCCTCCCCCTATGATGAGCACCATACCTGGGTCCACCCCCGGGACACCGCCCAGGAGGACGCCGTCTCCCCCCTGGGCCATCTCCAGGTACTTGGCCCCTTCCTGTATGGCCATGCGGCCCGCCACCTCGCTCATGGGGGTCAATAGGGGCAAGGACCCGTTGGCCTTCTGCACGGTCTCGTAAGCTATGTTGATGGAGCGCCTCCTGATGAGGGCATGGGTCCTCTCCAGGGACGCCGCAAGGTGAAGATAGGAGAACCATATCTGATCCTCCTGGATGAGGTCGTATTCCTCAGCCTCGGGCTCCCTCACCCTGAGGATCATCTGGGCCCTCGAAAAGATCTCCTTCGGCGAGGCCAGGACCTCTGCCCCGGCCCTGGCATAGATCTCGTCGTCGAAGCCGCTCGCCTCCCCTGCACCGCTCTGGAACAGGACCCCGTGCCCCCTCAGCCTCATGACCTCCACGCCCGCAGGGGTCATGGAAACCCGGTGCTCCCCTTCCTTGACCTCCTTGAGTATCCCCACTATCATCTCGTCACTCCGCCTCCGCTGGCCCGGGAAACCCACTGGCGACCCGTCAGCCTAAGTGGCCAGGAGCTCCTCCACCGAAACCCAATCCAGCCCGAATGCCTCCGCCACCGCCTGGTGGGTTACTTTGCCCTCTATGATGTTGGCGCCTTCCCGGATGGCCGGATTTTCCTGCATGGCCCTCCTCCACCCCTTGTCCGCTATCTCCAAGGCATAAGGCAAGGTGGCGTTGGTGAGGGCGATGGTGGAGGTCTTGGGGACCGCCCCGGGCATGTTGGTCACGCAGTAGTGAACGATCCCGTCCACCGAATAGATGGGATCGGCGTGAGTAGTGGGTCTCGATGTCTCGAAACACCCTCCCTGGTCAATGGCCACGTCCACCAGGACCGCTCCTTTCTTCATGGTCTTGAGCATGTCGCGCGTCACCACTTTGGGCGCCCTCGCACCCGGTATGAGCACCGCGCCCACCACCACGTCCGCCCGCGTGATCAATTCTCGAATGGCGGCGGGGCTCGACATGAGGAGAAAGCAGTTCTTGGGCATGATGTCGCTCAGATACCTGAGCCGGTCCAGGTCTGTGTCCAGGACGTACACCTTTGCCCCGAGACCGCACGCCATCTTGGCCGCGTTGGTGCCAACCACGCCGCCTCCGATGACGAGCACCGTCCCCGGATCCACCCCTGGGACGCCTCCGAGCAGCACCCCATGGCCCCCCTTGGCCATCTCCAGGTACTTGGCCCCCTGCTGTATCGCCATGCGCCCGGCCACCTCGCTCATAGGGGTCAAGAGCGGAAGGGATCCATCCTCTTTTCTGATCGTCTCGTATGCGATGGCGACGCATCCGGTCCTGATGAGGGAACAGGTGAGATCTTCTGCCGCCGCCAGATGGAGATAGGTGAAGACGATCTGGCCCTCCCGAATGAGGTCGTATTCGGAGGGGAGAGGCTCTTTCACATGCATCACCATCTCGGCCGAGCCGAAGATCTGTTCGGGGGCCTCCATGATCTCTGCGCCCGCCCGGAGGTAGGCCTCATCTTCGAGTCCGCTTCCCACCCCAGCGCCCTTTTCCACCAGGACCCTGTGGCCGTGCCGCCTCATGACCTCCACACCCGCCGGGGTCATGGAAACGCGGTTCTCCTCTGCCTTGATCTCCTTCAACACGCCCACGATCATCCCCTGCTCCTTAGGGCCGTAGCCAGGCCAAGTCTGTCTCATTATATTACATCGGGTGGCCCTCATGATCGGCCACAAGTGATCACAGGGAGGCGTTTCTCGGAGCGGCTTGGCGGAGGCGCTTCGATTCTCCAGGATTTGGACCTGCGGGAACCCCTCCCGGCCGAAGCTGAGCTGAGGCCGACGGGGGGGGGCGAGGGCGCCCGTATGCCGAATCCCTCGGAAATCGCGTATGGACGGAACAGACCGAATAGACCGAACAGACGAGACAGTCCCATGCCGCCACCCCCGTGACCAGTTAGCATCGGCCAGATCCGTTTGCGTCAGGCGATCACCCCCTCTCGGCGAAGACAGGCCCATAGCTTTACGCCCAGCTCGGCCACTAGGCACCTCAGCTCGGTCCTTCGCTTCGCTGCGCTCCGCCTCGGACCCAGCTCCCCCTGGAGCCGGCTTCTTCTCCCTCATCCACCCCCCCCCGCCCACGCGGGGGCGGAGGAGATCTTCCTGTCACGAAAATGCCAACACCTTCAAGCATCCTGCCCCGGGCGGCGGTCTACACGGGGGGTTCGCAGCGGCCAGTCGTCGGGCCGCCTCTGCAAGAGCATCTTCGACCCTGTACCCTGCTGTTTTTGCGGCTGGTCCAGCTAGTGCCCTCGACCCCGGTTGCGGACACAAAAAAGGGGGGACCGTTCGCGGTCCCCCCCGATCCTTGCGCCAGGACCGACCAGCCTGCCCAAGAAAGGGCGGCTAGCCCTCAGATCTCCTCAACGGTGATCGAATCCGTTGGGCAGACCTCGATGCAGCTCTCGCAGCCAATGCATTCGTCCATGTTCACCGGTTCCGCCTTGCCGTCATCCCCTAGTTTGTAGACGTCCACCGGGCAGATCTCAACGCATTCGCCGTCCCCGTCACAGGTCTCCTTGTTCACGGTCACTCGATAAGCCATTTTAACCTTTCCTCCTTGCTGGAATGTTTGGGAAGAGTGCTAGCCTTTCCCAGAGATGAAACGCATTTTCCCGTCGACGACCTCGGTTATTCAGCCCTCCCTGCCCCAACAGATTATCTTCCCCATCTCGATCATGTCAAGCAGGACGAGACTTTATCGGGCTTACCGTGAGCACCGGCACAGGAGAGTTCTTGACCACCTCCTCGCTCACGCTCCCGAAGGCGACATGCCCCGGGGGATGCTCGTGAGTGCTGTACCCGTGGCCGTGGGTAGACATCACTACCAGGTCGATCTTCTCCTCGACTATGGTCTTGAGGATCTCCTGTGCGGGATCCCCCACCCTGATGTGCCTGTGATAGAGCGGGCAGCCCTGCAGATCCCTCTGGCACAGCTCCTCCATCCTCTTTTGCGCCTTCTCGATGAGCCAGTCACGGAATTGCTGGACTGGCCCACTTTGATCCTCGCCGTAAAAGTTGATCACCTGGCTGATATCCTCCGCCACGAAGAGCAGATGGATCTCCGCGTCGTATTTCTGGGTGAGAGAGTGGACCAACGGCAGCGCCTGGGCCGCGTTGTCCGAAAGGTCTGTGGGCCAAAGGATCCTCTTGAACTCCATTTCTCTTACTCCTTATGCGGCGATCTCCTCCTCCCTGACGGATATGGCGACCTTGTAGAGGACAGTGAGGATCAAGAACCCCATGGCCCATACACCCAGCGTGATGAAGACCTCGGGCCAAGTCGGGGAGTATTCCCTCACGTGATCCAGGGGGTTAGGGATGAACCCGGTCACCACCAGGCCAAGGCCCTTCTCGATCCATAGGGAGATGAACACCGAGGCGCAGGCAACCGCCAGGAGCTTCTCGTTGCTGCGCGTCTTGGGGTTGATGAGGATATAGAGAGCTACCACAGCCAGGACCATGAAGGCCCACCACCAAGGGACCAGGGTCTTGTGGCCCTCCAATCCCACAAAGAGGTAGTTGAAGTGGTGCATGTGCTCCGGGATCTGGCTGTAGTAGGCGGTGAAGAGCTCCATGAGGACGAAGAATACGCTTACGATCATGGCGTAGGTCACTATCTTGGCGATGGCCTGTATGGCCTCTCTGCCCGGATCGAACCTGGTGAAGCGCCGGATGATCAGTGCGAACAAGACGAGGAGGGCCGGCCCAGAGGCGAAGGCCGATGCGAGAAACCGAGGGGCCATGATGGCCGTCAACCAGAACCCCCTGCCGGGCAGCCCCGCGTAGATGAAGGCCGTCACCGTGTGGATGCTTATGGCCCAAGGGATGGAGATGTAGATGACGGGCTTGACCCAGCCCGGGGGGGACACACCCTTCCTCTCGGTTCCCAGCACTGTCCAGCCAATGACTATGTTCAAGAGGAGATAGCCATTCAAGACAATCATGTCCCAGAAGAGGATGGAGTTGGGGGTGGGGTAGAGGATGACATTGAAGGCCCTTGCCGGCTGTCCGAGGTCCACGATGATGAAGGTCAGACACATGGTCACGGCCGCCACTGCCAAGAACTCGCCCAGGATGGTGATCCTGGCGAACGTCTTGAAGTGATGGAGGTAGTAAGGCAGCACCAGCATCACAGCGGAGGCCGCCACCCCGACCAGGAAGGTGAACTGGGCGATGTAGAGGCCCCACGACACGTCCCTGCTCATCCCGGTTATCCCCAAACCGTAGCTGAGCTGAAGGAGATAGCACAGGAATCCGATCCCGATCATCGCGAGCAGGAATGTGACCCAACCGTAGTAGGTGCGACTCCCCGTAAGCGCCTTTTCCAGCATGGCCACCTCACACGATGTAATAGACCTGGGGCATCGTGCCCAACTGAGGCTTCCTTCGGATGGAATGGTGTTTGTGCAGAAGCTCCCTCACCTCGGATCTCGGGTCCTCGATGTCCCCGAAGACCAGGATCCTCTCCTTGCACGCCTCCACGCACGCAGGCCTGAGGCCCTTGGCGAGCCTCTCCTCGCAGAAGGTGCATTTCTCCACCACGCCGCGCATCCGCGTGGGGTACTCCTTGTTCTGCGTCTTGATGAAGGGGCGAGGGTCCCTCCAATTCAGGCTCCTGGCCCCGAACGGGCAACCCGCCATGCAGAACCGGCACCCTATGCATCGGTGGTAGTCCATCATGACTATGCCGTCTTCCCTTCTGAAGGTGGCCTTGGTGGGGCAGACCCTCACGCAAGGGGGGTTGTCGCAGTGATTGCAAAGCACCACCACAGGCCTCCCTTTGTACCTCTCCTCGATATATTCATGCTCCTGGCCAGGGAAGGCGTGTCTGAACGGCTCGTTCCAGATCCACTTGACCTCGTCCTTTGGGTTGTCGAAGGCAGGGACGTTGTGAACGCCGTGGCAGGCCTCGATGCAATCCCTGCAGTCATCCGGGCATTTCTTCCTGAGGTCCACCACCATGGCCCACCTCTTGGCCGTGAGGGCCCTGGAAGGCAACGAGACCTTTCTCCCCTCCTCCGCGGCCAGGGCATCTGAAATCGGCCTCGCCCCTGCCCCCAGGATCGACAGACCCGCGATCTTCAAGAAGCTCCTTCTGCTTCCATCCATCACCTGCCCTCCTTGGGCTCTATATGGCAGTTCCAGCAGTTGGGAGCAACCGCAACGTAGTTGTGGCACTTATCGCAGAACTTGCTCTTGCTGGAGTGGCAGCTCATGCAGGTGTTCTGGAGGCTCATGTCGTACATCCTGCCGCTGGCCCCCACGTAAATCCGCTTGCCGTTTCGAACGACCTCCGTCCTCCACAGGTCGACGAGTTCCATGTGCTTGGCCCTCATGAATCCCTTGGGCTCTATGCACTCCTTCTCCGTGGCCGGGAGTTGCAACTCCGGCGGGGTCGCGGCCTTGCCGAGGTTGAACCACACAGGGAAAGTGACCAGGATGAGGAAGATGATGAGCCCCGCAATGATCTTTCCGGCGTTATACATCCCCTGTTCCCTCCGTCTTCTTCAAGAGCGGTTCTCCCCTGAGGTCGACCTCCCTCTCCTTTTCCCCTTTCATCACCAGGGCATTGGCCACCAGTTCGTGCACGCCGGTGATCTCCACCTCCGGCACCCAATACTGCATGAGGGAGTGAAGGGTCGCACGGTCTATGGCGCACATGCAAGCTAGGCGGTTCACCCCGTGTCTTTCCCTGACGTACCTCACGGCGTTGGCCCTGGGGAAGCCCCCGCGCATCCTTGCCTCCATGTTCTCGTCCGTGCCGAGACCGGCCCCCCCCCCGCAGCAGAAGGTCTGTTCACGGATAGTGTTCTCCGGCATCTCGTAGAAGTGATTGCACACGTGCCTGATGATGTACCTGGGCTCCTCGAAAAGCCCCAAGGCCCTGGCCGGATTGCACGAATCATGGTAGGTCACCCTCAGGTGATCGTTCCTGCTCGGATCCAGCCTCAGCTTGCCGTTTCGGATCAGGTCCGCCGTGAACTCGGCGATGTGGACCATCTTGGTGGACTTGGCGTTCTCGAACTTGGTCCCCGTGATGGGAGAGACCGGCTCTTCCAGGAAATCGGCGGGGCCGTTCATGGTGTCCATGTACTGGTGGATGACGCGCCACATGTGCCCGCACTCCCCGCCCAAGATCCACCTCACGCCTAGCCTCTTGGCCTCGGCGTAGATCTTCGCGTTGAGGCGCTTGACCAACTCGTGGGAGACGAACAGCCCGAAGTTCCCCCCTTCCGAGGCATACGTGCTCCAGGTGTAGTCCAGCCCTATCTCGTGGAAGAGCATCATGTAGCCCATGAGGGTGTACGTTCCGGGGTCGGCGAAGACGTCGCCGGACGGGGTCACGAAGAGGATCTCCGCGCCCTTCCTGTTGAAGGTCGGCTCCAGCCGAATCCCTGTGATGTTCTCCACGTCGTCCACGTAGAACTCGATCATATCCTTGAACGTGTGGGGCTGGATGCCCAAGTGGTTCCCGGTCCGGAAACAGTTGGCCACGGGCTCCATGACCCAGTTGATGTTGCACCCCACGAGATTGAGGAGCTCCCTCCCCATCATGGTGATCTCGGCCTGGTCGATCCCGTAAGGGCAAAACACGGAACACCGACGGCACTCGGTACACTGGTAAAAATAGTAGAACCACTCCTTGAGCACGTCCTCCGTGAGATCTCTGGCCCCAGCGAGCTCACCGAGGATCTTGCCGGCGGCGGTGAAATATCTTCTGTAGACCGAACGGATGAGCTCGGCCCTCAGGACCGGCATATTCTTCGGGTCCCCGGAGCCGATGAAGAAATGGCACTTGTCCGCGCACGCACCGCAGCGCACGCATATATCCATGAAGAGCTTGAAGGAACGGAACCTCTCCAGCCGTTCCTTGAACCCCTTCAGGATGACGTCCTTCCAGTCGGAAGGAAGCTTCCAATCCTCATCCGACGGCTGCCATTGCCTCGGGTTGGGGAGGTCCAGATATCTGAGGTTCTTGGGCAGCGCGCTATGACACCAATTGCCAGGCCTGAAGACCACTGGAGTCTTCATCCACCCCGTCTTGGGAGGGGTGTAGTCTACCTGCATGAGTTCTTCCGGCTTGGGAACGCTCTCTGACATCTTCACTCCTTCTCCACCGGCAATCCAGCCTGTTTCATCTTGTCCCTGAACTCATCCTCGTATTCCTGGTAAGTGTGAACCTTGACTGGATAATTCCATGGATTGACGTGCCTCGCCGCCCGATTGTCGTTGGCCAGGTTCCTCGTGGGGCTCAGGAAGACCCCCCCCAAGTGCATCAGCTTGCTGAAGGGAAAGTAAGCGATGAGCACGCACACCAGGAAGAGGTGCACGAAGAACCAGATCCCTATGCCCTCGGGCACGACAGGATCGAAGGTGAAGAGCCCCAGCGCCAGGGTCTTCACCGAGAGCAGATCGACCTTGTAGATGTGCCTCGTTATCAGGCCTGTGGCGGCGATACCCAGGATGAGAAAAAGCGGGAAGTAGTCTGCAGGCAGGGATATGTACCTGACCTGCGGGATGACCACCCTCCTCAGAAAGAGGTAAGTCACCGCGGTGACAAGGGCGAAATCGGTGAGATAGACCGTGGGGACAGCAATGGTGAAGATCCCGTCCAGCTGCTCTATCCAGGACACGAAAAACGGGACCGGTTCGGCGAAAAACCTCAGGTGCCTCACCAGCACTGCAAGGAAGGACCAGTGAAAAGCCAGCCCCGCCAGCCACAGCCACTTGGCGCTTCCATAGACGATCTTCTGACCTTTAAGCTCCGTCTTCGTGTTGCGGAAGAGGCTCCTGAAGACCAGGATCTCAAGGGCCATCCTGACCGCAACCCCGAGACCGTCGGACGGATTCTCGAAACGGTTGGCCTTGATCCAGGGCAGTGACCTTTGCTGACCGCAGCTGGTGGGAATCCGAAAGGGCACGGGGGATGCGCCCCACCTCACCACTCGATAGATGAAACCCACCGCGAATATCGAGACGGCCGCATACGGCATGACCACGCCGAAGAGGTAGCGGAAGTTGGCCGCCCCCACCCCCGCGAAGGCGACCAAGGCGAGGATGATGACCGCAAAGAGGGAGAACCCGAGACCCATTTGAACGTCACCTCGCTTCGAATTTGAAAGTCAGGAAACGATAGGCGGAGGTCGCCCCTCCCAGAGTCCTCGGACCGCCCCGGCACCCGACCCCCATCTGCCTTCTGTAGAACTCCTCGAGCGGCCCGCGACCCCTCCCCAGGACCCGCAAGATGCGACCACAGCGGCCATGAGAGGCCCCGACGCCTTTCGCAAAAAAGCACCTGACCGGGCCAGCCCTTCACGCCGCCCCCCCCAGATCCTCTTCTGCGCCGGGGATCTCCGAAACCAGCCCCGCCCTCCTCAAGAGGTTCATGGTCCTGTTTCGGATCTCCATGGCACGGATCTCGTAGAGCCTCTCCCTGCACCCCATGAATATGTCGAACGCACGCAGGGCCAGGGCATCGATCCTGGTGTCGAACTCCGAGAGCTCCCGCGCTGAGGCACCTGCCTCGGCCTCCCCCAAGCCGACCTCCTCCCTGACGACCTTCTTCAGAGAGAATACGAAAGCGACGGCCTGAGAGGCCGAGAAGTCCTGGACGGCCCGAACCCTTATGACGTTGTCCAGGAACTGGGAGATCTCCTCATTGCCTGTGCCGCTCAGGAGCCCGTCGTAAATCCCCTCGAGACCCCTGTAGATGGTCCGTCCGACCGGGTTGTCGAATTGGTCCTTCTTGTCCCTGAGGAAATCGCGGGTATCGGCGGGGTAACTCTGGAGGACCAGGTCGAACCATCGCCTCAGGATGGTGAGTCTTCTCTCCGACAAGAGCTCCCTCAGCATCGCAAAGACAACCCCCGCTGCTGGGCCCGACAGCTCAGCCCCGTTCCCCCGGACCCATAACAGCCCTTGACCGGCTGTTCAGATCGGACCATGTATAAGATCCGTTGCCGCTTGTCAAGGGGAAAAAGGCGGTACATAGGAGAAGGTCTCTTCCCCTCGGCATCTCTCTTCCGGAAGAGACCTTCTCGGGATGCTAGACGCACCCTGTGGGTTTCGCCAACCCCGCCAGCTTGCACGCGCCCTTTGCTGGCCCTGTCGGGAAGAGCTCATAGACCCTCTTCAGGTTGAATCCGGTATCCTTGCAGAGCTTCCGGATCATGGGGGCGATCCCGTACTCCGCATAGTAGTCCCTGAGATAGTTGATCAGCTTCCAGTGGTCCTCCGTGAGCGGCCCCTCGATCCCCTCCGCAGGGGCCAAGGCCTGGGCGAACTCGGGGCTCCACTTGTCCAGCTCTTGAAGGAACCCGTCCTCATCCACCTCATATGTCTGTCCGGCTAATTCGATCTTGGGCATCTCTGAACTCCTCCTTAGATCTTGGGTTTCCACATTGGTATCAGCGCGCCTCGCGCGCGAAGACCCTCCTTGCCTCGTTCCAGACCCCATCCGACTCCAAGGGACGTCCCTCACAGCGGTCCCTCGCCCTACACGAGATCCCATCGGCCCACGCGTCGCACCCCAAGGCGTGGAGATGGGTGTATGTGGCCAGGACGTTCTTGCGAACCATCCCCTCTCTCTTGCCGTCCAGCCCGGTGCCCCGCGTCACCTTGAAGGCAAACCGGACTTCCTCCTCGGACAGGGAGGCGATCCGGGAATAGTGAAACTCGTGCCCTTTCACAGTGAGACCGAGGGGGAAAAACGGATTCTCCTCGATCACTTCGAGGGCCGTGTATCCGTGTCCCTGGGGCCGGCTGTGGATCTCTGTGACCACCGGAAGGGCCCCGATCATCGGGAACTCCTCGCCGCGCACCCTCAGGGCCCTTCCAAGATACATCAGGCCGCCGCACTCAGCATACACGGGCAGGCCGGACTCGACCGCACCTCTGATCTCCCGCCTCAAGGAGTTGTTGGCCGCCAACTGCTCGGCCCGCATCTCCGGGAACCCCCCTCCGATATACAGGGCGTCCACTGGCGGCAGGCCCCTCGCTTCCAGGGCGTTCAAAGAGACCACCTCAGCGCCCCTCTCCTCCAGCGCCTCCAAGTTCTCCGGGTAGTAAAAGTGAAAGACCTCGTCCTTGATCAGACCCACCCGGAACCGACCGGTTGCAACCGGAGATGCCCTCTCCCCGGAGGAATCCACGCCCCGGAGCTCCCCCGCCCCTCGGGCTACCTTCCAGATGGACTCGGAGTCCACGTATCGCCGCACGGCCTCCCCGGCCCTCGTGATCACGTCCAGGTGCGACCCGTGCTCCTGGGGTGGGACCAGCCCCAGGTGCCTCTCCGGAAAACGCAGTCCCTTGAGTCGTGGGATCGCCCCCAGGACAGGGAGGCCGGCATATTGCTCTATGCTCTTGACCAGGACCGATTCATGCCGGGCCCCTGCCACGCGATTGAGCACGATGCCCCGGAGCTCCAAATCCGGGTCCATGTGCCTCAAACCCAGGACCATGGCAGCGGCGGTCCGGGTGGTCTTGGTGGCGTCCAGGACGACGACTACCGGGGCCCTCAGGTACTTCGCCAACTCCGCCGTGGAGTAAGTCCCTCTTGAGTCGACCCCGTCATAGAGCCCCCTGTTGCCTTCAATCAGCGCACCGTCCCCCTCGGAGCTATAGCGGAGATACGAACTCAGCAGCCGCTCCGGGGCCATGAGGAATGGGTCCAGATGATGACATTCCAAACCCGAGGCACGGCCCAGCCAGGCAGCATCGATGTAGTCCGGTCCCTTCTTGAATGGGACGACGGTCATCCCTCTGTGCCGCCAGTTAGCCAAAAGTCCAACGGCCAGCAAGGTCTTTCCCGATCCGCCCCTCAAGGCGGCCAGGACGACACTGGGACGACCTCCTCGCATTTCCTCTCTGAGACAGCCCTCCACCTTCAGGACCGAGGATACCCTTCGGGACTTTCCACCCAGGACCGGCCCTTGGACTCGGGGGTATTACCCCACAGGAGGCTCATGGGGGGTATCCCCCCACCGCCTCACTCGTCTTTCTTGGCGCCAGGGAGCATCAGATAGGTGGTGCTCCCGCTGGACCAGTACTCCAAACGCTTCTCGTCGATCATCTCCTTTACGGCCTTCTTCACCTCCGACTTGGGGATGTCCGGAAGGCCCTTCTCCACGTCCTTGATGTAGAATCTAGTCTTTTTCTGGCTTTGAAACCACTGCAAGATCTTCTGCTTCACCTCTTCGCTCATCGTCTACCCCCATTTGAATTGGGTGGTATTGCGGAACGTGGTCGTGGAGAGCTTGTAGTCGTCGATATGCAGCGGGGTGAACTCGATCCCCGTGAGCTTGAAGAAGCGCTCCCACCCCACGCGCTCTATCCATTCTCCGATGCGCTCGTACTTGTTGGCATGCCTGGCATAGACATCGACGATGTTCCTCACCGCCGAGGTCACTTCCGGCCACCTGGGAGGATTGTTGGGGATATAAGGGATGGCCAGCCTCGAGAACATGGGGGCGTGCCTTGCGTTGGAGACCTTTCCCCCTACCCAGATGGAGATCCCGTCGCCGTCCCTGTCCGCCAGCGGCATCGCAGGGCACATGGTGTAGCAGTTCCCGCAGTACATGCAGCGCTCGGGGTTGACGATGACGCTCTTCTTCTCCTTGTCCGGATGGGGACGGATGGCGCCCGTGGGACACGCAGCGATGGTAGTTGGGATCTCGCAGAGGTTCCTCAAATTGTCGTGGTCTATCTTGGGCAGCTTGGTATGGACGCCGAGGATGGCTATGTCGGAGCAGTGCACCGCACCGCACATATTAAGGCAGCATGCCAGGGCGATCCTCACCTGTGCAGGTAGCTTGTGAGAGCCGAAGTACTCGAAGAGCTCGTCCATCACCGACTTCACGACCCCGGAGGCGTCCGTGGCCGGGGTATGGCAGTGGACCCACCCCTGGGTGTGGACGATGCTCGTGACCGAGTGCCCTGTCCCCCCTATGGGCCAGCCCCTGGCGGCCAGTTCCTTCTTCAAGGGGGCGATCTTCTTCTTGTCGGTGAGCAGGAACTCCACGTTGTGCCTGCTAGTGAAGCGGAGGTATCCGTCGCTGAACTTGTCGGCGATATCGCAAACCTCCCTTATGAAATCTATGCTGACGAGCCTCCCAGAGCCCATCCTCACGGAGTAGAGCTCCTTGCCCTTCTCGGATACGTGCATCAGGACCCCGGGCTCCAGGATCCTGTGATATTTCCACTTCCCATAATTCTCCTTGATGATAGGGGGAAGGAAATTACGGAAGTCCGGTGGGCCGATATCTGTCTTTCCCATTCTCGCTTACCTCCTGATACTTTCCCGCCTGACGGATGTCGCCACCGCGGGTCTGCGGTTCTTAGACGCTGATGACTCCAGATCCACCACCTTTCGTCCTCGATCAGAAGAATATGTACGGGTTGAACCGCGGCGTCTTGACCATCTGCGGCACGGCCGGGAGTCCCATTGCCTCCAGGAACTTGCGCATGCCCATCCGCTCTATGAGCTCGCCCAGCCGCTCCCTCATCTTGCCGTTTTCGTCCCACCAATCCCAGATCTTCTCGGCCAGATCCTTGAATTCCTGGTACGGGGACTCGAACTTCATGAAGGGGATGAGCACCCAACTCATGAGGGCGCCTTCCAGTATGGGGGCCTTGCCGCCCACGAGGATCGTCACGCCCGTGTCCTTGCCGGGCCTGATGGCCTCCGGCATGACGTTGATACAATGCATGCAGCGGGTGCAATCTCCGTCATGGATCGTGAGCCTCTTGCCGTTCCACTCCATGCACCCCGTTGGGCACAGCCCCACCACTTCCTTCTCGATGTCGAACTTCTCCCTCTTGCCGCCGAAGCCACCGCCCGCCTTAGGTATCTCTCCGGCCACGTAGGCCTGGACGGCCTTCTGATCTATACGGATCTTGTCCCTCCAGGTCCCTATCACGGCCAAGTCCGACCTCGCAATAGCTGCAACGCAGTCATTGGGGCAGCCGGAGAACTTGATCTTGAACTTGTAAGGCCACATGGGCCTGTGCAACTGGTCCTGGAATTCATGGGTGATGTCGTTGCACGCATCCAGGGTGTCGTAGCAGGCCCACTCGCAGCGTGCAGGTCCCACACAGGCGCTGGGGGTCCTCAGGGCCGACCCGGAGCCCCCCAGGTCGAAGCCGGCCTCGGAGAGCTCGTCGAAACAAGGCTGCAGGTTCTCCGTGAAGGTCCCCAGCAGGATGATATCCCCCGTTGAGCCGTGCATGTTGGTGAGGCCGCTCCCGTACTTGTCCCAGATGTCGCAGATGGTCCTCAGGGCCTTGGTCGTATAGAACCATCCGGACGGCATGTTGATCCGCATGGTGTGGAAGTGAGCCACGTTGGGGAAGAGATCGGGCCTGTCGGAGTACCGCCCGATGACCCCACCGCCATATCCGGTGACGCCCACGATGCCGCCGTGCTTCCAGTGCCCGATCTTGTCCTTGTAAGAAAGCTCCAACTGCCTGAGCAGGTCCCTGGCCATGGCCTTTCGCGTGGCGATACGCTTGATGTCCTTCACGAAACTAGGCCACGGGCCCTTTTCCAGCTCGTCCAACATTGGGGTCTCAGATTGCGCCATAGTCTACCTCCGTAAGTCTGATGCCCTAAGAAACTAACCTCTCATCGCCTGCCGAATCCATGCTCCCTCGCCCTCCTTGCGAGACGCCTCGGACCGCCCTTCTCTCGCCCTTGTCAGATCACCCCCCCTTTCCGGAAAAGGCCTCGAAACGGATTTGGTCCGGGGCATCTCTCGACGGCTCCACACACATGCCTCAGAACTCCTGGACGAAGGCCGAAAAATGAAAAAACCCATTCCGGCCGGAACGAGACATTCTTTTATAAATTGTTTTCCCCGTTGTGTCAAGATATAATCCGGCCGCGATCATTCGCTCCCGCGGGTGAGCTTCCTCGTCCCGAAGGGGGGGGTCGATCCCCAAGGAAGGGCCCAGTGTTGGGGGCCCCGGAAGGGCAAAAATAGGTGGCGCTCCTCCCAAAGAGCGCGCCGCGGCCGCCAAGCCCCATCCGGGACTCGAGGGACTCTCCGCAGGCCGTGCGAAGGGAGATGGACCGAGACTTCAAGGCAGCCGCCGTGTCCCTGGAGTGCCCGGGCGGCCGGGGGGATATCGTAGTGGACCGGATTCGCGCCATCGCCCGGTCCCTCTCAGCCCGGGGCGTGGAGGCAGTCTGTCTGCCCGAGGCCTGTCTTACGGGCTACTCGCTAGGGGAAGAGGCCCAGGGGTGGGCCGCGACGCTCGAGGCGCCGGTGGTCACGGCCGTTCGAGACCTCGCCAGGGAGCTGGGCGTCTTCCTGCTTCCGGGCTTGATGGAAAGGGGGGCGCAAGGGCAACTCCATCTCTCCCATCTGCTCTGCTGCCCGGACGGGCGGATGGAAGTCTACCGCAAGACCCACCTGAGCCCCCAAGAGAAGCAGATCTTCGCAGCGGGCAGCCGACCCGGGCTATTTCGGTTGGGGCCCCTCATTGCCGGTGTTGCCTTGTGCTTCGAGTGCCATTTCCCGGAATGGATCGCCCTGCTCGCCCTGCGCGGGGCTGAGGTCCTCTTCTTTCCCCACGCCTCGCCGAACCAATCCCCGGAGCAAAAGACGGCCCGATGGCTTCGATACCTGCCGGCCCGTGCATACGACAACAGCGCCTTCGCCTTGGCCTGCAACCAGGCCGGGCCTTACGGCAAGGGTCTCTCCTTTCCTGCGGTGGCCCTGGTGCTCGATCCCAAAGGGGAGATCCTGGCCCTGGACCAGGGAGAAAGGGAGGCTACGGCAGTGGCCACCCTGGAGGCAAGCCTCATCGCGCGCGTCCGCTCGCACCCGACTGCCTACTTCCTTGGGCACAGGAGGCCGGAACTCTACCAGATGGCGGGACCTAATTGGCAGTCGCCTCACGAGGGACCGAACGGGGCGACGCCCCTGAGGCGGGAGCGACAATGTGAGGGAGTGACCCGTGGTAGGCAGTCAGTCGAAGTGCAAGACACACGTAAGTGATCACAGGGTGGCGGCGTTTCTCGGAGCGGCTTGGCGGAAGCGCTTCGATCTTCCAGGATTCGGAGCTGGGGGAAGCCCTCTCCTCGGCCGAAGCGAAGCTGAGGCCGACCGAGGGGGGGCAAGCATCCCCCGGAGGCCGAATCCTTCGGAAAATCGAGCGCCGAAGACTCGAAGCGGAGAGAAATGCCGCCACCCCCCGTGACCAGTTACAGACGCACAGGGCACAACAGATCAACTCCTCTCCGGGCCGAAATCCAGGGGAGGAGGCTCACACCTCTTGCGTCGAAGCTCGTCTTCCACCTTACTGAGATTCTCTCGCGCCCAAACGAGGGTGGGATCCAGTTTCAGGGCCCTCCGATACCATCGGGAAGCCTGTTCCAGGTCTCCCAGGTCCCGTAGGTTGCTGCCCACGTTGGCGTGGTCCACAGCCGACCCTGGGGCGAGCTCCAGGGCCTTCATGAAGGCGCCTATGGCCTCGCGGTGCCTCTTGAGGCGAAACAAACAGTATCCCAGGAGGTTCCATGCCTCGTAGCTCCTGGGGTCCGCCTCCAGGGCCATGTTGAGAGGGGAGAGCGCATCCAGGAACCGCCCCATCTCCTTGAGGCAGTGCCCGGCGTAGAAATGTATGGCCGCCAGATCCACCGGCTCCGCACCGAGGGCCATCGCCCTGTTCAAGGACTCCAGGGCATCCTCGGGCCTGCCCAGGCCAGAGAGGGCTACGCCCCTGTAAAAGTGAAGCGTGGCGCTTTGCCGTTCCACGGACCCGAGCACATCCAAAGCCTCTGAAAACTCCTCCAGTCGCACATGGCAGATGCCGAGGTAGAGCCGAAGATCGTCCTCGAGCTCGGGGCCGATGCCCATCTCCATGGCCTTGCGAAAGAGGTCCGAAGCCGCGATATAGTCCCTTTCCTCGAACTCGCACCGCCCCAGGTGGTAGATGACGGAGGCGGAGCCGGGCAGAAGGGAGCAAGCCCTCGTCAATGCCTCCCGGGCATCGTGGATATCCCCTCTCCGGAGGTGAAGCATCCCCAGGTAGATCAGTGCCTCGCCCCTGCCTTCGGCCAAGGAGGCCGACCCCGCCACGGCCTCGAGATGCATCCTCGCCCTATCCAGGTCCTTCCTGGAAAGGGCGAAAAGCCCGAGCTGATACTGCACCGTGCCGGCCTCCTCCTCCATGCGATTCCATCGGGCGGTCTCCCGGATCCGCATGGGCAGTTCATCCCAGCAGCGCAGGCACCTCTCATCGGCCCCGTTCTTCAGGACGCGGGCCAGGCCAGCCGAAGATCCCTCCCCAGCCTCCTGCAGCCGCCCGTCGGAGAGGAGAGAAAGCGGAACCATTTCCAGCCTGTTGCACCTCCCCATGACACCTCTGACACAATCCACGACGAGTCCGGGGCAGGCCTTCGCCGAGAAGCCGCCGACCGATGACGAGGCCCACTCCCGGAGGTCGTCGAACAAGGCGTTCGTCATCAACGCATCCAGGGGCCCGCCCTTGTCCTCAAGCAAAATCCTCTCCAAACCCCAATGTCGACCTTGAGCCCCCTGCAGCCGAGGCATCGGGGAGACGGAGAGGCTCGGTAAGATGAGGCGGCTGCGAAGGAAGCGTGCCACGGCCCTCGCCTTCCGAACCTCCTCATCGGACTGGGCCCTCAGCACCGGGAGCACCACCCATCTGGAGGCGACCTGGTGCCCCAATGCCTCCTTGTGGAAGGATCCCCCCATCTGTCCCACGACACGATAGATATCCGCGAGTTCTCTCGTCTTGCCCGCCCTGACAGGGTGGACCGGTCTGAGATTCAGACGGCTGAATCCGCACGAATGGAGGAATCCCGCCGCCTCGTCCAAGAGCTGGAGCATCTGGCCCCAATCGCGCAACAGATCTTCGGAGATCAGGTACAGATCCCCCAGGTGGTTGACGTGGTCCAAGATCCGTCGGAGAACCCCCCGGGGAAGCGCACCGTGACCCGTCCTGTCCGACAGGATGATGTAGACCCTCTTCAGCTCCGGACCCAGGACGCTCACGAGACCATCCTCCTGCCGCCATCCAAGGAGGCCTCCCTCCACAGGTCCCTGATCCGATGGATCTCCTGGGAGGTCATCCAGCGCGTCTCGTATCTGACACCTATGGAGATGTAAGAAGGTCGCTGCCTGTCCAGGGGCCGAATCCCGAAGGCCTCGAAGCGATCGTGGATGGGGGTCCCGAAATAGAGCCTCATCTGCTGCGCATTGGTATTGCCCCTGATGGCGACGCATCCCTTGACGAACTCCAAGGTTTGAAGGGCATCCTCGTAGCGCTCACCAGGCAGACCGTACTGGCTGAAGAGCTCCACATCGATGCCTTGTCCCCTGGCCAACTCCACGGCCTGCCGGACGCGGCGGGGGGAGATCCCCTTGCCGAGCCCATCGAGCACCCTCTCGGACGCGGACTCCAGCCCCAGGGCCAACGTTTGCACCCCGGCCATGGCCATGAGCCTCACGAGGTCCTCGTCCACCAGATCCGCCCTGGTCTCGAGCCAGATGCCCGCCCGGATCCCCTTCTTCAGGACACCCCTCAAGATCTCCTCGGAGCGCTCCCTGGCGAAGGAGAAACTCGGGTCCGCGAGCCAAAAGCGCTGTATCCCCCGGCGATAGAGCCACTCCATCTCCTCCAGGACCCTCCCGACCGAGTGATATCTGACGCGGTGGCCGAACGCCATCGGGGTATAACAAAAGACGCACCTGTAAGGACAACCCCTGGAGGTCAGCATTATCGCCTCCCCCAGACCCTCCAGCTCCAACACCCCGCTGAGAAAGGGAGAGGGATACAGGTCGAGGGCCTCGGGAGCATCCACTGCGGCCCCTTCCGCCCATTGACTCGGGGAGAGTCGCGTGGTCGTCCCTGCCACTGGGAGCCCTTTCTCACCGGAGTCCATGGCCTCCACCACCTTCTGGATCACCACTTCCCCCTCCCCACGACATATGTAGTCCACATCCAGGAGGTCGGCCATGGCCTCAGAGGGCATGAAGGTGGCCTGGGGGCCCCCGAGGATCACCCGGATGGAGGGGTCGAACTCCTTGACCGCCCTCATGAGACCCCTGATGATGAGCATGTTGCGTTGATACGCGGCGAAACCGACGAGGGCGGGTTTCGTATCCGACAGGATCCCTCGGAAGGAACAGGGAGAGAGCCTCGTTCCTTCCCCCACATTGAGGGTGAGCACGCGATGACCCCTCGCCTGTAGGACCGCGGCCAGATACCCGATGGATATGGGCAGGGAGCACGGCACGTAGGGATTGACCTCCATCAACAGGACGTTCATGCCGCAAGCCCCCCTGTGGCATCGAGCCTAGCCGCAGCCCGGCCGTATCCCCTGGGACGCGGCCGTCGGTCCAAAGGCCCTTTCCATTCTATACGATACCCTCGCCCAGGGCGAGACGACGCCAAGGTGGGGCTTCTTGACCTGGATCCCAGGTAATGAAAGAATCATGATAGGCGGCGCTACGGCGCCCTGCGGGCCCGCACCACTGCACGCTCGGAAGGCCGTGGCGCGACCGATGCCTCAGAGAAGGGGGGGCGGAACGAATGCGCAAACCCGCGGTCGTAGGGATACTCACGGGGGGAGGGGACGTTCCCGGTCTCAACCCCTGCATAAAGACCCTGGTCAACAGGGCCATCGAGGAAGGAATGAGGGTCCTGGGGATCAAGAAGGGCTGGGCCGGACTTCTGAACTACAACCCGCAGGACCCCGAGAGTTTCGAGAGGAACCTGGTCTGGCTGGACAAACAGATGGTGCGGACCATCGATCGCTCCGGCGGCACTTACCTCCACACCTCGAGGACGAATCCGGCGGCCGTGAGGGCCAGGGAGGTGCCTCCCTTCCTCAAGGGCCACTTCCCGCCGGGACAGGAGAGGGCGGACTTCACCGCGCACGTGCTGAACAACCTGGCGTCCCTGGGCATCGACATACTCATCCCCATAGGGGGGGATGACACCCTCAGCTTCGGGGAGAGGCTCCACCGAGAGGGCTTCCCCGTCATCGCCATCCCCAAGACCATGGACAACGACGTCTTCGGGACGGACTACTGCATCGGCTTTTCCACTGCGGTCACCAGGAGCGTGAACTTCATCCACGCCTTGAGGACATCAGCCGGATCTCACGAACGCATCGCCATCGTGGAGCTCTTCGGTCGCTACTGCGGAGAGACCTCCCTCATCTCGGCTTACTTGGCCGGGGTGGACCGGGCGATAATCTCGGAGGTCCCCTTCGATCCCGAGAAGCTGGCCCGTCTCGTCATGGAAGACAAGCGCACCAACCCCAGCAATTACGCCATGATCACCATCTCGGAGGGGGCCAGGATGATAGGCGGCGAGATGCTCCTCAGGGGTGAGGCGGACGCCTATGGTCATCGGAAACTGGGGGGCATCGGCGTGGAGACAGGGGAGGTCCTCAAGAGATTGACCGGAGAGGAGATCATCTTCCAGCAGCTCTCCTACCTCATGAGGAGCGGGGCCCCTGACTCCCTCGACCTCATGGTGGCGGTCAATTACGCCAACATGGCCATCACCCTTGCCCTGAAAGGGGTGACGGGGCGCATGGTGGCCTTGAGCCAGGGGATCTACACGGACATCCCGTTGAGCACCATCACCACCGGCCAAAAAAGGGTGGACGTCAGGGAGCTCTACGACATGGAGGAGTACAGGCCCAAGGTCCGTCACGTCATGGGAAAGCCGATGTTCCTCTATTGATCGTCGAGAGGCGCCTGTGGGCGATCACGTGGAGGTGGGGTATCTCGGGGCCGCGGTCTCGACGGGGTTAGGAGCTGCTCAGATCCGCGGCGTGGGAAAAGGCCAGATCCCCTCCAAGATCTCTGCCGCCGTCCTCACGAAGGCGCGGCAAACGGTCTGGAAGAGTCCTCTCTCAGCGGCCTCCTGTCTGCCGGCTTCGGTGCTCGGATCCACACCGCCCAGGAGTTCCTTGCAAACCAACGTGCCGTGCCTCTCCTCGAACTGCCGGACGAATTCCCTCACGAGATCGTAAGTCCTGTACCTGGTCTGTCTTTCCTCCATCTCCTCTGCGACCATGAAGCCCAGCAGCATGAAGACCCCAGTGACGGCGCCGCAGATTCCCCCGAGGCCCATCCCTGCCCCGAAGGCACGCCCGATCCTGAGTCCGATCCGTACCTCCAGCCCGCATCTCTCGCCGAACCCGGCGAGGAGGGACTGCGTTCAGCTATACCCTTTTTCGAAAAGAGCCAGTGTCTCTGCCACCGCGCTCATCGTCTGCCCTCAGACAAGGAGCTCTTCCCCCTCCCTGGCCACGCTCACGGTCATGGCGATCCGCCGCTCATCCAAATAGGCCTGGCAGGTCTCCGAGAGCGCATCGAGATCCTCGTCCCCGTGGTGCTGGTCGTGGTGGAACAGGGTCAACCGGCGCACCTTGGCCCAACTGGCCATCTCCAGCACCTCTGTCCAGCAGGAATGCCCCCACCCTCTCCTCCTCTCGTACTCCTCGGGGAGATACTGGGCATCGTGGATGAGCAGATCGCACCCCTCGAAAAAAGCCCTCATCTTCTCTCGGCTGCCGCCCATCGGGTCCATCTTCGCCTTCCCCCTCGGTTCTATCTCGTTGTCCGGGGCATAGACGACACGGCACCCCTGGTGCTGGAGCCGGTACATGAAGGTGGTGCCCGGATGATTGGCCGCGATGCACGAGACCTCGAGGCCGTCCACCCAGTGGTCCCCTTCGGTGATGGGTCTGAAGGTGAGCTGGGCCCCCATGTCCTGAAGCCCGACAGGGAAATAGGGGGTGGACATCTGTATCTCGATGGCCCCCTTCAGGGAGCCCTGGGGCGGATCCGGACCCACGATGACGAAACCGTTGCCCGGCAGGTAGGCGGGATCGAAGAACGGGATCCCGTGAATGTGGTCCCAGTGCAGGTGCGTGAGAAAGAGGTGACCATGCCACGACTTCCTCTTGCCCAGCAGAAAGTGCCCCAGGTTCCTTATACCCGTGCCCGCATCGAATATGACTATGGAATCACGGTCCGGGATCCGGACCTGTATGCAAGGGGTGTTGCCGCCGTAAACCACGTGACGTGGGGAGGGCATCGGTATGGAACCCCTGACCCCCCAAAATCGCACGCGGATCTGCTCCAGGAGCATGGATCTGGCCTTTTCCAGGAGGTCGCGGTAGTGGAAAGGCTTCTCGAAATAAGCGTCCGCACCGATCTCTTGCGCCATCCTCCGGTCGGCCAGGAATTTCTTGGCCGAGAAGATGACCACCTTCATGGAGGAGAGCTCCGGAGAACCCTTGATCTGCCCGCACAAGGTGATGCCGTCGATCCCGGGCATCATGAGGTCGATGAAGGCCAGGTGTGGACGGAATCTTCGGAAGGCCTCCATGGCCTCCCCGCTGCGGGAGAGCGTCAGGACCTCGTAACCCGCCTTGGAGAAGACCTTTTGAAGGATCTTGAGGATCCCCTCGTCGTCATCGACCACTGCGATCCGTTTCGGCTCCATACCGAGACGGGGCCTCCGCTCCCCCGAGAGGAAAAGACCCCTCGGTCCATCCATTCATGGTGAAGTGCGTGGGAAATCAATAGCCTTTCTGAGGGGGCCTGTCAAGTGATCGGGCAACAGGGACATTGCCGCTTGTCAGGCGCCAGCGGGTTCGTATGAGTCAGTCGCCAGTAGTCAGTGGTCCGTTGGATCCAACTACAAGCAACTCGACTCTGACAACCGACGCTATTGGTCACACTCCCCGGCGAGAAAAAA
>Ga0068707_1000624_pt1 | contig 23676 bp, 20 predicted proteins | sample YNPNPMetaG_FD_66600 | JGI IMG/M metagenome (GOLD analysis project Ga0068707, IMG submission 66600) | Anoxygenic and chlorotrophic microbial mat microbial communities from Yellowstone National Park, USA - YNP NP MetaG | ecosystem: Environmental > Aquatic > Thermal springs > Hot (42-90C) >... | reverse complement strand
CAAGCAGCCTTTGGGGGATTGGATATCGCACCAAACGCTGTTCGAGGATCCCTTGCGCGTGGCTGGGGTGCGCGACTGGCAGGCGGGGGACGGGTGGCGCCGGGTGCACTGGAAGGCCACCGCTCGCTATCAGCGCCTGCTCAGCCGCGTCTACGAGCCGAGCGAGGAAGCGCAGGTGATGTTCTTTCTCAACACGGCTACGCTGGAACAGTATTGGGCCGGCTGTGTGCATGAGCTGTTCGAGCGCGTGGTGAGCGTGACGGCAAGCCTGGTGCTGGATTGCAGCACACGCCGCTTGCCGGTCGGCCTGGCAGCCAATGCCTACTGGCCGGGCAGCGATCAGTGGCTGCGCCTGGCGCCGGGCCGCAGCCCGGATCAGGTGATGCGTTTGCTGGAGATGCTGGCGGTCGTGCAGGGGCTGCCCGTCGTCCCCATCGAGGAGCTGTTGCTCATGCAGGCAGCGCGTTTGCCCTGGGGGGCGACGCTGGTGCTGGTGACCGGCCTGACCTATCCGGCGCTGCTTTCCGCCCTGGAGGACCTGGCGCGTTCCGGCCGCAAGGTGGCGTTGGTGACCCTGGCCGAGCCGCCAGCGGTCCTGGTGGATGTGCGCATCTATCACGCTCACCTGCTGGAGGACACGCTGGCTCTAGAGGAGGTGGGCTGATGGCAGGAGCGACCTGGCGCCGCCGTTGGTTGGCTATCGCGCTGGGCGGCATGGATATGGCGGTGCTCACGGCCCTGGCGCTGCTGGTCAGCTTCTGGCTGGGATGGAGCTGGTCCCCCTGGCCGGTGTGGGTGGGACTGTGGCTGGATTTCCTGTTCTGGACGCTGATGAGCGCCGTGTTGGCCCGCTGGCCGCTCAGTCTCACCCTCTATCGTGCCCTGTTCACCCTGCTCATCCTGGTCACTGCCCTGGGAGCGGTACGCCTGATCTTCTATCCCGGCCTCCCCTGGTCGAATTGGGCCTGGTTGCGGGAAACGCTCTTCGTCGTGCCCTTCGATTGGACGCCGCACCCCCGGCTGGAGCTGGTGCTGATGGTGACCCATGGGCTGGTGGCCTTGCGGGCCGCAGCGATGAGCGATCGCAACCTGTACGACCGCTTTGTGTTGGAAAGCTTCCTGCGCGCTCTGGTGACTTTCTGCTTCCTGGCCTTGACGTTGGAGGCGCTGGGGGGAGTGCGGCTATGGCCTTTCTTGTTGGTGCCGCTATTTTCGGGCAGCCTGGCCGTCCTGTTGGCGCGGGTGGACTCGCGCACGGCCGGAGCGCACACGGCTGGCCACAGTCTCACGCCGCGGCACTGGCTGGCGCTGATGGGGACGCAAGCCCTGGACACAGCTCTGAGCTGGCTGAGCGCGCCCTGGCTGGCTGGTCTGGCGTGGCGCCTGCTGGCCTTGCTGGGGACCTTGCTCAGCGCCGGGTTTGCGCTGCTCGTGGCGGCCCTGCTCACCCTGTTCCAGGGGCTGTTGCCGGTTCTGGTGTCCCTGTTTCAGGGGCGGCCCCTGCCTGTGCCCGAAACGCCGCCTGGTCCGCCGCCTCAGGCCGTGACCCCTGGTCCCGGCGGGCCGACGCCGCCTCCGGCGCCCTGGCCGGAGACGACCCTGCGCACTTTACAGGACCTTCTCCAGTGGGGAGGAGGGCTGCTGCTGTTTCTGCTCTTGTTTGGGCTGGTCAGCCTGGTATTGCAACGGGTGAGCCGGGGGCGAGGCCGGGCTTTGGGGAGCGAGGCGGAACGCCACGAGCCGTTTTCCCTGCAGGCGGCACTGGGACGCCTGACGCATGGGCTGCGCGAAACCCTGGAGGCCGTGCGGCAGTTTGGCCTGGGGCGCAGCCTGCTCGATGTCATCTCGGTGCAGAATATGTACGCCAACATTTGCCGGCTGGCCGCAGCCCGGGGCGTGCCGCGGGCGGTGAACCTGTCGCCGGATGTATACCTTGGCCAACTGACCGCCCTTTATCCCGAAGTCAGCGAAGAATTGGCGCTGATTACCCGGCTTTACCTGCGCGCCCACTATGGTGAACGCACGCCTACCCCGGAGGAGCTGGAACAGGCGCGCCGCGCCTATGGGCATATTCTCGATTGCGATCGGGCCAGGGAGTGAGGGGGAGTCTGTAGTTTTTAGTTTTTAGTCTGCAGCTTCACAGCTGGCTTGTTTTTTGGTAATTACCTACCCTGAATCGTTTGCAGATGTAGCGTAGGCTTTAGCCTGCGCAGGCCGCCAGGCCTGCGCTACAGGGGCAGGTAGTTACGTTTTTTGACCAAAGCAATCCCTATGCGCGGCGGCATGGAGATGCCGCCGCTACGGCACGGGGGATTATGGTAGGGCAGGCATCCCTATGCCTGCCCCTCCCATGCCTGCCCGGCTTACAGGCCGCAGCGTTTGAGGAAGGCCAGGGTAATGGCCTTGACCTCCTCCAGCTCCTGATCCAACATCACGCAATGGGTCGAGCGTTCCATCCAGTGGAACTCCTTGACCTTAGACCCGACCCTTTGGAAAAGTTTTTCGTTGGCGCGCGTATCCACCGCCCGGTCGAAGCGCCCCTGCACCAGCAGCAAGGGCTGCGTGACGTACTTCACGCGCGGCCAGGTAGCACGTTCCAGGGCCAGCATCTCCGCCAGCGCGTGCACCGGATTGACCTCATACCCCTTCCAGCGCGTATCGGCCACGATGTTGGGATCCATGGGGCCTTTGGCGACAAAAGGCAAGAAGGGCCAGATCACCGGTCCCAGCAGGCGGCCTACTGGATCGGCGACGCGCATGGCCGGTGCATAGAGCAACACCGCGGCCACCTCCGGATGGCGCGAGGCCAGATGGAGTGTGAGCACCCCGCCCATGGACTCGCCGCCGACGACGACCTGACGGCAGCGGGCCTTCAGGTCCTCGTAAGCGCGTTCAATCGCTGCGTACCAGTCGCGCCAGGTGCAGCGGTTCATCTCCTCTGGCGTTGTCCCGTGACCGGGGAGCAGGGGGCCGGCTACCGTGTACCCTTGCGCGTGGAGGAACTCAGCGAGCGGGCGTACCTCGGCGGTAGTGGCGGTGTAGCCGTGCGACAGCAAAATCCCCACCGGACCGCCTTCCCAGAAAAAAGCCTCTCCGGGCAGATGTTCATTGCGAAAACGTACCCTCATGTAAGATCTCCTTAGGTCAGAAAATTTAGCGAAACCACCAGGCCAGAATATCCGGCCCCAGGGCCATCACCAGCAGGGTGGCGCCAGTGATGAAAGGGCCGTAAGGCACAGCGCTGTTCAAACGCAGGCGTCGGCTCAGCAGTCCCACCGTGACGATGACGCCGCCCAACACCACCGTGAGCACGAAATTCAGCAGGACGTAAAAGGGGCCGACCAGCAGGCCCGCCAGCGTCGCCAGGGTGATGTCGCCCTCGCCCAAAGCCCCATCGCCCAGCAGGGCCGTGCCGAGCTTGAACAAGAGGAAGAACAGGCCGCCGAAGAGGAGCCCGCCCAGCGGGGCGTGCCAGGCGCGCCAGGCTTCCCCATAGGGCAGGGCCGGACCCAAAGCCAGGCCGGTCAGCAGGGCGATGCCGATGGCCGGCAGGCTGATGCTGTTGGGGATGAGGCGGGCCTCCAGGTCGGTGACCGTGACCATCATCAGCGGAAAACTGGCGGCCAGGGTGTAGGCCACGCGCCAGGTGAGGCCGTAGCGGGCGACGATGAGGCCCCAGAAGCCGACGAGCAGCAGCTCACCATAGAGCCGTTGCCAGCGGATGGCCTTTCCACAGGTCCGGCAGCGCGGCGCCAGGACCAGGGCGAGCAGGGCGCTCCACTGGCGGCGGGAGAGGGGCTGCCCACAGAAGGCGCAGACGGGAACCTGCCAGCGACGATGGAGAGCCGCCTCAGCCAGATGGACGCCTGTGGCGCCAATGGGCACAGCCAGAAGCATCATCAGGATGATTTCCAGAGTTCTCATGTCGCTTCAACCCCCAGGGCCGCACCGACATCGCTCAACTTCAACTGTGTGGCCTGTTGCTGCACCTGAGCCATCTGCTCATCCGTCAGGCGCTGACTCAACTGCTCCCTCAATTCCTGAGCGTGCAGACGGTTGAAGGCATCCAGGGGCTGACGGAGCACGACTTCCAAAATGCGATAGGCCTGCACGTAATCCTTCTGGGCCATCAGGGCGGCAGCGTACTCGATGAGCACCGCTATTTGCATGGGAGGCGCGTCAACTGTCAGGAGCGTTTGCCAGGCTTCGTGCAGATAATCAATCGCCAGATGATGGGCGCCGCTTTGGATGAGGCCGTGCGCTACCCCGCGCAGGGCGCTGGCGCTGCCCCAGCGATCGTTCATCAGCCGGCGCAGTCGCAGGGACTCTCCGAACGCTTCCAGGGCTTCCTCATGGCGTTGGAGATGCGAGTAGGTGTAGCCGATCTCCTCGTAAGCGGCAGCCAGGCCGCGCCAGTCCCCGATTTCGCGGTAGATAGTCAGACTTTCCTTCAGGAAGCTTTCGGCGATGAGGTGCTTGTTCAGGGCGTTGTAGAGCGTGCCCAGATTGAGCAGGCTGACGCCGATGCCCATCCGTCCGCGGAAGGTACGCTTGATGGCGAGCGCCTCCTGATTGAGCTGCAGGGCGGTTTCAAAATCCCCCTCATAGGCCAGCTCATTGCCCAGATTGGTCAGGGCGGTGCTGCGGATCCACTGTTCGCCGAGGTCTTCGGAATAACGCAGACAACGTTCGTAGTAGGCCTTGGCTTCTTCCCGGCGTCCCAGGTTCAGCAGCAGATTGGCCCAGTTGTTGAGCACGACCATCTGCCCCCAGCGATCGTCCATCTCCGTGTAAAGCTGCATCGCGCGCCGATAGTGCGCCTGGGCCGTTTCGTAATCGCCCTGAGAATAAGCCGCATCCCCCAGGCGGTGAAGCACGCCCGCCATGCCTTCCCGGTCCTTGTGCCGCTCGAAAAGCTCCAGCGCGCGGCGCAGCCAGGTTTCGGCCTGCTGATGCTGCCCCATGCGCAGGGCAAAGAAACCGAGCGCGCCAAAGACGCTGGCGGCCAGCGGCTCCTCCTCTTCTGGAGGAACGCCACCGCTCCACAGGCTTTGCAGGACCTGTTGGACCAGTTGCATGGCCTCCTGCCACAGGCCGCGCATATCCAGGAGTTGGGCCAGCGCCGGCAGGGCCTGACGCAGCAATTCCAGTTCGCGATACTGCAAGGCCCAGCGCCAGGCCTGCAGAAAATTGTCGCGTTCCAGGCCTAAAGCCTCGATGGTCTGAAGCTGCCTTTGATCGCGCAGCGCCGGATGGCTGTTGGCCAACTGGCCCAGGTAGTGATGGACAAATCTCCGCTGTAACCGTTGCCGCTCCTGCTGGTCAATCTTCTCCTGAGCGTACTGGTGCAAGACGCGATGGAATTCGTACCGGTTGCTCTCCGCCTTTTTCAGCATGGATTTATCTACCAGGGCCGGCAGGTGATCGAGCGGGCATCCAGTAATAGCGACGGCATCCTCGGCGGCAAAGCTGGCAGGAAAGACCGTGAGCGAAACCAGAGTCTGTTGCAGGCTTTTGCCCAGCAAGGCCCAGGCCGAAGTGAACTGGCCGCGCAGGCTGCGCTCTTGTGTGCCCGGGCCGGGCAACGCCGGCTCCAGAAAATCCAGGGTGCTTTCCAGCTCTTCGGCGATGTCCTGGCAGGTGAGCGCGCCTACCCATGCCGCTGCCAGCTCGATGCCCATGGGCAGGCCGCCCAGCAGGCGGCAGATGCGTTCAATGGCGCTGGCTTCTTCGGGGGTGGGCCAGAAGGTGGCGTTGTTCTGACGGACGCATTGCAGGAACAGGCGCGTCGCGCTGGCTTTTTCCAACGTCAGGCCGCGTTCCGGATCGGGTAATTGCAGGCCGGCCAGCTCCATCACCACCTCATGGGTCACGTGCAGGCGTTCCCTGGCCGTGGCCAGCACGTTCAGCCGGGGCGCGGCGGTCTGCAGCTCGCTCAGCCAGGCCTGCGCTTCCAGGAAGCGGTCGCAGCTATCCAGAATGAGCAGCAGGTGTTTGTGCCGCAGGTAGTTGACCATCTGCTGATGGAGGTCCTCGCGCCCGTAAAAAGTGAAGCGCATGGCATCGGCCAGGGCGATCAGGAAGGCGTTTAAGGAGCCGAGATGGCCCATGGAAACGCGAAACACCCCATCTTCAAAATCGGGGACGAGCAGCGCCCCCGCTTGCAGGGCCAGGCGGGTTTTCCCGATCCCGCCAGGTCCCAGCAGGGTGAGCCAGCGCCCATCCCGTTCGCGGAAGAAGGCGACGATGCGCTCCAGTTCCTCCTTCCGACCGACGAAGGGGATCGTGTGAGAGGGCAAGTTGTGTTGATACTGGGAAAGGCTGCGCAAGGGCGGGGAGGCTTCCGCCGGCGCGCTGAGGGAAATCACCTGATAGACCCGCCGGGGTTCGCTCAGGTCGAGTAAGAGATGCACGCCTGAATCCCGCAGCACAAATCCCTGCGGCAACTGGCAGATCTGCGCCGCCTCGGCGCTGGCCAGGATTTGACCGGGCCAGGCGATCTCCTGCAGGCTCAACAATTGGCGCAGGACCTGGTCGTCGCTCAGGACATCGCGCCCCTGAATTGCCCCGGCGTGCAGGACCTGGATGGGAGCCAGAAGCTCGTCGCTCAATTGGGCGCGCAGCCCATCGGCGCAGGAGATGGGATCGCCTTTGACAAAAGTCACCAGCGCGCGGTTCCCCAGGATTTGCAGCACCCGTCCGCCGTAGCGGCGCGCCTCGGTCTGGAGGATGCTTTTGAAGCGTTCCCGCCTGTCCGCCGGCAGGGTTTCGTGATGATTGCGGGCGGTTCGAGAAGCCAGAGATACCAGCAGAATGATGGACACTCACTCCTCCTTGGCCTGGGATAAGGCTTGAGCGCGCAGGACGCGGCGCAGGACTTTCTGGACCGCGCTGCGCGGTAAACTGGTCACCAAGTGAATCTCACGGGGCACTTTGTAGCGGGCCAGGTAAGCGCTGGCCCATTCACGCAAGGCCTGAGGGGATAGCTCAGCGCCGGGATGGAGCACCAGCCAGGCGTGGACCGCTTCGCCACGTCGCGGGTCCGGCACGCCGGCGACCGCCACGTCCAGCACGGCCGGGTGCTGCCGCAGGACGGCCTCCACTTCGCTGGGGTAGACCTTGAACCCGCTGGTGTTGATCACGTCGGCTTTGCGGTCAACCAGGTAAAAATAGCCATCAGCGTCCATGCGGGCCAGGTCGCCCGTGTACAGCCAGCCTTCGCGCAGGGCCTGGGCCGTCGCTGCCGGGTCGCGATCGTAGCCGGCCATGACAGTTGGACCGCGCACAATCAGCTCCCCGACCTGGCCGGTGGGCAAAAGGGTGCGGCCATCCTGCGCATCCACAATCCGCGCCTCAATGTCGGGCAGGGGCAGGCCGATGGAGCCGTGCCGGTTGGCGCTGAGGGGATTGCAGTGGGTGGCGGTTGGGGCTTCGCTGAGGCCGTAGCCTTCGCGCAGCCGGGCGCCGGTGAGGGTGGCGAACCGCTCGGCCAGGGCGGGGGGGAGAGGCGCCGCTCCGCTGATGCAGGTACGCACGGACCCCAGGTCAGCAGCCACCTCTTCGATGTGTGGGTAGGTCAGCAGGCTGTAGTACAGGGCCGGGACGCCAGGGAAAAAGGTGGGGCGATAGGTCCGAATGGCCGCGATCATGGCTTCGGGGGTGCGTTCCGCAAAGACCAGCGTGGCCCCCTGATACGCCGCGCGGATGAGCGCCAGCACCAGCCCGTAGACGTGGAACAGGGGCAGGACAGCCAGAATCACCTCGTGCTCAACCCGGTCGTAAACCCAGGCCTCAAATTGCAGGGTATTGGCGACCAGGTTGGCATGGGTGCCGATGGCGCTCTTGGGGATGCCCGTGGTCCCGCCGGTGTATTGCAGGATGGCCGGTGTCTCCGGGGCAACGCTGAGCGCCGGCGGCGTGCCGGGTTGGGGGTAGGGCGGTTCCAGGGCCAGGTCACCTGCCGTTAAGGGCACGGGCGGGGTATTGACCAGGGCACGCAGGTTTTGTAGCGCTGGCATCTGTGCGCGCATCTGCTGCAGGCGGGGATAGAGAGCACCCTCCACCAACATCAGGCGTGCGGCGCTGCTCGTCCATTGTTGCGCCAGTTCAGGCGGCGCAAACAACGGGTTGAGCGCGGCCACGCTGCCCCCCATTTTTAAAATCCCAAAAAAGGCCACCGCGAAAAAGGGACCGTTGGGGGCGTAGAGGGCGACCCGGTCGCCGGGTTGCAGTCCCTGGCGGATGAGGGTCAGCGCCAGGGCGTCGCTCTGCGCGTCCCAGTCGGCGTAGGTCAGGCGATGGCCGCTGCTGGCATCGAGCAGCGCCACCCGTTCGGGAAAACGTTCGGCGCTGGCGCGCAGGAAGCTTTCTACCCGCACCGTCGGATAGGGGGCCAGGCTGGCGGGTACAGGTGGATCATAGCTGCGCAGCCAGGGGAACATCGTGAACTACTCCATACAGCAGCGCCGTAAGGCATCGGCCCAGGGTTGAGGCAGGGGGGTGGGGCGCCCGGCGCGATTGAGCACGACAATCCGGGTCCGGCCTTCGACCAGCAGAGCGTGCGTGTCGGCATTGTGCACGGCGTATTCCATGGTAAAGCCGCGGCTGCGGAAGGCGGTGCACCAGGTGCGCACCGTGACGCGGTCTCCAAAGCGGGCCGGGGCCACGTAGCGCGCCCAGACTTCGGTGATGGCGAAGAAATACCCCGCCTCTTCGATGAGGGCATAGCCGCGCGGCGATCCCAGACGCTCACGCAGCCAGGATGAGCGCGCTTCTTCAAACCACAGCAGGTAGGCGCTGTGATGGACCAGCCCCATGGCGTCGGTATCGGCATAGCGCACAAAGAAGGTGGTTTCGTGTTCAAAGGGTTTCTGTTCCATAAGTCTCCTCCCATCGTCGGGTTTGGTAATTGTAGCTTCTGAGCGCCGTCAGAGCAGGGCCAGGAATTGCTCCGGCGCGATTAACTGCCCATCAATCCGGGCCAGGCTCAGGACTTCGCGATCGGGGAACAGAGCCGCGACTTCGCGCACGTAAAGGCCAGGATTGAGTTCGGCGACCACGATGCGTTGGACGCCTTGCGCGGCCGTGCGTAACAGCGTTTCCGGCACCGGCCACAGGGTGTGCAGGGTGAGGGTGGAGACCGCCATCCCCCTGGCCCGCGCCTGACGCGCCGCTGCCTGCATGGCGCGGGCGCTCACGCCGAAGGCGACCCATAGTGTGGCGGCAACGGGCTGGAGATCGGCCTCCCCGCGCTCCAGTTCGTGACGGTGGCTCATGATTTTATCCCACAGGTGGCGGTTCAGCGCCTCGATCTGACGGGGGTCCTTGGTGAGGTAGCCCTTGCCATCGTGGGTGGAGCCGGTGATGCGCAGCAGGGTCTCCCCATCGAAGCTGGGGCGCTCCCGTACCGCCGGGGCGACCGGGACGTCGGGCAGTGCCACGGTGCTGAGGGTGGTGTTGAGTTCCTTATCGGTGAGCAGGATGACCGGGCAGCGGAAGCGTTCGGCCAGGGCGAAGGCTGCCAGCGTCAGGGTGTAGCAGGTTTCGCTGGAGGAAGGAGCCAGGACGATGGTGGGGTATCCGCCGGCGGTGGCCCAGCGGGCGAAGAGCACGTCCCCCTGGCCTACGGTCGTGGCGCCGCCCGTGGCCGGGCCTAAGCGCTGGACGTCCACAATCACCAGCGGGATTTCGGCGATCTGGGCCAGGCCGAGGTTTTCGCTGTAGAGGCTCATGCCGGGGCCGCTGGTCGCGGTCATAGCGCGCGCGCCGGCGCTCGCGGCGCCAATGCACAGGCCGATGCTGGCGATTTCGTCCTCGCCCTGGATGGCCAGGCCGCCGGTTTTGGGGAGTTCGCGCATCATTTGCACCAGAATCGGGGTGGCCGGGGTGATGGGATAGCCAGCGAAAAAGTTGCACCCTGCTGCCAACGCTCCGCGCACAATGGCTGTAGCTCCGTCAATGAATTCTCGCATACATCCTCCGCGTGAGATGATGGCTCTGATTGTATCACAGGGATGCAGGGGGGCAAGATGAAGGGGGAGCGGCATGGAAACGGACGAAGCGCTCTTCGATGCGGGGGCATAGCCCCGCAGGCGGATGGCGGGTTGGTTGGCGGGGTGTGTCCCAAGTTCGTCGAGAATGAGTCAGGTGGCCAGGCCAATCTGTTTGCAGGCCTGCTCCCATTCCCGTTTTGCGCCCATCCCAGCACTGCGCAAGGCTAACATTGCTCCCAATCCTTTTGATTTCCAGTGCTGCCCACGCCCCTTACAGCGCCAGCCAATCCCCTTACAAGCGCTCTCTACTGTTCCGCTTCCAATGGGATACCCCGCTTGCCGAAAAACTGGATAATCCATCTGGGCTCGACGTTCCCGAAAATACTCTGCCGTCCGAACTCCCCCTGCGCTCCACCCTGACTTTGTCTTCAACACCTCCTCGCACGCCTGGATGACTTGCTCAACCTCCCCTTCCCACAACTTCTGTTTCACCTGTTCCACCCATTGACTTGCCGCTTCCCCAAACGCTTCCCGGCCCAGGGCCCACAAATGCTCCACCGCATGATACCAATCCACGATGCGTATGCGTTTTGGACAGTACATCTCAGCAAATCCATCTATCCAGGCAGCCCCGTCGGCTATCACCACCGCTTTTCCTTCCAGCCCCAATCCCCGATGATAGGCATACCCCCATAGCGTCTTCCGAAATACTTCCACATCCCCGTGTTCCGCCCAATACCCAAAGTTCCTGGCCTCTACATTCCCGTCCTTCCCTGCCCCAAAGTCAAAGCAGCTACCCACTTTCACTTCATGCCATCCATCATTCACCCATACCATGACTCCATCCAGGCTAATACCTAACACCTGCTTTTGTCCTTCCCTCGGAGCAGGGGGCGCTCCCGCCTGTTCCCCTTTCGTCCACAGCTGTTCCGCTTCTGCCCGCCGCTGCTTCACCAATTGCCCCCCATATTTCTCCACCAGCCGATGAATCGTACTCCGCGGCACCGATCGCCCCGCTAAACGCTGCAAGGCCTCCTCTGCTTCCCGGTACGAACCCATCGCTTGCGCTGTCCACAATACCTGCTCTAGCCCCCCTTTACTCCACCCCCCTTGTATCCCTTTCTCTTCGTCCAAGGGGGAAAAATCCCTGCCCACAGTGCTCGCAGGTGAAGTACGCTCGTTTCAACCGAATCACGCCTTGCGATGTCGTCACTCGGCGTTCCCGATATCCTTGAAACACCCATTCCCCTCCGCACGCGCACTTTCTTTCTGCCCATCTCCCACTTCCCTGCATCGCCACAGCTGCTTCCAGCAACTGTTCTCCTGCACGGGTCTTCCACTTTTGAATCTCCTCTTCCAATTCCTTGAGAGTGCATTTCGGATGCTCCTTGGCCCACTGGAGCAACTCCTGGGTGGAACGTTCGATCTCTGTCAAAATTGTTTCTGATTCTCCCATGTTTCACCTCCTGTCCCCCCTATTTTACTCCACCGACAAAATTGGGACACACCCGCCTGGCCTTTAAACGTTGCAAAGAATAAGCGAACCGTGAGCTTTACGGCATCAGTACTGTGGGACCTGGAACTCGGAACAGACGCCAATGCCGACCGGCATGGCGATCACGCCCGTAAAGACCAGAACCGCCAGACAAACACCCAGGCAGGCCAGGATCACCCCGATCCAGCCCAGGATGATGCCCCAGGTGGCCATGCCATCTCCGCTGATGCGGCCCATGCTGGCGCGGATCTCGCCGCGCGCCATGTAACCCAAGACCAGAGCGATAAAGCTACCCAGCGTCGGCAGAACCGACAGGCCCAAAATGCCAAAAATCAGGCTGGCGACAGCCTTGCCGCTGGTCTGCGGGGCCGGCACATAGCCCTGAGGAGGATACGGATATCCCGGTTGTTGTGGTGGTGCTCCATAGTAACTCATTGGCTTCTCCTTTTGTCCAAAAGTTGATGAAAAAATCTTTCCTGTTCGGGCACGTCTTCAAGGCACTTTTACTACGTTTTTCAGACGCCCCGGTTGCGTTCCCGACGCCAACGCAAGATCAGAAGCGCCAGGACAATACACAAAGCCAGCCAGCCCAGGATGAGGTAGGGAAGAAGCACGGCCACAAGCGAAGTCACCATGGAGACAATATCTTCCAGAGTACTGACTATCGGATTGGCCACCCCACCAGTCGTCGCCGTGAGGACGGGACGCGCGCCGGCCTTGATCACATGCACCCCGCCGGCCAGAATCACCCCGCAGGCCATGGCCAAGACTGGATGCAGATGGATCGTCTGTTGCGTGCTGGCCGCAAACAGGATAGCCCCGGCGGTGGGTCGCACCAGCGTCTGCACTACATCGTTGAGACTATCTACCGCGGGAATCTTATCTGCAAAAATTTCAATCAGTAATAAAATACCCAGTAGACTCATGATCCAGCCATTGGTCAACAAGTCCCAGGGCGCGCCCAATTTGACTAACGGCGTGAAACGCCCTAGCAGGGCAAGCGTGAGCAGGGGGATGTAGGCATTTAATCCCGCTGAAGTAGAAAGCCCAAGGGCTGTAGCCAGCCCCATCATCGTCTCAATCATGATTTTATTATAGAGACCTGCCGGAAATGTGCAAATAATGTGTCGGTCTAAAGCAAGGTGAGGAGCAAACCATGGCCGGACGGATTCGTGCTTTAATTTTTCTGTTTCAAACGGCTTTTGAACAACTCCATTGCCAGATTCCCCCGCTGGAAATCGAAGCCCTGGCGGTCTTGATTCACCGCGGCATGACGGCCAAAGGGCGGCGTTTCCATACCTCGGAACACATTTTAGGCCTGGCCGATCCAGACCATCCCGAAGTGACGCTGGCCGCGCTCTTCCACGACCTGGTCTACTATCAGGTGGACTTGGGCGTGGCGCCATCCATCCGCGCCCTGCTCGCGCCTTATGTGGAAGAAAGAGCGCAACGCCTATGGCTCAAACCCCAACATGAAAGCACGGACGACCGCTTTGTGGCCATGGTGCTGGAGCTGTTTGGCTTCACCTACGGACAGGAACTGCACCCGCGGCAGGGGATGAATGAATTCCTGAGCGCGCTGGCCATGGGCCTGCGCCTTAAAGCTTATCTTCCCTGTGAAACCCTGCTGGCCATTGCCACCTGCATCGAGGCCACCATTCCCTTCCGCCCTCACGAGCACTTTGAGGAGCTGACGCAGCGCCTGCAGGCGATAGTCACCCGCTATCAGCTCCAGCTCTCTCCCGCTAACCTAGAAGCAATCGTCACCCGGAGCGTGATTTTTGCCAACCATGACGTGGAAAATTTCGCCGTACCCGATCCGCGCGCCTTCCTGGAAAATACCTGGAAGCTGCTCCCCGAAGAACACAATGCCCTGCGCGCAGGCGGGATTTATACCATCAAGGAGTATCGGCGGGCTTTACAGGCAACCGCGGAATTTTTCCAGACCCTGGACATCACCCGCGTCTTTCATCGCTATCGCGGCGTTCCCCCCCTTGAGCAATGGGAACAGATGACCAGCATCGCTCAGGCCAATGTCCAGATCGCCCAAAGCTACCTGGAAATCAAGCTGCTCACCATCAGCATCCTGGAAGCCCTGGCCGACGCCACCGGCGGCGATATGCCCCTGGCCCTGGTTATGGGCGACCTGGAAGACGAAGCGCATTCCCTGATGCAACTTATCGAGTTTCCGGACCTGCAGTTCCAAACCCTGTCTTCCGAACAGCGCCTGATGCTGCTCAAACTGTTGGGCAATGGCCTCAAGAGTGCCGACGGATTCGACCTGCAGAACTCCCCGCTTTCGTTGTTCATCTACCAGGTCTTAGGACCAGAAGCCACTCACACTTTAAGCCTGCAGGTCTGGCGCTATTTCCGCGGCGAGCTTCAAGCGACCGATTTCCTGGAGCATATCCCCCGCGCCATCCTCTCTCCCATCGCCCGCGCCTGCGCCATCATGATTCCCACACGCCGCGAGGCCTGTCTGCGCTTCACCTAGGCAGACCGATCCAAAAAACTGCGGGCGAACTGGAGAAAAGCCCAGGCATCCGCAAAATGGCTCGCTATCCCCAGGGAGATGCGCACCGCACCCGTGCTTTTGGAATCTATGCACACGCGAAAATCCTCCAGGGTAAACCGCTGCGGCTTCTGCGCAAAACAACTGTTCAATTCCTCGGCGGAGATGCCCAACGCCACCTCTCCGCCGCCGGGATTGCAGAAACAGCCGGTACGTAACGAAATGCGGGCCAGATTGGCTTCCGCCTCCACCCGGCGATGGTCAAAAAAACGGCCCTGCGGATCGTAGAAATTCATCGTTATGGTCCCGCCCCGTGCGTCCAGGGTGAGGGGACCGTAAATGCGCACCAGCGGCGCCCCGTTGCCATGCCGTAAACCGTCCAACTGTTCCAACAACCAGCCCGTCAGGCAGCGGACACGCTCATGAATCAGCTCAATGCCAACGCGCTCCAGGTGTTGCAAGCCGATGGCCACTGCCGGAATGCCCAGGTAATTCACCGTGCCATCTTCAAATGCCGCCTCGTTATCGGCCAGGTAGTAGCGGTCGCCCTGCACTGAAACCATGGTGATGGTACCGCCGGCGAACCAGGGGCGCCGCAATTTAGCCAGCGCGCGCCGGCGGGCCAGCAAAGCCCCGATGCCGGTGGGGTAGCCAAACATTTTGTAAAAAGAGAGGGAGACAAAATCGGGCCGGACCTGTTGCAAATCCAGGCGGTTAGTGGGCACGAAGGCCGCCGCATCGAGCAGCACGTCCCAACCGCAGGCCTGCGCGCGTTCCACCCAGCCCAAATCATGTTGCACGCCGGAAAAATTAGATTGGGCCGGATAAGCGAATAGCCCCGGAGCGCCGGCCTGCAACTCACGCTCCAGGACCTCGGCGTTCAGGCGCAGGTCGGGAATGCAGATGGGCACATAGGTCACCCGCGCCTGTCGGGCACGGGCAAATTCGCGGATCCCGTTCACCGAGTTGTGATTGTCGAAGGTAAGCAGATAGCGCCGCTCCGGCCCAAAGGGATAGGCCTCCCCAACCAGCTTGAGGGCGCCGCTGGCATTGGGGGTGAAGATAACCAGATACTCCTGCGGATCGGCGTTGAAATAGGCTAACACCGCGCGCCGGGTCGCTTCAACCAGCTCCGTCATGGCCAGCGAGGTCGGGTTCGAGGAATGCGGATTGCCAAACACCTGGTCCCGCAGCAGGGCAAAGTGCGCGTCAAGCTGGCTTTGAGCGTAGAGACTCCCCCCCGTGTAATCCAGATAGATATGCCCCAGACGGTCCAGACGGGCATAGTCAGTAGCCCGCAGGGCATCCAGCGTCCTGGTCTGAGCATAGCCCGGATAAGCGGTGAGAAAATCAGCATAGGCAGCTTCGTAACGGCCATTTTCCGACGGGTCCACCCCAACCATTCTGCACCTCCAGCTTGAGATAGATGCCTCATTGTAAGCTGAGGGGATAAGGTCGTCAAGCGCCGGACGTCACCTTTCTACCAACCAGGCAGCAACGGCGGCTGCGCCGGGTTTGAGGGATTGCCCTTTTGCCAATATAAGGTATGATTAGCGCTTGACACCCATGCCTTGCGGAGGTGCTGCCATGAAGGTGATTTTGCGCAAAAATGTGCCCGGCCTGGGACAGGTCAACGACGTTAAGGAAGTAAGCGAGGGGTACGCGCGGAACTATCTTATCCCGCGCGGGCTGGCGGAGATAGCGACCGAAACCGCTATTCAGCAGGCACAGCGGCAGATGCAGGCCGAAAAAGAGAAAAAAGCGCGGCAACGCGCCGAGGCCGAGGCTTTCGCCGCCCGGCTGGCCGCCCTGACGCTTGTCTTCAAAGCCAAAGCCGGGGAAAAAGGACGCCTGTATGGCTCCATCACCGCCCAGCAGATTGCCGAAGCGGTCGAACACCAGCTTCATCAGCCCTTCGATAAGCGCTGGCTGGAGCTGGAGCAACCCTTGCGGCAATTGGGTGAACATGTGATTCCGGTTAAATTGGAAGGTGGGGTCCGAACCACCCTCCGGGTTGAAATTGAAGCGGAGGTGTAATGGCAGAAGGGGTTGGTCAGTGGTTACGACGGGCGCGTGAGGCGCAAAATCTTACGCTGGAAGACGTCGAAGCGCAACTGCGCATTCGCAAACGCTACCTCAAGGCGTTGGAGCAGGCGGATTATGACGCTCTGCCCGGCGATCTCCAGATTCGTGGCTTCTTGCGGAATTATGCGCGTTTCCTGGGGCTTTCCCCCGAAGAAGCGATCGTGCGCTACGAAGCCGACCTGGAAGGGCGCCCCGCCCAACCGCCCCCCCATGCTGTGGCCAGGGATGCGCACCGTCCTGTTTTAGAGCGGCCCTCGGTTTTCGCCCCCATTGATGCCGTCGCCCAAGAGGCCCCGGTAGCCACCACGCGTTTTTCCACGGGCAAACTGCAGATGCTCCTGGGCCTGGCGATCGTCTCTCTGGTGATCGCCCTGACCGCGCTGAGCATCTCCCTGTTCAGCCATGCTGTACCGGCCACGCCGACGCCTACCATCACCCCCACGCCCCTGGTCACCGAAAGCCCGACCCTGCCGGCCACACCGCCGCCTTTTGTGCCGGCCGCCGATGGCACAGTCACCATCCGCCTGGAGGCCCAAATCCACGCCTGGGTGCGCCTGACGGCAGATGGCGTGGTGGTTTTCCAGGGCATCGCCGCCCCTGGCTCGCCCCTGGTCGCTCAAGGCAAGGAAAAGGTGCTGGTCGAAACGGGCAGCGCCGGCTCCTTCCTGCTCTACGTGAACGATACGCCCTGGGGCACGCTCGGCGCGCAGGATCAGATCGTCCGCCGGGCCTGGACGCCTACCGGAGAAACGCAACCGTAAATGGGAAAGCGCTTTTACCTGGCTTCCCTGGGCTGCCCTAAAAACACCGTGGACGCGCAGGCCATGGCGCGGCTCCTGCAGGTCGCCGGCTATGAGGGGACAGACGATCCCCAGGCCGCGGATGTCCTGATCGTGAACACCTGCGGCTTCATCGCCCCCGCCCGCGCCGAGTCCCTGGACACCCTGCGTGAACTGGCCGCCCAACGCAGGCCGGAGCAACAGCTTATCGCGGCAGGCTGCTGGGCCCAAAGGGATGGAGAGCGCCTGCTGAAGCTGGTTCCCCAACTCGATGCCATCCTGGGGACCCGGACCTGGGACGCTATTGTGCCTCTGCTCAGACAGCTTGACGAGCGCAAAAGCCGCACGCCCCTCATTCACATTGAGCGGGGACGCTTCGCCCTGCCCGAAACGGCGGGAACAGCCGGCTACGCCATCCAAGGCGCGACGGCCTTTTTGAAGATTGCCGACGGCTGCCAGCGCCAGTGCGCCTTCTGCGCCATCCCCGCCATCAAAGGGACGGCGGTGAGCCGCCCCATCGAGGCGATTGTGCAGGATGCCCGCGCCCTGCAGGAGCAGGGCGTGCTGGAGCTGATCCTCATCTCCCAGGATAGCACAACCTACGGCCTGGACCTGGGCCTTAAGGACGGCCTAGTCCAGTTGCTGGAGCGGTTGGTGACTGAGGTGCCCGCCATCCCCTGGATTCGCATCATGTACGCTTTTCCCGGCTCCATTTCGCCGCGGCTGATCGAACTCATGGCGCGCGAGCCGCAGATTTTGCCCTATGTGGATTTGCCCCTGCAACACGCCCATCCGGACGTGCTGCGGCGGATGCGCCGTCCCGCCAACATGGACGAGGTGCGCCGGACTATCGCTGAACTGCGCGCAGCCATCCCCGATGTGGCGATCCGCACGGCTTTTATCGTCGGTTTCCCCGGCGAAACCGAAGCGGAATTTCAGACCCTGTTTGAATTTGTGCAGGAGATGGCCTTCGATCGGGTAGGGGTCTTCCTGTACTCACACGAAGAAGGCACGCCAGCGTATGCCCTGGCCGATGATGTGCCCGAAGCCGTTAAGGAGGAGCGCCGCGAGCGCCTGATGGTGGCCCAACAGGCCATTTCCTTGCGGCGGAATCTGCGCTTTATCGGCAAACGTCTGCCGGTGTTGCTGGAAGGTCAGGGGGACGACCTGACCATCGGGCGCACGGTGTACGACGCGCCGGAGATTGATGGGCTGGTCCTGATCCAGGGCCAGCATCCGGTAGGGCGCATCGTCCCGGTGCAGATTGATGAGGCGCTGGTCTACGACCTGGCTGGCCATATTGCCCAGCCCAAAGCCCGCCGGCGGCGCGCGGTTTGAGACGCGCCTCAGTTGCCCGACGCTAGCGGACCCAAACTCCCTCTGGATCGAGGTATTCTGCCGTCTGTTGCCATATCGCCTGCAAAAGCTTATCCGCCAGGAACGGCAAGGCCCAGCGTTGCCGCACGGCCTGGGCAGCGGCTTCTACCGTATCCAGATGGGCGAGCAAAGCCTCCGCCTCCTGATCCACAGGATAAGCCAGCAGGAAACTGCGCACCAGCGCCCCTTCAAAGACCGCGTGCACGGTTGAGGCCACCCAGGCGTTCCCCAGACGGGTTTGAGCGATGCTCAGCAAAGCGCGTTCCCAATCCCGCAGGAAAGGCGCGACCCGGTTCCAGGACACCAGGGCTTCCAGTGGCGTGAACAAAAGCCCATGCTCCCATAAGCGACTGCGCTCCAGCCAGCGCGGAAACCAGAAAAGCTCCTGAAAATCGCCGCTGTGAAATGTGCTGTTGGCTTCGGGGTACTCTTGCTTGAGCAAATGCTCAAGTTCGCGCCGGATGAGCGCGGTAACTTCACCGCGGCCCGTCCATCCCAGGCTCAGCCGCACCCAATCGGCGCGTCCTTGATCGCGCAGCAGGGAAAAAGGCAGGCGCCATTGGGTTGGTAGTTGCGGCGTGAAAAGCCCCCAGGCCAAAAGCGGCGTCAGGCGCGCCCACGTCCAGGGTATCTGCTGGCCCAACCGCCGCATCAGCGCGATGCCCGTCTCCCAATCCGGCAAATCAATCTCAGCCGTGAGGCGATTTTCCGGCAGGAAGGTAATGCGCAGGGTCGCCTCGGTGATCACGCCCCAGGCGCCGCCCTGACCCAGCAACAGCGAGCGGGCATCCGGCGCGCCAGCCATGGGCCGGGTCAGGGTGAGCGGCCCGGCAGGCGTGATGCCCCGCACGGCCAAGACCCGCGCCAGCAGCCCCCCATCCAGATACGCGAAAGGCCAGCCCAGCGTCGCCAGCCTGCCCCCAACCGTGCTTTCGGCGGTCCAAAACCCCACGCCAGTGGTCAGACCTTGCGCATGTAAAGCCTGCTCCAGCGCCTCCCAACGCAACCCGGCCTGTACCGTCACCTGTCCGTTCTGCGCGTCCAGGCGTTGCAGGTGATGCAGACGGGAGAGGTCCAGCACCAGATAAGCCGGCGAGGCGGTCGGCAAGGGCGTGATGGCGCTGCCGCCTCCCCAGGGCCGCAGCCGCAGCTCCCGTCCCGCCGCCCATAACATCAACGCGGTGATCTGCGCTTCGCTTTCCGGGTACACGACGGCCAGCGGCAGGGCCGCCCCCACCTGGCGCAGGAGAAAGCCGCGGTAACCCAGACCGCAGGCATGGCGCGTCAGGGTTTCCGGATCGGTCGCCAGCGCCTCCTCACCGATGAGGTTCACCAGGGAACGCAAAACCGGCTCTTCAAAATCCGGAGCGGGCAGGGCGGGCGGCGTTTTGCCCGGCGGCGGATCGGCCGGCAGTTCCGGCAGCACCTGTCCCAACGCCTTCCAAAAGGCAAGAAAACGATCGGGCACCCCTGAAGCCGGAAACATGCTGCGCAGGAGACTCATGCTTCATCCTCCCCCGAATCGAACAGTGCCAGGAATTCGCCCAAGATCATCGCCGTCGCCCCCCAGATCACCACCCCATCGTAGCGATAGACTGGCGCGCTGAGCCCATAACCACCTGCTTCCACCGTCTCCCAGCGCACCGCTTCGGGCTGCAGCAGGTAGGGGAGGGGAATCTCCAACACCCGCGCCACTTCCTGAGGATTGGGATGCAGTTCCGGCAAGGCTTCGATCCAGCCCACATAGGGCGAGATAAGCATCCGACTGGGCGGAACGTAAAGCGGGGTCAAGCCCCCCAGGACTTCAAAGCTGATGCGCGGAAGGCCCAACTCCTCCTCCAGTTCCCGCAAAGCCGTATCGGCCAGGCTTGCATCGGTGCTTTCGCTCTGCCCGCCTGGGAAACTGACCTCATTGCGGTGATGGCGGAGCTGCGCTGAGCGCAGGGTCAACAGGAGATGGGGGACCCCGGCGCGCAGGAAGAGAGGGATGAGGACCGCCGCCGTGCGCGGGATGATGCCGGGTTCGGGGGCCAGGCTGCGGCCGGCCGGCGCCAGGCGCAACTGTGCGGCCACGCCCGGCAAAGGCCCTTGCAGGCGGTGACGCAATCTCTCCTTTAGCCCTGCGGCCTGTTTCGCATCGCAGCGTTTCATGCTATGATTATAGCGCAAATCATGGAGGACGTTGATCGGACGCCCTGGGACGGCTCGACCGGGCCAGACGCGCCAGCCAGCTCACGCTCAGCAAGGGGGAAACCATGAGACACTGGTGTTGGTTCGTGCTTTTAGGTATGGCGTTGGCAAGCTGTGTGTCCACCCCATCCCCGGTGTCGCCTCCTCCTGCGACGCTTTCGCCCACGCCGTCCCCCAGTCCGGTTTTCAGCCCGACGCCTGCGGCCCCGCTGGACCTGGTGATCTGGGTGCCCGATAGCTGGATAAGTTCCCTGGATACGCCGACCGGTCAGGCCTTGCAGCAACAGCTCCAGGCCTTCGCCGGCCAATACCCCGGCTACACCGTGAGCCTGCGCCTCAAGAAAGCGACGGGGGCCGGGGGGATGCTGGAGCTGCTCAGCGTGGCCAATCAGGTCGCGCCCTCCGTCCTGCCCGATCTGGTGTTGTTCGAGCAAGGCAGCCTGCAAGAGGCCTATCAAAAAGCGCTGCTCACTCCCCTGGCGTTGAGCGCGGAACGCGCCGGGGCCTGGCCCGCGGCGCTTCAGGCCAGCGTCTCTGATGGCGAAACCTGGTACGCCGTGCCCTACCTGCTGGACCTGGAACAGGCGCTCCTGGTCCCGCACGCTCAGGAGCGCCTGCCGCTCACTTGGGATGCCCTGCTCAGTGAGGACTACCATGTGCTCATCCCCGCCGGCAACGCCGACCTGGCTGATCCAGCGCTGGTGGCCTGGTATCTCAGCACGGGCGCGGGGATAGTGGATGAACGCGGCAACCCCGCGCTGGAACGCAATGCCCTGGAGACGCTCTACCGCTTTATCCGCACGCTGCAAGAAACCGAAGCCCTCGATCCGGTTGTGGTGCGCGGGCTGACCGACGCTCAGGCCGCCTGGGAGCTTTTCACCGGCCGACCGGGCACGCTCAGCGTCGTCCCCGGCGGCAGCTACTGGACCGCCCCCAGCGCAGCCGGCCTGCCCATGACGCTGCCCGGCCTCACCGCGCCCGCCGTGGCCCCGGTAACGCGCTTCCTGGCGTGGGGATACGTCCGCCGGGACCCGACCCGCCAGGAAGCGGCCCTGGCTCTGCTGGACTGGCTCACGGCGCCGGAACAGATCAACGCTATCAGCATGGCCAGCCAGATGCTGCCCGCTGATCGCAACGCTCTGGCCCTCAGGCCATTCCCCGCCGAACAGGCTGCTGCCCTGACCGATATTCTGAATGCCAGTTATGTTTTCCCCTCCCCGCTGGTGGAGCGCAGCATCCGGCGCGCCTTGCAGGCCGGCCTGATCGCACTGCTGGACTCGCCCGATGTCACCCCTACCATGGCGGCGGCGGTAGCTCTGGGCAGGTTGCGGGAATAGAGGGGCGCCATGTCGAGGCTGCGGGAACACGCTCAGGCGATAGCGCTGGCCGCTTTGCGCGCAGTGGACCCGGCGCCGGCTGTGCGCAGGGCGCTGGAACAAACCCCACTCCCGCCCCGGCCAACCCTGTTGCTGGCAGTGGGCAAAGCCGCGCCAGGCATGGCCCTGGCGGCGGTGGCCGGCCACGCTTTTCCTCTGTGCGGCGCGCTGGTGATTACCGCCCGCGGCCATACCGCCGGATTCGCTTTCCCATCAGGCTGGCAGGTCTATGAGGCCGGTCATCCCCTGCCAGATGCGGAGGGAGAGGCAGCGGCGCGCCAGGTAGAGATGGCCCTGCGCACCGCTCTAGCGGAGGCGCAGTTGCTCTTGCTGCTTTCCGGCGGCGCCTCGGCGCTCCTGCCGGCGCCGGCGCCGGGACTCACGCTGGCCGATGTGCAGGCCGTGACGCAGGCCCTGCTGCGCTGCGGCGCGACGATTCACGAAATCAACACTGTGCGCAAACACCTGGAGCGGCTGAAGGGCGGCGGCCTGGCCCGACGGTGGGGCGCGCGTCCCTTACGGGCTTTGGTACTGGCAGATGTGGTGGGAGAGGACCTGGCAGTGATTGGATCCGGCCCCGTCACCCCGGACCCGACCACTTTTGACGAGGCCTGGGCCGTGCTGGAAGGTTACGCGCTGCTGGAGCAGGTGCCAGCGGCGGTGCGGGACTATCTGCAGCGTGGGCGGCGCGGAGAGGTGCCGGAGACGCCCAAAGCCGGCGAAGTCTGTTTTGCTCAGGTCACGGTAGAGATTGTGGCGGCGAACCGTCACGCGGTCCAGGCGGCGGCCCAGACAGCGCAGGCCCTGGGCTACACGCCGTTGGTGTTGGGCAGCCATCTGGAAGGGGAAGCCCGTGAAATCGGACGGGCTGTGGCGGGCATAGCGCGCAGTGCGCTCCAGACGGGCTGGCCTGCGCCGCCGCCTCTGGCGCTCATCTGGGGCGGCGAAACGACCGTGACGGTGCGCGGTTCTGGCCGGGGAGGGCGCAATCAGGAGCTGGCCCTGGCCGCGGCCAGCGCCCTGGCTGGACTGGAAGGCGTGGGGTTGCTCGCCTTCAGCACGGATGGCCGCGACGGACCAACGAATGCAGCGGGCGCTTTTGTGGATGGGACGACCTGGACGCGGCTGCGTCAGGCCGGCCTAGAGCCGCAGCGCGCCCTGGCAGACAACGATAGTCACCCGGCCCTGGACACCATCGGGGCCTTGTTCCGCACCGGTCCAACCGGCACTAACGTCAACGACGTCATCATCCTCCTGATTGACCGGCCCTCGCCCTCCGGCGGGCGGGCTATTTGCGCTTTTTCTTCTCGCCCAGGAGGTGACGCTGCCAGGCGTAGAGCTGCGTGAGCGCCTCCAGCGGGGTGAGACTGTTCACATCGAGCGCACGCAGCTCGGTGAGGATCGGGTGTTCCTGAGCGATGAGCAGCGGCTGAAACACCTCCTCGCTTTCTACCTGACCCGGCCGGAATTCCCCGCTTTCCAGTTGCTTGAGCAGCGCCTCAGCGCGGTGAATGACTGGCGCGGGGAGTCCGGCCAGCCGGGCGACGTGAATGCCGTAAGAACGATCTGCTCCGCCAGGAACGACTTTGTGCAGAAAAATAACCTCGTGCCCGTCCTCTTTCACCGCCAGATTGAAGTTGCGCACGTGCGGCAGCGTGTCCGCCATAGCCATCAGCTCATGGTAGTGCGTGGCGAAGAGGGTGCGCGCCCGGCGTTCGGGATGATTGTGCAGATATTCCACGACCGCCCAGGCGATGGCCAGACCATCATACGTGCTGGTGCCGCGCCCCACTTCATCCAGAATGAGCAGGCTGCGCGGGGTGGCGTGATGGAGGATGTTGGCCGTTTCGACCATTTCCACCATGAAGGT
>Ga0068707_1000623_pt1 | contig 23677 bp, 6 predicted proteins | sample YNPNPMetaG_FD_66600 | JGI IMG/M metagenome (GOLD analysis project Ga0068707, IMG submission 66600) | Anoxygenic and chlorotrophic microbial mat microbial communities from Yellowstone National Park, USA - YNP NP MetaG | ecosystem: Environmental > Aquatic > Thermal springs > Hot (42-90C) >... | reverse complement strand
CGCAAAGCTTCACGCTGACCGGCGACGACCCGGACGGTGCGATCAGGCACATTGTGTGGGAATTCGGCGACGGCACGCGCGCGTTTGGCTGGAAGGGCACGCGGCACATTGGCGTGCCGGGCGATTACATCGCGCGTGTGTTGGTGGCCGATGACGAAGGCTTGGTGGTGACGCAACAGGTCGCCTGGTCAGCCACGCGGGCTGGCTGGCCAGGCCTGCAAATCACCAATCCGACCGACGCGGAAATCGTTGTTAGCCACTCGCCTGTAGTAATCAGCGGAACGGCAACTGGCTTTGGCAAAGTCGAGGTGAGCACCGACCGTGGGTTTTACGGCGTCGCCACCGGCACGAACTCTTGGAGCATCGCCTTGCCACTCGCACCGGGCTGGAACACAGTTACGGCGTGGGATCAAACTCGCCGCATACGTTACGTGCCGACGGGCATGTTGGCGGTGACCGACCTGGCAGAAAACACAAACGTCGTCGAACGTTGGGAGCCGATTGAAATCACGTTTACCGTCACCAACTCCGCCGCGACGCATGTGCAGTTTGCCCATGACCCGGCGCCTCCACCCGGCTTGGCGTGGATGGACGGCATTACGGTGGACGGCCTGTTTACGCCCGACAACTGGCAGACGGTGTACCGTCGGCCGGCCTTTCTGTGGCAACCATACACAAGGGCGCTCAAGGACAACGAGGAATGGTTGTATCCGACCAACGGGCTGCGTTGGTGCGTGCGGTTCGCACCGCCGCAGACCGGCGACTGGCAGTACCGGATCGAAGTGCAGGAATCGCGTGGTGGTGCAGTTTCGGCCACGCACGGGTTTACCGTTGTGCCACCTACCAACCCCGACAATCACGGGCCGATCCGCGTTGCGGCAGACAGCCGGTATTTTGAGTTTGCTGACGGCACGCCGTTTCTGGGAAGCGGGCACGGGCTGGGATTCTCCGATGAGAGGTATTCGTTCGATGCCGTGCAGAAGTTCCAAACGATGGGTGCCGGCAACCAGAACTTTTTCCGGTGGTGGCTTTCTGGTCACCTCTGGGGTTCGGCGTGGCAACCTTGGGCGTCGCGGACATTGCCATACGAGGGCACGGTACCGGCCACGGGGTTGTCGTTGGAATCCGCATTTGGCGACGGCCTGGCCGCGTGGAAACTCGATGCCGGTAACCCGATTCTGTTTCAGGGATTCATGAGCGGTCATGCCGGGCTGATTCCCGGCCGCAGCTACCGGGTGCGGGTGCGGTGGCGGACGGAAAACGTGACCGGCCCGGCCAATCCGGCCCATCCGTTTGGTGTGTGCGTCAAATTCGTCGGCTGGCCCGAACCGGGGCGAACGCACACATTGCCGGCGTTGGTCTCGCACAAGAACGGCGACACACCGTGGCATGTGGCCACCGGCACGTTCACGGCCACTGGCAATCTGTTACCGAATCTGGCGTTGATTCTTGAGAACACGACCGGCGGTCGGGCTTTTGTGGACGAAGTGGCTGTTGAAGAATCGCTCGGCGGTGGTGTGTATGGGCCAAATCTGTTGCGGTCACCGCGCGCCAATCAGCACACGACCTTTGACGCGCGCCGGGGCGCGGGCTTGGAGCACATCCTGCGCGAGGCAAACCAGCGTGGGTTGTATTTCAAGCTGGTCATCAGCGAGAAGCAGGAGTTTCTGCTCAACCAACTCTCGCCGTTTGGATTGCCGGACCCGCACGGCAACCATTTCAATCGCGGCGCCGGATCGCCAACGCGTCGATTGCACGAGCATTATTGGCGACATCTCTCGGCCCGGTACGGCGCGTTTCGGTCGGTGCATTCGTGGGAACTGGTCAACGAAGAAGCGCCAGGTCCCGGCGAACACTTCGAGCTGACCGCCCATGCCGCGCAACAATCCGACCGCGACGGTAATCCACACATGGTCAGCACGTCCACCTGGGCGGGGCTTGCTACCAACGCATGGAAACATCCCGCCAGTGCGCCGATTCACTACGCTGATTTTCACTGTTATGTGCGCGCGACCGGCTGGATCGAGCCCAAGGATGCGTTGGCCAACGATTCCGCGCGCTTTTTCCACGAATACGATTTGGCGGCCCGCGCCGCTGGTTTCGGCAAACCGATCACGTGGGGCGAGGTGGGTATTGACGGCACGGGCGCCGGCAGCGATGACGAAGAAGCATTGCTGGCCAAAGACAGCCGGGGCATCTGGCTGCACAAGATCATCTGGGCACGGTGCGGACCCGGCGGCGTTTATCCGCTCTATTGGTGGACTGACAACATCTTCAACCGAAATCTCCACAGACTCTATGGCAACTGGCACCGTTTCATGGCCGGCATCCCACTGACCAACGGTCGGTACGTGGCTGTCGCGGCCACCTCATCCAGTCCGCGCATTCGCGTCTTTGGGCAAAAAGACACAACGGCTGGTCGCGCGCATCTCTGGCTCGACAACACCAATCACACCTGGCGCGCCGTGGTCGATGGATATTCTTGGTCCGGGGAGAACGCTGCCCTCGAAGTGGGTATGGGAACCTCAGGCGCGTCCTACCGGTTAACGTGGTGGAATACCACCAACGGGCAGCCGATTGGCACCGAGATTCTTCAGGCCGATGCCGCAGGTGTGGTCCGGTGGAATGTCACCAATTTGGTTACGGACACGGCAGTGCACTTGGACCGGTTGACATCTCGCGAAGCATGGCGGTGGCAGCATTTTGGCTGGCCGGACAATGTGGGCCAAGCCGCTGACGACGAGGACCCTGACCGGGATGGCTTGCGGAATTTTGTCGAATACGCCCTTGGACTCGACCCGAAGGCGCCCAGTGTTCTGCCAGTCTGGCCCTCCGTGGTCAATGATCGGCTCGCGCTAAACTACGTGCGACGTCGGCCAGCCGATGATGTGGCTTACGTTGTGGAGGCGGCTGCTGAGTTATCTGGGGATTGGAGTAACGCAGGTATTACCGAAGCGATGCTTGGCGCGACGCCCGGCTTTCAGACAAACCGCGCGCTTGACAGCGTGTCGGTTTCTCAAGCGCCTCGGCGATTCCTCCGGCTCAAACTCGAATTGTTGCCATGAGACTTGAACGCAAATCTCTCCGCATATCGGCCGGCTTGAAGTTGGCCATTGGTGTGATTGTTGCATGCCATTTGGCTGTGCTCAGCGGGCAAGTGCAAAGCTGGTTCACCAACATACAACCTCTGATCCACGCTTGCGGCCTGACTTCTTCCAACCGGGTCTGGCTGGCATGGACCGGCACTGCAAGTGCGCAATATTCTGTCGAACGCACCCACGACCTCAGTCAACCTTTCGCTGTTGTTGCATCCAACTTGGCTGCGATGAGCCCTGAGAATCGGTTTACGGATTCTGTTCATTCTGCTGCCGCCACTTACCGCGTGGGGGCAAGCCCGGTGACGCCATTGACCGATTGGTTTCAGCATGCACATGATGCGCAGCGAACCGGTTACGCGCCTGCTGCGCCGCCGCATCCGTGGCGTTGGGCATGGCAATGGAATGGATCGGATGACAGTGGCCGCATCGTGCCCGGCAAGGTGCTCTTGCCGCGCAACGTCCAACCAATCGTGGCCGAAGGGCGCGTGTACATCGCCGCTGGCACCAACGGTGTGTATGCGATCGATGAAACCAATGGCGCGGTGCTTTGGCAGGTCAAACCCGGCGGGGCAATCAATTCCACGGTTGCATATGATCCAGGTACTAGGGCGTTGTTTGCGGTATCCAGTCACGGCCGTCTCTACAAGCTCAGCCCGAGCGATGGCGCGACGCTCGCATCCTGTGTGTTGGGCGCGGCCACCGCGTTGCCATTGCCGGTGGCAGTGGCGAACGGGCGCATTTTTGCTTCGATGGGACAGAACGTACTCGCGCTCGATCCGGCCACGCTGACAACCAACTGGCTCTACAACGCCGGCAGCGCGGTGCATACGCCGCCGGCGTATTCGGCCAACCGCGATGTCGTGGTTGTCGCCACTGCGGACCTCCATGTTCACGCCATCCACAGTAGTGACGGCACGCGATTGTGGCGCGTCAAGCCCGGCACGCATAAGCCCGACGAACATCACACATTCGCCAACGGTTGGCCGGTCATCGCCGAACAACACGGCTTGGTGTTGTTGCGGCAACGCATCAACTGGGACTATTTGTGGCTCAACCCAGATCCGTTTGGCGTTCCCGAAAACTCAACGATCCGCGCCCGGCTGGCGGCTCAACCGAACGCGCGCTGTCATTTCGCGTTGCGGCTGGAGGACGGCAGCGTCGCGTTTCACATCAATAACGGCGCGGGCGGGTTTGGTGATGGCGGATATCTACCGCTTGGCTCCATGCCGGTCGTGCGCGTATTCCCGGGCGGGAAGGAAGTGGCGCTCAACATCATTCGCGGGGACGGTCGCTACGACGCCCGTTGGGATTCGCATTTTGGCGAGATGGTGTTGGACGATAACACCGTGCCCGGGCTGCAGGCCGGCGACGTGCGCTGGATCCGGCACGGTAATACGCCAGCAGACGACGATTTCCTGCTGACCGATGAACAGCCGTTTTTGTCGGCAGCGGGTGATTACCTTTTTGGCAGCCACTGGCTGGTGACCTACGCGATTCAGCCGATGGACCGTGGACCGACCCGGGGTACGTGGATTAACAAGATCAACTCGACGAACCTCTCGTGGATGATCGTCTCGCAGGGCGCGTGCGGGCCGTGCCCCTTTTCGCCGACCCATTATTGTGCGCAGTCGCTGAACGAAGACCCCGGTTGCGGGCGCAACTATGCCGGCGGCTTTTACGTCACCTACAACCAGGGTAACCCGACTCCCGTCCATGACCTGTATTGGACCGAATACGGCTGCGTGGTTGGGCTGCCCGACAAGTTGATAGTGCGCGACACGACCGGTGCGATTTTTTGTCTGGTGAGTGGCAACCCGCGCAGCGACGGTAGCCCCACCCCGAAGTCCGCCTCCACGTCCGCACCAAGTGACCCTCTGGTGACCAACGATTCGATCTCGGTCGAGGGCCAACTCCGCTACGTCTTCAACAACGGCAAGGCGGTGCTGCTGTCCTTTGTAGAGCCCCACCATGGCACCTTCAAAGCGCTGATTCCACGATCCTGCTGGCCCAATTTCACCGGCCTGAAGACCGAGTTGGGGCGCAACCGCGCGGCACTTTACCGCGAAGGGCAGTGGGTTGTGTTGACCGGTACGCCCACGTGGTATCAAGGTGATCCGGCCGTTTATGTCTCAAACCCGAGCCAAGTGCAAGTATTGGGCGATGCAGCGATTGGCTTGGCAGTCAAGTCCAACGGCCGTTGAGCGCCAACCCCGATCGCGAATTCAACGCCACTTGAATTCAACAGGAATGAACACCCGACGCCACAGCTTTCGCAGATTTGTAACAAGAACTCGGGTTGAAGTCCGCATGCCGTTGCCTTATGATGCAACAAGCACGATGAGCCAATCCAGCTCTGACTTGATTCGATCCAGACGGCGACGTCCGGTTCTTTTTCTTGGTTTGGCAATCCTTTCCATCGTAGCACCGCGGTTTGCGATGGCCGCCGATCGTTGGGATTGGAGCCAGCGCGCGCCGGTCGTAGCTTGGCGCGCCGAGATTGGTGCCGGTTTTGCCAGCGTGGCCGTTCACGACGGCACGGTCTTTGCCTTCGGCAATGTTGCCGATGAGGACCGCATCACGGCGCTGGACATCGAGACCGGCAAGGTGCGCTGGCAATATCGCTATCCGTGTCGGGCGCTTGGCATAGCCAAGCCGGACGAACGCGGTCCCCGCGCCACCCCTTTGGTCCACGCTGGCGCTGTCCATACACTGAGCCGCGACGGCCGGATGTTGTGTCTGGACGTCGCCACGGGTGCATTGCGGTGGCAGTTGGATGTGCCGAGCGAGGTGGGCGAGAAACCGCCCTATTGGGGTTTCAGCGGTTCGCCCCTTGTGTGGGATGACCGACTGATCTGGTCGGTGGGAGATCGTGGCCTTGCAGTGCGCGTCGCTTCTGGCGAAGTGGTTTGGAAATCACAGCCGCGGGCTTCAACCGTATGGAAGAATGATCCGGTGGGCACTTCCGGCTACACGACACCGCAACCGGTTATGTTCGGTGGCCAGCGCCGCGTGTCGCTCGCCAATGAAAGTCAGTGGGTCATAGTCGAGCCGGCTGACGGCGCATTGGTCTGGGCTACACCGTGGAAAGTGCCGTACGGCGTCACTGCTACCCAGCCGCTGTTAATTGGCCAGCGCGTGGTCCTCAGTGGCGGCTATGGTTACGGCATCCGGATGGTGGAACTGGATGGCCCGGGAACTGTGGTGTGGGCCAACTCGAACTTGCGAAGCCACTTTTCCAATCTGGCAGTCGTCGGCGAACACTTGTATGGCATCGACGGCAACCAACAGGACGGCGCAAGGTGCGAGTTGCGCTGCATGCGCCTGAGTGACGGCCAGGTCTTGTCGGGCGAACGACTTGGTTTTGGCAACCTGACGTTGGTTGAAGAACGCATCCTTCTCCTCACAGCCTGGGGGGAGCTGGCGTTGATTGTGCCGTCCCCCGCCGGCTTCCGCGAAACCGGGCGGACGCAAATCTTAAGCACCGAATACTGGACTGCCCCGTTGGTATTTGGTCGCCACGTCTTCGCCCGGAACAAGCAGGGTACACTCGTCCGAGTTGATCTCCCATGAGACTCTTTGGACTGGTTCACTGCTGGCTGCTCCCCGCAGTGGTGGTACTGGCAGTGCCAACCATGCCCAGGCGACTGATTGGCCGCAGTTGCAGCGTGACGCCGCTCGCACCGGGCACAGCCCTGACGAAGTGCCGCCGCCTTAACGTGCGCGATGGGCCTTGGTTTTCCGGGCGATCCGACCATCCGCACCGACACTCTGGCTGGACGTACGTCGGCAAGACGCAAAATGAACACGTCAGGTTCTGAGCCGACCGCAAATCTCATTTGAGAACCTGATGCTCACGGGTATAATGTTCGCATGACAGTAGTTGCTGGACAAAACGTATGCGCATCAGCCGAACGGTATCTCACTCGCCTGCAAGCAACAACCGGTCAGTCCGGCACCATGTACGTCCGAACTGCTCGACGAGGCTCGTCCACAACAGAATACGTGAACGGCCAGCCGGATCACAACCAATCAAGCTGAATCTGCCGAGCTCGCAAAGTTGGCGGTTGGCATGCCGTAAACCTGCCGCCCCGCGCAATGCACAATCCAGGGTTTGATCCAAACTCCGCAGCCACACCAAACACAAACAACCGCCGGTTGCGTAATAGCCCTGAAGTGCGATGCTCCGACTCAACTCGACAGCGCGCCGACGATTCGGCGCCGCTTTCCATTCGAACGCCAACAGGTCCGCAACCGCCCGCCGGCTTGTTTGAGCGCATGAGGCATCTGTTTCTCCAATACCCACTCTTGCACTTCCTTCTGCTGGACTTGCGCTGGACAGCAGTGGTGCTCGTCATTGTTGTTTTTGGCGGACTAACAATCCTGTCGATGCAAAAGATTTGGGTCAGAACACCGCCCGGCTTCCGCCCGGTCGTCCGGGTCAGCACCCTGGATCTGGCCCAGGCATGGTCTCTTCGCCGAACCGCCGAGCACGCCGAAAAAACCGGCGACAAGCAATCAGCGCTCGAAGCATTGATTGGTGCGGTTGCCCAAGACAGCGCCAATGTTTCGCTGTTACGCAGTTGTCTCCATGCTGCAGCTCGAAATGAAAACCTCGAGGGCCAAAGCGCCGCCAGAATTCTGGCGCAAATCCCATGGCTCTTGCGCCTGACACAAACAAACGAAACCGATCTCCACATCGCAACCCAATTGCTAAGAAAATACCACCGATGGGGCGAAATCGAGGAATTGCTTCGGCCCCGGCTGGAACACTTGAACCCCGAAGAACAAATCGACTACGTCGCCGCATTGTTTTGGTTGGGGAAAATCGACGATTTCGCCCGGGCATGGGAAAAGTTGCCATACTCACTTCAAGACGATCCGGCGTTGCGCATCTGCCACTTCGCATACATGGCCGCATGGGGTCCACCTGAAAAGGCCGCCGAAGGACGACGTCTTTTGACTGCTGCTCTGGATGATCCCGTGCACGCCACACTCGCACACAGAGCGAATTTGATTGTCAGCGCGGCATTGTTGGACCCAGCAGGCTATGAAAAGTCACTGCGCAGACTCGAAGAATCCAGGGCCGCGCGAATCGCTGATGCAAAAGGTTACTGGAGATTGCTCGCCAACACCGGACGTAAAGAAGAAGCGCGGCTCCTCGCCGAGAATTATCTCTTCCCACCAACAACCCCATGGGAGGTTCTCGACCAAGCTTCCGCGTACCTTGACCTTGGCATGGATGATTTCGCCTGCCGCTTCATGCGGCGTTATGTGCCGGAGTTCGGGTGTTCACCTGTTGGCTGGTCAGTTTCCATGTGGATCACGTACGGGGAATTGCTGACCGAATTGAGACGCTGGGATGAGCTTCTCGACATGACGCTAATGGTCCGGCGTATTCCTGAAGCGTTACTGGTATTACGCGGTTACATCAGTTTCCTCGAAGGTCGGGCGTTGCTTGCCCAAGGTGCCGCAGAACCGGCAGCCCGATGCTTTGAGTACGCTTCCCATCAGGATTTCCCAACGCCAGAAATCGCCCTCAAAGTGGGTATCACTCTGCTTCAACTTGGTTACCCCGAACACGCGAGGGCGATCCTGATCAAACTCGAGGACGAATTGGCCAATGACGTGCGCCTTTGGCAGGCCTTGCTCGAAGTCACAGTGATGTTAAGAAACGACAGCGTCGAGTTCTACAAGGCTGCTCAGCACGCTTACAAACTCGCACCCAACGACGCCACCTGCATTAACAACTATGCCGCCGCACTCTTGATCAACCGCTGGCAACCAGACGAGGCAATCAACCTGACTCGCGACCTGCTCGCACGCGAGCCAAAGCTTCTGCAAGCCCGCATAAACCATGCGTTCAGCCTCGCACAAACCCGACGTTTCCACGAAGCCCGCCATGTTCTCGCAACCATTGATCCCTCCGGGCTGTGTGAACCCGACCGAACTTCATATTATCTTGCTTCGGCGGAGATCAATTCCGGCCTTTCGCTCCATGACGAAGCAATAGCCGATATCCGGATGATAGACCGGAAACACCTTTTCCCAAACCAACGCGAGTGGCTGGAAAAACTACAAAAACAGCTCAAGCAGCAACCTGCCCAGCGCGGTTCTGCAGCAACCGAATGATCGAGGCGTAACAATTGTGCTGGTTGCAGGAATACCGCTATGCCGCACCGCGCTGAACAGAACGACTTCGTCGCTCACGAGGCAGATGCGACTGAGATCGCCGGACGAACAGTGCGAAGGCAAGAGTTCCGAACCGAACCCTGATCTGCGATTTCCGCGCAGATTTTCCTGCATGGTATTGCGATCCGGAATCTCTGGAACTGCCAAACCCGCGCGTGCGCAACCAAAACCTCGGTTCTCGACTTCTCGCGAACAACCTCCGCGTTCAACTATCTGGTACCGACCCGGTAGAAACGCAAAGGCAACACTCCGGCACTGCTGTCTTCGATCGTCGAGGTCGGACCAGTCAAAACCCAATTGGTCAGGTTAATCCATCCACTCAAAGGCAAGGTTATGTCAGACGAAACCCAGATGGAATGGTATTGCCCAATCACCCCGGAAATGGAAATGAGCATGGTCCCACGGTCGCCACTTCGCATCTCGATGGCAGGGGGAGACACAAGGGCGCCGGCATAACGCATCGCTGGGTCCCCGATGATTCCGTAAATTCCCGAAGGCGTCAGCCGCGTGCCCGTGGCATTGTAGCGCACCATTGCTTCCAAAAGGTAGTCTCCCAATCGCCATCGGTGACCGTCATGAAAGCTTCGTACCAACTCGAAATTCAATGAAACGGCTTCCTCGTTGTAGGATAACCCCGTCGGCGAAACAACCGCAACAGCTCCGCCCGACGGTTCGGTCAAAAGACGTTCACCAAGACAATCGTACCCCGGCACGGAAAACTGGCCGACCAAACACGTCATTGCGATTACAACCGGCAATCGTGCATCGTTCGCCAGGGCCGGCACGTCAGAAGTCGTCAGGTATCCCGAGCCCCCGAGCCTGTCGATCGCACCATGACCAATGTAACATAGCAAATCAATCCCTTGTCTGAGATCATTCAACACTTCGTTGCGGACGTCGCTTTCCGGTCCCGGATATGCAATGCGATTCAAATAGTCGTCGGGCAATTCGGTTGCAACGGTCTGAATGTTCTTCACAAAATCGCCTGCCTGATCCGGCGCGTCTGCAACCAGCAGCGCTACCGGCGCCGAAAGTATCCCCCCCGACTCATATGCAATAATCTTCTTCACCATCGTTGCCACGTCGGCAGCGGAACGCGCCGGAAGCCTGCCCACGGCAACCTCGGGCGCGGCATTTCCCTCGATATCGCCAAATGCAGTGTCAGATGCAAACAGGCCCGACAAGGTCGGTATCATCAGCGGCGGCATTTTGTTGTCGCCATGGCCAAAAATATTCCGGTAGTCATAGGTCCCGTTCCCAACCAGCAACAGATACCGGGGTGCTCTCTCCCAATTGGCCCGCGCGTACCTGAGAAAATGCCTGATCGCCTCCGGCTCCCGTACCCCGTGATTGAACTCATCGTAGATCGACTCGACTGGAATCGCCTTGACTTCGAAACCCTGCTGACGTCTGTGGTCCGCCAATGGCAAGGCCGCTGTAAGAAATTCCTCAGGCCCGATCATTACCATGTCAGCCCGGTTCGTAGGTGACAAAAGGTTTGTTACCGGCCGCAGTTGAACGACCGGGGCTGACAAACCTCCCGTTCCTGCAAAGGCAGCATACCTGTGCTGTCCGGACGCGGGCACAAAGCTGACGTTGTATTTGCCGTCCTCGATGTCCACGGTTGTGTTGACAACCATTCTCGGAACAGCCGGCTCGCTCACGTCAAACACCAGAATATCCGGGCTTGAAAAGCCGCGAACAGTTGCCACATCAGGGCTGCCAGTCGAAAACTCGGCTGCATTGTTAACAGCCTCGAGGCGCTTCGCGTAATGCACACCAAAACCGTCCACGTAAACATGGCTCGTTGAGGTTCCCTCGGCCTTGAGCGTCAACCAATTCGTGCCATCCACCAGACACGATTCCTGTACATTCGCCGACAATTCAGCCCATTCTTTGCCGCGCCAGGTCACGCGCCATTCCTGCTGCGTGCATCCGTTCACACCAAGATAGACCAAATGATCGGCACTGGTGCCGCCTTTCAGTCGAACCCGGATTTGCACCGGTTGCCCAACTCGTGCCAAACCATCAACCGCAAACGGCAGTGTAACCTTGCCGAGCAACGGATGTGCTGCGACCAGCCGCTCCCAAAACCAATAGTCCTCGTCCGCGTCTGTCGCCAACTCGTATCGCACCATGCGGTCCATCTCGAAGTCAACCGAGGCGAGATAGAACCCTGCACCGGAAGGTGCTGGCCCGCCACCACTCACGATGGGCATCGCAAGATTTGTTCCCGCCACAAGCCAATAAATATTCTCCTCAGTGTAATTGTTGCGAAGTCGCTCGGCACAGAACACAAGGTCTTCACCAGTCGGTGCCGGAACATAACCCACCTGCTTGCCACGATTCAAAAGGGCGTAATGTCCGTTTCGAATGGAGTCTTGTATGAGTGAGATTGGCTGACCCGTCAACTGAGCCAATACACGACTCGAGGCACAATGTAACCCGGCCTCCCTTGTGATGAGGCATACACGTGAACTCTGGCCGAATTCAGATTGATTGGTGATGTTACCTTTCGCAGTGACTATCGACGTCGGGAGTTCGCAGTGTGCTCGTGTCAACCGCGGAATAACAGGCAACTCGGCATGGAATTCCCCGGACCCGACCTTTATCCCGCATCGTATCTCCTCGTGGGGGTTGAGGTCATTGTCCCACGCCACGATCTTGCAATTACAAATGCCATCCCCGGGAATTCCCGGGACAGTCAGCATGTAGGTCTGCCCGTATTCAGTCTGGGCAGCCGGGATAATATCCTCGTTGAGGCGATGCCATGGCGCACCGGCCACAGCATGGTAAACGTCGAACCCGATCAGGCCAACCTCGTTCACAGTCCGCCACCGGACAGTCAGACAGGTATCCTTGCTATGTACACTGACATCCGCCAGCCACGTGCCAATGGGCCTTGAGAACACCTCAGCGGCAAACCCGGAGTAAGCGGCCAGGGCACACAAGGTCAACACTCGCGGCAGAGAAACCAGCATCGGGAGGTTGGTCAAATGCCGTGTCAACCGTCCGCTGATCGTCGTGCCAAACATCCGCCCCAGAATAAGGCTGGCACACCAAATCCGCAACAGCGGCAAGGCGCACTGCGTCTCCCAAATACGCGCGTGGATTGTATTACCTCGCCCTTTGGGTTTCTCGTTTGGACCGCCGGTACACCCCGTAAAACAAAAGCCCCGCACAAGCCATCACTCCCCATTCCTCGGGCTCCGGTATCGGCGTTATCTGGGCGTAGGCCGCACCAAACTCCTTGCCGGGATTTAATGTGCTTGTCAATACGAACCCAACACGATCTGCAGGCCCAAACACGCTCCCTGTCATGTACCTCCCCTCACCGGTCAACGTTCCCAAACCTTGGCTCGCCCAATCATTCCCAGTCCAATATAATCGATATACGCTCAAACTCGCTGATGTGGCCTGATTCTGCTCGACCCGATAGTTGAATACCAAATACCCGGACTGACCCAACGCCGCGTTCTCCCGCATCTGAACCGTCGTCAGCGACTCCCCGGACACCCCAACTGCACCTCCAATCGTCAACGTCCCGGCCGACTCGACATCGTCAAACCAGTAGTTCCCGCTTGGACTGTATGCCACCAACTCCCAGTTCCCGGGCGCTGTCGGTCCTGTAAAACTGGTCATCACTGACTGGCAATGGCCAACCAGAACTACTCCCATCACCATTGCCACCGCTGCTGCCAAACTCAGCTTCATCTGTCGCATACACATATTACCGCCAAAATCTCCGTCTTATTCGCTCGTCCAAACAAATCCATCCTGAGATTCGTTCGAAGCACACGGACAGATCAATCAGTACCGGCACTCCGTACACGGAAGAAACATGTGTCATCATCAACGGCTACTTGGGCACGCCTCTGGCCGCCATCGAACACCCCAACCTGCCGCCACTCACTACCATCTCCAAAACCTGCACGCTTCTCCAACACGTACGGTCCAACGCCTCCAGACCACACAATCTCCGCTGTGCGTCCCTTGATGCTTATCCGATCAATCCGGACCTTGCCGCCGGCACCCCCAGAAGTCTCGAACCTGACTTCATACTCACCCACTACACGTTCTGTACCATCGCTCTGCACCTCGACCAACCTATATCTGTAAGGCCCGGGCGGCACCGCACCTTCGTCCACCACCCTGTATTTTCCACCGGTAAGCGAGTTCTCCGCCAAAACTGGCTCGCTGTTGACCAGTACCCAGCCAGCACCTGCAATCTCACGATACAAATCATACCAAACTGTTCCAACCTCGGATGTTGTCCGCCATACTACCTCACCAACACCGCCCGTGTCCTCCAACCATATCTTGTCCAACATCGCCAGAGTTTGCGGGATCGCTCGGAACCCGAAATCATACCAGTCAGCTTCAACCCCGCGCATCACTGCCGCCTCGACACCGGCAGGATTGTCGCTGTCTGTCTCCTCACCAGCAGCAGGATTATCAACAAGGGTCGGTATCAAACCCGCCAGACTTTCCTGTCCGATGTTCACGCTTACCGTAAATTTCGGTTCTCCGGCGCCGATACCATTGTAATCCTCATCCAACAACAGATTCCCAAACCAGTAATACCCGGTTGCGTCGGTCTTTGTCACCAAGACCGTTACAGTGCCATCTTCATACTCGATTCGCAGCGTCACAACCACGCCGGGAATGCCGGGCTCGCCAGCATCTTGGACCCCGTCAGCGTCCGAGTCATTCCAAACCCGGTTGCCCAAACCAGCCGGTTCGATGAAATAACCAAAATCAGCAGTCGTGTTGCTCGGCGCCAATGGTGTAAGCTCAACCGCATACGGATCGCTCTGGCTGTTGTTGTCGCTGCCAGGCGTGCCCAGCGAATGCCACCAGCCATCGAGCACTCCGGCTGTATCGGTCACAACAACCACGTACTGCGCATTGCCACCGCCGTCATCAGTCGGCAGACCACCAAACTGGTAACTGCCGTCCGAGGCTGTCACTGTGCTCCCAACCCTCGGTTCACCCGGATCAATCACGCCGTTGCCGTTGAGGTCCCAGTACAAATCGAGCGTCACGCCGCCAATGACAGACTCACTGGCGTCACGCAAGCCATCCGCATCCCGATCCGCCCACACAAGGTTGCCTATGGTTCCGGTTCCACGATAGCCAAAATCCTGAAGCAAATTAATCTCACCGGTGGCAATGGTTACCGTTGATTGATTTGGCGTGCTCACACCATCAGCGTCGTAGGTCTGTGTCATACCAGCCGGCGGGGTAACCACAACTGTCCCGGTACCGGCCGGCAGACCGCCGAAGTAGTAATAACCGTTTTCGTCCGTGTAGGTTACACCAATGAAAAGTTGGTTAGGCCCGTAAAGCTCCACACGCACACCTTCGAGTCCGGGCTCGCCAGCGTCCTGGACACCGTCACCGTCAATGTCCAACCAGACGCGATCACCGATCAAACCTGCGGTTGCGGTTTGGCCCAAGGGCCTGTAGCCGAAGTCTTGGTCGGTGTTATTGACCGGAACGGCGTTGACCCCTGTGCTGTCCAGATCGACCGCACTAATGTGCGGCGTGCCGAGGCCGTCGCTGTCGTATGTCTGTGCTTTGCCGGCCAGCACGTTGTCGGTGTCGTTGACCCACACAAGGTACTTACCGTCGGGCAAACCAGCGAACAGATAACCGCCACTGGCATCGGTCACCGTCGTGCCAATAATCGGTTCGCCCATGTCCCATGCGCCGTTGCTGTTGAGGTCGGCCACCAGCGCTACTGTTACTCCGGGGATACCATATTCGGTGCCGTCCTGCGCGCCGTCAGCGTCGGCATCCAACCAGACGTAATTGCCCACGCTGTTGTTCTGCGACGCCGGCGGTTGATAACCAAAGTCCGCGTTCAGGAACACGTCGCCCGGACACAGCACAACAGGCGCCGTTGTCTGGTTGTCGTTGTTGGTGCTGGTGACGCCGAAGTGATCCGGGTCGCCGGTCTGCATGAAGCCGACTGGCGGAACCACCTGCACAACATAGGCGCCGACCGCCAACCCAGTGAAAATGTACTGCCCAGCCGCGTCTGTGGTCGTGCTCGCGGCCAATACATCGTCTGCTGTGCCGAAAATGCCATCAGGCCCAGCGGTGTACAAATTCACGGTCACACCCGCCAACCCGACCTCGTTGGGGTCTTGGAACCCGTCGCCGTCGGCATCAATCCATACCCGATCACCCAACGCCGCCGTGCCGATGTTCCCGTTGACATCGGCGGCTGGGTTGTAATTGTATCCGAAGTCGGCGGTTAGATTCTCGCCACTGTCACCCACGTTGACCTGATAACCAGTGAGGGAGGTGTTGGGGATGGACGTGGTGCCGTGGTCTTGGTTGCCGAAGTCAGCCCCGGGCAAGGTGCTGGGCGGGGTCTGGGTCATGCCGGCGAATGGGAGGGTGTAGGATTGGCCGCCAGTGCCGTCGAGCACATCGACGTAGTAAGTGCCGGGTCGCAAGCCAGTGAACAGGTAACCGCCGTTGAGGTCGGTGAGTGTGGTGGTGACCAGGTTGCCGTTAGCGTCGTAGAGGTTGACCTGAACATTCGGGATGCCGGGCTCTCCGGCGTCCTGATAACCGTCGGAGTTCTCATCCAGCCAGACACGATTGCCAATCGAGGCAGGCCTGAGTTCGCCGAAGTTGTAGTCTTGGCCCATAGTGGAAGGCGTGCCGGTCGGGATGGTAATGGCACTAATGGTCTGGCTGCCGGGCGTGTTATCGACCGTGCCGGTCCATGGTGTGCCGCTGGTTTCCTTGCCATCGAGCCAGCCGGCTGGTTGTGTCTCTGTGATTGTGTAGGTGCCGGCGCGCAAGCCGGTGAACTCGTAGTAACCGTCTGGCCCTGTGACTGTGGAGTGGCTGACCGGATTGCCGAGGTGATCGGTACCGGTCAAAGTAATCGTGACGCCGCCGATTGGGCTTTCAGCGGTTTCCTTGAGGCCGTTGTTGTTGGGATCGTGATAGACATACCCGCTGAGCCCGTGGCTATAAATTGTTACGTTATCGTTGGCGTTCACGGGCGGCTCGTTGCGTTCCCCCGGAACCGCACCTTCCAATGTTGTGGCCTGTGCAACCGTAGCAGTGTTGTTGACCGCCTCGCCCGGAGAAACGGTGGTCGTCAGATTCACTTTGAACTTGAACACATAAGGGCCACCAACGGCGAGATTGCCGCCGGTGTACGTTATCAAGCCGGTGCCGGTGTTGACCGATGGCGTAAACCCGATCGGGTAGTCAGTCCCAGCCACACCGAAGTTCACTGTGTTAGGATCGAACTTAGCAGTGTTCAAGGGGTCCTCGACGATCACGTCGTAGGCGGTGAGGAGACCGGTATTGTTGACCGCCAACTCGATGTCGATGGTATCACCGGCATCGGCCCCGGGCTGAACGATGTTCTTGGCAATGGTCATGTGTGGCTCAACCACCGGTGTGTTGACCGCCGGAGTTGTGTACGGATCCAAGCCGTCGCCGGAAATCTCAAAAGTAGCTGTGTTCTGAAGCACTGTCTGATCCGGCAGGAATCCCTTGTTGCCGGTCTCATCGAGCACGCGCACAGTCAACAGAATGAGGAACGCGTTATCATCCGGATCATTGTTTGGAGTAACAGTGATTGCGCCGAAGGTCAATGTGATATCATCGCCGCTAGCATCTCCGCCGTTGGTGTCTGGGGTTGGGACGTTGCCGGTGAAGTCCTTTGTCAACAGGCCGCCGCTCTGCGCATGGTTGAATATGAGCATGTATGACTCGTATTTCATTCCGGCCGGAATATGGTCGGTTACCGTCAAATCCGGTGTGGTTCCCTCGGGCAAGGTCACTTTCAGTGCGTAGGTCACAAGCTCACCAATCGTGACATTCGGATCGCTTGTTTCAGTTTGATCCGTGTTGAACAAAGTCTTGGCGAAGATGGCATCCCTGCCGGTGCTGGTGACGACCGATTTGGCTGCGTAATCGTCCAGTGCGCCGCCGGGGCCATCGGCACCGGTGCGTTCGTCGGGACTGCTGCCCTGCATGCTGGTCCACGTGAGGCTGGCGGTGTTCGGGATGCTTTGGCTGGGGGCAATCGAGTTGGCCACCGTACCCTTGACCTTGAGCGTGATGCTGGCGTTGGGCGGGACGTTGAGCGTGAACGATGGTTTCACCTGAAGTGTGCCTGCACTGATCTCGAAATCGTTCACCGTTGGCGCCGTAACATCGGCGTAATACGCCCAGTTGACCGGGTCAGTATTCACGTTGTTAACGGTGGAGATCAACTCGAACACCTGGCCGGCGTGGGTGTTTCCCCCGGCGACATGCACGTGGTAGCCGGTGAGCATTTCGGTGTTCTCGTCGAAGTCGGTCCAGCGTTCCCAATCGCCTGTGGCCGCATGGACCACAAGGTAGATGCCGTTCTGTTCAGGTGCAGCTTGGTCCTTCACAAGGACAAGATCGTTGTCCGCGAGTGTGACCGACGTGTCGAGTGTTGTCGGCGCACCGCTGAAGGAGCCTTTGTTCTGCGATCCGCCGGTTGGGTTGAAGGTGGCGCCGAGGTCTGCCGTGGTAGCGCCCACCACGGTGGCGTCGTAGAAACCGGTTGCTGAGAAGTCGCCGACACCCGTGAGAATGACGGGGCTCTGGATAATAGCCGGGATGGCATCGAGCAGAGACACATTGTAGGCCGCCTGGGAACCGCTGTTGCTGATCGTGAACGTGTAGGTCACATCGTCGCCGGCATCGACCAGCGCGGCGTCCACTTGCTTGTCTATGGTGAGATTGGGCTCGACCACAGTGACCACCGGATCATTGGCAGGATTGTTGTCTGGAACAATGCGGTCCGGGATGGCCGGGTCGTCGAAACGGACCGTGGCTGTGTTGGCCCGGGTGACACCCTCCTGATTGCCAGGAATGTTGAGAACCGTTGCAGTGACCCGGACCACGAACGAGTTGTTGTCCGAATCGCCATCGGCAGTTGCCGTACAATCGCCGAACGAGAACGACACCGTTTCCGGGCCGGCTACTGGCAAGGGTGGCGCCACGGTAGGCGGGTTTAGAGTGAATGAACCAGCGAAGTTCTTGACCAGTCGAGCACTGCCGCTGGTGGTTGTGATGACCGAGTAGCTGTCCAAGCGCAGACCGGCAGGAAGGACGTCGTTGAGCACGACATCGGGTGTTGTGCCTTCGGGCAGGGTGACAAGGATGTCATAGGTGACTTGCTCGCCGATGGCGACATTCGCGCCGGTGGTGGAGGCGAGACTGGTGTCGTCCGGGCTTAGGCTGCCGTCCTTGAATGATTTGTCAACGGTAACGGAGTTCAGCGCGGTGATGGCCGTCGAAGCCACGCTGTAGTTGTTGCGCTGAGTGGTCCGGTAGTTCACTGCGGTGTTGTCCGTCGGCGAAGGCACACCGTCGCCGTTGCGTTCACCGTACTGGCCGCCAGAATTGTCCACGGAGCCACTGGTGGTCGGATCGGTGCCTGTGGGGTTGGTTGCCGTGCCTTTGGACCCCGGCAAGCTTGTGAAGGCGAGCTTCGCCGTATTGACTAACTCCGTGCTGGCCGCGCTGGTGTTTACGACCACCCCGTTGACCACGACGGTGACATCCTTGACCGAGCCTGCGATCTTGGATTCCGGCGCAAGGGCGTCCAGGTTGACAGTGATTGTTCCACTCGAACCGACGGAAGGCACGGTGACGGACCCGCCCGTGAATAAACCGCTCGCCGTGAATGTCTGGCCGGCCGGCACATCGGGCGTGGTGATTGTGAGGCTCTGGAACAGAACTCCCGATGGCAACGGATCGGTCAAAACGATGTCAAAGGCGGTAACAGGATCAACAGGGGTCCAAGTCTGGCTGCTGCCCAGGCTCCCAGCGGACATGGCGAAGGTCCTTCCACCGTTGAGTGTGCCGCCGACGACAAACACCTGGAAGCCGATAACAACCTCACCGGATGCGTCATAGTCTGTGGCACGCGCCAGAGACATCGTGCTTCCGTCGATCACCGTTACCCGGTAGATACCGTTCTGGGAACCGGTTGTTTGGTTCTTGAGCAGGACCCGGTCGCCCTCGTTCAAGGTCACACCATCAACCGTTCGCGAAGTGCTGCTGAGATTCGATATGTTGGCTGTGCTGGCCGCAGCGACTGCGGGGTTTGCGGCGACCTCGGAAAAGTTCACCGGGTCTGTGTTGATTGTGGTCACCGACGCATCGAGGGCGAACGTCTTGCCACCATTGACAGTTCCAGACTCAACGTAAGCCCTGTAGCCAAGGTTCATTTCAGCCGCAGTGTCGAAGTCTGTCGCACGGTCCCAAACGCCATTGACGGCGTCCACAACCTTGTAGATGCCGTTTTGGCTGGCAGTGCTTTGATTCTTGACCAGCACGCGATCGCCGTCGGCCAATGCAACTCCGTCAATACTACCGGGAGCGCCTGTGAACCGACCGGTGCCGCCGGTGCCGCCTGCAGAGTTGAAAGTGGCCCCAATGTCGATAGTTGTTGCCACGCGGACATGCGGCGCGTACTGGGCGGGATGCGCCGAGTTGTTAGAGAACTTGATCTGGTATGTGATGGGGTCGCCGGCATCCAACGGGATCGTGGTGATGGTTTTGCTCAGGTTGTTGATCTGCGGCTCGACGATCACCACGGCCTGGAAGTCGTTGGCAGTCGAGGTTGAGCCGACCTGGGTGTTGTCCGTGCTCGAGTTGATGCGGGTCTGGAAGGTGTTGGAAAGCCCCACGCCAGCCTGCTGTGCGCTGCCGTTGCCTGCCGTGGCATCACGGTCGTTGGTAACAAGGGCATTGAACTCGATGACGACGTACTCGGCGTCCGCGTCGTTGTCGCTGTTGACCAAGGTGCCGAGCCGGAACCAGACATCGGTGCCGTCAGTGTAGGTGTCGGCGTCCGAGGTCCGGCTGTTCGAAACATTGGCATCGAAGGGGGTGCCTTCTCCTATTGTCAGCCCATTTGCGCCCCCAACGGCAAGGCTGAACGAGGACACATCGTCGCCACTCCCCGTGAGGTTCAGACCGGTGCCGGAAAGGCCGGGAACCGCCGCTCCGCCAGAGCCAGCGCCAGAAGAAGCGATGCCAGCGCCATTGGCCACGAACGCCACACGCACGCTGCTGTCATTGATGAAGCGCAGACCGGGCCGGAGAATCTCGGAAACGGCAAAATCCGGCAGTGTGCCCTCCGGAATTTGAGCCGTCAGCCGGTACCTAACGATCTCGCCCGGTGCAGCCAGAGTGCGCATGGCGTAGATGCGATCGATGTCCATGTGCATGGCGCTTGTGCCGCCGTCGCCGCGCAACTCGAGTTTGACGATTCGAGCAAGGTCCAAGCCGGTGGTGGATCCGGGCGTCACAACCGCCGTAGGTGACAACAGGCTGGCAGAGACCGACTGCGAGAATCCCGGAAGACCGGCCGTGGGCGAGGTGGCAAGCGCCAACCGGAAAACCGTGCCATCCGCATCGGTCAGTTGAATCCAGAGCGGCGTGGCTGCATTGCCGGTGTTGGCGCGCAGCATGGCGCCGATGGTCGCGTATCCACGCAAATCCAGGTAGTTGGGTGCACTATAGTTAAAGAAACCCCCACCGCGTTCAGTCGCCGTGCCACCAATGCGGATGAACTGGGGGAAGAGCGTGGTGTTGCCGGGGGTCTGCCAGGTGTTAACGCCGCCGGTGAAATCGCTGCCAGGTGTCCAATCATCAAAGCCGGTGTTGGTAAAATCAACCAACACGCGGGTTTCTGCCGTGTGGGATTCGGACGTCGCCACTATCTCCTTGTAAAGCATCGGCACGGCGGCGTTGAGAACGCCCGTGCTCGTCGAGTTCTGCGCTACATAGTTGTTGAGAACATCCGTGTCCGAACCGACTCCGCCCGCGCCGGTGCGCTCGGTGCTGCTCGAGTTGTTGCTCGTCCGCGGTGAGGTGAAGTCGCCGTCCAAGCTGGTCCAGGTGACAGTGGCCTGGTTGTTGATCGCCTCGCCGGGCAAGACGGACAGGTCGATCGTGGCGCGAACAACCACTTCGATGCTGCCGCCGACAGCAAGATCAATATCAGTCGGCACGAAGTTCAGTGTCTGGCCCGTGAACGAAAAGTCGCTGGTTGTCAGTGTTTGCGGCGTTCCTCCGACTGACGTTCCGGTGGACGTTGCCGAATAGACCGTTAGCGATGTCAGCTTTGACGAGAACGTGTCGCCGAAACCGAGATCGAACGCTGCGGGACCGCCTGTATGCGTGATGCTGACCTTGTAGTAAACCGTGTCGCCTGCGTCCTTACCTGATAGCGTGTTCGCATAACTGCCGGGCACGCCGCCGTTGTCAGGTGCGATCTGCTTGGTCAGGCTCAGTGCGGGCTCGACGATCTCGATTGCCTGGGCAGGTGAACTGTCCAGCGATGGACCGCTAGTGTATGAAAACTGAGCCGTGTTATCGAGCGTAACACCAGCCTGGTTACCAGGGGGACTTGGCAAGGTGTTTTGGTTCAGGACTATTGCTTCGAAAACCAGCGTGACGGAGTCCCCGCCAGAGTTTCCGGTATTGGAGTTCAGAATGTCGCCAATGGTAAACCGCACTTGGCGGGCTGTACCCGGATCAAGAATGGTGACAATCGGCGGATTGTGTTGCACATTGACGCCGGTGGACGGTGTCATGGTAAGCAGTTGGACGAAAGCCAGCCCTTGGTCCAGCGTATCTACAATTTGGGCACCCGGCGTGAGACCTTCCGGCACCGTCACAGTGAGCGTGTAGGTCACCTTCTCCCCTATAACGGCTTGGAACTGGCCGTTGCCCGTGCTGGTGATCTCGGTCCCAGTCACGCTCTTGACGAAGGCCGGTGGCGGCGTTTGTACATGGGCATCGTCAGTCAGACCACCGGGGATGTGATTTGGCCCGCCATCGGCACCAGCGTACCTGGTGAGCGTGGCCGTGTTGTTGATGACCGAGTTTGCAGGAACATCAGCCACAAGGGTCAGGTCATAAGACACGATCACCACATTGGAACCGTCCATGGTGGGGTCGCCGTTGTTATTTCGCCCTCGGTTCAATGCCCCCGTCCCCGGCTCTGTGCCAGAATAGTTGTCAACCAATTCGACCGTGAAGACCTTCGTTCCGTTGTCCCAGGTCACCAGGTAATCAATACCCGCTGTCAGCACAGTGCCGTTGCCGCGTTGGACGATGAGGTTAACTCCGCTGGCAAAAGCCGATGCATCCGCAAAATCACGAACGTACACGTCGGGAATCGTGTCGGTCATGGTCACGTCGTAGGCATCGGACCGACCTGAATTAAACAGAACGACGCCGTACCTGACGCGATCATTTGCATCGGGCAGAGGATTGGTGGTGAGGTCAGCAGCACCAACTGCCTCGGCCTGTTCTGCGGTGGTGAGGGTCTGCGACGGGGCCAGTGCAGTGCTGCTGCCTGGAGCAGCGAACTCGACTCCGCCAAGCGTCCGCCCTCCGCCCTGGTCGCTGGCGATGACACCCTTATAAATGGTAACGACAGGTTCTTGGAGATAGAAAGGCGTGATTGAGTCAGTGTTGCTGATCGTAGTGCCGGTGTCACGCTCCTGCGACCTTGCCTGGTTCATTAGCAGGAGATTGTCCGCGAAAGGCCGGTCGTTGACAGTGAGTGTGAACAGAAGGTCAACTTTGCGGGAAACGTTGCTGGTATCGTCGTAAGTGCCGAAATCCCAGAAGATCGTGTTGTTGCCGCTGGAATTGTTGATGGTAACGGTCGGGTCGGCAAATGCGGGTGTCAAATCTGACCCTTCGTGGAATGTATCCGTCGGTCCGTACTTCCACTGGCCTGAAGGTGGCACCGAGCCAGCGCTGCTGTCTTTGCTCCATGCCGGGCCGGAGCTGCCATCGGCGTCCGGATCGCCCACATCCAGAATCGGCAATGGAACGAAATCGGACAGCTTGAATACTTCGACGTCGCCGGTGACCAATGGCATTTCGAGCCGGAAAGTGATGGTGTCACCCGGGCGCACGCTCAGAGGGTTCGGCAAGCTGGTGCTGCCGTTGATGGCGTAAATGCTCTTGGCCAGTTGAGGGGAGGCGGTCGCAAGGCTCGCGCCGGTGTCGTCGGTTTCCGAAGTGCCGAGGGTGGAAAGGTCTGCGGGCGCCAGCAATTCGCCATATATCTCGGCGCTGTTATCCAAACCATCGCGCGGGTTAAGACTGGGGTTGCCGCTGGGAAAGTTATCGGAATACCTGTCCTGCACAACGGTGTGGAACTTGATGGTGCCCACCGTACCGCTGTGTGGCAGTGGGGGATTATTCTGGAGATTGTCGTCCGGCTCAAGACCTGTGACGTCGCTGTGAATGCCGCCGCCCACAAGGTTCGGGTTGGTGCCGCGAGTGACGAGCTCGTCTGAGATTCTGAACTGGATTGCTGTCGTGCCGTCCAAGGGCCA
>Ga0068707_1000622_pt1 | contig 23680 bp, 15 predicted proteins | sample YNPNPMetaG_FD_66600 | JGI IMG/M metagenome (GOLD analysis project Ga0068707, IMG submission 66600) | Anoxygenic and chlorotrophic microbial mat microbial communities from Yellowstone National Park, USA - YNP NP MetaG | ecosystem: Environmental > Aquatic > Thermal springs > Hot (42-90C) >... | reverse complement strand
TTGTTGTCACGAAAACTGTCGATCTGGGGCACGAGCTTTTCTCCCGTTATGGCGTCGCAGTGCAGGTTCTGGGACTCATTCTCTTATTGGCCTTGATCGGCGCTGCCATTATCATTTCGCGTCCATTAGAACCACTTAGTGACTTACAAGACCACCGGGAAAAGACCCATGCGATTCGCGATACTGACTCGACGCCCTAAGCTCCGAGGAAGACGATAAAAGGGAACACAATGGAAAAGACCGCCTTACTGATGCATTACCTACTCGTGGGGACATGCCTCTTCGGTCTGGGGACCATCGGCTTTCTCAGCCGGCGCAACCTGATCGTGATGTTCCTGTCCGTCGAACTGATGCTTCAGGGTGTGGTTGTCAATTTTGCGGGTTGGGATCGTTACCACGGCCAATCGGCTGGCCAGGTCTTCATCCTCTTTGTTGTGGCTGTAGCCGGAGCCGAGGCGGCCATTGCTCTCGCCTTAATTGTCAATCTCGTGAGGGGACGACAGGGCTTGGATGTGCTGCGATTGCAACACGTGCGGGAAGACATCATTCCTCCCCCGCTGCCAATCGAGGATGAGATCGGCGAAGCGGAATTGCCCTCGTGGCCGAAACTTCCACGTGTTGGACGGCCACCCAGTATTCCCCAGGAAGTCCTTGAATATCGACCGGATGTGTGAGACCTATGGCATTCCTGATTATCCTTATAGCGGCTATGCCCTTGGGCGCTGCCATCCTGACAGCCGTTCTCGGTCCGCGTCATTTGCGCGAATATAGCCACGTGCCGGCTGTCACGGCTGTTGCCATTTCATTTGTTGCGTCATTGTCGCTCCTTTTTTTGACTGTCCGGACACTCGGTTCGACGTCTTCTCACAGCGAACAACCTGTGCTCGAGCATGTGGTCCAACTCTGGACTTGGGCGGAGATCAGCCCAACTGGCGGATCGCCCCAGGTCCCCGTGGCACACGGCACGGTGGATTTTCTCCGGTTTCAAATTCCCGTTGTCCTTCGCGTCGATCCATTGACCGTCGTCATGCTGGTTACGGTGACAGCGGTTTCTCTGCTGGTCATCATTTATTCGATCGGCTATATGCATGAAGACCCCGGCTATTGGCGGTTTTTCGCATATGTTTCTCTTTTCGTGTTTTCAATGATCATGCTTGTCTCGGTCAGCAATTTCCTTTTGCTTTATGTTTTCTGGGAAGCTGTAGGGCTTTGCAGCTATTTGCTCATTGGCTTCTGGTATCGCAAGCCGGCAGCTGCGGCTGCGGGAAAGAAGGCCTTTCTTGTTAACCGAGTCGGCGATTTCGGCTTTGCCCTCGGGATATTCCTGATCTGGTCCGTGTATGGGACGCTCAATTTTCACGACACAGTGGATCCGCAAACGGGCGAAGTTTATTCGGCCGGTGTGCTGGGAATGGCTCGTCTCGTTCATCCGCAGGAAGGCCTGCTTCATGGCGGTGTTGCAACGGCCATTTGCCTCCTCCTCTTCGCGGGGGCATGTGGTAAGAGTGCCCAATTTCCTCTCCATGTGTGGCTTCCTGATGCGATGGAAGGCCCGACCCCGGTGAGTGCCTTGATTCACGCCGCGACGATGGTGACGGCTGGCGTTTACATGATTGCACGCTGCATGCCCCTGTTTGAAGCTGCCCCGTACGCCTTGACGATCGTGGGCGTGATCGCAGTCATTACTGCAACTATGGCAGCCATTATTGCCCTCACCCAAACAGACCTCAAGCGAATTCTCGCGTATTCAACAATCAGTCAACTTGGTTACATGTTTCTCGGGTTGTCCGTGGGAGGTCTTGTCGGTGTTGCTGCCGCTATGTTTCATCTCGTGACCCATGCGTTCTTCAAGGCCCTATTGTTCCTGGGAGCGGGAAGTGTGATGCACGCTACCGGCGGTGTGATTGACCTTAACGAAATCGGCGGCTTACGACGACGATTGCCGTGGACACACGTCACATTTCTCCTTGGAAGCCTGGCGTTGGCAGGGCTGTGGCCTTTCGCGGGATTCTTTAGCAAAGATGAAATCCTGCACCTTGTGTATGAGAGGGGGAGAGCGTCATCGTTGTATGTCGTCCTCTTTGCCGCGGCCGCTGCTACGGCGGCTTTGACAGCTATCTACACGTTCCGTGCCTATTTTCGAACGTTTTTTGGCGAAGAGCGTCTGCCCCCTGAAGCGGCAACCCATGCTCACGAATCGCCTCCCGTAATGCTTGCACCGCTCGTCATTCTGGCGATTGCCTCAACGCTTGTCGGAGTTGCGCTCGGACCCGCAAAAGTGGTGGAACATTTTCTGGCGGCCACACCTAGCCTGGCCGCTTTTGCTCATCGTTCGGCGGAGGCTCAGGTTAGCCATGGCTTTCATTTCGTCCCGTGGTTAAGCACGGCCCTCACCGTTTGTGGTATCGCCTGGGCAGCCGTGCTTGTCCTTGGACCGCTCGCTGTCGTCAGCCCTGTTATATCGGTAATGAAGGCGGTTGCCTTGTATTCGTTATCTTTCCACAAATTCTTTATTGACGAGATTTATTCCTGGACGATCGTTCGGCCGTTGACATCGATAGCGTCCCTTGCGGGCTGGATCGACCGGTATTTCATTGATCTTCTGGTAGATACCATCGGATTTTTGCCAAAACTGGTGGGTTCGCTCCTGCGCGGCTCGCACAATGGATGGATTCCCTGGTATGGATTGGGCTTCGTGCTCGGGATCCTGGTTTTACTGGCGGCAATGTTTTTCTAACTGAGAGTTTTTATGTATGAAAGCTTAGGTCCGGAAATTGTTTAGATAAGTACTATCGGGTTCCTTGGAAGGAACAAAGGGCGTTATCATGGGAACATTGTTAGCCATTAGCGTGCTGGCCCCTCTGGCGGGAGCCTTGATTGTAGGAAACAACCAGCAGGTTGCCCGTCGCATGACGCTTGGCATTGTCCTGGTGACGACCGTGATTAGCGGCTGGCTAGCTTTCCGATTTCCTGTTGGCGCCCAGCAATTCGCGGTTTTTGAAATTCCCTGGTGGTCCCGATCTGATCAAACGATCGGCATCCGGCTATCGCTCGGACTGGATGGACTGAGCGTCTGGTTGTATGCGCTGACATCGTTGCTGATGGTCACTTCGGTTCTTGTGAGCCGGAACGCCATCAATCGCCAGGCCCCCACGTTCTATCGGCTGCTCCTTGTGCTCTATACGGGGATGCTCGGAGTGTTTACTGCTCGTGATCTCCTTTTATTCTATGTGTTTTTTGAGGCGACATTGATTCCTTTGTTTTTCTTGATCGGAATCTGGGGGCATGAAGATCGCCGCCACGCCGCAGTCAAATTCTTTATTTTTACTTTGGCAGGAAGTGTCCTGACATTTCTCGGCCTTTTGGCGGTGGTCATCTGGAGTGCTTCTTACGGTCAGGCCGGAAGATTGACTTTTTCTATTCCTGAATTGACGGCTCGCATGGTCGAACTCCGTTCGCAGGGTCTGTTCCCCCTTTCTGTCCAACTGTGGATTTTTTGGGCTTTATTCGCCGGATTCGCGGTGAAGGTACCGCTTGTTCCCTTTCATACATGGCTTCCCCTGGCTCATGTGGAGGCCCCAACCGCAGGGAGTGTGCTCCTGGCAGGGATTTTGCTGAAAGTCGGTGGATATGGTTTTCTGCGGCTTGTTTTGCCGATTGTTCCCGACGCGGTTCAGACAGTCGCGCCGTGGTTGTTGGTGCTTTGTGTTGTAGGGATCGTTTATGGTGCATTGACGGCTTTCGCGCAGCGGGATGTCAAGCGCTTGATTGCCTATTCGAGTGTCAGCCACCTCGGCTTCTGTATGCTGGGCGTTTTCTGCCTTAGCCCCATGGGACTTCATGGCGGATTGCTGCAGATGATCAACCACGGCCTCGCGACAGGGGGGCTGTTTGCCGTCGTGGGGATGCTTTATGAGAGATACCATACGCGAAAGATCGAGGCGTTTGGCGGTCTCGCCAAGAGGCTTCCCGTCCTCGCGTTTATGACATTTGTTTTGACTTTCTCAAGTATCGGTCTGCCTGGTCTCAATGGGTTTGCGGGCGAGATTTTGGTCCTCATAGCGATGTTTCAGCGGGCATGGACGCACGGGGGCTGGGAAATGGTCATGGCCGTTCTCGCCACCTCGGGGGTTGTGCTGGGGGCCTGGTATATGTTGACCCTCGTGGGACGTTTGTTCTTCGGCCCAGTTGTTGAGCCCCTTGCTGAAGCCGTAGCGGAGCGCGACGGCTATCGCAAATCGGAGCCGGAGAGTGGCGAAGACTGGATGAGTTATCACGTCTCCGCAGGGCGTCACGAGATTCGAGATTTGAGCCTTCGTGAGGTCTTCGCCCTGTCGCCTTTGTTGGTCTTTATCGTCTGGATTGGAATCCAGCCGAACTATTTTCTGCAAAGAATGACTCCGGCTTTGCGCCAGATCGAACGATCGATGACACTGGCTGAACGGCCGGCTAATAACCTTGGTCCAGTGACCACGCCAAACGTGGCAGGCTTTGACTCGCTGTCACGCGTTTTCGCCGGACATTTCATCGAAATAGACGAAACCACGAGTCGATTGAGTTTCACGGATAAAGCAGATGCACTCAGTATTTCAGTTACTGACCACGACTGACTGGCTTCCTGAGATCTTCCTCGGTATTGCTGGTGTCCTCTGTCTGATCTTGCCAGCTTTCGGGCTGAGGCAGAGCTGGTCTTATGTCCTGGCCGGTTTCGGCGTTCTCGCTGCCTTGACGGCAGTGGTTTTGCATGGTCAATATCTTCAGGTATCGCCCGACCTGTTCCAATCTTTTTCACGCGAACTCGTGCTTGGGATGGGGTTTGTTCTCCTTTTATCAAGTGTTGTTGCCACGTCGAGCCACGAGGGAGAGCGGATCGGCACGTTGATTCTGGCTGTCATGGGAGCGCTGTTAGCGGTTCGGGCCGAGGATCTCATCTTGCTGTTTGTTGGTTTGGAGCTATTGTCACTGGCTACTTATGTGCTGCTTTATCTCGATGAGGACGGCCCAGAACGTTGCGAAGGTGCATCGAAGTACTTCTATCTAAGCATCTTGGCCTCTGCCGTTTTTTTGTTCGGATTGAGCTTCCTGTATGGATTAGGTGGCTCGCTGAACCTGAAAGCCCTGATTGTGGCAGGATCCCAGGGAAGCTTTTCCGGATCTCTTGCGACCATTCCGCTGGTTTTCATCCTTGCGGGATTAGCCTTCAAGATTGCGGCCGTTCCCTTTCATTTCTATGCCCCTGATGTCTATCAGGCGACCTCTCACCGAAATGCAGCATTGCTTTCTGCACTCCCCAAGATTGTTGGCATCGTTGTGCTGATGAAAATCATTCTGGGGATGACGTTGACGGCGGCCCCGCAAAGCTGGCAAATCGTCCTGGCGATTTCGGCGATCACCATGACCGTCGGAAATGTCCTCGCCCTATGGCAATACCACATTCGGCGGTTGCTGGCCTATTCGTCTATCGCCCATGCTGGATACATGCTGATCGGTTTGACAGCGGCCATGACCTACGTTCAACCGGGCCCTCACCCGTGGGATGGTAAAACGGCCCTGTTGCTGTATTTGTTAGTCTATGTCCTGGCCACTGTTGGGGCCTTTGCTGCACTGGGAGTTCTCAGAGTTGATGGACGGAGTGTTGAAACACTGGATGACTTGCGGGGATTGGTCCGTGCCCCTGATTTCGATCGTCGATTGATCGCGTGGGCACTGGCTGTGTTTATGTTCAGTCTGGCCGGGATTCCACCACTCGCAGGCTTTTGGGGGAAACTGGCCGTTTTCTTCGCCGCACTGGATGTCGGTGGCGCGCACATCGCTAGCCCTGTCAGAACACGACTGATCGTTCTGGCAGTTGTAGGGGCGATCAATGCGGCCATTGCGGCTGGCTATTATCTGCGTGTTGTCGCAACGTTGTTCTTTGCCCCGGATGAAGAGAAGCCCCCGGCGAAGCTCCAACTTGCCCCGGCTGGTGGGCTTGTGGCGATGGCAATCTGTCTGGCCCTGACGATCGCCATTGGTGTTGCCCCCGGACGATGGATCCAACAGGCGTACTCGGCGGCGCGATCTCTTCGCGCACCTGTCACAGCCATGCCGGCCACATTGGGCCTTACTACGAATGAATCTCCTAGTGGCGGCGGAATGAATATGAACAGTCGTTGAGATTCACGGATCCGTGAGGATCTGGCTCAACGATTGTTTGGGTCCGACTTCAATGCCGGTTGCCCACACAATGATCAAAGCAAAGGCAAAACAAATAAAGATCAGATCGTTGGCCCCTTGCTTCCGCTGAACACCACTCTTAAGGGAATCCCGCTGCCGTTTCTTCCGTACCAACAGCAAACGTTTCGTTGGTTACCCGAACTTATTCGGAATTTCTTTACCATCCAATTTTCTTTTCGATGGTTTCCCGATACCTAAACATTCTCGCTCGAAATGATCTCAGTCTGGCACGACATAATGGTTTTACAGTTCATTGTAGCACCGAAACCTCGACCAAAACGCTTTTGCGAGGTCCTCGAAATTCTTCAACAGGGATAAGTTCCCCGCACATCACCGATATTGCCGCACAAGGTTAGCCCATTAGGTAGCCGACTGGAAGTCGTTCCCCGCTAAACGCGACACTCTCCTTCAAATTGAGCAGTCACCTGCCACACGAATCCTATTATTTGAACCTCTTTGAGTCGTCGTTCCACCCCGATCTGTGTAATTTAACACAACGTTAACAAACTTTTAACACTATGCTAACAAACGGGAGTTACAATCCAATAGATTTTATTCTTAAGAATCACAACTTCAGAGATGATAGCCGTTGTGAGAAGAGCGAAGTAATAAGCTCACTCGTTTGATTACCGAAGGATTGCCAAGGATCGTCGCTGAAGATTAGTACCGGTTTTGTTGGCAAATATTCGTATTGTTTTCCGCGGCTTGATTAAATGAGGCTTCTTGGGGTTGTTTCGGCATTATTACGTGGTCGCGTTCCTGGCCAACTTGTCATCCAGTTGACCGATCGTTGCAATGCCCGTTGTCCTCAATGCGGCATGCGAGTTACGGCGAGATTCCCTCGTTCGACACTTTCGCGGGATGACGTCAAGAGGATTCTCGATCATGCCGCGAGAATGAGCATTCAGGCCGTTTCGTTTACCGGTGGAGAACCGTTTCTTTGTTTTGACTTGCTCGTGGAATTGATTGAGCACGCTGGTGCGGTCGGCATTCCGTATATTCGTACGGGGACAAACGGCTTTTTTTTACAACAGGCCTTGCAGAAGGACTTTGACTTTGAGGTTCGTCGAGTGGCGGAACGATTAGCTGTCACGCCCCTTCGGAATCTCTGGATCAGTGTCGATTCGGCTGACCCATCCTGTCATGAAAAGATGCGGGGGTTTTCAGGCCTCTTTAGTGCGATTGAACGTGCGTTGCCAATCTTTCATGAGTATGGCATATACCCCTCAGCCAACCTGGGAATCAACCGTAATGTAGGTGGACGTCGCACTGCCGAGCTTGAGGTACCATCGGGCAGAAGCGATATCGCCACGCAGCAGCGGTTCTTGGAAGGCTTTCGTCGGGCATTTGCCGATTTTTACCGCCGGGTCGTGGATATGGGATTTACCATCGTGAACGCCTGTTATCCGATGAGTGTCGATCAACGAGCGGACACCGATAGGCTGCAAGCCGTTTATACGGCAGAATCATCCGACAGGGTTGTTCGGTTCAACCGTGTCGAAAAAGCGCTGTTATTTGAGGCACTCTTGGAGACAGTGCCCGAGTTTCGCTCTCAGGTTCGTGTGTTTACCCCATGTTCGTCCTTGTACGCGCTACAGCGAGAACAATTAGGTGACAACGGATCGTTCCCATGTCGTGGAGGTGTCGATTTCTTTTTCGTCGCGTGCCGGGATGGCAATACCTATCCCTGCGGTTATCGGGGACATGAAGACTTAGGCAAATTCTGGGCGCTGGATGTTAAAAAACTCGATGATCACACGAAGTGCCGCCTTTGCGAATGGGAGTGCTTTCGGGATCCATCCGAGCTTGCAGGCCCGATTCTCGAGTTTCTGGCTCGGCCCATCGCATTCTGGAATCGGATGCGCAGGGATCCCACCTATCGGCGCCTATGGCTGGACGATTGGCGCTACTACCGTGTGTGCCGGTTTTTTAATGGTCGGGAACCGATGCCTGATGCTGTCCGTGATTGGGGAAAGGTTTCACACGCGGTTAGGCAAAGTGAGTCGAATACCCAAACGGCAAAAGAAGTTTCGGAAGCGGTGGAAGCAATGGTCTAGCAATGAAAGGTCAAGAGCTTATGAACATTCCTGCGGAGTCGAATGCCGATCTCCACGTTCACAGTAAGTTCTCTGATCGACCAAGCCAGTGGTGGCTGCGTCGCATCGGCGCTCCGGAATGCTTCGTCGAACCGCGCGAGCTGTACGAACGATTGCGGGCTCGCGGAATGGATTACGTGACCATCACTGATCACAATTGCATTGCGGGCGCGCTCCAGATTGCCGATTTACCCAATACCTTCCTCTCATGTGAGGTGACCACTTATTTTCCGGATAGCGGCACCAAGATTCATTGTCTCGTTTGGGGGATTACCGAGCGTCAATTCGCAGACATCGAGGAAATTCGCGAAAATATTTATGACTTGCAGCGGTATCTTTTGGATAATGAAATCGTTTGTGCCATCGCCCATCCGCTGTTTCGGATCAATGATCGATTGAGCGTTGAGGAGCTGGAAAAACTTCTCCTGATGTTTAATCGGTTCGAGCTGATCAATGGCGGGCGCGACGCCTATGCCGTTCGTTTGGCATCCGTGCTGTTGCGACAACTGACGCCGGAGCTCATCTGGCAGATGGCTGATCGGCATGGGATCACTCCAGTCGGCCCCACGCCCTGGGAGAAATCGTTTACGGCAGGCAGTGATGATCACAGCGGCTTGTATGGAGCAGCAGCCTACACAGTGACGCCTTATGCAGCGGATGTGAATCAGTTTCTTAACTGCCTCCGACGGGGCGAGCATGAACCGAGGGGGACGCCCGGGGATACCCTTCGTTTATCTCGCAGTCTGTATCAAATTGCGTACAGCTATTACAAGGCCAAGTTTCACGTCCGGGAAAATGGTCGGCCCAACGCCCTGAGATTGCTCTTCGAGCGGCTGCTTGGTGATTCGCGTGATCGTCGGCAACAGGTCCCACCCAGTGGCCGCAGCCGATTCAGGATGTGGTTTGCCAGTGCCTTCTCACGTCGCAATGGTAAAATGAACGTGGCGGAGGAAGTTCTTCTCGAAGAATTCGTGACTTTGTCGCGGACAAATCAGATCGTTACTGATCTTCCAGCAGAGGAACAAGATCAGGAGACGTTTCGCATCGTGTCTCGGCTGTGCAATGCGATTACCTCCGGTGTGCTGCGGCATCTGGAAGCCCACATTCGGCGGGGCAATGTTTTGGGATGTTTGGAATCAATTGCGTCCCTTGGATTCGTCGCTCTGGGATGCGCACCTTATCTCACTTCGTTTCATGTCCATCATAAAGATGATGATTTTTATCGTCGGCTCATCGAACATTTTGATCTGCCGACTGATCATCCCAATTGTGGTGGTAAAGCGTGGATTAGCGACACTTACGGCGACGCTAACGGTGTGTGCCGCACGATCCGCTCACTGAGCGCTGTAGCTCACCAGCTAGGTAAACCCTTCACGCTGATCACCTGTTTGCCGGAAGCGCCGCGGGAGCCTGTGCCCGTGATGAATTTCCAGCCGATTGACTGTATTCAGTTACCGGAGTACGAATCCATCGAGCTGCGAGTTCCCTCATTTCTGGAGGTCATTCGGTACGTCGAGGAGCGAATGTTTAGTGAACTGATCATCTCTACACCCGGACCGCTGGGATTGGTGGCTCTGGCAGCCGCAAGACTTCTGGGGATCCGCACGACGGGCATCTATCACACCGATTTTCCTCTGCAAATCCTTCACTTGACTGATGATGATTCCATGGCGGAACTGGCCTGGCAGTACATGATATGGTTTTTTGGCCAAATGGACCGCATTCTCGTACCCAGCGAGTACTACCGCCGTCGACTGATAGACCGCGGCTTCAACCCGGCGAAGCTTTCGCTTCTTGGTCGCGGTGTCGATTTGGAGATGTTCCATCCATCGAAACGGGATCAAACATTCTGGCGTCATCGCGGTCTGCCTGAAGGCTTTACGTTCCTTTATGTGGGTCGCGTATCTGCCGACAAAAACGTGGAACATCTTCTCCAGTCCTTTATCAGCCTTTTAGAAGAGGGCAACTTTGCCAACCTGGCGATTGTGGGCGATGGGCCGAGTCGAAAGGTTTTGCAAAAGAGATTCGCTCATCCCCAAATCCTCTTCACGGGATTTCTGGAAGGCGAAGAACTCTCGGCAGCATACGCCAGTGCCGATGCCTTCGTATTTCCATCGACCACCGATACGTTTGGTAACGTTGTTTTGGAGGCGCAGGCGTCGGGACTGCCAGCCATCGTGACCAGCGAGGGTGGACCCGCCGAGATAGTTCGCTCCTATGACTCGGGCCTTGTAATCGACATCCATGCGTCGGGCGCTCTCCGGGATGCAATGAGACGGCTGCTCACCGATCGCAAGCTGTGTGCTGAGTTCAGCCAGCGAGCTCTGCTCAATGCCCGGCAGCGAAGCTGGTCAGAAATATTCAAAGTGCTCTGGGGGGAAGCCGACCAGACAAACGTGACGTCTCTCAGTTGCGTCAATGATTGTTCGCAATTCTCGGGATTGACGCGACAGGTTTCCGACGGGTAACTTCCTGCGATCGAAATCGCCCGTTTTGAATTATGATTGGGTTTTGTTGACCAGCGATACATGCCCGAAGATTAAAGAAACCTCTGCAAAATGTAACGTTGCTGGTTTCTTGCCAAAGTAGCACACCGTTATAATACGAATGCTCACTCGGTCATTTGTTCGGTTCTGAGTGCGAACAAAGGGAATCGGTTGTCAGACTCCCCGGGATGTTCAAACGCAAGAGAGGAAGTCGTCGCCATGTCACACCGGATTTTTATTACGCAATCTTTGACTGCCACGCTCTTCATTTGCATGATCAGTGCGTTCTTCGAGGTTCCCCTCCGGGCGGAAGCCTCCGGTGAATCGAAAAAGATGCAAGCTGTGATGTGGCGTTCTCCATCACCCGGTGATGTTCGCCTGGGTGGTGAAATTGGACGGCGTATCCAGGTCACGATTGAAAACAACATTTTGCAACTCGACATCGAGCGCGATTTTTTGAGTCCGTTTCGAAATCGTGATAAGAAAGACGGCTACGTTGGTCTTGGAAAACTTCTGGATAGTATTGTTCGGCTTGCGGCCCACACACAGGACCGGCGGTTAATCGAATTGAAAACCAGGATAACCTCAGAAATACAATCACTCCAAGAAGAAGACGGCTACGTGGGCCTTATGGAACCAGGCTCGCGGATGTGGAGTCTGTGGGACATTCACGAAATGTCATATCTCGTTTATGCCCTGGCTGCTGATCATCATTTCTTCGCCAATAAAGATTCATTGAATTGCGCAAGGGCCTTGGCGGATTACATTATCCGCAATTGGGAAGCTCATCCTGATAACAAACCAGGTGGAGGGCAAATCACCGTTTACATGGCGGTGACAGGCCTGGAGAATGCATTTTTGCTTCTTGCATCGGAAACAGGCGAAACGAAATATCGAGACTTCGTCGTCAACTTCCGGAAGCTCCCGGAGTGGGACGCGCACATTGTCCTCGGGCGACACGGACCAATTGAAGGCCATATTTATGCCTATCTCTGTCGGTCCATTGCCCAACTTCGATTGAGCGATCAGCAACCTGATCCAAGACTCTGGCAGGCAAGCCGCCAGGCCCTTGATTTTCTTCTCCACGGTGAAGGTCTGGTCATTACGGGGGAGTGTGGAGACCATGAATGCTGGCACGACACGCAAACCGGGACCATCAACCTCGGAGAGACATGTGCCACCGCCTATCTCATTCGTTTTTTGGACGAATTGATGCGACGTGAAGGATGTTCGTTGTATGGCGACGTGATGGAGAGGGCAATTTACAACGGACTTTTTGCCGCCCAGTCTCCCGATGGAAGGCGAATCCGTTACTACACGCCCTTCGACGGGCCCCGACAATACTTTCCTTCGGACACTTATTGCTGCCCAAATAACTACCGACGGATCGTCGCCGAGCTTCCGACAATGGTCGCATATGCGACACCGCAAGGTGTGGCCATCAATCTTTATACCACATCTGAATCGAAGCTTACGCTGCCGAGCGGGCGATCCCTCACAGTGAAGCAGCAGACACGTTATCCGCATGACGGACAAATCACGATCAAGCTCGCATTGGAACAACCCGAGGAATTTGAACTCCGTTTGCGGATTCCGAAGTTTTGCGATGAAGCGAGCATTCGCTTGCCGGGGGCTGATCAATACAGCAAGGTTAACGGCGGCGATTGGGCCATCCTGAAACGAGTGTGGAGATCGGATGATGAGATTATTCTAAACCTGCCTCTGAAATTGCGACTGGTGAAAGGTCGTCGTGCGCAGGCTGGCCGTGTCGCCATCATGTATGGCCCGCTTGTTTTCTGCCTCAATCGAAAGACGCACGAGACCCTCAAGGACGTAGACCTGAGATTATTGACGATCAATCCGCAGACGCTGGAAGGGCCAATTCCTGACGATTCCGTCCATCCTGACGGCCTTGCTTGTCGTGTGAAAGCTTGGTCGCCCGGTGCGTGGTATCCCCACGCCGAACCAGCCTATACGCTGGTGCTTACCGAATTTCCCGACCCGGAGGGAGAGGCAATCTACTTCCACGTGCCCAATCCAAATGACGAAATGTTTAGTGAAGACGAACTGATTGTTCCCCAAACCGTTCGGTAGAATAAATTCTTCAGGGGGATACGCGACATCTTCTGGCTCAGGCGTTGAATGAAACACGACTTCCAACACGATACGAGATTGCTTTCACACCTGCTCTGAGGCGAGGATTGCGACAATAAGGTTGGTTGACCATCACCAGGGTTTTCTTGCTAACTGGAGGTTTCACCAATGAAGAGTTCACTTGCTTCGGGATGTCTGGTCGGCTTTGTCACATGGGTGTCTTTTGTTCTGGGATCGGCTCTGATAGCCGCCGATGGGCCGGAATTGCGGGTGATGAGTTTCAACATTCGATACGGAACGGCCCCGGATGGCGAAAACCACTGGGATCGCCGAAAAGACTTTCTCGTCGAGACAGTTCTTGCATTTCGTCCAGATTTGCTCGGAACCCAGGAGACATTGGCGTTTCAACGGGACTTTCTTGCCGAAAAGCTCACTGATTATCGGGTTCTCGGCGTCGGACGTGAAGACGGAAAAGAACAAGGCGAAATCATGGCCATTTACTGGCGAAAAGACCGGTTTGAAGTCCTGGACTCTGGCCACTTCTGGCTGAGTACAACTCCGGAAACCCCTGGCAGCAAGAGCTGGGATAGTGCCTTGCCGCGGATGGTGACCTGGATCAAGCTGCGGGACCTGAAACAGCCAGACGCTCGTCCTATCCTGTGGATGAACACGCACTTCGATCATCGCGGAGAACAGGCCCGCCAGGAGTCGGCACGCCTTGTGCGAGCAAAGCTCGGCGAAATGGGAGAGGGGTGCTCGCTCATTGTAACGGGCGATTTTAATGCAGCCGAAGGGAGCCAGCCTTATCAACTTCTTTTTGGGGAAATCGATGGCGTCAAATCACCCGTCGTCGATAGTTTTCGTGTGGCCCATCCTGAGCGAGGCACTGAGGAAGGGACGTTTTCTGGATTTCAGGCGGCGAACGTGAGTGGTGCTCGCATCGACTGGATCGCTTGTTCGCGGGATTGGCGAATCATTCAGGCCGGGATCGATCGAACGTCCCGCGATGGCCGAACTCCTTCGGATCATTTTCCGGTCTTTGCGATTTTGGCCCGCTGAAGCGTCAAGCCCTCGGAAACAAAACCACGCCCCATTGACAGATTCATTGACAGATTGGAAAAACACCCGCCGGGGAGGCGTCCTCTGAGTTGCCTCCCCTTCATTCGTCGTCATTGGGAGCTCAGCACAGTTTCACCGCAGGTTGTGCGACTTGCTCTGCGTGAGGATCACTCGGCGACGGCACACTCCGCCATTTTTGTCAGGTAGAACTCGTCGGTAAGAAGCCAGTTCTCATAGAGGCGATTGAGCATTTGGACACGACTGGCCACTTGCGCTTTGGTGAACTTGGCTCGGCCTGCCTCCTCAGCAGCCTTGCGTGCCGCCTCGACCATCTCCGGTGGCACCTGTGGCAGCGCTCGTGCCGGTTGTGGCTGGTAATTTGGATCATAAACACGGACTCTGAAATCTGCGACTGGTAATAAATGCCGCCACAGAAAAGCCTGCATCCTGTCTTCTGCGGCGACAGCTTCATGAGCGATTTCCTGATCGCCGACCTTCGCTCGACCTTCGATCCGCAAGGCGATGGCTCCTCCAGAGTCCGTTAACGTCGTCTTGATGCCGAGCTGAACCATTTCTTGATTGCCTCGCAGCACGACTGGGGAATTGGCAAATCCTTCTGGTGGTTCTTTGAGGGACACCTGAATGTCCCCCGCAAAACCATCCTTGCGAATGGCATAGACCCTGACCGCGTTAGCACTTTGCCCACGAATGGCTATCCCGGAAGGGACAACCCGCAAGGCAAAATCTGGCCGCGGTTCGCTGAGCCGCAATCGATATCCGTACTCTGCACCGCCTTTCCTGGTCGTGTCGCCGATCCAGACAAAATAGACGCCGTCGGCGGGAAGTTGGACCATGATGTAGGAATCTGCATGATAGGTCATCAACCCCATTCCTGGGTCCTCGTAATCGTCGTTGAGGGCCACAGGTTTACCATGAGCGTCTGTGATCCTCAGGACGGAATCCAAAGGTGAGTCCAATCGTCGGGCAATGACCTCAGCCACGAGGGTTTGCCCTGCCTTTCCCTCGATAGCGAAGACGTCGAAATCGCCCGGCTGATCAATTCGCCCGTTGACTATTACCGGCAGGGAAACCTTCTCCGCTTCCCCCGGATTGTTATTGGGTTCTTTTTCCACGGCTTCAGGGAGAGCATCGACAGCAAAAGGAACACGGTTGGAAACCATACCGTTCTTGGACACGGTGACGTAGTAAACACCGGGAGGCACCTCTGCCGGTGGAAGTTTAACCTCAGCCCCGTCCGTATTCCAACCTCTGACTTCTGGAGAAACCGATTCGCCGACTTGCCGCCCCAGGGGAAAGACACTGGTGATAAACGGAGATTCGGAGATTGAGATCCGATAAACGAAATCCTCTCGACCGCGGAAAAGGGCATCCGAGATCGTCAGGACATACTCGCCGTCCTCAGGGACCTCATAATAGATCACCGGGTCGGGATGGAACCGGAAGCTATCACTGAAGGCAACGACACGTCCCTGACCGTTGTAAAGCGTTAATACGGACTGGAACCAACCCGGCACGGCGTCTGCCATATAAGGCACAAGGTCACGGGTGTACGCTTTAATCACGAGGTGCTGGCCTTTGCGGGCTTCAAAACGGTAGGCATCCACAAACCCCGGAGCAATCTGCCCATTGACAATACAGGGAATGGTGACCTTGACTTCCTTTTCCTCGGGCGGGCGTTTCCGCTCCGCTGCCTGTTCATTACCCAGAACCGGAAGTTGGCAAGTCTTGATGGGCGTTCGCACAACCTCGGGAAGCTGACTCACGTAGAAGGGAAGTGGATTTGTAACCCCTTGCCTGGTGACCAGACGGATCTCCCTCGGTCCCGGTTCCGCATCCGGTGCAACAGTGACCTCGACAATGGCCAAACTGACGATCGCCCGATTCGCGGGAAAATTCTCCCATTCGCTAATCCGCTGCTGAAGCCGATCCATCAACTGGCGAGTTGCATCATCCATGGCCTCGCCATTCTTTTCTTTTTCCTTGGCAATCCGTTGAAGTTCGCGAAGCTGCTCCTGCATCACGGCCACCTCTTGATTATTGAGGTACCAGCGGTATTCCACGAGTTTCGCCTCAATGCCCGTCCCGGAGACAATGGCACCCTCCAGGTCGTCGAGTCGCTGTCCCCCGAGCCGAATTTGTGTGCTTGTGCCTTGCTGAGCACCGGCGGGATAGACGAAACCAATGTACCCCTGGCCAAACGACGCAGACGCTCCTATCAGCACAATGATTGCCGCAAACGGCGCAACAAGACGATACGTCTTCATAAATCGGGTTCCCTTCTTCGTCTCAGATTCAGAAAGTCACGAGACGCTTGTGCACCAGCTCCTGATCATGCAAATATTTTTCATGGGGAAGGGCCAAGACTTCGCTAGGGTGCCACACAAGTGGACTTGCTCATGCAGACGGAATCACATGATTTCCGTCAGCAAGCCATTTGATTTGACGCGGTCACTCGGTTCAGGCAAGACCCTGGCTTCCAAGCCTTCCGGATGGGGAAGCATCGCCGTGTAGTCGATTCCCGCGAGGGCGTAAATGCTGCCCAGTAGATCGACCGGATACACGGGCCGCTCAGCAACTTCGGCCCCAACCTCATCCGACGCACCAACAACACGTCCCCCCTTAAAACCACCGCCGGCGACCAAAACCGTGAAGACGTTTCCGTAATGGTTCCGGCCACCATTCCATGGCGGTTGCCAATCGACCTTGGGGGTTCGTCCAAACTCACCTGTGCACCAAACCAGCGTCGTTTCCAGCAGCCCACGGTCATGCAGGTCCTGAAGCAACATAGCCAGGCCTTCGTCGAGTTGCGGACACTGCCGCCGCATTGTTGCGAAGTGATTGCTATGCGTATCCCACCCGCCGGGATAATTGATCACGATGTAAGGAACACCGGCCTCCACGAGCCGTCGTGCCACGAGGCAGCACTGTCCAAAGGTATGTCGCCCGTAGCTATCGCGCAGTTTTGGATCCTCTTTATTCAGGTCAAAGACATCCCGCCCAGGCCCAAGGATCAGCTCATACGCTGTTTTCTTGTTGTCTTCTGCCAGGGCGATCTCGGGATGATCGACCACAAGACGCCCGAACGTATTAAGTTTTTCCAAAAGTTCACGACGAGCTTTTTGACGCTCGTCCGTGATCCCCCGGGCAACGACCCCCTCAACTTCAAACCTGGAGGCGTTGGGATCTCCGCCGGTGGCAAAGGCCTTGAAATTCGGTCCCAAAAAACCTTCTTCCGAAAACCGACCGGGGGAACGGGTCAAAACCACATAGGGAGGAATGATCCCCTTGTATTCTTTGCCCTTGAAGTAAGCAAAGACCGCCCCAATACTCGGGTAGGCTAAACGCTCACCCGGCAGATGCCCAGTCTGCATAATGTACGCAGCCGTTTCGTGTCCGTTGTTACGATGGGTCATGCTGCGGATAAGAGAGAACTTGTCTGCTTGCCGAGCCAGTTTGGGGAAAAGAAAGCTCAACTGGATGCCCGGCACATTGGTGTCGATGACCTCGGTAAACTCGCCGAGGTAGTCCCTGCCGGAATTTGGCTTCGGATCCCATGTGTCGTTGTGGGACATACCTCCCCATAAAAAGATCTGAATGACGGACTTGGCCTTCGGTTCAATCTTCGGTGGCGTCGGGGCCGCCTCTTCTGCTCTTAACTTGGAACCCAGCGCACTTCCGAGGAGCATCCCTCCCGCCCCATACAAACCCCGGTGCAGAACCTCACGGCGAGACAACTTGGAATCATTATTTGTGCCGTTCATCGCGACATCCTCCCTCTGGTCTTCAATGCCGATATAGAAATTCCTCGCTATTGATCAAAGCCCAAACCAGATCAATCGCCGCGTCACCCCTTGATTTCGATTTTTCGATATATTCACGAGCCACCGCTAATTCTTCCTCGGCGGGGCGACGCGACAAGACCGTGAGATAAACCTCTTCGATCAGCTCAGGCACCGGGCGTCCCGAACGGAAAAGCTCGACCAGTTTCGGACCGGTTGCCAACTTGCTGTAAACGTGGCTCGAATTCAGCATGTGAAGCCATTGCGCCGGTGTTGGCTTATTAGATCGCTCGTTAAAGGCCCCCGTCGAGCGGGCTGACCTTCCGAAGAGAGTTAAAAAGGGGCTGATCACGCTTCCGTCTGCGAGTGATACCGCCGTCAAGTCTCGGGGGATGTAGGTGTATGGTTCGGGAATTGCACTCGTGTACAGGTCACTAGCCCCCGTGATCTTATTCAGAGCGTCGATCAAGATCTCGGCATCCAACCGACGTGGTACATAGTATGCAAAATTGGCCTCGGCCTCAGGGGAGATCTTCCGCGGTACGGATGAGAGTTGATACGTTTGAGAAGTAAGAATAACGCGATAGAGGTGTCTCAGGTCATATCCGCTTTGGATCATTTCCTTCTCCAGATATGCCAGAAGCTCCGGGTTGGTGGGCGGGTTGTCATCCCGGATGTCATCCGGCTCGTGGATGATCCCCCGTCCCATAATCCAGGCCCAAACGCGATTCACAATGCAGCGCGTGAACCAGGGGTTGTCAGGACGAATCAGCCACTCCGCAAACACCTCCCTGGGGTCGCGGTCGGGTGGGATCGTCACCTTCGTCCCATCGGGAAATACACCCACCAATGGTTCGGAACTGAGTTCTGGTGGTGTCGGCGACACAATAGGATCTTCCGGTTTGGGACGAACTGTCCCCGGCGTGTCTCTTCCCGGGACGAAATTCGTTGGGACAAGCCGTAGTCCCCAAGGATCCCAGAAGACCACCTGTTCCTTCCATTCGCTGGTGGGTTTATAGGCAATTTGCGAGAAGAATACGGCCATGCCATACAGTTTTTCCTTCGGCCAGCGGTCCGTCCGCACGCCCATCAGCGTTAGGGCCACCATTGAGGCGATTCCCGTGGGGCTGCGATCCTGCACAGCACGGTAAAAGTTCACTGCCCCGTCTCGAAAATTGCTGCCGCTGGCGGTAAGCATTTCCCGAACCATCTGGTCATAGCGCTTGTTGGCGGCCAAAGATGCCCAAATCCAATGATGGAATGACCTTGCACCGTTCGGCCAAAGATTCACCGGAATCTCCGCCTTGATCCGCAGTGCATCACCCCATTTCATGGACCAATAGTCCAAAAACTCCTGGCGGTCCATAAGCTGATCGATCAGCCGCGCACGCTTATCAGGAGACTGATCGTCTAGAAACCCGCGAACCTCTGCCGCCGTAGGAATTGTCCCCGTCATGTCCAGGTACGCTCGCCGAATGAAGACGGCATCCGAACATAACACAGGTTCGAAACCCAGAGACTTCAACTTCGCGAACACGATCTTGTCCAATTCTCCATTGGGCTGCGGCGGGACCGGACTTTCATAGAGGCTGACCGGATCAACTGCCAATCCGAGACTTCCCCAAAACATACCCAGGCACAAAACAACGATTGCGGCCTTCTTCATAAACAGGCACCTTCCCGATCAAACCGTCCAGATCCCGAAAACTCTACAGCACGGCTAGCGCTATACAGACACAAACCCAAGCCAAGCAACGCTACGGAACAGACCACAACAAGCGTACGAGAACCGAGCCTTCGGCCTAAGCTTTGACGGACTTCCATAAACGGGGCGAGCACGCGACACATTGTGAAGTCCTCGTACGCGGAGGGCAGCTTTGGGCAGGGAGGCGAATTTACGTGTCCGACATTCGAAAATTAGAATAGCAACCCGCGATACGGTTGTCAACTTGCGTCAAGTATCACAGACAAAATTCTTGTTCCGCGGTGCAACGGGCGATTCGGAGGGGCACGCTTGTCGCGTCCGCTGAACTAAAATGGATCATCAAACGTAATTCAGCGGACCTGACAAGCAGGTCCCTCCGAGAGGCGGACCCGACTCGCAGAGACGCGAACGTGCAGCCCCCCTTACATCCCCCCGCACGCGGGGGGAAACGCGTTCTCCCTCCCCGTGTGCGGGGAGGGTTGGGGAGGGGCTAACTTTCGGAGGGGCACGCTTGTCGTGCCCGTTCGGAGGGGCGTGCTTGTCATGCCCGCGGAATCGCGATGGATAATCCAACGTGGTGCGACGGACGCGACAATCGCATCCCTCCGAGAGAGAAAATCGGAGGGGCATGCTTGTCACGCCCGTCTAAGCGCGATGGATTATCCATAATTGCGCACCGGACCTGACAAGCAGGTCCCTCGAACATTGGGATTCCATCAATGTGATCCCGCTTAGTGTCCAAACAAGCCCCAGACACAACACAACCCGCCTGAGGAGAACGCAAATGAAGACCTTCGGCACGAATTCTGCATCGGTCGCCAAGCGACCGCACTGTTTGTCGGTTGCCGCGGTAATTCTGGGCCTTTGGCTTGGAGTGATGAACGATCCGTGGGGGCTGACAACCGCTTGTTCGGCTGAGGAGGCCCCAGTATTCTCCAAGCTCTGGGGCGAAAAAGGTGAATTGTGGTCCCCGCAAAGTCGTTTGCCTGACTTCTCCTTCGCCGGCTATCGTTGGGGCCAGGAGGCGTATCGGATTCCGAGAGAAAGCATCTCGGTCAAGGACTTTGGGGCCAAAGGCGATGGACAGACCGATGACACCGCCGCATTTAAGAAGGCCATTGTAGCAGGCCGTGGAAAACTCATCCTGATCCCGCCGGGCCGATACGTTTTAAGCGATATCCTGTTCGTGCGCACATCGAACACAGTCTTGCGCGGTGCCGGACCTGACAAGACATTTCTCGTCTTTGTCAAACCGGGCGTGGAAATCGACCCACGACCATCCAAGACAGACGGCAATCAGCCGACGACAAACTGGTCCTGGGCGGGCGGCCTTATCTCCATCGGCGGTTCCCGACAGGAACCAAAAGATTTGGTCAAGGTCCTCAGGACACAACAGCGGGGCGATTTACAATTGACCCTGGAGAAAAACCCCTTCCGTGCCGGAGATGAGATTCTTCTGACACTTCGCGATGATGAAAAGAACTCATTGCTGAACTATCTCTACCGCGGACAACCCGGCGATATTTCGGGCCTGAAGAACTGGTTCGTAGATCAGGTCTTTCGCGTTGTTAAGGTGGAAGGACGGACGATAACACTCAACCGACCGCTGCGATTCGATGTCCGCCCAGATTGGCAGCCCACCGTGGAGCGATTTGCCCCACCGCTGACCGATGTTGGCGTTGAGGGGATCACCTTTGATTTTCCGGTTCGCCAATACGCAGGGCATTTTAAAGAGATCGGCTTTAACCCGGTGGAAATCACCCGGTATGCGGCGCACTGCTGGATGAAGGACGTGGTTATTCGCAACGCGGACAATGGCCCATTTGTTTCGGGCTACTTTTGCACCCTGGAAGGATTACGTTTCGAGGCGGACGCCGGCCGTTTGTCCAGTTCAGGACAATATGCAGGTCACCACGGTGTGACCTTCGGTCGGGCCTTGGATTGTCTCTGCCGTAACTTCGAGGTGAATACGCGATTTATCCATGATTTGACTGTGCAAAGTTCGATCGGCTGTGTGTTCTGTTCCGGACGAGGGATCGATCTCTGTTTCGACCACCATCGCTGGGCACCCTATGAGAATCTTTTCACAGATATCGACGCCGGGGCTGGACGCAGGCTCTTTGCGTCCAGTGGTGGCGGGATGCGGGGCAATCACACAGCCGGAGGAGAGACCTTCTGGTGCATCCGTACGCAGCAACCTGTCCGCTGGCCAAAGAGCTTAGGAATCGATGCGATCAATCTTGTCGGATTGAACGTCAGCGATGCGGCAGAAGCCGTGTCCACTCTTCCGGCACCAACGGAATTGACGGGCCGCTGGTGTGAGTCCTTCCCACCCGAAAGGATACAGCCTCAAAATCTTTTCGAGGCCATGCACAAAAGAGCACAATCACGATAACGTGCTGTGGCGATTATGCTCTGGCCCTGTCAGGGATTAGGCAGTTTTGTCTTCCCAAGCCTTATTTCACCGATCTCCCTCAAATGGGTTATTGACAAAGATTCTGGGAAACCTACAGTTACCACTGAGGATGAGGATTATTGGGAAGGAATAGGTGGGCGTTATCGAAAGTCCTTTTACGGGAAGGCAGCAACAGTGAGATTAACATCTGTGGTTCGCAACTGGACCGTCGCGGCGGCGAGCATGCTGCTGCTATTATCCTTCAATTCTTTTGTGATGGGTGCCCCAATCCTTCAGCTCTATTTGGAGGGTGGGACGTACGATTCGCTAACCGATACTTGGTACCTTGCGCCCGAAGACTCATCCGCAGGGGACCCTTTTCGACTTTGGGTAATAGGCAATACGTCGTGGAAGGGCACGATCCACGGCGTTCGTCTCTCCATGGCCTATGCTGCGGAGTACCGCACTGCGGATAAGGACCTGCAAGTGACGTTGACACCTGCCCAAACCGGCGGCCTTTATGGTTTCACCGACGATTCTCTACCGACCGACCCTGATTTCATACAGCACGGTGCTGCGGGCACGGTGCCCATTTTGGGTGATGGGACGCCATTGCCCACTCACGGAATCTTCGGACCCAACACGGTTTGGCAGGAGTGGCTACTCGGTGATTTTGATTTAAAGGATTCGCCTATCGCTGATTTCGTCGGTAGCGTTCCGCCGCCTTCCAGCACCTGTGGACAAATCAATGTGTACGAAGTTTCGATCACCTTTACTGATGGCACCAGTGCCCATGGTGTGAAGGTCCATTTTGATGCATATAACCACGTAAAAGGTGACAACCATGCCTGGTACCGTTTTGCCCCTTTCTCTCATGATGCCGACGGCGACGTGACAGTGATTCCGGAACCTGGGAGTGTTGTGGCCCTGACGGGGCTGCTGGCAGGTTCCGGACTCCCCTGGGGTGTCTCGTTCCTCCGGCGCCGGCGAACGGGCACACGCTAACCTCGCATCGTTATCGAGGGGCATACCCACCTTTTGAACGCCTCTTGCGGTGTTGCGTTTCGGCAACAGGATATCTCCAATTGTTTCCTATCAGAAACATGCTTTTCTATTGGCGATTGGGTTGCCGCCATTTCGGGAGCGTTCGATCTCGGATTCCACAGCCGACGTTCCTAATTCCGGTGCTAAACGGTTCTTCTTTGGCACACGACGTGCACGAAGTGGATTAGCGTATCTGCGTACGTCGGACTTGTAAGTGAGGTGACGACTTGTCGGCGCGTATCGCGATTCGGCTTGACTTGACCGCGCACCATGCTCAGGAGACTACCTCCAAACAAGACGCAACCACGCAGCACACACTGGTTTTTTTGAAAAGCAGCGACAAGTTTCCGTTTTAAGGCAAGCGTTCATCAACGGGAGTCGTTACGTATGAGCCGTCTTTTCGATCTTCGTCGTCGGCCTTCCGCCCGCCGTGGCATCCTCAGTTTCGAGTGGATCCTTCTCATCTCGCTTTTGGTAATCGGCATCATCGGGGGATTGGCCGCCGTCCGGAATGCCCTTCTCAGCGAACTTAACGATCTATCGCAAGCGGTGGAAGCCATCAATGTCTGCGGTACGTGTGATCCTGCCAGTTGCCCGCCGGGGAATCCTGATTGTTGCGATGATCCCTGGTGGTGTTCGACTCCTTGAGCCCAAGCCGCAAAGTCTCAATCGACATCGAATCGGTGGCCCGGCTGCGTCATTGACACTTGGAGCCTGTCTTCCACAATGAAACATTCATGACGACTCCTGCGGAAAACGCAACAACCATTGATACATCCCGCCCG
>Ga0068707_1000619_pt1 | contig 23752 bp, 24 predicted proteins | sample YNPNPMetaG_FD_66600 | JGI IMG/M metagenome (GOLD analysis project Ga0068707, IMG submission 66600) | Anoxygenic and chlorotrophic microbial mat microbial communities from Yellowstone National Park, USA - YNP NP MetaG | ecosystem: Environmental > Aquatic > Thermal springs > Hot (42-90C) >... | reverse complement strand
ATTTTTGCTTTTAATTCTTTCGGGATGGAGATTGTTAGGTTAGCCATTTCAAATTCCTCACAGTATTTATTAATTACTGTATATGCTGTGCAAATATATATTACTTTTAGTGTTTGGATAAAACCGTATTTTTAGCGATCACTGAGTCCTCATACGGGCATTCTCAGGCGTCATCTGAAAACACCTTTTTGCATGATTCCTCTCTGAACTTGTTTTTCCATGTAATCCATCAAACCACCCTATTTATTTCAGAGAATGATTCTCTTGAATCCATCTCATCTCGATCTTGGTTCATTGAGTTTAAAATCACACTTTATAAGGAAGGGGGCTATTAAAAAACATCGGGATGATACTGGGTGATCTTAAAACAAACAAAAAATTCTTTTAGTTTTACTGATAAAACCACATAGAAAAATATATAAAGCATAAAGCATATATGCTTAATTAGTGAGTTTATATGAGAACGACAGTAGAGTTGAATGACCTAGTATACAAAAAGATCGTAGACACCTATGGAAAAAGACGCATCTCAGAAACAGTGAACGACATCCTGTTTCGTTACTTTTTCAAACAGGACCAAAAAGACATGTTCGGTGCAGACCCATGGCTGAAAAAAACTGGAACCAAAGGTTTGAGGGATGAATATGACCGTGACCTTTGATTCAAGCGCGTGGATAGAATACTTTGCAGGGTCAACAAAAGGAAAACGAGTAAAAGAAATTCTCGAGGGAAAAGATCCTGTACTCACTCCCTCTATTTGCTTGTTAGAAATTAAAAACAAATATCTTCAAGAAGAACAAGATTTCCAAGATAGAATAGAATTCATTTGTAACAAATCCTCGATTATAGATATCAATACTGAAATTGCATTACTTGGGGCAGATATGAAAAAGAAACATAAACTCTACACCATTGATGCACTTATCTATGCAACATCTCAACTCTGTAAATCAACGCTTTTAACTGGCGACACCCACTTTAAAGATTTAAAGAATGTTGATCTCCTTTAATATTCATTTTTCTCATGTAATCCACCAAATCACCCAATCTATACTAGAAATTAATCCCTCCTTTGACCGCTTCTCGTTTCAATCCCAACCAATGACAATCACTCTGTTCGTGTTCTTTTCAGTGAACAGAGAAACACGAGTAATTCAAACGAGCCAACATAAAAACCCAATATAAAAAAAGGCAGAAAAACATGTACCCTCACCTCTCAAAAAAAAGAGAGAGAGTGGTTAAAATCTAAACCAACTATCACCTCACAGAGACTAAAAAAAACGTTAGAGGAAAAAAAAGAAAGCATGCTCCTGTCGGGATTTGAACCCGAGTCGGAGCCTCGAGAGGGCTCCATGATTGGCCGCTACACTACAGGAGCAGACTACAAACACTATCATCTCGGACTAATGTTTTAAATCTTTTTCATCCACCAGAAGCAACCTGTATTATCTCCAACTCCTCCTTACCCTGCAAGGTGTCATCTACAGGAACAGGCACCTTGTTATGCAGCACTATTACAGAGTCTGGTCTAATCTGCATCTTTTTTAAAAGATCCATGACTCTTGCGTTATCATCCATATCCAGGATGACCCCGGTCTTATCAATTAGTTTAACAACTTTTATCTTCATAAACCTGTTAATCGATACCGATATAAAAAACCCTTAAATTAACCTTTTGACATATAAGGCATCTAACAGGTAACCATCATAGATAATACTAAGCTGGGGTAGTCTAGCCCGGAAAGGCGGCGGTCTCGAAAACCGCTGGTGAAAACACCTCAGGAGTTCAAATCTCCTCCCCAGCGTTCCCAATATATCCTCAAACCATACCTCTCTGTTTTTTTTACAGATGCATTACCTACTTCATAACCCATTTGACGAATTAAAAAAAAAGTTGAAATACACTACTAGTTTTACCATGTCACGTATATTTTATGATCACACTCAAAGACGTAGAGGAATCTTATCAACGCATCAGACACCTCATAAACAAGACCCCTGTGATGACTTCACGCACACTAGATACTTTAACCAATGCTAAGGTTTTCTTAAAATGCGAAAACTTCCAGAGAACCGGTTCATTCAAATTCAGAGGTGTAACCAACAAGGTACTACAATTAACCACTGAGGAGAAGAAAAAAGGCGTCATTACACATTCAAGTGGGAACCATGCTCAAGCAGTAGCATTAGCAGCATCAATAACAGGTGTAAAAGCAGTAGTAGTAATGCCTGAGAACGCTCCACTAGTAAAAGTAGAAGCGACAAGGAACTACGGCGCTGAGATAATACGATGCGGAAACACCATAGAGTCCAGGGAGCAGACTTGTAAAGAGCTAATGGATAAACACGGTTACACATTGATACACCCTTACGATGACGAAGAAATCATAAAAGGAGCAGGGACAGCTGCATACGAACTAATCAAAGAAGTAGGATCATTAGATTACATGATATGCCCTATAGGAGGAGGGGGTTTAACAAGCGGCACCGCTATAGCAACCAAAGGTTTGTTACCAGATGCTAAGGTTATAGCGGTTGAACCTGAGAAAGCAGATGATGCTTACCAGTCATTCAAAAAACATAGACTCTACCCTAGTCTCTACCCTGACACTATAGCTGATGGTCTAAGAACAAGCCTCAGTAGAAGAACATTTAACATAATAACAAAGAACGTTGATGATATAATACTAGTAAAAGAAGAAGAAATCGTGGACGCTATGAGGTTCCTATGGAGTCGTATGAAGCTAGTAGTTGAACCATCAGGCGCTGTACCAGTAGCAGGTTTATTCAAGATGAAGAAACACATCAACGATAAAAGAATAGGCGTTATAATAACAGGAGGTAACCTTGATCTTGAATGGTTCTTCAAGAGGTACTATGAAAAGATATAAAAACATAGACTTCGAAGAGATATTCAAACTGATAAGAGAAGCGTTAAAAGAAGCAGATGAACCATCAGCATCTAAATCAAGGAGTAGTATACCTGATACGCCTTTTGTCACACTCGTAGCATGCCTACTCAGCCTCAGGACAAAGGATGAAGTCACAGAGCAAGCTGTTAACCGTTTACTAAAGGTATACAATACACCTGAAAGCATAGTGAAACTAACAGAGGAGAGGATAGCATCACTAATATACCCTGTAGGATTCTACAAGACAAAAGCTAAAAGAATCAAAGAAGTAGCTAGAACCCTGATTGATAAATACAACGGTGAAGTACCAGATGATTTCAATGAACTTTTAAAACTAAAAGGAGTAGGACGTAAAACAGCTAACATAGTAATGACATACGGCTTCAAGAAGAAAGGCTACTTAGCCATCGACACTCATTGCCATAGGATACCGAATAGATTAGGGTGGGTTAACACGAAGACACCAGAGGAGACAGAGCAGGAGATCAAGAGGATACTACCACGTAGATACTGGTACGAATTCAATCATCTATTCGTCAGATTCGGACAGAGGATATGCACACCGGTTTCACCGTTCTGCAGTAAATGCCCTATCGAGAAATACTGTGAGAAAAAACTAGTTAACAAGAGTAGATGATGAGCTGTCACACGATTTAACCTTATCTATTATGAAACGCTCAACATCAGCCACAGTTAAACATCTGGAGTCGTTCAACAAATCTATGAGTTTATCCCGCTCACTCCAACCCTCATAGTACTTCTTTTTAGCCTCTGTTAAATTGAATTTTATCCCTTTATACTCCGCTAGTCTCCTAAGCTGCTCCTCAGTTAACTCTTCCAGTAACTCCTTCTTTATAGACATCCGAACCCATCCTCTCTTTTAGAGTCATAGTATATAAACATGGTTTTTATTAATTTCGTTTTTTTAACCAAAATGAATGTTAACACCTAAAAAAATCAACGAGAACAAACCGATTAATTTATAAACCAGAATTTCTATTCATAATCTTAGTTGTGGATGGGATGCAGAACGAAAAAGAAGAAACATTAGAGTCACCTGAGTTAATTAAGCCTCTTGTTATACGCGCACTCAGAAGGAGTAATGTGCGTAAAAAAATAGCTGAGTACTTATTTGACATCAGCCCTAGCGGTAGCTACACATCTGAGATAGCGTATCATGTTAAAACCACTCCAACTAATGTTATAGGCGCTATAAGAGGCATGGATTCACGCTACCGGGAATGCGAATCATTACTAAGCCTGAATGTAGTAGAGCAAATACAGAGCGGTAACAGCGATATCAAACTATACCGTATAACAGATTTCGGTAAAGAGATAATAGAATCACTAAGGAACAACAAGAACCAAAGATAAAAAAAACTTTTTTTAACAAAAAAATAAGATAAACCATAGGGTTTATTTATTATATACTGTTACACCCTTATATGGTTACACCTGGTATAAAGGAACTACTATCCACATACGACAAGGATAAAATAACAATCAGTACTGTATGCTCGCATTCAAGCCTGCAGATATTCCACGGAGCAAAAAAAGAAGGATTAAAAACCCTAGGTATAGCTATCGGGGAGGTTAAAAAATTCTACGATGCTTTCCCATTAGCTAAACCAGATGAATTCTTCATAGTAAAAAACTATAAGGATATAACCAGGTACGCTGATGAATTAAGAGAGAGGAACGTTATCATAATACCTCATGGTTCATTCGTGGAGTACCTAGGCGCAAAAAACTTCCTCAGATTAGAAGTACCAACCTTCGGTAACAGGAAAGTACTGGAATGGGAATCAGACCGTAAAAAAGAGAAGAAATGGCTGGAAAGCGCTGGTATAACCATGCCTAAACAAATCAAAAACCCGAAGGATATAAACAAACCAGTCATAGTTAAATACCACGGTGCTAAAGGAGGTAAAGGCTTCTTCGTAGCTAAAACATACGAGGAGTTCATCAAACGCGTAGATAAAACCAAACCATACTTCATACAGGAATTCGTGATGGGGACGAGATACTACCTGCATTACTTCTACTCACCGATACAAAAAGAAGGATACAAACTAAGGAAAGGATGCCTTCAGCTACTATCAATGGACAGACGAGATGAGACAACCATAGATGAAGTACAACGCTTAGGTTCAATAGCTGAACTAGAGGAGATAGGTATACACCCTACCTTCGTGGTAACAGGTAATATACCTATAGTAATGCGTGAATCATTACTACCAAAAGTATTCAAAATGGGGGAAGCCGTAGTCAACAAATCCATAGAGTTATTCGGTGGTGTCATAGGCCCATTCTGCCTTGAAACAGTAGTCACAGAGGATCTAGAATTCAAAGTATTTGAGATATCAGCGCGTATAGTAGCTGGTACAAACATCTACAGCGCAGGTTCACCGTACTCAGAGTACATACAACCAGGGCTATCAACAGGCGTACGCATAGCACAAGAAATAAAACAAGGGTTAAAAGAAGATAAACTACATGAGATACTAAGCTAAAAAAAATTGGAGGAAACATATCTTTTATGTTAACGCTAGTACTAGCTGAATCAGAGGTAGAATTAATACCTGAAAGCCTCTACGATCACCCTAGCGTCAGAGCGAACGCTGATAGAAAAAAGAAGAAACCATCAGAGATGATACTAGACGCTAGTAGACACCACACCGCTATGAATACCCTACCTGAAGGGGATAGAAGAGGAAGACCAGATATAGCGCACGTATTCCTCCTAGTAGCACTTGAATCCATACTAAACAAAAAAAGAATGTTAAAAGTAATCATACATACAAGGAACAACGAGGAGATAAACATCTCACCTGAGACTAGGATCATAAAGAACTACGATAGATTCATAGGTTTACTAGAGCAGCTATACAAAGAAAAGAAACTACCACGAGGAGAGGATAAACCATTACTAACGTTAACACCACAACGAACACTACCCATGATAATAAAAGACAACCCGTCTGATAGGGTTATCGTATTCTCAACTAAAGGGGAAAACGTTACACTAAGCAGATACCTCGCATCGCTTAAAAAGAAAAAAACAATGGATATACTATGCGTGATAGGAGGATTCCCAAGAGGTGAACTTCACTCTAACCTCAGTGATATAAACCAGGATGTAGACGTGATATCCATATACCCTGAGATGATACCAGCTTGGAGTGTAGCAATGGAGATCATAGTAAACTACGAGAATATAACACTATAGAATCAGGATGAACAAGAACCTGCATCATTATTGAGTGAGAGGGGGTGACCGCGCACTCTGAAAAAAACCTGCTATATCCCTATTCATTCTAATCTTTAACCCAGGATGAAGAAAACATCATACAAAAAAAATCTTAAAAGATTGATAACTTACATCCTATTTATAGGTGAATAAAAATCATGGTTAGGGTTTGTTATAACTGCGGGAAAAAAATAGGTCCTCTAAAAGGGAAAACGTGGATTTGACAATAAACTACGTTGTTATGAACGCAGCGTTAAACATATGGATAAAGAAGTCGCAGAAAGCCTCCTAACAAAAGAGCAAGCAGAGAACCTTAAAAAAAATATACATGCCTAGATAAGGATGAATAAAATCAGAGGGATTCATGTTTTTTCGATATCTCATCAGCTAATCTATCTAATGATTTAAAATCATCCTCCTGCGGGTATCCTTTTACTAAAACAGGTTCAATCAACTCTACTTTTAGATTCGTAATCATACCTTTAACTATATCCAGGACTCTGCTACCCCAACCATAAGAGCTGATCACTGACACGTATCTTAATTTAGGTTTTAAAGCATTCATAAGATAAACAGTGTATAAAACCTCAGGGTGAGGACCTGTTAGAACAGCTGGTGTACCTACAACAACTGTAGCGCAGTCAACAAGTGAGATCGCTAACTCCCCTATATCAGTCCTTGTTAAATTAAAAGGCTTCACCGTTACACCTCTACTAATCAACGATGAAGTGAAATAATCAATCATCCTCTTTGTTGAACCATGCATAGAAACATAAGGTAAAACAACCTCGTTTTTCACGTCATCAGATATCCAATCCTTGTAAGCATCCATGATGAAACCTGGTCTCTGGTAAACAGGGCCGTGACTAGGAGCGATCATGTCAATACTATAACCAGATATTTTATCCATGTGTTTTTTAATAATGGTTCTAAAAGGCATCATGATCTCAGCGTAGTACCTCTTAGCTGACTGATAGACTTTGCATTCATCATTAACATAAGTATCACTCGTAGCTAAATGAGAACCAAAAAGATCACATGGGAATAGAATCCTATCCTCCTTCAGATAAGTAAGCATTGTTTCAGGCCAATGAACCCATGGTGCTATTATGAACTCAAGGGTTTTATCACCTAATGATAAAAACTCACCGTCACTTATAACCATAAACCTATCCTCAGGTATCAAAAGAAGACTCATCAGCATATCCTTGCATTTCTGGTTAGTAACAACCCTCGCTTCAGGGTATAAGCTAAGAACCCTGGGTAAAACACCAGAGTGATCCTGCTCAGCATGATTAGAAACCACATAATCAATCCTATCCACATTCAACTCTCTGAGATTAGATACAAACTCCTCCTCTTTTGTTGGATCAACAGTGTCAATTAAAACAGTTTCCCTACTCCCTCTGATTAGATAAGAGTTATAACTAGTACCATCAGGTAACGGGATCAACTCATCAAATAATCTCCTATCCCAGTCAACCACTCCTACAGAGAAGACGTTACTCTTCAACTCTTTTACAACCATGAACAACCCCTCAATGTAGACGCATTGATTCTCTATACGGGAACTGTTTTTTAATTTTTTCTTTCTAATTCAAGACTAGATAAATACAACATCATCTTAAAAAAAAAAATTGATCATCAGAAAGGGTTAGATGAGAAATCAAAAACAGCTCTGATTCTACCTTACAGGTTTTAAGAAAAATGATTTGAACCCCATCTTCTGAATAAATCATGTTTTACATGTAACTGATCAAGTATTTTACCGACTATGAAATCCACTAGATCATCTATACTCCTTGGTTTATGGTAGAAGCCTGGTGCAGCTGGTAGTATAACAGCTCCAGCTTCCTTAGCGGTTAGCATATTCCTTATACCTGGTAGATCCAACGGTGTCTCCCTCACTACTAGTATCAGCTTACGACCTTCTTTTAGACAGCAGGTTGCAGAGCGTGATATCAACGTGTCACTATAACCATGCGCTATAGCTGATAGAGTCTTCATGCTGCAAGGCACTATAACCATAGCGTCAATGAGGAATGAACCACTAGAAGGTGAAGCTGCTAAATCATCATTACTGTAACTAGTATAAACCCTTCTCTTCAAATCATCAACACTGCATCCTGTCTCGTATTCTATGATTCTTTCAGCATCCTTTGATATGATAAGATGCACCTCATGTTTGTTTTTCATTAGCTCCTCTACTAAACGTACACCGTACACGCTACCAGAAGCACCTGTTAAACCAATAAGCAGTCTCATAGCCTCCTTCAATTCTTAACCTCCTCTATAGCTTTTATTATATCTGATACATGCCTCTCTAAGTCATCATGCTCCTTCTCCAGGGAGGTACCAGTCACTATTATATCAGCACCTGCTTTTGCTTTTTCACGCGCTACATCAGGGTTTTTTATACCACCACCAACTATTAAAATCATATCTGTATTCCTCTTAACGTTTTTTATCATATCATCTGGTACAGGGTGAGAAGCCCCTGACCCTGCTTCAAGGTACAAGAAATCCATACCTAGATACTGAGCCGCTAGAGCGTACCTAACCGCGGTATCAACATCATCCCTCTTTATCAGATCAGCTTCACCTACCCTACCAGCAGTCATACCAGGCTCAACTATAACGTAACCCATAGATAAAGGCTCTAAACCTGATTCTTTAACAAATAAAGCACCTTTCACTTGTTCACGTATTATATAATCAGGGTTCCTAGAGTTAAGAAGACTCATGAAGAAGACAGCGTCAGCGTACCTACTCAGGAATCTCGCACCAGAAGGGAATAGTATCACTGGTAGATCAGTATTCTTTTTTATAGCTTTAACAGTACAGTCAACGTCACTCTGTGATAAAACAGTTGACCCGCCAACCATGATAGCGCTGCTACCAGCCTTGGTGACAACACGGGCTATCTCCCCTGCTCTCTCAGGTTTCTGCTTATCAGGATCCAACAATGAGAAATGCATCTTATTTCTCCTGGTTTTTTTTATGATGTAATCCTTCACACGCATATGATTTACAGATATTCAAAAAATCAGGGTTATTATTTAACCTTTTGTTTTTTTAACAACAGATGGGAGTACGTACTCGTCTATGACGCTCCTCGTGGAAGCTGCTATAACACTAGTCCTACCATCCAGGGTTAAATCCATGTCAAGATCTGAACCTCTAATATCTGTAACCACGCCGCCAGCTTCTCTTACAATTAGTGACGACGCAGCTATATCAACTATACGCATATACTCTCTACCAGCTACGTAGAAATCCAAGCTACCAGACGCTACCAGGCACATTTCAAGTGAGCATGAACCGAATGATCTAACATTGTATAATCCTGATAAACGCTTAGTAACCCTATCCATGTTTTTACCTAACGTCAATGATGATAAGATATCACTAGATGGTATATCAGTCACACTCATCCTCCTATTATTAAGGTAAGCGCCTTCTCTTCTTGTAGCTGTATACGTGTCACCTGTGGGTATATTCCTGACTATACCGTACTCTATGTCACTTAATCTCTTTTTACCTATAGCTAATGATACTGAGTAGAAGGGTATACCATGTGTCGCGTTCCTTGTACCATCAACAGGGTCTAGTACTAGAGTATACTCCCTGTTGAAGTCGATACAGCCTTTCTCCTCTGTTAGCAGGTTAACCGGTGCACCTGCTTTCTCTATGACTCTTAACGCTGCATCCTCAGCTAATTTATCCAGGTAAGTCGTCGGTGAACCAGTAGCGCCTACACCTACGTTAGAACCAAGCATGAAGGGTTTATCCTTAACTGTTTTACGGACTACCCTGCTCACTGTTTCAACTACCCTGTAAGCCAAGTGTTTTAACTCCGTGTCGATCATTCTAAATCAAGACCTTCTCTCATCATATTTTTTTTATATGCTCACCCCTAGGTATGATAAAGCGAATCTAAGGTACAGTGTTATTATTATCATTATAAGGGACGCTGCTATCACGCCTAGGAGTATAGTCACAAATGATTTAACATGATCAAGGTTGAACAGGTACGCTACCAGGGACCCTGTCCAAGCGCCTGTGAATGGTAACGGCACAGCTACGAATAAGAATAAACCAATATACTCGTATCTCTTTATATGGTTACCAGCTTTGATCCGTGTCCTTTTAAATAACCAATCCATAAGCTTAGACCAGGTACTGTATCGTCTTAGAAACACTTCTAATTTTGAGAAGAATAATAGAATAAAAGGTACAGGTAGCACGTTACCAGCTACAGCTAACGGTAAAGCCTGCCACCAAGGCCACGGCGGGTTAAAAGACAGCATTGATAAAGGTATAACGTACCTAGCCTCCAGGTAAGGAAGCATTGAAAGGAAGAGTATCTTGAACCAGTCAGGCAGCATCTCATACATGTTACATGTCATCCTCTACGTATCTACCGTACCCTGGTTTAACCTGTAACTCCTTATCCTCTATCACGTGTACGCCACGTAGTATCACATCCTCAGGGAACACCGCAGGCCAACCATGGAAAGGCGTCCATCCGCATTTATAGTGTAACTTATCCTCATCCACGGTATCAATGTTTTTGAAGTTCACTACTACAAGATCAGCATCGTAACCAGGCTCTATCCGCCCTTTAGGCACTGATAAAAACCCAGCTGGTTTCTCACATAGTAGTGACACGAGACGCTGCATGGTTAAACGATCATGCTTCACAGCTGCTAGCATGAGAGGATACATGGTCTCTACACCTGGTACACCTGCTGGGGTTTGATCGAAATCAGTGTTCTTCTCCTCTACGCTATGAGGCGCATGATCAGATTCTACTATATCTATAACACCGGTTGATACACCATGCCATAGAGTCTCCCTATCCAACCTGGTTCTTATAGGAGGGTTAACCTTACAGTAACCATGCTGACTAGCTGCACCCTCAACGGTTAATAGGAGATGATGAGGCGTAACACCTATACTAAGATTAGAAGGTTTCTTGTTCACAATCTCAAATCCTTCGCATGATGATAAATGGCATATATGGACTCGTAACTGCAGGTCACTAGTAATTCTTATTATCCTCCTTATCGCTTCTTCTTCGCATTCAGCAGGATGCGTCTTTATATGATCCCATAGGTTAAACTCTTTTTGTTTATACCTCTCAAGGCATTGTCTACTCTCAGCGTGTATGAGTAATGGTTTACCTGTATTTGAGACACGTCTGCAAACCTCTGATAGGTTACCCTCATCTAATATTAACGATTCAGATGCTCCTCCTAGGTACACTTTGAAGCCGTTACAATGCTTAGATAACTCGTCTATATCACCAATGTTTTTATCAGTGACAGCTGCGTATACACCGAAATCCACTATGCTTTTACCCTTAGCGGTTTTTATCTTCTCATCCAGGGCAGTAGTTGTAACACACTCTGGTTTAGTATTAGGCATATCGTACACGCATGTCACACCACCGTAAGCAGCTGACGTTGAACCTGTGAGGAAATCCTCCTTATACGCGAAGCCAGGGTCACGGAAATGCACATGTATATCAATACAACCTGGTAGTACAAGTCGGTTACCAGTATCTATATGATTATCAGATTTCAGTATCTTCTTAACAGCTTTTATCTTACCATCCTCTACGCCGATGCAGCAATGATGAAAAGAACCTTTAAAGTATATGTTACCCTCAATTGTCAGATCCATCTAACCTCTTCTCCTTGACTTCGCCTCTAGGTGTGATCTCAGTGAATATCTGACCTGTGAATCTGAATATCCTTGTATGACGCTCAAACCATGCGTCAGGTAACAGACCAGCTTTCATACAAGTGTGACTCAGGAATTCTTCCTTACTCCACCCCTGCTCCACTGGTACCTGCGGTAGTAGTAAACCTTTATTATAACCCTGTTCAACTATTAAACCATCACGCCCTATCACTATATATGATAGGTATTCCCGTGGTTGTTTAACCTTTATTAACTCTGGTTTAGTCAGTATGGTAACCTCTATTATTATACTATCAAGCTCTTTAGGTTTCACTCTGGGGAAACGAGGATCACAGGTCGCTGATGTAGCAGCTTCTACAACAGCTTGGTAGAGAGGCATAACTGGTAATGGTACACCTATGCATCCTCTTAGATCATGATCAGGGTACGTATGCAGGGTTACAAAAACCCCTTGCTCATCAGGGAACAGGAGTTTATACTTCTCAGGTATGACTGGTTCCTCATCCTTCACGACGCTATCAACCACTAGCCTAGCTAGTTTAACTATCTCTACTCCATCCTCTTGCTTCAACATGTATACAAGTAATCCCTTATACGCTTAAATAGTGTTTTGTCTGTTTTTGATTTTATATCATCAATAAAAAAAGAGATGAGGAGGAGTAGGTGATTTTTTATCAGTGATTAACAGCAAGGTAAAGAGGGGGTTTTTTTCCTCAAATTATTTACCCGTCCATCGTGTATTTATCTACGAGGGGCGAGTATTTAGTATGATATCATACACCCTGCTAGTGTCACTACTCAGAACCTCTAAGTTACCCTCGAAGTAGTAAACAAGTGAATCCCCTAACACTTGATCAACAGTAACATTATATGAACCTGGTTTAAGCTCTACACGATATGAACCATCAGGCTGCGTTACAGCTTCTGCGTCAACAGCTGTGTTATTAGCAACATACGGGTTAGCTTCGAAGAATATGGTTATATTACCCCTACCTGTACTCATATACGTTACTAACCCGGTGATAGTCACTGTAGTCTTATTCAAGTTCATGTTAAATACTCTTACACCTTCTCCTTTCTTTAACATGATTTTACCAGTGTACTCGAATGACCCGTTAACTGAACTATAAGACGCTTTGACATCATAGTAACCAGGTATGAGATCCACGCTATATGCGCCTGTGGTATTAGATTTAGTAGTCATTCTCTCAGCAGTGTTATTCTCCACGCTTAGATCAGGTGTGAATGTCACTGATACATTCCCTACATGAGCGTTATTGAACGTTATCACACCTTGCACCTTCACAGGTGCGTACCATATGGAGATGTTAAATGATAAAGTCTCATTCTCCTTTAATGTGATGTTCTCCTTTACAAAGTAATCATTGTATCCTGTTGTAGCGTTCAAATAAGAAGCGTTAATGTAGTAATCACCCGGCACTAGGGATGTGAACTCGTAACGACCAGAGGAGTCACTCCTAATGGTTTTAACAAGATGACCACTGGGTTTATAGTATAACTGTAATAGCACGTTACTCATCTCCTCGCCAGCGTCGTAATCCTCGTTAAAGTTCGAGTCAAAGTACACAGCACCCTCTATGTTTGACAGCCTCGGTTTAGAGATGTTATAAGTACGGTGACCAGGGGTAACGCTAAGTGATTCTTCATGTATTATAAACTCATCCTGCACAGCTTTGATAGTGTATTTACTCGGGTATAAACCACTGAAAACGTAGTGACCATCCTCATCAGTGGTAACCGACGGGACTGTTCTACCAAAGAAATCATCATTCAACGATACAGTAACACCCTTCAACGGAGTGTCAACACCAGGATCATACGACCCGTTCAAGTTAACATCCTCATACACTGTACCCTCAATAGTTGACAGGTTAATAGTGAAATCAATGAATCTAGTGTAATTCGATACTCTACGTGTAGCCTCCTCCTCGCTTATAGGGTAAAAAGACGGGTTAGTAGTACTATTAAACTTTATCTCATCCAGTAGAACTTCATTAGCATACGAGAACTGCAATGTTATATTACCACCAGGTACTAGCACCCTGAATTTACCATCAAAATCAGTTAACACGGAGTCATGGTAAACACCCATCTCATCGAATACGACAACCCTAGCGTAAATCAATGGTGTATTATTACACATTATAGTACCGTTAATATACGCTCCCTCATAGTATTTAGCTATAACAACAGCTGGTAAACCAAAGCATAAATCAGCGCCACCACGAGCATAACCCATAGGTGAGATATACTTCAAAGCGAAATGCTTAAGACCAGCTGTAGGAGCGTAACCCATACGCGTCAACTGATAACCATTATTGTGATATTTCTCAAAATTCTCTTTTGATATCGGCCCTAGATACGTCTTGTACACCATGTTATCAAAGAAACCGTCTTTACGCTCTGATACCGGTTTTAAACCACCTCTGCGTTGTATCTGAACAAGTTGAGCATGACTCATGTTCTCTATCTCAGGTACTGTATACTTCTTACCTGAAGAGTCAACATAATAAGTTATGAAATAATCATCCTCAGGTGTAACAAAACCATAAGTCCCTTTATCAGATAAAAAAGTAAATATATTGAAGATGTTGATATCATAACCCTCCACCGCGTAGTATCTTATAGAGTAACCAGTAACCTCTTGGAGGTCACGGTAAAGCATCGTGATATCCTCATCTGATAATCTCACTAGTATCTTCACAGCGTCATGATACCTGGCGTTATCACGTGTAACCCTGAGTTTAGTGTTACCGTACTCAGGTTTAATAAGTGTATCATAAGACGGGGCGTAACGCTCAGGGTCCTCTATTATCCTTGTTATGTTAACAGTCTCGTTCTCACCTAGGTAACGATTAAAAACCTCTTTAACATGGCCAGGTAGCACCCAGTTGTTACCCTTCAATGCTCCTTCACATAATCTAACGATCCATACAGCTACAGCCTCAGTCTCATTCTTAGCGGTATGGAAGTTAGCAGCTGGTGGTATACCATCCTGGAAGTTATCAGCGACTGTAGGATGCCCTGATACAGCTGAGCAGTAGAAACCATAATCCCACCATGATATAACAGCTGGTCTCTTAGTCGGATCAGTTATACCCTGATCCTGTTTGCTAAGCCATTTGTAAGCATCCACCCAGTACTCCTCAGTGTACATACCAGAAGCGAAGGCTCCGCCGAAATCCTCACCGAAGAACAAGTTACGAAGGTTAACAGTCTTATTCTCTTTTTCTTTGAAAGCTGATGGTACAGCTGCATCCAACACTAATAAACCATTAGGTAGTATCACTACGAATGCTACGAATAGTACACCTAGTATATGGTATACTTTAACAGCTTTCCTTAGGCCGCGTAAACCTCCACCAGCGTTCTTTATACTACGCCATAACTCCTTGTATTTAACTTTATCAACTACTATGTATACGACCCATCCAGCTAACAAGGCTACCACTGGTACAGCATCATTGAGGAAACGACCAGCTATACTCGTAAGCCATAGGTTAAGAATAAAAAGTATTATCAAGAATAGGTAATCCCTCCTTGTCTTATCCTTAAGGTAGTAGTAGATCATGATTATGAAACCAACCCATGCTAACCAGTACAACGCTGGTCCATACGACATAACCATCCTACTCATGTTATAGGTGCTAGCCTCAGCTATAGTCTTGGAAACCTTACTACCGTATATACCTGTACCGTACAGTATCTCAGATAACCTACTAAGCGGTGATAACACTGGTATAGACTCTATTACACCACGCGTAAAGTATAACACTGATAGTAGTACACCTGATACACTGACTATGATAAGGAATGATGCAAAAGCAGGTACACGTATTTTAATCAAGGAGAAGTAGAATAAACCGAATAACAAAGCAAAACCTGTTAGATAGAACGGTAACTCAGGTGCCCAACCTGTTAATTTAGCGGCGTAGAATGGTAGAGAAACCATGTACCCTACTAGTAGTATGATCATCGGTGTCCATACGATCCTAAACTCCATCTTATTCCTGATGATGTCGATCATGATCTGAGCAACCATGTATACTATTATTATACTATACAGGTACTGCGCTTCAACCCAGACCATGGATAAACCAGCTAATGATAAACCACCTAGGATACTGTACAATAATTGTCTAACCTTATCCTTCTCCTTTATACCTTTTATCAGGAATAAGAAGGTTAAAAAGAACAATAACAGGTTTAATGAGTCATGATCAAACAGGGTATACGCTGATCCATGACCTGAACCGATATGTATAGGTATAAGTGCTACTATCAGAGCAGATATTAAACCAGTTTTTTTGTTAAATAAGGCTTCACCTATGAAATACACAGGGAATATTAGAAGAGCACCGAACAAAGCTGGTATGAACTGCATGGAGTAACCCACTGCGTCAATCTCATTCATAAAAGGTGATAGTAGATTACTGAACCCTATAGCTAACATGTTCAGTAACGGGCCTCTAAGACCTGTCCTACCTAAAGGGTAGTTGAGTATAGGGTCCTCCTGTGAGTAGAACTGGTAACGCCCTGTTTTGATTGTATGCTCAACTATACGCATGTTGTAGTAAGGGTCAGGACCTGAAAGGTAGAATTTATCTGATAAATTTTCACCTTCTGGGTTTATAGCGAAACCTGATGTTATGTTAAAATACGTGTTGAGGAATAATACTAAAAAGAATATGCTCACCAGTAGTAGAGCTACTATAAAGTTACTCTTATTTTTTACTCTTTTATAATCTGTTGATACAGCTTCTGTAATTGTAGCAGAGGATGAGGTTTGTCCTCCTTTTAACCATGCTCTTTTACGCATCTGTACTCACCCTTATAAACAAACCTGTTTTTAACTTGACTGAGAAGGGTAAATTCCCTACTGTTATAAATAACTATCCTCCTCTAGCTGGTTAATTAACTATCTTCTCTTTTTGATTAACGGTATGACACATGGTGCTGCTTTCACTCTGCTATAACTCGTCTCTATTGTATCAGTTGATATTATATTGTTGCATCCAGCGTTCTTGATCCTGCTCTCTGCGTCACTGATGAATAAACCATGTGTACACGCTACTGATACGTTCTTTGCGCCTTGTCTTTTCAGTTCTCTTATAGCCTGTGTCATTGTGCCCCCTGTGGAGATTATATCATCAACTATGATTACTCTCTTGTTTTTAACCTCCAGGTTCTTTGGTGTTATCTCAACTGTGTAACCATCTATGCGTTTTTTATCAAGGACGTCGACATCAGCGTTTATGATGCTTGAGATTTTTTCCGCACGGTTGTAAGCTCCTTTATCAGGTGCTAGTACTATATCTATACTCATATTCTCCTTAAGGTAGTCTGCTATCTCTGGTATCGGAGTCGCTATATCAGCTGGTATTTTGAAGAAGTTTAGAAGGTGTTCTTTATGCGGGTCGATGATTACGATATGATCCGCGTGTAGGCTTATATGCTCAGCTAATGCACGTGCGCTTATTGGTTCCCCGTCTTGGAATTTTTTATCCTGCCGTCCGTAACCGTAGTATGGTATAACAACTGTTATTGACTCTGCTTTAGCTTCGTATACTGCATCTTGAAGTAGCAGTAGTTCTATTATATTCTGATCAGGGTAAGTGTTTTGCACTATCACAACGTCCTCATCAATCAGTGATATCGGTATCTGCACGTATAACTCGTTATCAGGGAATCTCTTAGTTACAGGTTTTATCATCCGTTGGTTCAGATTCTTCGCTATATCTGATGCTATGCTCTCTGATGCTGAGCCTGGTATTATGATCATGTTATCCTCTTTTTCAACATGAAATAGTAAATGGTGTTTTTACAGGTTTCGTATATAGTTTTATTTACATCCTCTGTTATACCTGTTGGATGGCCTCATCGTTTAAATAAGCGAGGTGTTAATCTTAGATGTTAACAAAAAAAATTAGATGCCCATCCTGTTCTTATACGAAAACTGTTAGCGGTGAACCTGGTGATACTATATCAGTGACGTGTGATATCTGCGGTGGTAAAGGTGTTTTTAAATTCCCAGAGGAGGCGTATAGTGCAGGTGCTTCTGGTGCAATAGAGGTTAAACATTTAACTAAGAAGTACAACGCTAAAACCGTGGTTGATGATGTATCCTTCAATGTTAAGAAAGGTGAGATCTTTGGTTTTCTTGGTCCTAATGGTGCTGGTAAGACTACTACTATTAAGGCTATACTTGGTTTTATACGTATACAATCAGGTGAGTTAAAAGTGAATGGTTTTGATGTTTACTCTGAGGGTAAGAAGGCTAAAGCCTGTGTTGGTTATCTACCTGAGAGGGTTTCTTTTTATGATAATCTAACAGCTATGCAGAATATGTTGTTTTACGCTGAGATGAAGAAAGCATCAAAGGAGGAGTGTAGATCCTTAATTGAGGATTTTGGTTTAGGTGAAGTAGCTGATAGGAAGGTGTCATCCTTCTCCAAGGGTATGATTCAGCGTTTAGGTATGGCTCGTGCTCTTATAGGTAATCCATCTATACTGATACTGGATGAGCCTACTGAAGGGTTGGATGCTAGAGGTGTGTTCTTTCTGCGTAACAAGATCATGGAGCTGAAGAAGAAAGGAGTTACTATATTCTTATCCTCGCATATACTCAGTGAAGTGCAAGCTGTATGCGACCGGGTGGGTATAATTGATCATGGCGTACTAGTAGCGCAGGATTCAGTATCTGCTCTTAGTAAGAAGCTTGATTTGAAACCTAAGTTAATACTTGAGTTGGAATCAGTATCTGAGGGTATCATCCAGTCTTTAAAGAGTGTTAACGGGGTTTTAGATTACAAGGTTTTTAACCGTACAGTACATGTTACATGTAAACCTGATGTGTACGCTAAGGTTATATTAGCTGTGTCTAACGCTGGTGGTAACATAGTTAATATTCAAACGCAGATACCATCATTGGAGGAGATATTCCTACGTTTCACTAAATGAGAGGATGAAAAAAAGAATGCGTTAGAGGGTTGAATTCAAATGCTGAATAGAAGCGTTATTTCCATCGCGAAGAAAGAGTTCATGGATAACATTAGGAATAAATGGATTATTATACTATCAACTCTCTTCGCTGTTTTAACCATTGTCTTCTCTTTTTTTGGTTCTGTGTTTAGTACAGGATGGCAGGATATAGGTGGGACTATATCCAGTATGATGTCTATAGTAAATCTTCTTGTACCAATAATAGCTATCATATTAGGTTACAGTGCCATAGTAGGGGAGATTGAAAGAGGATCTATGGGTTCTCTGTTAGCTCTACCTACTACGCGTCTGGAGATAATAACTGGTAAATTAATTGGTCTTGGTGGTGTACTATCAACCTCTATAATCATTGGTTTCGGTATAGCAGGTGTGATAATAGGGTTGAACGTACCTGATCCTGATATACTAGCGTACCTGGTTTTCATAGCTGCTACTATACTACTAGGTTTAGTGTTCCTTAGCATGGCTATCTTCTTTTCAACGTTATTTAAGAAGAGGTCATCAGCTATAGGCGGTGCTATATTCTTATGGATGCTTTTCATTATAATTATACCCCTGGTTATTCAAGGTATGCTCATAGTTGATATCGGTGTGGAAACCCTGCTGAGCGGAGAGGAGTTAGAAGCACCAGGGTGGTACTATACTGCGTTGCTTGTTAACCCTGGTTCAATGTATCAGTCTATAATATCTTTATCCATAGAGTCTCTTCGTAATATAGGTGGTATAATCAGGATGACGTACCCTGATTATTACTCTCCTTTGTCTTTATCATTGTTACTTTTTTTATGGGTTATTGTCTTCTTCATGTTAGCTTATTGGCGTTTCAGTGTAAAAGACTTATAAGAGATACTAAGATAAAAGCAACATCATAGGAGGAGTACTAAGAGATGTTCATTGAAAAAAAAGATGAGGTAAAAAAGCAGGGGGGTTTAGAAGTTAAAATCCATGGTGTATATCTTATCCATGATGAATCTTCTAACATGATCCATATCTGAGTCTAGGTATATCGCGCCTATTATAGCTTCTAAAGCGTTAGCTAGGTTGGTTTTATTCTCAGCTCCGTTCTGCTTCCTTTCACCTTTACCTAGTAGCAACTTGTTCCCTATATTTAGCTGCGTTGCTCTCTCAGCTAGTAGTTTATTGTTAACGCTTATAGCTCTCCTCCTTGTGAGTTCACCCTCTGAGAAGTACTTGTTACTCTTGTAGAGTTGTTCAGCTATTACAAAGTTTAGTATACTATCACCTAGGAATTCTAAACGCTCATTGTACTCTAAAGGATAGGAGGCTTCAAAAGCGTATGTTTTATGTGTTAACGCTTTTACTAATAAATCCTTATTCTTGAAGGTGTAACCTAGGCTGCGTTCAAGTGCTTCTATATCCTCTGCTCTCATAGTTGCATCATCCGTGTCTGTTTATATTATAGATAACGTATATTAAATTAGTATTTAATTTAATGTTTTAATTTTTATCTTATCTGTTCATAGTGTTATCAGATGGGTGAGCTGTGCAGCTAGTTCTTTATCATCTAGTGATTCTATGAATTCTTCTTTTGATTTATATGGGCGTTTCATCATTATCCTCATAGCTCTACCCTTACCTATACCAGGTATAGCCTCTAATATCTCACTGCTAGCGTTGTTGATGTTAACAGGGTAAGGTATACCAGTTGCTGATCTGTAACCATGATCAGTTATATACACATCGTAGAATCTACGGAGCTGATGGGTTCCTATTATACCTATAAGTAACGGGTAGCTACCTATCTGCCTTCCGAATGTTACTTTACCTTCATGCATCTCAGTGTATATGTTTCTCAGTATCGTGCCTTTTGGTATCAACCTCTCTAGTAACACATGCTCTATATGTGTTTGCACTGCATGTTTGAATCTATGGAAATCTATTTTATGCTTCTTTATGATCCTGTTACCTATCTCATTCATCCTAGTACCAGGTATAGGTATAACCTGTCTTATATTGATACGACGTAGCAGTAGACCCTTATCAACGATGCTCTTCAAAAATAAATAATCAAGCTTGTAGGTTTCTTTTGTCTCACCTATTAAACCGAATACAAAGTTCAAGCCAGGTAGCAGCTCAGGTAGACCATTCACGCCTCTTCTACTGCCGAGATTGTTGAATAGTTCAACTACTTCTAAAACCTCATCAGCTGATGCTTTAAGGTTGTTTTTTTTGATTACAACAGGGTCGACGCTCTCCACGCCTAGAGCAGCGACATCACCAGGTGTATGATACCTTATTATACTCTGGATGATTTGTTTTGACTCTGATTTATATCTGGATACTACACCAGGGTTGACGTTATCAATATGCAGTGTTAGCAGATCAGGTGCGATGCTTCTTATACCTTTGAATAATCTCTCTATAGCCTCCGGGTCTGGTTTAGGGTACTCTTCTTTACCTGTATCCTTAGCCATGTATGAGAATAAGCATGGTTGACTACCTAAGCGGAAATGCCTGACACTGTTTCGATATAACGCTTCAACCTCTGAGATTATATCCTTGATGGAGCGGAAGACTGGTAATCCTTTACTAGGTTCACTGCAGAATGAGCATCCACCTGTTATACTACGTGGGCATCCTCTATACGTTTCAATCTCAGCTATGAGGCTATCAGGGTAGTGTGGATGCTGAGTGCATATATCAGCGCCTCTCACAGCGTATCTGGATATTTGATGAGGATCTGATCTACATGATGAATCATCTATCTCGTCTTTTTTTAAACCATTTTTTAGTAGATCAGGTATGATGACTTCAGCGTCCCCTTTTATAATCAAGTTGAATATGTTATCCATTGTTTTTACATCGCGTACGTGTTTACCACCAGATGAACCAAAACCATATCTCGCAGCTGGTCCGCATAGTATCTTAAATGGTTTCTCTATATCTGAGAAGTACTTTATTATCTCATTTGGGCTCATGGGTAAACCAGATAGGTATTTACCTGGTACTGTTACACCTGCTATTACTATAATTATATCTGATTTTCTTATTTCTTCTATGATTGATTGGTTTATCCTTATCTGGTCTATGGTTTTATATAGGATCCTAGCTGAGTGACTAGTCTCCCATATGGCGCCTGCTATGTATCTAGGATAAGGGCTTATGTATGGTGGTACACCTAGGCATGTAGGCTCATCAATATAACCATCAACTATAGATATCATCATGATTCTCGTTATACTACAAGTTTTTTTTATCAGGTTCTCTTAATACCTTATGGTTTTTTATAAATAATGGGTGCTATCCAGTGTGTAGCGTTATACTGTATATCTTCAACAAATGAGATAAATTTATATATAATTTATTATAATTATCATATTTGGATAGTTTATGCGTTTGAGAGTATACCTACCAGGAGTTATAGTATCATTATTGCTTTTGCCATCGCTTGTTTTTAGTGCATACGCTTCTACCATATACGCCGCTTCAAACAATAGTGGTGGCGTAGTAGGCTTTATACGTGGTGGTTTAGGTGTTAAAGCAAGGATTGATAACTATCAGCTCGCATGGGGTAATCGTGATATAGTATGGTACCTCTCCATTGAAGGAGATTTTGTTTTATTTGGTTCATGTAGCGGTACAGTACCTGCTATGGGTAAAGGGTTTGCTCATAGCTCGATCTTCCCACCAGCTATGGGTTTCGGCGCGGTTACAGTAACATTGAATATATACGGGCATGACGGTGTACTACTTGAGACTCATCAACGTTCAGGTTTTATGATAGGGCCTTTTGTTATTCTACTGTAAAGAAAGCAGAGTGAAAGACTAAACTAATACAGTAAGAACAGCAGGGTTAAACATTTGAAATCAGGAAAGAAAAACAGAGACAAATAACAAGTAAAAAAAACGTGTTTTATCTAAATTTTTATTCAGCTCAGCCTTGTTCAACAGAGTGAACTATTAAAATCCTATGTTGACTCTAAAGCAGGTACCTGAAGAAATATCATTAGCTGATCTAAGTTAAATACTTTGAATAAAGCTAAAAAACAAATACGTTATTACACATTTAAAACATTATTAAATATTTAGGTGGTGCAGGGCTATAAAGAAGAAATGCCCTCAATGTGGCTCAAAAGCAGTGAGATTATACCAGAATAAAACAGAGAATAAAAGAAGGAAATGGGCGGGAGTGGCATGGTATTGCACCAGGTGCGAGTACGTATACAACGTGGCAAGTGATACTTTAATGTACCCTATAGGTGGTAAACCCTACGATGACTCATTCAATGAGCATTGCCCGAACTGTGATCTAAAACTCAAGAGGATATTCAGACATGAGAACCCGCAATTAGGGGTTCAACGTTTCATCTCCATGGGTTGGTACTGCAACCGCTGCAGATACGTATGGCTTGATAAGAAAAAAAATTAAAAAAACCTCTCTCTTGTAATGATTTTTACATAAACAATTAAATATATCTATTTCATTTGTCCCAGACGAAACCACAAAATAAAAGGAAAGGAATCAGAGAAAATGAAACGCAGCTCAAGAGACTGGAAGAAAAGAAGAAAGATGCGCTGGAAATGGCGTAAGAAACGTATGCGAAGGGAAAAAAGAGCTCGTAAGAAGAAGTAACAATAGAATCCTTCTGATTTGTTTAAACTTGTTGTCTGGGAGCATGGTGTAACCCGGCATCATTGCGGGCTCCAGTTACGGGGAATGATTAGAAGAGGGTCATCTGAGTAATGATGAATAACTGGAGCGATGACCTTAGAAGAGACCCGCCGATCTGGGTTCAAATCCCAGTGCTCCCATACCCTGTCACTCTTGTTGTTTCCACTCGAAACAGGGGTAAAACAGGGTTATCTTGGTTTAACGTGTTACCCTCTCTCATTTTTT
>Ga0068707_1000615_pt1 | contig 23789 bp, 21 predicted proteins | sample YNPNPMetaG_FD_66600 | JGI IMG/M metagenome (GOLD analysis project Ga0068707, IMG submission 66600) | Anoxygenic and chlorotrophic microbial mat microbial communities from Yellowstone National Park, USA - YNP NP MetaG | ecosystem: Environmental > Aquatic > Thermal springs > Hot (42-90C) >... | reverse complement strand
AGGCTTCATGCACTAGCTTCAGGAGGCCGCCCTCCCAAACCATGCACGAGCCCCATTCGACCCCGCTCGCGGCCGTGCGGCGGCGCAGGTCGTCAAAGCTCTTCTCGATGCACCATACGTCCAGGACCACCGGCAGCTCCGAGCACTTCAGCCGGCCCAAACACACGCTCGCGCTCAAGCCCGCATGCCGGCGCATCAGCTCCCCCGCACACCGCCGCGCGGCGGGCGTCCCAGAGCAACCACGGGCGCCTCCGCCCGCCGCGGGGCGCTGCGCAACTCCCGCCGGGAGATTGCTACGATTTCGCCCAGTCGCTCGACGGCGCCGCCTAAATCCCTGCGCTCGCCTTCGACCGTGTAAGCGTACAGCCGTGCGCCCTGGCTCCGAAGCTGCTCCAGCGCGTCGGTGAGCTCCACGGGAGGCTTGCCCCCGCGCTTGACCTGCTCCAGTGCGGCGAACACCTCCGGCTGCAAGAAGTATCGCCCCACGATCCCCGCCAGGCCGGCCTCGGCAAGAATGGGATGGTCGGCCTCGGGTTTTTCGGCCAGGCGCAGCACGGGCGCTACCCTGCGCTCGACCTCTTCGGCCCCGAGTACGGCTACTCCGCCCTCGGCGAGTCTGCGGCGCGGCAACGGCTTGACTGCGATCAGGTGGGCCCCGTTGAGCCGGCCGAAGATGTCCCGCATCCGCCAGCAGTCCGAGAGGCCCGGCCGGGCGGCGCGCTTCTCCAGCAAATCGTCGGGCAACAGCACGACAAACGGCCGCTCGCCCACCCGAGGAGCGGCGCACAGTACGGCGTCTCCCAAACCGACCGGCTCGACTTGCTCGACCCATTCCAGGCGCAAGCGCGGCGCCAAAGCGGCCTTGAAGGCTTGCTCGATCGGGTCGAAGAGCATCTCGCGGCTGCCGGGGGCCAGCACCAGAACCAGCTCGGTGACACCCAGCTCCGCCGCCTCTGCGATGACGCTCAGCAAGAGCCGTTGCACCACATGCGGCGCCAGCAGGCGCTCGCGCCGGCCGGCGATGGGGATGACGGCGGTCGCGACGGGCGACTCGAGCACCTCGATGGCGTGCGCCAAGGCGGCCCTGATCCAACCGGCCACTTCCTGCTGGCGCGCCAAATCCACCCGGGCCAGGGCGTCCCAGAGCCGCTGGCTGGCAAGCGCCGTGAGGCCGAAGGATTCCAGCCTGTCAGCCAGGGTCCCGCCGCCCCAGGGAGAACCCTGGCTCTCAGGCGGCGTGGCGCGAGACGGGCCGCCCCGCATTCTGACCGCCTGGCGCACCGCGCCGAGCAGGGGCAGGGGGGCGTAACCGGCGGCGATCAGCCACTGCTGGAGTTCGCCCTCCGGGACAGCGAGAACGTCGGCCAGAGCGAGCACGGCGTCCCGGCTGGGGCGGCGTCCGCCGGTTTCGATCCGGTAAAGGTGGCTGGGGTCGAAGCCCACCATTGAGGCCAAGGCGCTGCGAGAAATTCCCCTGTTTTGCCGTGCGTTACGGAGCAGGTCGCCGAAGGGGGAGAAGGCGGTCATCAGCGAGCGTAATCCAGGATAGCGGTCGAGCGGTTGGATGTCAAGATGCAACCGGTTTCAGTGTCTTGACAACACATGTCTCAACAGTGTACCATTAGATTGCCAGAGAGGCAAGTGAGCGCCGATGATCTCGACTGAACCCTGCGCCGCAACGCGCCCCAGTTCGGACGCCCAGCGCGGTGAAGGCTGGCCCAAGACCGGCGCCGCCGCAGCCTGGCGCGAGAATTAGGCCATGAGCACCGTCGCCACATTGTGGATCAAAGAGCAGGTGCACTTTCGGCCGCTGGCGCTCCGCGGCGACGCCGCCGTGGATCTGGCGCTGCGGCCGCCCAGGGCGGTAGGGGGCCTCGATGCGGGGGCGCTGCCGGCAGCGCTGCTGTTGTCGGCGCGTCGAGGCGCCCCGCCGCCCTGGGTGCTACTGGCCGGCCCGCACGCCGAGGTGCGAGTCAACGGGCTCCGGCTTACGACCGGCATCCGCGTGCTAGCCGACCGGGACGAAATCCGGGTGGCAGACAACCCGCCCGTCTATTTCTCGCGCGAAGCGCCGGCCGAGGTCGAGCCTTTCCCGGGAGCGGACCGAGCCGTGGCTTGCCCCCGCTGCCGGCTGACGATCGAGCCGGGCCAAGCCGCGGTGCGCTGCCCGAGCTGCGGCGTGTGGCACCACCAGCTCGAGGACCGTCCTTGTTACACCTACGCGCCGACCTGCGCAGCTTGCGGCGCGCAAGCCGAGCTGGGCGGCGCCTACCACTGGGTCCCGGAGGTTTGATGAGCACCGTGACCGTGGTAGGCGCAGGCAACATCGGGAGCCATCTGCTCGCCCACCTGGCACGGCTGCCGGAGGTCGCCCGGGTGACGATCGTGGATCCCGATCGTTACGAAGCCCGCAACCTCGAGTCCCAAGACATCCGGGCGGCTGAGGTAGGCAAGCCCAAGGCTTTAGCGCAAGCCCGCCGGCTGCGCGCCATTCGCCCCGATCTTGAAGTGACGCCTGTGGCGGCGCCGGTGGAAGACGTGCCGCTGGCGCGGTTGCGCGCCGACGTGGTTCTGGCGTGCCTGGATTCCAAGCTGGCCCGGCAGCGGGCCGGCGAAGCGGCCTGGAGGGTCGGGGCGCCGCTGATTGACGCCGGCGTGCGGCCGGATGGCTTGCTGGTGCGGGTGAGCGTTCATGTACCGGGGCCGGCGCAGTCGTGCCTGGAGTGCGCCTGGTCGGAAGCCGATTATGCGGCCCTCGAACAGAAGCAGCCGTGCTTGGAGGGCGCAGCGCCCGCGGCGCCCACGCAAGCTCCGGCGGCCCTGGGCGCATTGGCGGCCGCGCTCCAGGCGCTGGCGTGGCGGCGCCTGCTGGCCGGCGATCCGGGCGTGGCGGGCAGCGAGCTCGTGCTGGATGCGGCCTCCCACAGAATCTACCAGACGAGGCTCGCCTTCAATCCGGGCTGCCGCTTCGATCACCGAACCTGGCCGATCGAGCGGACCGTGCCGCGGACTTCCACGCTGGGTGACCTGCTGGACTGGGGCGCTTTGGCGGTTCCGGGAAGGTATTTTGCGACGGCCCTGAGTTGCAGCGCCTGCGGGCGCCGGCGCGCCACGCTCAGGTTGACCATGCCCTCGGGAGCGGTCAACCTCAGGTGCCGGCGCTGCAAGGCGCCGTTGTGGCCGATCGGTCTGGAACTCCTCGAGCGGCTCGAGGGGAATCTGCCGGCGCGATTACGCCGCCGCCGGCTGTCGGAGGTGGGCTTGCGTCCGGGCGAGATCTTCCAGGCCGGCGAGCGTTTCTTCGAGGTGGTCTGATGCGCGACTTGGTGCTCGAATCGTTTCTGGAGGCCCAATTCGTCGCGGCCAGAGCATTGGCCGAGGCCAGCGACATCCTGGAGCTGTGGCCGGCCGACACCCGGCGCTACGTGGCCCATTTCGATTGTCGCGGCCTGGTCCGCGAAGCGGGCCAGATCCGCGAGCGGGAAGGCCGTTTTACGGCGGGCATCTTCTTCCCGCCCGATTATCTGCGCCGGGTGGAACCGGCCTTGGTGGTGACCTGGCTTCAGCCGGCTAACATCTGGCATCCCAATATCGCGCCGCCGCTGATCTGTGTGGGACGGATTCCGCCCGGCACGCCCCTGGTGGATTTGCTCCACCAGGTCTACGAGATCATCACCTGGCAGCGCTTTACGCCCAATGAATACGACGCCTTGAACCGGCCGGCCTGCCAGTGGGCGCGCAACCATCCGGAGCGATTCCCCGTGGATCACCGGCCCTTGAGGTGGCGGCGGGCCGATCAGTGAGGGAAGCATGAGCCTGGCCCGTAATTCAAATGGGAGCGGCCATTCCATGACCCGGTCGGAAGTAGACGCCATTCTGCGATCCGTTGCCCGCCAGGTACGCGAGCAGCAAGACGGCTGGCGGTTCACGGTAGGCGATGCGGCGGACCTTGGTGCACGAGCTGAGCTCGGGGATGGCTGGCTGAGCCTGATTGCGCCTTGGCCCGAACAGGTCACGCCGGACCGAGCCTGGCCGCTGGTATGCCGCAACGCACGGCTGGCCGGACAGGCTAAGTACGCCCTGCTGGAGGATCGGCTCGAGTGCCGGGCGGAAATTCCCCTCGTCGCGGGCGCGGATTGGGCCGGCCGGCTGCGCCAGAGTTACGCCGGGTTCGTGCAAGCTTTCGCCCCCGCCGACAGCGCACCGGCGGCGCCCGGCGAGCCTGGGGCGGCCGCCGAGCCCGCCCAGCTTGCCGACCTGCTCGAGCAAGCGGGCTGGCCGGCCTTGCTCCGCGATCCGCAGCGAGCGGCTGTGGAGCTGGAAACCGGCAGCGGTTTCTACCATCAGGCGCTGGTCGAACAGACTCCCGGCGGCTGGCGCCTCACGGCGGATCTGGTGAGCTGGCGCGAGGCGGCGGAAGAATCGCGCCGCGCGCTGGCGGTGCTGATGCTGCGCGCTTGCGGAGCGGTTCGGCTGATTCGAGCGGCAGCCCGGGAGGAGTTTCCGCTCCGGGCCTGGCTGGAGGTTTGCTATCCGAGCGCGCCGAGGCCGGCGGAGCTACACCACGCCCTGGCGGCCTTGAGCGTGGCTTGCCGGTTGTGTGCTCAGGAGGCGGCAGCGCTGGAGGACCCCGCGCTGGCGCAGGCTTACTTGGAACTTCAAGCCCTCGCAATGCCGAGGCAACAAGGAGGGAACCATCATGGCGAATGAGAAGACCACCACCATCTCGCTGGAAGCCAGCGATGTCTCCGGACAGCGCATCGTGCGCCGCGACGACGTCCCGCCCGAGATGACGGTTGGCGAGCTGGTGCGCAACTTCGTGGCGGCGATGCGCCTGCCCGACAACGTGCCGTACCAACTGCGGCTGGACCGCGAGGCGCGTCACGTCAACTACAGCGAGCGCGTCGCGGAAGCCTTCGAAAGCGGCGATCGCGTGACGCTCCAGCCGAGCATTGACGCGGGCTGAGAGCGGTGACCGCTGCGGGGAGGGCCGGCTGATGCTGGAGAGCGGCTACCGCTACGTGCTCGAGCTGTTCAAGGAAGACGGCGCCTGGCTGGGACGTGTCTCCGCGGAGGCCGACTGGATTCCGGCCCTCGAGTGGACGCGGTTGTGGGCGCTGCGCCGCGGGCTGCTGCCCCGGGAGGCTCTGGCCGCGACCGCGTCCCTCGAACCGGTCTGGGATGCGGAAGCCGGAGAACCCCACCTGGCGGGCTTCCAGGTGGCGATCGCGGCCGCAGGCCGGGAAGCCAGGTGCAGCTTTACCACCGCCTACTTCCGGACCCTCGCCGAGCAAGCCTCCAGGCACTTTGTCGAGCAGGGCTTGCTGTGCGAGGGGGAGATCTTTCGCTTCGCGGTGGCCGCTTACCGGCGCTTTCCGCCCTCCGACAACGGGGGCGGAGCGGTCGAGCTGCCCCCGCCGCTTTCCATCCATCCCGCCTCGCTGGAGGCGTACTTGCGCCGGGCCGCCCCGGTCGGCGTCATTGACGCGCAGGATTATCCGGTCTTCCTGCCGGCTGCTCTGTTGAAGGAACTCGAAGAGTTGACCCGCGCGCACGCCGGCTTCGAGACCGGCGGCGTCTTGATCGGGCGCCTGCTCCACGACCCTGCCGCGCCCGAATTATTCGCGGAACTGGCCGCTCAAATACCCCTGCGCGGCCAAGGCGAGCCGACCCGGCTCAGCTTCACGCCGGAACGCTGGACCGAGATCCAGGCGGCCCTAGCGCTCCGCCGTCGCGAGGAAACCTGCTTGGGGTACTGGCACTCGCATCCGGTCGCCGCCTGGTGCCGGGAAAAGGGCAGGCAGTGCTGCCCCGAGAGGTTGCCGGCCTGCGCGCTGGCGGAAGGCTACTTCAGCGGCGAGGATCGCGCCTTACTGCGGGCGGTCTTCCCGCGCGCCTACAGCCTGGGCCTCGTGGTGAATGATCAACCCCTGGGGCGACTCACCTTCTCGTTGTTCGGCTGGCGGAGAGGTTTGATCCAGCCTCGGGGCTATTACGTCTTGGAGGGAGACGAAAATGCGGAACTCAGCCCGCGGTCCGCAGATTGAAGCCGTCCTGGCGCAACTGACTCAGGTGGGCGAGGGCGCGCCCGGGACGGCGCAAAAACTCGAGTTGCTGGCCATGCTGCGGGGCCTGTCGCCGGAGGTCGGCGAGCGTTTGGACCGCGCCTTGCTCGAGCAGATCGAGCAACTGGGCGCCGGCTTGCGCGCGGCCCGGGAGGCGCAGGCCAAGCTGCGCGGCCTGGTGGACAAGCTCACTGCTCCCGCCTGGCGGCCGGCGGTGTTGCTCGGGCTGTCGGAAACCGCGCTGGGCCCGGCCGCCCTGGTGCTGGACGGGCACATGCGGCTGGTCGTCGGCCTGGCCGAGGGCGTGGACCCGAGCGCGCTCGCCGTGGGCGACGAGGTCCTGCTGGCCAACGCAGAGAACGTGCTGATGGCCAAGTCGCCCTTCGCCGACTGGCGCGGCGGGGAGACCGCTGCCTTCGACCGCCGGACCGAGGACGGCCGGCTGGTGTTGCGCTACCGCGAAGAGGAGATCGTGGTGCGGGCCGCCGCCTCGCTGGCCCAGGATCGCCTCAAGCCGGGCCAGCCCGTGCGCTTCGATCGGGAAGCCTGGCTGGCTTTCGAAACCCTGGAGCGGCCGCACGACAGCGCCTTCTTCCTGGAGGAAACCCCGCGCGAGACCTTCGCCGACATCGGCGGCCTGGACCGCGAGATCGAGCAATTGCAGCGGGTGATCCGCCTGCGCTTGGAGCACCCCGAGCTGGTGCGCAAGTACCGGCTGGTGCCCCGCAAAGCCGTCCTGCTGCACGGGCCGCCGGGCACGGGCAAGACCTTGATGGCGCGGGCCCTGGCCAATTGGTTGGCGACGCTGTCTCGCTCGAAGCGCTCTCGCTTCATGAACATCAAGCCGGCTGCGCTGCATTCGATGTGGTACGCCCAGAGCGAAGCCAACTACCGCGAGGTCTTCCGGGTCGCCCGGGAAGCCGGCGAGCAGGAACCGGAAGTGCCCGTGGTGATGTTTTTCGACGAAATTGACGCCGTCGGGGCCACCCGCGGCGCCTCCTGGCACCGTGTGGACGATCGGGTGCTGAACGCTTTCATGGCCGAGCTCAACGGGCTGGAGGAGCGGGGCAACATTCTGGTGGTGGCCGCCACCAATCGCCTGGACGTGCTGGATCCGGCCTTGCTGCGGCCCGGACGCCTGGGCGACTTGCAGATTCGGATTCCCCGCCCCGATCGCCGGGCGGCCCGAGAGATCTTCCTGAAGCACCTGCCGGCCGAGGCGCCCTACCAGTTCGACGGGCGCGATCCGGCTGCGGCTCGCGAGACCTTGGTGGAAGCGGCCCTGGCGCGCCTGTTCGCCGGGGACGGGGAAAGCGAGGTGGCCACCATTACCTTCCGCGACGGCAGCCGCCGGGCGGTCTGCGCCCGCGACCTGATCAACGGCGCCGAGATCGCCCGCATGGCCCAAAGCGCCCGGGAGAGGGCCGGCTGGCGTGAGGTCCAGACCGGACGCGGCGGCGTGCGCCTGGAAGACTTGCTGGACGAAGTGGCGGAGTTCTTCCAAACCGCCGCCCACCTGCTGACGCCCGCCAATTGCCGCCAGCATCTGGACAACCTGCCCCAGGATTTGGACGTCGTGCGCATCGAACCCCGCCTGCGACGCACGCCGGCGCCCCACCGGTTCCTCAATGTCGCCTGACGGCTTTGGAGGAGGCTATGCCGACGCCCAATCTTCCCAAACTTTGCGGGGCCGACATCGAACTGGGCAACTTCGTGCTCGGAGGAGACAGCCCCGGCGCCACCTGCTACGAGGCCGCGCGAGCCGTGCTCCGACAAATCGAGGGACTCTCCAGCGGCTGGGCCGTGCCCTACTGGTCGGAGAATTCCGCCGACTCCTGGGGAGCCTCCGCCTGGCGGTCCGCCTCCCAAACCTCCTGGGATTCCTACTATCGGTCCGGCCGTTCCCGCCCCTATCGTTGGTCGGACTATTACGGGGAATGGGGACGCAAGTTCCTGCCCGCCAACGGCGGCTGCGCCTACATTGATATGGACCACCTGGAACTGTGCCTGCCCGAGGTGCTCAGCGCCTGGGATCACGTGGCGGCCTGGCACGCCATGCTGCGCATCGCCCGCCGGGCCCTGGAGAAAGCCAACCGCGAGCAGCCCTCGGGGCAGCGCATCTGCCTGTTAGTGAATAACAGCGACGGGCGCGGCAACTCTTACGGCAGCCATTTGAATTTTCTCGTTACACGGCGTGCCTGGGATAACATTTTCTACCGCAAGTTTCACCACTTGCTGTTCCTGGCTTCCTATCAGGTCTCCAGCATCATTCTGACCGGCCAGGGCAAGGTCGGAGCCGAGAACGGGGCTCCGCCCGCCCGCTTCCAGCTCTCCCAGCGGGCCGACTTTTTCGAGATCCTGCTCGGGCCGCAAACCACCTACCAGCGGCCCATCGTCAACAGCCGGGACGAGCCCCTCTGCGGCTTTCTTCCGGAGGCCGCGCGCCTGCATGTGATTTTCTTCGACAACACCCTGAGCCCGACGGCCTGCCTGCTCAAGGTGGGCGTCCTGCAAATCCTGCTGGCCATGCTCGAAGCCGAGAGGGTCCAGCCCGATTTGATCCTGGACGACCCCCTGGAAGCGCTCAGTTGCTTCAGCCGCGACCCCGCGTTGCAGGCCCGCGCCCGAATGGTCACCGGGGCCGAATATACCGCGCTGGAGCTGCAATGGCGGTTCCTGGAGCAGGCCCGGCGATTCGCCGACCAGGGAGGCTGCGAAGGCGTGGTGCCGCGGGCGGCCGAGATCCTTTCCTGCTGGGAGGACACGCTGGGGAAGCTGGAGCGGCGGGATTGGACCTCCCTGGCCCGCCGGCTGGATTGGGCGCTGAAGCTGTTGCTGGTGGAAAGGGTGCTCGAACAGCGCCCGCAGTTGGACTGGGACGCTCCGGAAATCAAGCACCTCGATCATGCTTACTCCGATCTGGCCGAGGGCCTGTATTGGAGTTGCGAGGCGGGCGGCCTGATCGAGCCTGTGGTGAGCGAGGCCGAGATCGAGCGGTTCCTGCGCGAACCTCCGGAAGACACGCGCGCCTGGACCCGCGCCATGCTGCTGCGCAGCGCCCCGGAAGCGGTCGAGAGCGTGGACTGGGACCGCGTCTGCTTCCGGGTTCGAGGGCCGCGCTACTGGCCCTCTTACCGCACCATCTACTTGGAAAATCCCCTGGCTTGGACCCGGCAAACCAGCCAGCCGGCGTTCGGCCAGGGAAGGACACTCACCGAGGTGCTCGACGCCCTGGCGCCCGGCGGCCAACAGCCGGCGCTCCCGGCGTCCCGAGCAACAGGAGGAAATGCATATGAGACTACGCGATCGGTCTGAGGACGATGACCTCCGCCAGGCGACGCCGCACCCGCCGGAAGGCTCGGGCGCCGACAGCCTGGCCCAGGCCCGGCAACGAGCCGAGGAATTGCTCCGGGCGGCCGACGAGGCCATCCACCGGGCCTTGTCCACCGACAGCCAGCGCTTCTTGCAGGCCAACCGACAGCAGGGAGGACAGTAGGCGTGGCTGAGCGCATGTTCGGCTTGGAGACTGAATACGCCTTCACCGGCCTCGGGCCGGACGGCGTCCCCCTGAACCGCGCCGAACTGCTCGAGCGAATCATGGTCGAAGCCCGGCAAAGCCTGGTCTGCCTGCCTGACGCGGGCGGCAACACCAAGAGTCTGTTCTTGCAAAACGGCGCCCGCTTTTACGTGGACATCGGCGAGCATCCGGAGATGGCCACGCCGGAATGCACCGAGCCCTGGGAGCTGGTCCGCTACCAGCGCGCCGGAGAGCAAATCTTACTGGAGCTAACCGACCGAGTGCAGTCCCGACTGCCCCGCGGCTCGCAAGTCTTCTGGTTCCTCTGCAACGTGGACTACAGCGGCAACCGCACCACCTGGGGTTGCCACGAATCCTATTTGCACCAGGCCGATCGGGGGAGACTGGCCGACCAACTCATCCCTCATTTGGTCACGCGCATCATCTATTCCGGGGCGGGCGGTTTTAACAACCTGCGCCCGGGGCTGGAGTTCGTACTCTCACCCCGCGCTTTTCACCTGACGGAGGTGATTTCCTCCGACTCCACCGGCGCCCGGGGCATCTTTCATACCAAAGACGAACCGCTGTGCGGCGGAGGCCACCACCGGCTGCACGTGCTCTGCGGCGAGAGCCTCTGCTCGCAGATCGCCCTCTGGCTCAAGGTGGGCGCCACTGCCCTGGTGGTGGCCCTGATTGAGGCCGGCCTGGCGCCGGCACGCGGCGTCCGCCTGCGCGATCCGTTGCAGGCCCTGCGCACGGTGGCCGCCGACCCTTCCTGCCGCGCACCGCTGGCGCTGGCCGACGGAAAACAGGCTACGGCCCGGGAAATCCAGCAGCGCTACCTGGAGCGGGCCGAGGACCACCTGAATCACCCCGTGATGCCCTCCTGGGCCGCGGAGGTCTGCCGCCAGTGGCGCCGCATGCTGGATTTGCTGCGTGACGCTCCGGAATCCGTAGCCACCGTGCTGGACTGGGCGATCAAGAGGAGCCTTTACGTGCACGCCGTTCGGCAACGCGGCCTGAGCTGGGAGAGCATCGAGCAGTCCGGCCTCCTGCTGGGCGCGTTGAACGCCGCACTGCCCGAGCTGGACCTGTCGCGGCCGGACCTGGATTCGCTGGTGGATGCCGACAACCCCGCGCTGGAAGAGGTGGCCGCCTTGACGCCCCAACTGCGCCGCTGCGGCTTGGGCTGGGACCGCCTCGCCGGCTTCCAGAATCTGCGCGCAGAGCTGCTGGAGATGGAGACGCGCTTCGGGCAGCTCGGGCCGCAGGGCATCTTTTCGCAGCTTGACCGGCGAGGCCTGCTGGCCCATCACGCTCCGGGAGTGGAAAGCATCCCCGAGGCGATGGTCAACCCGCCGGCGCGCGGCAGAGCTCGGCTGCGGGGAGAAGCGATCCGGCGATTGGCGGGCCACCATCCCGCGGGCCGCTGCACTTGGGAAGCGGTCATAGATTCCAAGGCCAGACGGGTCCTGGATCTCTCCGACCCCTTCCCTGAGCAAGAGCGCTGGAGGGACCAGCCGGAGGACGAGCGGCGCTCCTCGGGCGACATGGCCGCCCAGTTGCTCCGGCGGCTCTTTGAACGAGGAGTCCTGTGAGGGTCGAGACCATGGGCGAACTGGATCCTGTCCTGCTGCGCCGGCTGAGGGAGCTGCGGGTCGAGGTCGAGCAACTCGAGGCCGACATGATCGTGCTGCGCAGTGTGCCTTCCGACCCGCAGCGCTTCAGCAAGGCCCGCACCAGCCTGTTGGTCAAGCGCACGCGGCCGGGAATGCCCTGCCTGATCGGAGTGGATGAGGACCTGGAATACCGCGGGGCGGATGCCGCTCTGCTCCGCCTGTTCGCGTCCGCCCACCGCCAGCAGGGCTGGCGGCTGTTTTTCCTCCAGGGCGATTCCTGGCCGGAGGCGGTCGAGCGGGCGCTTCTCCTGCTGGGTAATGTCTCCGCAGGCTCGCTCGAGCGCTCCGCCGTTCCCTCCCCTTCCCCAGTGGGCGGCGGCTTGCTGGACGCCTTCGGGGAGGATCTGTCGAGCTTGACCCGCGAATCCCCCGGTCCGCCCACCGTGGGGCGCGGCGAGCTGATCGAACGGGTCTGCGTTTCCCTCTCTTGCTGGCGCCCCCGTCTGGCGCTGATTGTGGGCGAATCGGGCGTGGGCAAGACCAACCTGCTTTATGCCGTCGCTCGGCGGCTGGGGCGGAGGCGCCCCGCTCTGCGCCTGGTGCGAGTCCACCTGAGCGCCCTGATGGCGGGCGCCTGGGTGGAGTCCGAGCGAGAGAATTTGTTGCGCTCGGTGCTGGCGGAAGCGGCCGGCGACAGCTCACTCGCCCTGGCCTTGGAGAGCCTCGAACAGGCTGTGGCCAACACGCCCTCCGGCTGCTCGCTGTTGGCGGACGCGCTGGAAAAGGGAGTTCGCCTGGCGGGCGTCGTCCTGCCCGAGTTTGCCGGCCTGTTCGAAGCCGCCCCCTTGCGGCGGCATGTGGACTGGATCGAGGCGTCCCCGCTGGAGGCCGAATCAGCCCGGGAGGCGCTGGAGGCCTGGCGCGAGTCCATCGCGCGCCATCACGGCGTGCACATTGACCAGAGTCTGATGGCGGCGGTGCTGGATCGCTCCCTCTCGCTGGCCGGCTGCCTTCCCGACAAAGCGATCGCGCTGCTGGACGCGGCTGCCGCCCGTGCGGCTCTCTCCGGCGCGCGGCAACTGGATCTCTATCACATCTATGCCGCCGGCGCGGATTTCCGGGAGGCTTGAGCAGGAGGCTTCGATGAGCGTGGAAGCCTGGGCAGGTTTGCGGGTGGTCCCTTACGTGCGCGGTCGCCTGCCCTTCGCAGCGCTGGCCGCGCAGGCCGCGGCCGAGGGCGCCTTCGATTGTCTGGCGGTGGACTGGCCCGGCTTTGTGCAGGGGCTGCTGCCGGTGGTTTTGCCCCGGCTGCCGCTGACCACCGCCCTGCTCATCGAAAACGACCGCCGCTGCGCCCTGTTGCCCTTCCTGCCCGCCGACGCCGCTTGCGCCGCCGCCTGGCGGGCGCAGCGAGACGGACGCAGAGTCGAATGCCTGGACTCCCCCGCCCCGGCCGGCTTTTCCGAGGAGGTTTCTCTGCCGGCCGAGATGCCGTCGCTCCCGGAAGAGCCCGAGCGCCTGGCGGATCTCGAGGAGTATTTTCATCCCCTCTGGGAGAAAATGGAGGCCGCTTGGCGGTGCGCTCCTGCCCGCACGCGCCGCTCGATCACCGCCCGTGCGGCCCGCTTCGCCGGCCGGATCCGGGGGCTGCTGGCCGTCGGCTCGCGTGTGCTGGCCGTTTGCGAATACCGGCTGTGGTGGTGCGTGCGGCGGCAACTGGAGGACGGCGAGCAGCCGCCCGAGGGACAGTGGTCCCCGGAATTCAGAGCCGCCTTGATCTTCGAGAACCCGCTTCTGCTGTGGGGCGCCGGCCTGTTCGACGAATTTCCCGCCGTTATGCGCGCCTTTTTCGACTCCTTGAAGGCGGACCAACCCGGCCCCTTCCGTCGCCGCGCGGCCCTGGCCGCCCTGCTCGGGCAAGACGCCGGCCTGCTGCCTCCGGACGCCGCGGCGCGCCGGCCGGGGGACCTACTCGATCACCTGCGCACTCGGCTGGGCGTGGGCCGCGCACTGGAATGCGCCCGGCGTCTGCTGGAGTACCCGGCGCCCGGCTTGGCCCAAGCGGGCGCCGATCTGCCTGCTTACCTTCGTCTGCAAGCCGGCGGCATGTTGGGCGAGACCGAGCGCTTCCCGCTGCCCGACGCCCTGCACTGCGTCCCTTATTACCCGCGCGCCCTGAGCGAGCTGGATCGCTTTTGCCCGGACGAAGAGCAGCAGCGGCGGCTGGATTGGGTCGGATGGACGCGCCCCTACATCACCCGGCAGGAAGCCAAAGCGCTCCGGGAGCGGGGCGGCAGCGTGCGCTTTGCCGTCAAACAGGATTACCGTCTGCACCGCGAGGTATGCGCTCGCCTGCGCCAACTGATTCGATCCCGCGCGCCTTCCTGTCCCGCGCTGGACGAGTTCACCCCGGTGGCGTTCCTGTTTTCTCCCCCGAACGGCCGGCAAAACGAGGGCGTCATCCACGACAGCAACCCGGTGCAGCGCCGCATCGAGCTGGGCCTCCCGGCCACGTTCGGGCGCGGGAATGCCCCCGATATGGTTTATTCCCTCTACTACGTCGTCCGCGCCGGGGAGACTGTCCATCCCGGCCTGCTCGAAAGGGAGTGGCTCGATGCCCTCGTCCTCCTCTATACCGGCGAGGAAATGGGACCCGACCGCTACGCCGCCATCACCGCGCGGCCCAAGCAGCAGCAGTGCCGCGTGCCCCCGGGCTTCGATCCCTCCTTGATGACTTTTCGCCCCGGCGAGCGCGGCCTGGCCTGGGCGGTCAAATACGCGCAGCAGGCCGTGATCGTAGTCCATTACCCGGATTGGCGGCCTTCTTCGGGCCTGGCGGATTTCGCCGCCGAGCGGGGCGTTTCCCTGCTGACCCTGCCTTTGGATGTCCTGCCGGCGCCAACCGTCGAACGCTTGCGGCGCCTGCATTACATGTATCCCGCCTTGAAGAAACATCCCGAGAACGAGCGCATCGTGGGGAGATTCCTGCCGCCTCTCGATGAAGAGGGAGGTTAAGCGGTGCGGGCGGTCCTTCCACCACCGCAACCTCCAGGGAAAGCGATGGACCGGGCGAACCGCTTCCAGACCCCAGGCCAGGACAAGCCGGCCACGAGCCCCTCATTCGGCCGAGGCGTCCGCCCTCGGCAAAGCCTGCGGTCACGCCGCGGCAGCCGCCCTCGTGGGCCACGACAACTTCTTGATGATGAAGTCGCTCTCGCTCAGCGGCGGCTCCCAGCCGATCCAGCGAACGGCCAGCGCACACCCTGCGAGGGCGGCGTTCAACTCCGGCGCGTAGGAAGGCGGGGCGCCCGCCAGCAGCGACTTGCCGGTCTGCTGGTGAACGGTCACCCCGGCGGCGAAGGCATCTCCCGCGCCGCAGAGCTTGGTCGAATCCCGGCCGACCCGCTCCTGAACCTGTTCCCAGGGGCGCTGGGCCAGCCGGACATGCCGCGGGCTGTCCAGCCCGGGCCCGGCGACCAGCACTCCTTCCCGGCCCAGGGTGAGATACAGGGTCGCCTGCGCGGCGTGCCGGCGCAGCCAGTCCAGCGCCTCGAGGGCCTCGGCCGGGTCGCAGGCTACCTTCCGGCCCACCAGAAAGCCGATTTCGTCGGCGCTGGCGAAGATCATGTGGGCGGCCCCAAGCACGGCCTTCCGCGCGAAGTCAGTTTCCAGCGATTTGGTGACGACCACGTGGAGGCGGATCCTGTTCGCCTCTGCGGCCTGGGCCAGGTGTCCGATCACCGGATCGTCTTTGACCGAGTTGGCCAGCACGCAGGGCGCTTCCGTCAACCAGTCCAGCTTGCGGAGTTCCTCAGGCCCGAACGGCGGGGCGCCCTCGAGGCGCGATTTCAGGATGATCCGATCGCTGCCGCCTCCCAGGATGGCGTTCCGAGGCACGACGCGAAGATTGAGAAATTCCACGTCCAAGCCGGGGTAGCTGAGCTGCCTTTGCAGGAGCTCGGTGGGCCGGCAGGCCTCCAGGTAGCGCATTCCGACGTCGGGCGCCGCCAGCTTGGCGGCGCAGGCGGACTGCACGCCGCCGCCTCCGTAGCGGAGGTCGGCGGCATGGCGCCATAGCTCATCGGGAATGATCGCGGGAGCTTTGCCGCCTTGGAACTTGTCGAGGAGGCTGACCCGGAAGGTGACGCTGGGCAGGATGATTTCCACAGTTTGATCGAAATGCCGGAAATGGGCGTGCGGGTAGCCGTAATCGCCCGCCGCATGGCCGGTGATCGCGATTCGAGGTTTCATGCCGACCCTCCCCTGTGAGGTACTACTCGCACAGCCCCCTGTTTCCTCACGCCGGCGCGGCATTAGATTCAGCCGCGAAAGCTCCGCCCGCGGAAGTGGAGGCGAAAGCCTGGAGGGCGCAGAGACCCCCCGTCCCACGTCGCCTACGTCTGCGAGGGGGGCTGCGCCGCCGCAGCGGTTGGGATTGACAAGGGCGCGGGCGGAGTGTAGATTTGATGGCTCCGGGATCCGTCAATGGCGAGGGCGGCGGAAGAGCGTAGCAGCGCCACGCGTCGGGGGTTTTTGGGCGGCCTGGCTGGTGGCGCCCTTTGGCTGCCGGCGCCCGCCGCGGCCGGACCGGGCGGCAAGCCGCTGCGCGGCATTTTCCCCATCGCGCAAACCCCGTTCACTGACGCCGGCGACCTGGACCTGGACTGCCTGATCGCCGAGCTGCGGCTCATTCATCGCGGGGGCGTGCACGGATTCGTGTGGCCGCAACTGGCCAGCGAGTGGTCCGTACTGAGCGAAGCGGAACGTCTGACGGCGGCAGAGGCCCTCGCCTCCGAGGCCCGCAAGTTGCGGCCCGCTCTGGTGCTGGGCGTGCAAGCTCCCGAACTCGATGCCGCCCTCCGCTATGCCCGGCAGGCGCGCCGGGCAGGCGCTGACGCGGTCATCTCGCTGCCGCCCGCGGGTCCGGGCGATGTTCGCTCGCTGATCGCGTACTACCGGGCGGTCGCGGAGGCTGCGGAGCTTCCCGTGTTCGTGCAGGCGGTGGGCCAGATGAGCGTGGAGGCGGTCGCCGAGATCGTGCGCGCCGTTCCCGGCGTGCGGTATGTGAAGGACGAGGCCGGGCAGCCGTTGATGCGCATCGCCAGGCTGCGGGAAATGACGGGCGGGCGAGTGCAGGTCTTCAGCGGCGCGCACGGCCGCACGCTGATGGATGAAATGGAACGGGGCTTTGCGGGCAGCATGCCGGCCGCCTCCTTCGCCGACCTCTACGCCGCCGCCTGGGACGCCTGGCAGGCGGGCAAGCGGCGCGAGGCGATGGACACGTTCTCCCGGGCGGCGATGCTGATTCACGCCATCGGCCCCTACGGGCTGGAGGCACTCAAGTATATCCTCTGCCTGCGGGGCGTGTTCCGGACCTGGCGGACCCGTGAGGCGGCGCGCGGCCCGGCGCGTCCGGGTGAGGATCTGGCGGGCTTGGGCGCGCGCAGCCGCCTGGACGAAACCGCCCAAAGAGTCCTGCGGGAGATGCTCGAGGCGGCGAAGCCGTACTTGCGGGCCTAAGTCGGCGCCGGGGTGGAAAGTTACGGGAGGATAACATGCAAAAACGCCTCGTATCGCGGCGCGCCTTCTGGGGCGCGGGAGCGGCGGCCGGGGCCGCCTGGACGGAGCCGGCCCGCGCGGCCGCGCAGGCGGCCGGCGTCAAGCCGCGCGATCTGCCCGACCTGACGATCAAAGAGGTCAAAGTCTATGTACTCGAGCCCGGCGGCGGATTGGCGCGAACTCAGATTGCCGCTGTCGTGACGAACAGCGGCATCGAGGGCAATTACGGCTTGGCCGCCCGTTACTTCCATCCTAACTGGAGTAACTTGGGCTGGTTGGACTACGCCAAACGGGCTCTGACGGGCAAGAACGCCCTGGATCTGCCGGCGCTGACCTCGCAGTACGCTCCCCTGCTGCGCCGGGTAGGCCAGAGCTCCTACGCCTCGGCGATGGACGCCTGCCTGTGGGATATCCTGGGCAAGGCGGTGGGCCTGCCGATTTATCGGATTCTGGGCGCCTACCGCGACCGCGTGCTGGCCTACGCCAGCTCCCGCCACCATCAGAAAGTAGAGGATTTCGTCGAAGAAGTCCGCCAGGTGAAAGCCCAGGGTTTCCGGGCTTACAAGATTCATCCGCCCAGCACGCCGTGGGGCGGCGCTGATTACAGGCTGGATATGGAAGTCTGCAAGGCTGTCCGCCAGGCGGCGGGCGACGACTTCATCCTCCTGATGGATCCGGTGGGCGTTTACACCCGGGAGCAGGCCATCAAAGTGGGGCGGCTGCTGGAGGAGCTGGATTTTGCGGGCTACGAAGATCCCCTCCCGACCAGCGACGTGGACGGTCTGGTCCAGCTCTGCCAAGCGCTGGACATTCCCGTTCACATCGGGGAATTCCTCTTTTCGCCCTACCACTACGCCGAGTACATCCGGCGAGGCGCCCTCGACGTGGTGCGCTTCATCACCGATAACGTCGGCGGCATCACGGGAGGCATGAAAGTGGCCCGGTTGGCCGAGTGCTTCGGCATGGAATGCGCACCGCACAACTGGGGCGACCTTTTCGACCACGCCGTGCACTTCCACTGCGAGCTGGCCATGCCCAACAACGTCTGGTTCGAAATGACGGCGCCCCAGGGCAGCAGCGACCGGCCTTATTTCAAGGACCGCATCCGCATCGCCCCCGACGGCTGCGTTTACGCGCCCGCCAAGCCCGGCTTAGGCTACGAACTGGACCGGGACGCCATGGAGAAGATGATCCGGCGCGTGGAGACTTGAGGGGAACGGCGGTGCGGCGCCGAGGGCGAGTCCCGCTAACCCAGCTTGTGTTTGAGTAACTCATTCACCGTTTGCGGATTGGCCTGGCCGCGGGTGGCTTTCATGACCTGGCCCACCAGGAAGCCCAACACGCCGCTCTTGCCGCCCTTGTATTGCTCGACCTGTTTGGGATTGGCGGCCAGGACTTCGTCAATGATGCGCGCGAGCGCCTCGGGGTCGCTGATCTGCCGCAGTCCCTCGCGCTCGATGATCCGGCGGGCCGATTCGCCCGTGGCGAACATCTTGGCGAAGATCTCCTTGGCCAGTTTGCCCGAGATTTCGCCCCGGCTCACCAGGTTCACCAGCTCGCCCAGTTCCTCCGGGCGAACCGGAGAGTCGGCGATTTCCCTGCCCTCGGCCTTGAGGGCGCCCATCAGCTCGCCCATCACCCAGTTGGCCGCCGCACGCGGGTCCTCGGCGGCCGCGGCGGCGCGCTCGAAGTACTCGGCGGCGGCCCGGGTCAGGGTGAGCACCTGGGCGTCGTACTCCCGCAACCCGTATTGCTGGACGAAACGGGCCCGCTTTTGCGCGGGCAACTCGGGCAGGGAGGCGCGGATCCGGTCCAGCCACGCGTTGCTGATCTTCAGAGGCAGCAGGTCGGGCTCGGGGAAATAGCGGTAATCGTGAGCGTGCTCCTTGGTGCGCATGCCGACGGTCTCGCCGGTCTCGACGTTATAGAGGCGGGTTTCCTGGGTGATGACGCCGCCGGCCTGAAGCACCGCCACCTGCCGGCCGATTTCGTAATCCAGCGCCTGCTTGAGGAAGCGAAACGAGTTGAGGTTCTTGATCTCGGTCTTGGTGCCGAAGCGCGGCTCGCCCCGGCGGCGCACCGAAACGTTCGCGTCGCAGCGCAGGTGCCCCTTCTCCATGTCGCAACTGGAGACCTCGACGTACTGCATGAGCAGCTTGAGCTCGGTCAGATAGGCGTAAGCCTCCTCAAAGCTGCGCAGGTCGGGCTCGGAGACGATCTCGATCAGCGGCGTGCCGCAGCGGTTCAGATCCACGTAGGTGTAGCGGTCCGAGTCGCGGAAGCCCTCGTGCAGGCTCTTGCCGGCGTCGTCTTCCAGGTGCACCCGGGTGACCCCGATGCGCTTGCGCGCGCCCTCCGCCAGGATCTCCAGCCAGCCGTGTTCGGCCAGGGGCTTGTCGTACTGGCTGATCTGGTAGCCCTTGGGCAGGTCGGGATAGAAGTAGTTCTTGCGGGCGAACTGCGAATAGGGCTGGCGAATGGTGCAGTTCAGGGCCAGGGCGGCCTTCACCGCCATCTCCACCGCCTCGCGGTTCAGCACGGGCAGCGCGCCCGGCAAACCCAGGCAGACCGGGCAAACGTTGGTGTTGGGCGGGGCGCCGAAGCTGGTGGGGCAGGCGCAGAACAGCTTGCTGCGCGTAGCGAGCTGGACGTGCACCTCCAGCCCGATGACCGCTTCGTACTGGGCCAAGACTTCCGGCGGCGCCGGACCGGCTGCGGCGAATGCCATTCCCACATTATAGTCGCAGCCGCGCAGTCCAACCCAGACCGACGGCCGCGCTATGCTGAAAGAAAACCCGGTCCGAACATGCAGAAAACAAAGGACGTCAACCCGCAGGAAACCGCCGAGTGGCTGGAGGCCTTCGAGGAACTGATCCGGCAGTCCGGCCCGCAGCGGGCCGGCTACCTTCTGGATCGCTTGCTGGAGGATGCTCAGCGGCGGGGCGCGGCCCCGGCCCCGCGCGTCACGACGCCTTACGTGAACACGATCCCGGCCGAGCAGGAGGCGCCTTACCCGGGGGATCGGGCCTTGGAACGCCGCATCAAGAGCCTGGTTCGCTGGAACGCGCTGGCCATGGTGGTGCGGGCCAACAAGTACGATCCGGGCATCGGCGGCCACATCTCGACCTACGCCTCGCTGGCCACCTTGTTGGAGGTGGGCTTCAACCACTTCTTCCACGCCGCCTACGGGGACCAGCCGGGCGATTTCGTCTACTTTCAGGGCCACGCGTCGCCGGGCGTCTACGCGCGGGCGTATCTGGAAGGCCGCTTGAGCGAGCGCCACCTGGAAAACTTCCGTCACGAGCTGCGCGAGCATCCCGGGCTGTCCAGTTATCCGCATCCCTGGCTGATGCCGGCCTTCTGGCAGTTCCCCACGGTCTCGATGGGACTGGCGCCGATCAACGCCATTTACCAGGCCCGCTTCCTCAGATACCTGGAAAACCGCGGCTTGCTGGCGCCCTCGCCCCGCAAGGTGTGGGCTTTCCTGGGCGACGGGGAGATGGACGAACCCGAGTCGGCCGGCGCCCTGCGCATCGCCGCCTTCGAGCGGCTGGATAACCTCATCTTCGTCATCAACTGCAACCTGCAAAGGTTGGACGGCCCGGTGCGGGGCAACGGCAAGGTGATCCAAGAGCTGGAAGGGTTGTTCCGAGGCGCCGGCTGGAACGTCATCAAGGTGATCTGGGGCGAGAACTGGGATCCCCTGCTCCAGCGCGATGCGACCGGCCGGCTGGTCGAGCGCATGAACGAGTGCCTGGACGGGGATTATCAGACCTACGTCGCCCGAGGCGGGTCTTACATTCGCAAGGATTTCTTCGGGAAATATCCTGAGTTGCTCGACTTAGTCAAGGATCTCAGCGATGAGCAGCTCTGGAAGCTGCGCCGCGGCGGACACGATCCGCAGAAGGTGTATAACGCCTATCTGCGCGCCGTACGGCATACCGGCGCCCCGACCGTCATCCTGGCCAAGACCGTCAAAGGCTACGGCCTGGGCGAGGCGGGCGAGGGGCGCAACATCACTCACCAGCAGAAGAAGCTGAACGAAGACGAGATGGAGCAGTTCTGCCGGCGCTTCGAAATTCCCCTCCCGCCGGAGAACATCCATACCGCGTCCTTTTACCGCCCGCCCGAGGACAGCCCGGAGATGCGCTACCTGCGGGCGCGCCGGCAGGCCCTGGGCGGCTTTCTGCCCGAGCGGAAAAGCCCGCGCCTCAGCTTCCAGGCCCCGCCGCTGGAATATTTCGCCGAAATGCTCGGCGGCTCGGGCGGACGCGAGGTCTCGACCACGATGGCCTTCGTGCGCCTGCTCACCTTGATGCTGCGCCATCCCGAGCTGGGGCGCTACGTCGTGCCCATCATTCCCGACGAAGCCCGCACTTTCGGCATGGAAGCGCTGTTTCGCCAGATCGGCATCTATGCCAGCCAGGGTCAGCTCTACCGCCCGGTGGACCAGGAAATGTTTCTCTACTACAAGGAGTCCAAGGACGGCCAGATTCTGCAAGAGGGCATCACGGAAGCGGGCGCCATGGCCTCTTTCACCGCCGCCGGCACGGCCTGGGCCAACCTCGGCCTGCCCATGATCCCCTTCTACATCTACTACTCCATGTTCGGCTACCAGCGGGTGGGCGATCTGATGTGGGCCTTCGCCGATTCGCGCGGCAAGGGCTTCCTGCTGGGAGCCACCGCCGGCCGGACGACCCTGGCGGGCGAGGGCCTTCAGCACCAGGACGGCCACAGCCAGCTCGTGATGAGCGTCATCCCTACCTGCGCGCTGTACGACCCGGCTTACGCCTATGAAATCGCCGTCATCGTTCAGGAGGGGCTGCGCCGGATGTACCAGGAGGGCGAGGACCGCTTCTACTACCTTACTCTTTACAACGAAAACTACCCCCAGCCGCCCATGCCGCAAGGCGTGCGGGAAGGAATCCTCCGGGGCCTCTACCCCTATAAGGCCCCGGAAAAAGGTCCGGCGCGAGTCCAACTCTTCGGCAGCGGCCCGATCCTCAACGAGGCCCTGCGAGCCCAGGCGATCCTGGCCGAGCGGTACGGGGTCCCCGCGCAAGTCTGGAGCGTCACCAGCTACAGCGAACTGCGGCGCGAGGCCCTGGCCGTCGAGCGCTGGAACCGCCTGCATCCGGATCAGCCTGCCCGCCGGCCCTACCTCGTGCAGGCGCTCGAGGACCAACCCGGGCCGATTATCGCCGCCAGCGACTATCTCAAGGCGGTGCCCGACCAGGTCGCTCCCTGGCTGGCCGGCCGGCTGGTCTCGCTGGGGACCGACGGGTTCGGCCGCAGCGACAACCGGCAATACCTGCGGCGCTTCTTTGAAATCAACGCCGAGTCCATCGTGGCGGCGGCCCTGGCGCGGCTGGCGCGGGAGGGTCAGTTCGACCCGGGCAGAGCCCGACAGGCATTCGCCGAGCTGGACCTTGACCCCGAGGCGCCGGACCCGGCCGGCTGCTGAGACAAACTTCCAGCGGGCCGCAGCGCTGTCGGGGGGAAAAGCTCCGCCCGCGCGGTCACTCCTGGGCGGGCATTTGCTGTTCGATTTCGCGCCAGGCGCTGATCTTCAGACGGCGGCAGACCCAGCAAAGCGACTCGGTGGAAGTGGGGCTGCACTCGGCGCCGCAAACCACGCACTTGGCCGCTTTGCGAGGCTTTTCGGCCTCCAGCGAACGCCGGGCGTGATCCAGCAACTCCCTGGGCACGGCCTGGTTCAACCCCGTACCGGTTTTGCGTTTCATGCCGTCGTCCTCACTATACACCAAAACGCCGAGCGGGGCGCAAGCGCCTGGGCGGGGCCCCGTACTAGAACCGGCCTCCCGTAGGAGCTCAGGCTGCCGCCGCCCGGTCCCGCAGAACCCGCCCGGCCTCCAGCGAAGCCCGGCAGCGGGGGCACTTTTCGCCCGGCTTCACGATCGCCTTCTTGCCCAGCCAAAGCACGGGCGCTTCCACGGTGTGGGTGCAGATCGGGCAGTAGACCCAGGCCCGGCCTTCCTTCCTCACCGGCATTGTGGTCACCATCCTCAGCAACCCTCCTTGCACTCATACAGACGCAGAAATCGGGCGGCGGGTTGTCGGCAATCGGCGTTTTTCTTTGGCGCCCCAGCGCCGGCCCGCCCGGGGCGCAACGCACCGGCCCGCCGGTCCGTCCAAGCTAGGGTACACTAGTGTGTTTTCGGGAGGTGACGTTGCGCGCGAACCTGCTGCCCGTCGCTGTGACGCTGGCTGCGCTGTCGCTGGCAGGTGCCGAAGTGCCGCGGCCGGCGCCGGAATTCGCTGTCAAGCTGGCCAACGGCCAGCAATTGCTGCTGAGCCAGTACCGGGGCAAGGTGGTGGCGTTGGAGTTCTTGCTGACCACCTGTCCGGCCTGTCAGGAAGCCTCGCGCGTGCTCAACCAGATGTACAAGCAGTACGGCCCGCGCGGCTTCCAGCCCATCGGCGTGGCGTTTAACGACATGGCGATGATGCTGGTGCCGGACTATATCAAGAATCTGGGGCTGACCTTCCCGGTCGGGGTCGGCACGCGCGAGAGCGTGCTGGACTTCCTTCAGCACTCCCCGATCATGCGGATGCTGGTGCCTCAACTGGTCTTTGTGGATCGCCGCGGGGTCATTCGCGCGCAGTACAGCGCCGACGACCCCTTCTTCCAAGACAAAGAGAAGAACATGCGGGCACAGATCGAAGCCTTGCTGGCCGAACCCGCCGGCCGCGCGCCCGCGAGCAAGGGCGCGCCGTCCGCCCAGCCGAAAGCCTCATCCCACGCGGCGCCCTCTTCCGCCCGCTCCGCCGGCAGGGTACAATAAGGGTTAGCCGGGCGCCCGTAGCTCAGCTGGATAGAGCGCTTGCCTCCGGAGCAAGAGGTCGCGTGTTCAAATCACGCCGGGCGTACCAGTTCTCTCAGACCCGCGCGGGCGAGCCTGCCACCGGACGGAATCCCTCCAAAGCCTCCCTGAGCGCCAGCACGTGCTCCGGCGGGCAGTCGTAGGCCACCACGCCGCAACCCAGCAACAAGCCGGGATAGTCGCC
>Ga0068707_1000610_pt1 | contig 23884 bp, 19 predicted proteins | sample YNPNPMetaG_FD_66600 | JGI IMG/M metagenome (GOLD analysis project Ga0068707, IMG submission 66600) | Anoxygenic and chlorotrophic microbial mat microbial communities from Yellowstone National Park, USA - YNP NP MetaG | ecosystem: Environmental > Aquatic > Thermal springs > Hot (42-90C) >... | reverse complement strand
GTCCTGGTGACCCAGACATGGCACCTGTGAACCGGAGGCCGGTCGCGGCCGTCGAGCCCCGGACCCGTTCGGTCGCGACCCGGCACGCGCCGGTGACGCACGGCCTGCGTCGACGGGCCGGCGGGCGAACGCGGGGACGGTTGCCGCGGATGCTCCCCGCCTTCGCTCGGCCCCTCGCCGCCCGGGGGGCGGCCTGCGTTCTGCTTGCCGCCGGGTGCGATTCGGGCGACGCGACATCGCGCGTCGTCTTCACCGTCTACGACCAGGACGTGCGATGCGAAACCGCGGCCGGCTGCGTGGTGGAGGCCTCCGGCCTGCCGGCGACCGGCGAGCGTCTCGACGTGGCCGGGGTCACCTCCTCCGGGGCCTCCCGCCACGACCCGGGCCTGTACCTTTACGCTGGGGGGTTCCGCGCCAACGGCGCGTTCTTCGAGCTGGAGCTGGACGTTCCGGCCTACCCGGGGTCGGAGGTCCGCGACCTCACCGCTTCGTACCGCGAATACGTCGGCGGAGCGCCGCTCTTCCAGTCCGACGCGGTCGGCGGCGAGATCCGGATTGTGCCGCTCGCCGGCGACGACGGTCCCTACGCCGGCCTTTTCGACCTCCGGTTCCTCGACGACGGCCGCGACGGACAGCGCAACACCGGCGACGAGTTGCTCCGCACGCTGCGCTTCGGCTCGTTCACCCTCTCCGGACGAGAGCCGGAACGTCCCGCGCGGCCGATCGAAGTCCGTCGGGACGACGTGTATGTCGACGTCGAGGTGGAACTCGGGGTCGATCCGGACCCGGCGTGGACCTACGATTCCGACGGCTGCGACGATTCGACGCCGGAGGGGTACGGCGAGGGGAGCGGCTGCGAGGGCGACACGAGCACGGACCCCGGGGGCGGTGCCGGCTGCGAGGGGGATACGACGGGCGACGTGGGGGGCGGTTCGGGATGCGAGGGCGACGCCTCGGGCGACACCGGCGGCGGGAGCGGCTGCGAGGGCGACGCCGGGGGTGGCGGATCGGGCTTCTGCGGCGGCTCCTCGAGCGGCGGCTGCCAGGGCGACGCGCCGGCTTCGTCGGCCGGCCCCCGGGCCCGGCCGCGGCGTCCCAACCGGATCTTCTCCGCCGGCCTGCCGTTCCTGGCCCTGCTTGTCACCCGCTTCGTCCTGCGCCGGCGATCACTCACGGCGGCGGCAGGATCGAGGGGCGGACCTCGGCGTGGATCAACGCCAGGATGCGTTGCAACCAGTTGACGTCGACGTCGTCGAACGAGTCGAAGTCGGCGCTGTCGACGTCGAGCACGCCGACGATTCGACCCAGGCGGTCGCGGAACGGCACCACGATCTCGGAGTTCGCCCTCCCGTCGCACACGATGTGACCGGGGAACTCGTGGACGTTCGGCACGACCACCGGCTCGCCGCGGTCAATCCCGGCCCAGCACACCCCCTTGTGCGGCGGAAGCACGATGCACGCCGGCGGTCCCTGATACGGCCCGACGGTCAGCTCGCCGTCCCGCAGCAGGTAGAAGCCGGTCCAGAAGAAGTGCCGCAGCCGCGAGGCGAGCAGGGCGGCGATCGTCGCCATCCGGGCGACGGGGTCGGAACTCTTGCCGATGTGGTAGCGTACTTCCGCGAGAATCTCGTCGTAGACCCGTTCCTTGTCGGCGCGGTTCACGGCTGCCTCCGCGCAGCTCCCTCCAGCGAGCCAGTATCGCCGGTCGCCCCGGTGGGTGCAAGAGGCGGCGCCCCGAATCCGGGAACGGTCTCCGCGACGCCCCGGCGCCCTCGGCGAGACGGTGCCGCATCGTGCGGTGCGGGATTCCCGCGTCGTCCTACACGGGACCCTCGGCCCGAAACCCGTGCCGCTCGTAGAACCCGATCGCCCGGAGCTGCGCCCCGACGACGACCTCCGCCAGCCCGCGTTCGCGCGCGACCGCGACGAACACGGCAGGACGAACCGCGCGCAGCCCCGTCGCCGAAGCCGCCCCGTCGGTCGCCTCGACCACGAATCCCCCCCGCCGCTTCCTGGCCGGCTGCGTCATGGAAACCTCCCGAGGGCGCCGGGGGCTCCGGCGCGACTACGGCAGGAAACGCTCGGGATGGGCGAGCTTCCGCGGCAGGTACTCCTCGATCACGTAGTTGAGACCGTGCTTCGCCAGCGCCTGCTGCTCGGCGCGAACCCCCATCTTGACCAGCAGGGAGAAGGCGTCCTGCCAGGCCTGGTGGTGCTGGATGAAGGGGTCGTTCTTCACCGCATCGGCGGCGCGCTTGAGGTCGACGTCCTTGAGCGGGTGGGTGGGAAGCTTGTAGTCGAGGATGTCCTGGGGAGTGATGCCGAGGAAGGTGGCCTTGGGCACGCAGAAGAACTCGTTGACGTGGGCGGCGTTGCCGGAGCCGACCTTGAGCGTGCGGTAGATGTTGGCGATGCCGTACGGATCGCAGTCGACGAAGACGTAGACGGGGATCTTCTTCTCGTCGGACAGGCGGCGGATGAACCGGCGGCAGGCGCGGGTCGGCACGCCGCCCATCGAGACGAGGATGCAGTTGGCCTTCTTCCAGTAGTTGTGTTTGACGAGCCGCTGGAACATGCCGGCGGTCTCGATCGCGAGGATGAATTGGGCGTCGGTCTGGAATCCGAGGTCCTCGACGGAGATCGGGATCGAGTAGGCGCCGGAGCCGAATCGGGTGCAATCGATCCGGAGCGTCTTTCCCGAGTCGCGGTCCTTGTCGAGGACGGTCAGCCGGCCCGCGACCTCGCCCCCCTTCTCCTCGGGAATGAAGCCGATCTGCTCGCGGTTCACCCGGAACAGCGCCTCGATGTCCTCCATCACCTGGTCGCTCTCGGGCTGTTCGTCGAAGCGCGCCTCGCCCCAGTTTTTCGAGACGTAGTACGCTTCCCGCTTGGTCGCGATGTCGTCGGTCTCGACCAGGTTCTTCGACAACGCCATCATCCGCAACGTCTGGGCGAAGGTCTTGACGGTGCCGACGGTGAGCGTTCGCTCCTTCGTCTTGCCGAGCAGCTCGAAGAAGCCGACCGAGGGTCGGTAGCGGACGTTCTGGAGCGAGCGGAGGGGGAAGCGAAGGCTCGGCTTGCGCCGGGCGAGGATCCGTTCATGAACCTCCTGGGCGGTCTTCCGGATCGCCCTCAGCATCGCGGGATCAGGCATCGCTCGCCTCCTCGCCGGCGGCACCGCCGCCATCGGTTTCGGTCGAGGCGATCGCGTCCTCCACCGCCTTGAGGCCCTCGAGACGGGAGCGTTCGAGGACGTACTCGAGGCATTCGATCGTTTCGCGCTCCTTGGCCTCGCCGTAGCCGAGGATGTCGCGCAGGGCGCCGGAGATGTGCGGGATGTACTTCTGGATGTAGGCGCGCTTCTTGCCGGCATCGATCGCCCGGCGCCGGGCGGAGAGGAAGAGCGAGACGCGGCGGCCGCACTCCTGCAGCGCCAACTTCAGCTCGCGGAGGATCTCGGGGTAGTGGGCGATCGCCTCCTTGGACTCGGAGGTGAACGGGACCCAGACCGAGGCGACGTGGACGGCGAGGACCATCGGGGCGATCGGCAGCGAGCCGCGCGGCTGTTGGAGGCCGTAGTTGCGCCAGGCGACGTCGATCACCGCCTCGGTGATCGCGCAGGCGCCCTTCTGGTACTGCAGCGGGACCCGGTTGGCGAAGCGCATCACCTCGCACGGCTCGTCGGCCGGAATGTCCCCGCCGTACGCCAGGCCGACCTCCACGACGAACGGGTTACCGCGGTAGACCGCCGGCGGGCGCGTAGCGCTGGTGAAGAACTCGCCCCGGAACCGGCTCTCTAGGCCGCGCCGCAGCAACTCCTCGCCGATCGGCACGACGCAGGCGGTCGGAGGCGCCAGGAGCTTCACCTGTTGCATCGCCTTGTGCAACGCCTCGACCTCCTCCGGGGCGAGGCGGTTCGCGCGCGCGTCGGGTCGGATGCCGGCCAACGCGCAGATCTCCTCGGCCACGCGGGGCGAGACGCGCGAGAAGTCCTGGACCAGCGCCGCCCGCACCGTGCGGCTCTTCGTCGAGAGCAGCATCTTGAGCAGCATCCCCAGCTCGACACCGTAGGGGTGCGGCTTCATCTCCTTCGGCTCGGGCGGCAACTCCTCCGTCACCCGCTCGTACACCACCGCCTCGCCCTGCCCCACCGGCGGGTGGTAAACGATCCGCGCATGGGGGTTCGCGATCGCCACCTGCTGCAGGTACTCCTCGACCGAGCGGGTGCCGCGGCGGTACACGGCCGCCAGCTCGATCTCGACCTGCGTCCCGTGGTCGAACTCCCATTCGATCGGATCGTCGGAGAGCGTCTCCGGCTGGTTCTTCTGGGTATCGATGCGCAACGTCACCCGGAAGGCCGGCTTGCCCTTCCCGGTGCGCGAGATGATCGTCATCGGGCGGCCGGTGGTGAGCTGGCCGTACATGCCGGCGGCGCTGATGCCGATCCCCTGCTGGCCGCGGGCCTGGCGGAAGGAGTGGAACTTCGAGCCGTACAGCAGCTTGCCGAAGATTTTCGGAATCTGCGCCTTGACAATGCCGGGGCCGTTGTCCCGCACCGCGACGCGATAGCGGTCGTCGCCGTTGACCTGGACGATCGCCACCTCGATGTCCGGCAGGATACCGGCTTCCTCGCAGGCATCGAGCGCGTTGTCGACGGCTTCCTTGACGGTGGTGAGCAGCGCCTTGGCCGGGTTGTCGAAGCCGAGCAGGTGACGGTTCTTGGTGAAGAACTCCGCGACCGAGATCTCGCGCTGGCGGGCCGCCATGGCTTCCGCCGTGGCGCGCCGCGGGCCGTCGGCACGGCGGCCGACCCGCGCCGCCCCGGTCGCCGCCGTCCGGGGCTCGGCTTCCGGTTGGGGCACCGGGGGCGACGCCGGCGGACCGGGCGGCGACACCGGCAAATCGGACGGCGACACCGGCGGTTTCCCACCGGACAACTCGACCGGACCCATCACCGGAAGCTGCAACCCGCTCTTTCCCGTCGCCGGGGTCTTGCGGCCCTCCCGTCGGGGACGACGTCGGGAGGCGGTCGGAGGGACCGGCGGGGCCGCGTCGCCCATCAGCGAAAGCTGTTCGATCTTGCCGGGATTCTTCTTGGCCAAGACCTCCACCCCACCCTCCCTGGCCACCGACGGAACGGTTCCGCCGGCGCCTCCCCTCCCGCGATGCCGCTCGCCCCCGAAGCGAAGCCGCGCCGGACCCGGCCGGACCCCCCGGCCCCGCAACATCGAAGCCTCCTACGCCGTTCCTTGAACGGATGTCAAGGAACCGGCACGAGGCCGCGGGGACGCGAGGCGCGCCGGTCGGCCGCCCTCGCCTATCCCCGCAGGCGGAAACGCTGGGTCTTGCCGGTGGCGCTCTTGGGGAGGGCGTCGACGAACTCGATCCAGCGAGGGTACTTGTACGGAGCCAGCTCTTTCTTCACCCACGCCCGGATTTCCTCGGCCAGTTCCTCGGACGGCGCGTACCCCTCGCGCAGCACGATGAACGCCTTGGGCTTGATCAGCCCCTGATCGTCGGGATGTCCGACCACCGCCGACTCGAACACCGCCGGGTGCCTGCCGATCGCGTTCTCGACCTCGACCGGCGAGACCCAGATCCCGCCGACCTTGAGCATGTCATCGCCGCGGCCGCAGCACCAGTAGAAGCCGTCGGCATCGACGAAGTACTTGTCGCCGGTATCGATCCATTCGCCGACCATTGTCTTGCGGGTCTTTTCCCGCTTGTGCCAGTAGGCCTGGGCGGCGGAGTCGCCCTTGACCATCAGGTTGCCGATCTCGCCTTGCGGGACGGGCCGACCGTTTTCGTCGACGATCCGCAGCTCGTAGCCGGGCACCGGCTTGCCGGTGCTCCCGGGACGAACGTCTCCGGGGCGGTTGGAGAGGAAGATGTGGAGCATCTCGGTGGAGCCGATGCCGTCGAGGATTTCCCGGCCGAAGCGGCGTTTCCAGCGATGGAACAGCTCGGCCGGGAGCGCCTCGCCGGCGGAGACGCACAGCCGCACCGAGGACAGCTCGTGGTCCGCGTCGGGATCGGGCACACGGCCGGCGGCCCGGTCCCGCCGGTCGGCCCACTCCAACATCGAGGCATACAGCGTGGGGACGCCGAAGAAGACGGTCGGCCGGAATTCCCGCAGGTAGGAGAAGACCGTCTCGGGCACGGGGCGGTCGGGGCACAGCACCGCAGAGGCGCCGACGGAGAGGGGGAAGTACATGTTGTTGCCCAGGCCGTAGGCGAAGAACAGCTTGGAGGCGGAGAAGGTGATGTCGTGCTCGTTCAGACCGAGCACCCCCTGGGCGTAGTTGCGGGAGGTGACGACCATGTCGTACATGGAGTGGATGGCGCCCTTCGGCGAGCCGGTGGACCCGGAGGAATAGAGCCAGAAGCCCGGGTCGTCGCGGGTGGTGAGCGCGGTCTTGATCACGGAGGGGGCGCGCTTGTAGCGCTGCTTGAACGGAATGCGGGCGCCGTCGGTTTCGGACACGACGATGAGGTCGCGCAGGTAGGGCAGGTCCCCCTGGATCTGGTCGAGGACCGGCCGCAGTTCCTCGCTGATCACGAGCACGCGGGCGCGGCTGTCGTTCAGGTAATACTCGTAGTCCCCGGCGGTCATCATCGTGTTGACGGGGATCGGGACCGCGCCGATCCGGATCGCGCCGAAGAAGATCGCGTAGAACTGGGGCACGTCGAGCATCACCATCAGGATGCGGTCCTCGATGCGCACGCCGAGGTCCCACAGAGCGTTGGCGGCCTTGTTCACCATCTTCTGCAGGTCGTTGTAGGTGTAGTTGCGCCGGCGGGTGAAGATTGCGATCTTGTGCCCGCGACCCTGGCGGATGTTCCGGTCGATGAACCAATCGGCCGCGTTGAAGAACTCGGTCTCGGGGCTGCCGTCGGGTTCCGTCATCGTGCGCCGCTCCTCCACCCGCCTCGGCGGCGGGCCGTCCATCCCTAGCCACGAACGGCCCGTGGGGCAAATATGCGGCTGGCGGAAAGCGGTGCAGCCGTTCGGGGTCGCCGGGCGATGCGGGGGACGACGAACCGGTCAGGCGAGGCGGGGGGGTGGGGGCGCCCCGGGATGGTGGCCGCGCTGCCGCAGCCGCCGCAACACCTCCTCCACCAGCGCCGCGTAGTCGCTCCGCCCGCGCCCCGACGGCCCCTCGAACTCGAAGATCGTCTTCTTGTGCGACGGGCTCGCCTTGTGCCGCGTGTCGACCCGCGCCGGCTGCGGAAACACCAGGTCGCCGAACGTCCTCCGCAGAATCCCCTCCACCTCCAGCGTGATCGCCTCGCGCCGGTCGTACATCGTCAGCAGATACCCGAGCACCTCGGCCCGCGCTCCGTAACGCCGCCGCACGTCCTCCAGCGTCCGATGCAACATCCGCAGTCCCAACATCGGCAGGTACTCGCACGAGACCGGCACGACCAGGTAGTCGGCGGCGACCAGGGCGTTGAGGGTGACCAGGCCGAGGTACGGGGCGGTGTCGATCACCACCGCCTCCGGCGCTCCCTCCCGGGCCGCCGCCACGCACCGCGCCAGGATCCGCTCGCGCCCGAACGACGTCGCCAGCTTCGCGTCGATGCCCGCCAGACTGTCTCCCGCCGGAACCAGCGAAAGCCCCGGCACGTGCGTCTCGACCAGGACGCTCGTCAACGGCAGCTCGCGCGCGAACATCGTCGCCGCATCCCGCGGCTCCCCCGACGCGGATTCCCAGCGGAACGTCGCCGAGGCCGATCCCTGACCGTCCAGGTCGACAAGCGCGGTCCGGACGCCGGCAATGGCCAGCCCCGCCGCAAGATTCACCGCCGTCGTCGTCTTGCCCACCCCCCCCTTCTGGTTCGCCACCGCCAATACCAGCGGGCGATGAATCGCCGGCCCGAAACTCATGTCCGAACCCCGCAGATGAGCGGCCCGGTCCCGGTCGTTTTTCCTTGCCTGCGGACCCGGCTTCCGGTTAGAAACTTGTTCGCCCGGGGCACGGGTAGTATAAGATTACACATGTGGGATATCTGGGGCACCGGATGAACAGAGCCGCACGGAAAGAACGACGTTCGACCCTGGTCGGGGCGACCGTGGCGCTGGTGCTGAGCCAGGCCGGCTGCTCCGCGGCCCTGGTGGGCAACTTCCTGATCGTCCTTCTGGCCCTGGCGATCTTCGTGGGCACCATCCGCCTGGGCGGTGGGGACGAGGACGGGAGGCAGTCGCCGGGCCGGTCGTAGCGCGTCCCGCCGCTCCATCCTGGGGGCGCCGGTTCCCCGACCGCCTCTTCGACGATTCCGGTCTGCCGACCCGACGGTCACGACGCGTTCGCCTCCCCCGAGACGGTCCGCTCAGAAGTTGTGCACGACCCGGGCCGGCCGTCCCTCCTCGATCCGAACCGCAGTGCAGTACTCGCGATCATCCTCGGTCCGGAGACAGACCCGGTGGATGCCGAGCGAGACGCTGTAGTTGACGAGGGGGGTCTTGCGGCCGGTATCGCGGCCGTCGACCGAGACCCACGACCAGGGGTTGGAGATGACGGACAGGATGCCGGTGGAGCCGGGCGGGGTGGTGGGGGAACCGGCATCGCGCGGCGGGCGGGAGGTGTCGCGCCGCGGAGCCGGCTGGGCGTCGCGCGGGGGGCGGGAGGCGTCCCGCGGCGGAGGTGCGACCTGATCTTCGACGCTCGGCGGTCCGACGTCCGGTTGCGCCGGTCCGACGTCGGGCGGGGGGGCAACGTCCGGTGCCGGAGCCGCCTCTGGAGCGGCATCCGGACCGGCGTCGGGACCCATCTGGGCAGCCACCTCGGCCGGGGCCGGGGCTTCCGCGGCGACGACGTCCGGCGCGCCGCCGACATCGGGCGGGATGCCGGTCGGCCGGGCGGAGGCGAGGTCGGGGGAGCCGGCATCAGGAGGGGCGGTATCGACGAGGGCAACGACGGGAAGGGCGTCCGCGGCGGGCGCCGGGCCCTTCTGGCGCAGCACCAGGTACCAGACCACGAAGGCGGCGCCCGCGAGGGCGAACAGCAGGATCAGCACGACCCCCCAGGTGCGGCCGCCCTTGCGCGGCATCCCCTCGTCGACCGTCGCAGGACCCTCGAGCGGCTGGGCGGGAGCGATGGGAAGCGGCGGGGGCCCGGCGGACGAGCCGGGTGGAACGGTCGTCGATCCGGCGGCCATGCTGCGGACGATGCTGGCGAGCCGGTCGTCGAGGACCGCGGTGGGCGCTTCGTCGTCGTCGAAGTCGAGGTCGGCTTCGGCCGGGGCAGCCGGCGCCGGAGCGGCGCTCCGGACGGCCGGGAACTGGGGTTGGGTGGGGATCGCGACCACCTTGCCGCCGTCTTCCCCCGTCCCGGTCAGCGTGACGATGCGGGCGGGAGCGGGAGCCGGGGGTGGAGGTTCGTCGGGCGCGATCGAGGTGCCGGAGGGGGAGACGACGCGCTGTGGCCCGGTCGGGGCGACGGGCGGCGGGGGGGCGGCCGGCGCGATCGGCCGCGGTGGGGCCGGAGGAGGAGGCGCCGGCGGAGGCGCCGGAGCGACCGGCCGGGCCACTCGCCCCGGCACCGGCGGAACGGCGCCGGGGGCGGGGGGCCGCGGCGGCGGCCCGACCGCTCCCGCGACCGGCATACCGAGCAGGGTCCGCTTCGCTTGCGGGCGCACCGGCCCAACGGCGGCCCGGGGTGGAACCGGCGCAGCGGCCGGCGCCGGCGGCGCGCGCGACGTGTCGTCCGAGACGGTGGATTCCTCCTCGCGGCGCATCGCCACCGTGCGCGCCAGCAGGTCGTCGGAAAAGCCCGGCACCGTCGGTCCGTCGTCCGACGGCGTCTCGAACTTCACCTTCGCGTATTCCTCGTTCCTGCGCCGCTCCTCCTCGATGTCCCGCGCGAACGTCCGGCGCATGAACTGCGACAGCGAGGTGGCGTTGAACAGCGGCGGCTTGGAGACGATGAAGCGCTGCAGCGCCTCCATCATGTCGCCGGTTCGCTCGTAGCGTCGAGCGGGCGACTTCTCCAGCGCCTTCAGGATGATCGCGTCAAGCTCCGGCGTGCAGTCGGGATTGATGGAGGAGGGGGGTGGAGGGACGAGCTTCCGGATGTTTTCGAGCGTGTTGAACTCGGTGTTGCCGGTGAACGGATGCCGGTTCGTCGCCAGCTCGTAGAGGCACACCCCCACGGAGAAGACGTCGGAGCGGTGATCGACCGCCTCCCCCGAGACCTGCTCGGGAGACATGTAGTCGAACTTCCCCTGGAGCTGCTGGGAGCGGGTATCCGGACGCGGTTCGTCCTTCGGGGCCTTGGCGCGGGCGATGCCGAAGTCGATGAGCTTCACGGTGCCTTCGTGGCCGACCAGGATGTTGTGGGGAGAGACGTCGCGGTGGACGATGCGCAGCGGTTGGCCGTTCATCCCCACCTTGTGATACACGTAGTCGAGCCCTTCGCAGACGCGGGACACGATGAAGGCCGCCATGGTGAGCGGCATCGTCCGGCCGTGTTTGCGGAAGAGCTGCAGGATCGTCTGCAGGCTCTTGCCGGGGATGTACTCCATCGTGATGTAGTACGTGCCCTCGATCTGTCCCAGGTCGAAGATCTGACAGATGCTGGAATGCGACAGGGCCGAGAGGATCTTGGCCTCGTTGATGAACATCTCGATGAAGGCCTTGTCCGAGGCGACGTGCGGCAGGATTCGCTTGATCGCCAGGATCTTCTCGAATCCCTCCACCCCGAAGGCCTTCGCCTTGAACACCTCGGCCATCCCGCCAGTGGCGATCCGCTCGAGCAAGATGTGCTTGCCGAAGCGCTGGTACTCCATCGCTCGCCCGCCCCGCGACCCCCGGGCTTCCCGGGGAAGCGGGAGCCCGATTATAGGCCAATCGGATTGCGTTCCGCAAACATCAGCGCTAGCATGCGGCGGATGGAAACTCGGGATCTCGAGTTCTTCCGGAAACTGCCCAAGACCGACCTCCACGTCCATCTCGACGGGTCGTTGCGGCTCTCCACGATCCTGGAACTCGCCGCGCGACAGGGGGTTCGCCTCCCGGCGGACACCCCCGAGGGGCTGCGGGAGGCGATGCACATCGGCCAGGTCTGCGACTCGCTCGTCTCCTATCTGAGCGCCTTCGAGGTCACGCTGGCGGTGCTGCAGACCGAGGAGGCGCTGTACCGGGCCGCCTACGAGCTGGCGCAGGACGCCGCGGAAGAGAACGTCCGGTACATGGAGGTCCGCTACTCGCCGATCCTGCACACCCGCCGCGGGTTGCGGCTGACGGCGGTGGTCGAGGCGGTGACGCAGGCGCTGCGACAGGCCCAGAAGGATTTCGGCATCGATTCGGGCGTGATCATCTGCGGCATCCGCTCGATCTCCCCCGCCAGCTCGCTCGAAATGGCCCAGCTCGCCGTCGCCTACAAGAACCACGGTGTCGTCGGCTTCGACCTCGCCGGGGCCGAGTTCAACTACCCGGCCAAGGCGCACAAGGAGGCGTTCCAGCTCATCCTCAAGAACAACATCAACTGCACCGCCCATGCCGGCGAGGCGTACGGTCCGGAGAGCGTGGCGCAGGCCATCCACTACCTCGGCGCCCACCGGATCGGCCACGGCGTCCGCCTGCGGGAGGATGGCGACCTGCTGAACTACGTCAACGACCACCGCATCCCCCTCGAGATCTGCCCCTCGTCCAACGTCCAGACCGGCGCCGTGCCGTCGATCGATCAGCACCCGATCCGGTTCCTCTACAACTTCGGCGTCCGCGTGACGGTCAACACCGACAACCGCCTGATCACCGACACCTCCGTTTCGCAGGAGCTCTGGCTGCTCCACAAACAGCTTGGCTTCGCCCTCGACGAGATCCGCCAGATCGTGATCTGGGGGTTCAAGAGCGCCTTCCTGCCGTTCCACGTCAAGCAGCGCACGCTTCGGGCGGTGAGCCAGGAGCTGGACCGTCTGATGCACGGCCGGACGCCCGAGGAGCGACCGCCGCTCGAGGAGAACGGGGACGAGCCGCGCGGGCCGTCCCATGTCCCGGCGACGTCGTAGCGGCCGGCCGGGGTCGCCCGCGCGGGGGAGAGGATGTACACCCGCCCCACCAGGTCCACCCGCCCGTCCGGCCGCCGTTCCGCCGGCGCGGTCGCCCTGCTCGTGCTGCTCGGCACCTGCCGTCCGCCCGACCTCACCGCCTCCGGCGGCTGCATCCCGTGGACGGAGGGGTCGCTCTCGCGGCGTGTCGCCGCGGCGGAGGGGGGGCCGGCCGACGCGTCCGCCACGGCGGGGGACGCCGAGCCGGCGGTGGTGGACGCGGGTCCGCCGCGGGTCGCCAGCCTGCCGCCGCTGCGCGTGCGTCTGGCCCTGCGTCCCGGCGCCGTCGGCGTCGAGGCGGACCCGGTACCCCGCGACGATCTGTTCTTCTCGCAGCTCGCCGCGGCACTCTCCGCGCGCCCGCTGTTTGAAATCGATCCCGACCTCGAACGGCTCGCCGAAGCGGCGGCCCGCGCCGCCACCCGCCGGGAGAGGCGGGAGAACGCCGCCGCGGGCCGCACGACGGGACTCGAACCGTTCCTCGTGGCGACCGTCGGCCTCCTGCGACCCGCCGCCGGCGCCGCCGTCGCCGAACCGACCTACGTCGTCGGACTGACGCTGGCCCTCCGCCGCACCCCCGAAGACCGCCCGCTCGACGCCCCGCCCGCCGTGCACTGGCAGCTCGACCTGCCCGCCCGCGCCGTCCGATCCGCACGCCTCGTCGGCACGGTGGCGCAGGCGATCGAGGCCCGGGCGCAGGTCGAGATGGACCGCGAGGTCGGCGCGGCGCGGGAACGACTCGCCGATCCGCTGTTGGCGGAACGACGGGCGGAGGCGGAAGCGCACTTCTTCGCCCTCGGCCGCCTGTTCTACCCCGACCTCGTCGATGCCCTCGACGCCGATCGCCCCGCGCCGCGGACGGCCGCCGGCCGGGTGCTGGCCCGCGCCGCGGACCCGGACCTCCTCGACGCCTACCACTGGATGCTCGGCGCCGACGACGCCGAGTTGCGCCGCGCCGGACTGGAGGGGCTGTGGCGGCTGGCCGCCGGCCGGACCCCCCGCCTCGACGAGACCGACCCGGGCCTTCCGCCGCCGGAAGAGGCCTGGGTGGTCGCTTCCGGCGAGACGGCGTGCCGGTTCGAGGAGACGGACGACGCGGCGGCGGCGCGGCGGACGATGATCGAAGTCCCGACCGAGGCGCTGCGGCGCTGTTTGACCGACCCGGACCCGGAGGTGGGCCGAGCGGCGCTGGTGCTGCTGGCGGAGAGCGGCGACGCCGGGACGGCGCGGGACGTCCGGGCGGCCTTGCGCCGCCTCGACGACTCGGCGGACGAGAACCTGTTCTGGCTCGCCCTCGGCCGCCTCGGCGACCGCAGCGCCCTGCCGCGCCTTCGCGCTCTGGCGGCCGCCGACGAGCCGCTGGCGACCGTCGCCGTCCTGACGGCGGCGCGTCTGGGCGACCGCAGCCTCGATGCCCGCCTGCGGACTCTCCTGGGCCACGAGGACCCGCGGGTCCGCTGCGCGGCGGCTGAGGCGCTTGCCGGGACCCGCGACCCGGCCGCCGCCGCCGATCTCGTGCCGCTGCTCCACGGCGACCAGCCGGCCCCGGTGACCCGGGCGGCGCGCGCCGCGCTGGTGTCGCTGGGCGAGGCGGCGATCCCGGCGCTGGTCGAGGCGCTGGACAAGGCGCCGCCGAGCGTGGCCTGGGCCGCGGCCGAGACCCTCGGCGCGATCGGCTCGACCGCCGCCGTCGCCCCGCTGACCGCCAAGCTGGTCGGACTGGACGCCGTCCTGCGCGACTACATCGTCGAGGCGCTGGGACGCATCGGCGATGTCCGCGCCCTCCCGGCGCTCGTCGCCGCCTTCGGCGGCACGCCCGCCTACCGCAACGAGGCGCCGATCCTCCGCGCGATCCTCTCCTTCGGCCGTCGCGCGATCCCCGCCCTGCTCGACGGCCTCGCCGACGACGATCCCGCGGTCCGGGCCGGGGCGATCGAAGCGCTGGTCCGCCTGGGAGACACCGACCACGCAGACCCGGTGCGCGCTTGCCTCGACGACGACGACCCGGAGGTGCGGCGTCGCGCGGCCCGCTACTTCGCCGCCGCCCGGGACGACCGGGCCGTCGAAGCGCTCGCCGCGCTGCTCGATGACCCGGACGAGACGGTGGCGGCGGCCGCCGCGGAAGCCCTCGGAACCCAGGAAGGCCCGCGCTCCCGCGATGCCCTGTCGGCGGCGGTGGGCGATCCCCGCGGCCCCGTCGCCGCCGCGGCGGCTCGCAGCCTGGCACAACGCGGCGACACGGCCTCGGTCCACGCCATTCTCGAGGCCGGCGCACGCCTCTCCGCCTACGACCGGGGGCGCATCGTCGAGGCGCTGGTCGCCTTCGGCGCCGACGCCCGCGCGCCGCTCGTCGACGCGCTCGCCTCCGACCGCCTGCGCCTCGTCGCCCTCGAGGCGCTCGAAGGGCTCGATGCCCCGGTTCCCGTCGAGACGCTGGGACGCCTCCGCCGCGACGCCCGTCCGTCGGTCCGGGAGATCGTCGCCCGGCGGCTCGGCCGTACCCAGGACCCGACGGCGATGGAACCGCTGCGGGATCTATTGCGGGACGACTCCCCCGCCGTCCGCGAAGCGGCGGTTGGCGCGATGACGGAGATCGGCGGTCCCGAGGCCGCCGGCATGCTCCGCCGCGCGCTCGACGAGGAACGGGACGAGTGGGTCGCGCGCGCGATCCGGCGCGCCCTGCTGCACCTCGGCTCCGTCCCGTAACAGGACTCCGTCGGAAAAGCCCTCGGGGAGGTCGGCGGGGACGAGATCGCCCGGGACCTCGAGGGGCGTTTCGACCGCATCGCCTTCGCGGGGCCTTTTCGGACGAGGTGCGGCGACGCGGCGCGGCGCCGGAACGCCGCCGCTCCCCCCGGCCCCGCCGCCGCGCCGCCGCCGTTCCGCCGCCGCCCCGTCGCCCGATCTCCGCAATTCCGCGGCCTTGGCACTGGCACGACGCATGCCGCGTCCGGAGCGTGTCGCTCCTCCTGCCGCTCGCCGCCGCCGCCCTTCTCGCCCGCTGGTGGGTGCCCGCTGCGGTTCCGCCGGAACCGCTCCTCGCCGCGACGCTCACGTTGCTGGCCGCGGCCCGCCTGGTCCTCCGCCGGCCGCTGCGGCTCGTCCTGCTGCTCGCCGCGGCCGTTGGCGCCGCCGCGGCCGCCTCCGCGCGGCTCGATCCGCCCCGCCTGGTGCCCCAGGCGCCGGGCGGCCGGGCGGCCGTCGGCCAGGTCCGCGGGAGCGCCCGCACGCCGGAAGGCTGGATCCTGCGGCTGGAACCGCCCGGCGACGAGGCTCCGTCGTGGGCCCCGCCGTTGCCCGCACCGGTGCGACTGGTGGCGCCGGCGGAAAACGACGCCCGTCCCGGCGATCTCCTGCTCGTGCCGGCGCGCGTCGCCTTCGCCGCGGCGCTCGGGCCCGCCCCCGGCCGCGAGGGCGACGCGCCGACGGTGCGTCTCGGCGCGGCGGGAGCGGCCCGCGCGGCCCGGTCGCCTCCGCCGGCGGGCGGCTGGGCGGAGGCGGCGCGCCGGCGGGTGTCGCGCGCCCTGCTGCGGCGCGCGCCCGCGGCGGCGCCGGTGGCCTGTTCCTTGGTTCTGGGCGAGGACTGGCGGTTGCCGGCCGACGAACGGCGGATGCTGCGGAACCTGGGCGTGTCGCACCTGCTGGCGATCTCGGGGTTCAACCTGGCGCTGCTGGCGTGGTTCCTCGGCCGCGCCCTGCTCTCTCTGGGCGCGGCCTTCCCCGCGCTGGCCGCCCGGTGGGACCTGCGGCGGCCCGTGGCGGCGCTGGTTCTGCCGTCGATCTGGGCCTACGCGGCGATTGTCGCCGAACAGCCCTCGGTGGTGCGCGCCGCGCTGATGGCGACCGCAATGCTCGGCGCGATGCTGCTCTTCCGCCGCGCACCAGCGCTCGACGCGCTCGCCGCCGCGGCGCTCGCCGTGCTGCTCGCCGCGCCTGCGCTGGCCGCGGACCCCGGCTTCCAGCTATCGCTGGCCGCCGTCGGCGGTCTGCTCTTCGCGGTGCGCTTCGGCGTGGGCGCCGGGGGCCGGGACGTCCACCCGGCGGACGAGCCGTTCCGTCGGCGGGACACCGAGGCGGGCGGCCTTCCGGCGAGCCGTTGGAGCCGACTCGCCTCTGCCGCAGGCCGCTGGACTGGCCGGGCGCTGCTGGCCGCTGTCTTCGCGGCCCTGGCCACCGCCCCGATCGGCGCCTGGCACTTCGGCACCGTGTCGCTCGCCGCACCGCTCGCCAACCTGCCGGCGATCCCGCTGTTCACCTTCGGGGTCTATCCGCTGGCGGTCCTGGCGACCTTGCTCGCGGTCGGCCCGGCGCCCGACGCCGTCGTGGCCGGCGCCGCCGGGCTCTGCCGGTGGTCCTGGGAAGCGTTCGTGGGGCTGTGCGAACGCCTGGCCCGGTTCCTGCCGGGGGCGATCGAGGTCGGCCGGGACGGCACGTTCGGCTGCGCCCTGGTGGCGGTCGCACTGGGCCTTCTCTTGCTGCGGCACGCCGCGCCGCGGAAGCCCGCCCTGGCCGGGCTGCTGCTCGTCGTCGTGGGCCGCGGAGACCCGCCGCCGGCGGTGCGCGGCGCCTGCGGGCCGCCGCCGCCGGGGCCGGGAACGGTGGCCGTGACGTTCCTCGACGTGGGGGACGCCGACGCGGCTCTTCTGCGGCTGGCCGACGGCCGGGCGGCGCTGGTCGACGGCGGGCTGCCGCGCGGCGCGCCGGACCCGGCCTCCCCTCGCGCATTGCGGCGGCAGCTCGCTGCGCTCGGCGTGCGCGAGCTGGACCTTGCCGTGGTGACCCACGCCCACCCCGACCATTTCGCCGGACTGGCGGCGGCGGCGGCGGGGGGCCTGCGCGTGCGCGAGCTGTGGATCAACCGGCAGGGGGAGGTGGAACATCCCGGGGGGGCGTTCGCCCGGTTCGTGCGCGACCTGGAGCGGCGCGGGACGCGCGTGCGCCGCACGCCGGAGCTGTGCGGCGAGCACCCCTGGGGTCCGGCGACGCTCCGCGTGCTCGCCCCGTGCGGCCCGCGCGGCTACGACGCGGCCCTCGACGAGAACGACAATTCCCTGGTGGTGCGGCTCTCGGTCGGTTGCGCGGACCTGTTGCTGACCGGCGACGCGGGCGCCGCGGCGGAGGCGGCGCTGCTCGCCGGGGACGCGCCGCTTGAGGCCGAACTGCTCAAGGTCGGTCACCACGGCAGCCGGACCGCGAGCGGCGCGGCGTTCCTGGACCGGGTGCGGCCGGCGCACGCGGTGGTGTCCGCCGCGTCGCACCGGCCGGGGGTGGCGGGCCCGCCCCACGAGGCGGTTCTGGAACGGCTGCGCGAGCACGGGGCGGCGGTGTGGTGGACGGGCCGCGACGGGGCGGTCACGGTCCACCTGACGCCGGAGGGCCTTCGCGCCTGGGATGCGCTCGGACGCCCGCGGTGGCAGGCGCCGGCGCGTTGCGGAGGCCGGCCGGGGCGGCGGCGAGGGACCGGGATGTCGTCCGGGCGGTCCGGCCCCGGCCGGCGCGGCGGGCGTTTCGGTTGCCGGACGCGGCCGGCGTCCCGCCGTCGCGGCCCCTGGGGCGACCGGGAAGCCCCCGGTGTGGGAGACGGGGAGCGCCCCCGCGCGAAACGGATTCGGCACGGTCCGTCGCGGCGCTTCGGGGCGCCGCGCGGGCGCACGGGTCGGGGCTTCGCGTCGGCCGGGCGACGCCCCGGCGGTGCGCCGCGGCGCGCCGTCGCTCGCGCGGACGCCGGAGCCCGGGTGCGGAGATGGCCATTGACAGAATGGCCAGTTGGCCATATATAGGCACACCGGTCGGCCCGAGCGGAACGGCCGGCCGTCGGGAGGAGGCAACGGATGGCGCGGCATGACTTCCGCGCCCAGGCGCGGGTGATGAAGGCGCTGGCCAACGAGGCGCGGCTGCGGATCGTCGACCGCCTCCGGCGCGGCGAGTGCAGCGCGGGCGAGCTGACCCGCCTCGTCGGCCTCGACCAGTCGACCGTTTCCAAGCACCTCGCCGTCCTGCGGGCCCACGGCATCGTCGAGGACCGCCGCACGGGGAGCGTCGTCTACTACCGCCTGGCAATGCCGTGCGTCACTGCGTTCTTCTCCTGCGCCGCGCGGGTTCTCCGTCGGAGGGGTTGAGACGATGTCGCCCTGGCGCGACCGATTCCTGGCCGGCGGGTTTGGCGGGTTGGCCCGGCATGCCGTGCCTGGCCGGGGCGGGAAGTGAGGCGCGTGGTGAAGGAATGGACCAAGCTGGCCTGGATGCTCGCCGCGGTCGCGGCGGCCTGGGCGATGCCGATCGGCGAGCCGCGGATGCAGGGCGCGCTGCTCGAGTCGTTCGCGATGCTGCACGAGTACGCCCGCGACCACATCCTGCTCTGCCTGGTGCCCGCCTTCTTCATCGCCGGCGCCATCGGCGTGTTCGTCCGCCAGGCCGCGGTGATGAAGTACCTCGGCGCCGGCGCCTCGAAGTGGGTCTCCTATCCGGTCGCGGCGGTCTCCGGGACGATCCTCGCCGTCTGCTCGTGCACGGTGCTGCCGCTGTTCGCCGGGATCCACAAGCGCGGCGCCGGTCTCGGGCCCGCCACCGCCTTTCTCTACTCCGGCCCCGCGATCAACGCCCTGGCGATCATCCTTACCGCCCGCGTCCTGGGTCTCGAACTCGGCGTCGCCCGCGCCGTCGGCGCCGTGGGGTTCTCGATCGGCATCGGCCTGCTGATGCACCTGCTGTTCCGCCGCGAGGAGGAGGACCGGGCCCGGGCCGCGGCGGTGCTGCCCGAAACGGGCGAGCCGACCCGGCGCCTGTGGCAGGACGGCCTGTACTTCGGCGCGATGATCGGCTTCCTGGTCTTCGCCAACTGGGGCCGTCCGGCGGGCGACACCTCCGGCTTCTGGTTCGTCGTCTGGAGCGTGAAGTGGTTCGTCACCGGCTTCTTCGCGCTGGCCCTGGCGCTGATGCTCTGGCGCTGGTTCCGCAAGGACGAGCTCGGCGAGTGGGTCGCCTCCACCTGGACCTTCGCCCAGCAGATCCTGCCCCTGCTCCTCGGCGGTGTCCTCGTCGCCGGCCTGCTGCTCGGCCGTCCCGGCCACGAAGGGCTGATCCCCTCGCGCTGGGTCGTGGCGGCCGTCGGCGGCAACTCGCTCCAGGCCAACCTGTTCGCCTCGGTCGCCGGGGCGTTGATGTACTTCGCGACGCTGACCGAGGTGCCGATCCTCCAGGGGCTGATCGGCGCCGGGATGGGCAAGGGCCCCGCGCTCGCGCTGCTGCTCGCCGGCCCCGCCCTATCCCTCCCCTCGATGATCGTGATCCGCAGCATCCTCGGCACGAAGAAGACGCTGACCTACATCTTCCTCGTGGTGGCGCTGTCCACCCTCGCCGGATTCGGGTTCGGCGCGGTGTTCTAGAAAGGAGCGACGCGATGGAGATCAAGGTGCTCGGAACGGGTTGCATGAAGTGCCAGAAGCTGTACGCCGAGGCGGAGCAGGCGATCGCGCAGGCCGGCGTGCCCGCCACCCTCGTCAAGGTCGAGAAGCTCGACGAGATCATGGGCTACGGCGTGATGATGACGCCGGCGCTGGTGGTCGACGGCGAGGTCAAGTGCGCGGGGCGGATCCCCAAGGCGGCGGAGATCGTCTCCTGGATCATGACCGCCGCGGCGAAGAAGTAGCCGATGGCCGGCGCGATCCCGTGCGGCGCGGCGAACGGCCGTCGACCGGCCGGGTGCGTCCGCCGAACCGCCGGTGACAGCGGCGGGGCGTCCCGCGACGTTCTTGTCCCCGGGGCCGGCGGGGAACCCGTCGTCCGGGCGCTCACCGATCGGATGGCGAGCCGCTGATGCTGGAGCAGTTCGCCAACCGGGCCGGGGAGTACATCCAGACCAACCCGTGGCTGGCGGTCGTCGCGGTGTTCCTCGGCGGGATGATCACCGCCAGCAACCCGTGCGTTCTGGCGATGATCCCGCTGATGATGGGCTTCGTCGCCGGGCGGAGGGAGGAGTCGGTCGGGACGCTCCGGGCCTTCGGGTACTCCCTGGCCTTCGTCCTCGGCCTCAGCATCACCTTCACCGTGCTCGGCGTCACGGCGGCGCTGACGGGGTCGCTCTACGGCGAGGTTTCCGGCGCCTGGAACTGGGTCGTCGCCGCCGTCTGCCTCGTCATGGGACTGCACCTGCTCGGCGCGCTCCCGTTCACGATTCCCGTTCCGTCCGGCATCCAACCGCGGACCCGCGGGGCGCTGGGCGCGCTCGTTCTCGGCCTGCTGTTCGGCGTCGTGTCGGCCCCCTGCGCCGCGCCGATCCTGATCGTGCTGCTGACCTACCTCGCGTCCTCCGGTTCCTCGGTCGCCTACGGCGCGGTGCTGCTGCTGGTCTACGGCCTCGGCCACAGCGTGCTGATCCTCGTCGCCGGGACCTCGATGGGCGCCGCGCGCAGGTTGATCGAGTCGAAGCGAATCGTCCGCGCCAGCGGGATCCTGCGGCGCGTCGCCGGCGCCCTGATCGTGGCCGTCGGGGCGTACTTCGCGTACCTTGCCTTGCGCCAGAAAGGATGAAGCGATGAAGTTTCCGCATCGAGCCACGGTTCTCCTGCTGTTCGTGCCGCTGCTGTCCGGCTGCGACCGCCGGGCGGAGGCGGGGGTGGGCGGCGCGGCGGCGGCCGCGCCGACCCCGGCACCCGCGCCGGGCGCGGCACTCGCGCCGACCCCGGCACCCGCGCCGGGCGCGGCACCCGCGCCGGGCGGGTCGGGCGCCGTCGATCCCGCCGGTGTCGGCGTCTCGACGCCGGCCTCGCCCGTGTCGCGGATCGTGTTCATCGGCAAGGAGAACGCCTGCGCCTGCACGCGCCGCGCGATCGATGCCTCGTGGAGCGCGCTCCAGGCGGCGCTCGGCGGAGCGCCGATTCCGGTCGAGCAGCTCACGGTCGATGGGACGTCGTCCCAGGTCGCGCCGTATCGCGAGATGCGCGCCTTCTTCGCCCTCCCGGCGCTGTACTTCCTTGACGCCGGCGGCGGTCTGGTCGGCCAGCTCCAGGGCGAGGTGACGGCCGAGCAGATCCGCGCGATCCTCTTCCCGTAGCCGTCGCCCCGTCCGGCCTCCCCGAACCGCCCGCAGACCGCTCGACGCTCTCGACTTCGCCCGCCGATCCGCGTACAACCGGCGGTCGCGAGAGGAGAGGACCGTGAGTGAGCGCACCCGGCTGCTGTTCGTGATCCACAACCACCAGCCGACCGGCAACTTCGAGAAGGTGTTCGTGCAGGCGACGGACGGCTGCTACGAGCCGTTCCTCGCGGCGCTCGAGGCGAACCCGCACGTGCGCGCCGCGCTGCACTACACCGGCCCGCTGCTCGAGTGGCTCGAGCGGCGCCGGCCGGAGCTGATCGCGCGCATCCGGTCGCTCGTCGAGCGCCGGCAGGTGGAGATCGTGGGCGGCGGGTGGTCCGAGCCGATGCTCTCGGTGCTGCCCGACCGCGACGCCCTGGGACAGATCCGGACGATGCGTCACGAGTGCGCGCGGCTGTTCGGGCGCGTCCCGCGCGGGATGTGGCTTGCCGAGCGGGTGTGGGACCCCGACCTGCCCCGCATCCTGGCGGCGGCCGACGTCGAATACGTACTGCTGGACGACACGCACTTCCGCTACGCCGGCGTGCAGGACGAGTGGATCACCGGCTACTACCGCACGGAGAAGGCCGGCGCGCCGGTGGCGGTGTTTCCGATCGCCCGGCAGCTCCGCTACGCGATCCCGTTCCGGCCGGCGCACGAGGCGGTCGAGTTGCTCGCTTCCCGCCGCGGGGCGCTGTTGTGCTACGGCGACGACGGCGAGAAGTTCGGCCTGTGGCCCGAAACCGACGTCTGGGTCTGGCAGAAGGGCTGGCTGCGCGAGTTCTTCCGCCGGCTCGGCGAGCGGGCCGACGCGGTCGAACTGGTCCACCCGTCCGAGGCGCTGGCCGACCCGGGCGCCTGCCAGGGGCGCGTCTATCTGCCGACGGCGAGCTACTACGAGATGGGCGAGTGGTCGTTGCCGGTGGCGGCGGGACGCCGGCTGATGCGTTTCAAGCAGCGCTTCGAGAAGGAGGGGACGTGGGAGGAGATCGGCCCCTTCCTCCGCGGGGGCATCTGGCAGAACTTCCTGGCCAAGTACCCGGAGGCCAACCGGCTGCACAAGCGGATGCTGCGCGTCTCGCGCAAGGTCGAGGAGGCCGTGCGGCGCGACCCGCTCTATCCGCGGGCCGTCGGCCAGGAGACCCAGCAGGCGCGGCTCGAGCTGTACCGCGGGCAGTGCAACTGTCCCTACTGGCACGGGCTGTTCGGCGGCCTGTACCTGCCGCACCTGCGCGGCGCCGTGCACACCCATCTCATCCGGGCGGAGAAGATGGCCGATCCCTGTCCCACGCCCCGGCTTTCGGTCCTCGACTGGGATCTGGACGGTTCTCCCGAGGTGATCCTCGAGTCGTCGTCGCTCACGGCGATCGTCAAGCCGCACCTCTCCGGTGCGCTGGAGATCCTCGACCTGCGCGAGAAGGGGGTCGATCTGATCGACGCCCTCGCGCGCCGGCCCGAGATCTACCACGACGAGGTCCCCGCCGCGGTCGAAGCCGCGAAGCACGCGCCGACGTTGGGCGGCGGGGAGCACGGGATCGCCTCGATCCACGACCGCGTGCGCAAGGCCGACCCCCGGCTGCTCGACCTGCTGCGCTACGACCGGCTCCCCCGCTTCGCGCTGCTCGACTGGCTTCTCCCGCCGGACGCCTCGTTCGACGCGTGGCGGGAGGAGCGCTGCGACGGCTGGCTCCCGCCGGACGCCTTCCGCCTCGGCGTGACCCAGGCCGACCCGCAGCGCCCGACGGAGACGCGGCTGCGCGGCGAACCGGTCGCGACGTGGGGGCCCGTGCGGGTCGACAAGGCGATCGCCCTCGACCCCGGCGGGCGGACGGTCGAGGCGCGCTGGACGCTGGGGCGACCGCCCGGCGCCCCGCCCGTCGCCGCCCGGTTCGCCACCGAGCTGACGCTGACGCTGCCCGAGGAACCGGGGGCGCCGCGGGGCTTCGCCTTCGACGACCCGCCGGGCGGCCCGGACGTCCCGACGGCGCTGGAGTCGAGCGGCGCGCTGGGCGGCGTGCGTCGCCTGCGCCTGCTGGCCGACCATGCGGGCTTCGAGATCGTGCTGGCGCCGTCGCCCGCCGCGGACCTGTGGCGGCGGCCGGTCGAGACGGTCAGCCAGTCCGAGGAGGGATTCGAGTCGGTCTTCCAGGGATCGAACCTGTTCTTCGTCTGGCCCGTGGCGATGCTGTCTCCCGAGGCTCCGGTCGTCTTCTCGCTGCGGCTCTCGGCCGTCTTCCGATGACCACGGGCGACCCGGCCGGCGGACCGCCGCCGGAGGAGACGGATCGATCTCCGGGTGGGACCGGCTGGCCGCCGACCGGTGACCGCGCGGCCCACGCGCTGCGCCGCTAGTCGGCCCGCGCGGGTTCCCGCCCGTCTCCGGAGCGGACCGGAACGCGCCGGGATCACGTCGTTCGCGGCGGCGCGAGCGACGCAGCGTCGGGACGCTCGGGAGCGAATCGGTTGAATGGCGCGGACCGGCGAATCGTCCGAAGCCCCGGATCGCCGCCGCCGGGGGGAAGCCCGGGGACTTCCCGGGACTGGACGCGGCGGCGGTCGACGGTAGATTGGCCGGGCAGGGAGGTCGTCATGGCGCATCCTCGATGGGTTCTGGGAACGGTGCTCGGAGTGGTGCTGGCCGCGGCGCCGGCGCGGGCCCAGAAGGTGTACGTCAACGGGGTCGATTGTACGGGGCTCGTCGGCGCGCGGTTCGAAGGGGCGACGGTGACGTTCGACGAGCAGGGGAACATCCGGATTGAT